>Ga0315534_1000009_pt1 | contig 85503 bp, 79 predicted proteins | sample SalMarSW160240MG_FD_203094 | JGI IMG/M metagenome (GOLD analysis project Ga0315534, IMG submission 203094) | Salt marsh sediment microbial communities from the Plum Island Ecosystem LTER, Massachusetts, United States - Salt Marsh Sediment SW1602-40 ... | reverse complement strand
GTTGGCGCTGCCTCGCCCCCGAGTAGTTCTCTCTCCAAACGTAGGGCTCCTTCTGCAGTACAGCTGGGCCATGAATCAACCAGGATCTCAACGATCGAATCAATTCCACCCGTTCGTAAGTGCGCTTTCAAGGGCTGAAAATCGATGGCAACCTGGGCAACAGCCTCCGGCGAATCGACCCAGGCGAAGAAGTCTTGAAGCAAGAGGTTGAACTGCTCCTGCATCCAACCATCAGGCAGAAGCAGCGTCAGGATTTCCGCCTTTTCTGCGTTTGAGAGATATTCAAATGCCGGACGCAGAGGCTCGGCATCATCCCCCAAGGCTTCCAACCAGCGGCCGGAGTCAAAAACTTCCTGCATTCGGCTGGTGACCAGTCCGGACTCAAGCAGCTGCGTCCGCAGAACATCGCTGAAAGTTCGGGGGTCGAAGACCACCCGGGCCAGGCCGCGCCCGAAAAGCGCTGGCGGGAGCGTGAGAACGAAAATAGCCACGGCTCCCAGGGCTAACAGCTGCAGGAACCTCGCCGAACAGCCTTTCGTTTTCGTCATGACTCGCCTCCGGACGCGTACTAGGATACACCTTCCATCCCTGCTGAAAAGCCAAACGCGAGTACTACTGGAACACAAGAAACAGCACAGAGTGCGACTCGAGTCGCACCCTGTGCTGTCCGACAGATGTGCTGTCCGTCTAGTGAAATCGCTGCATCAATTCCTGCAGGCTCTGGGCGGACGGGCGAAGTTCTTTTTCCGTTAGCCGGCTGAGCGGTGTTTCAACCAGGTTTTCAATCGCATCGAGCGGTGGTTGCTCCTTGTTGAAGTAAATCAAACCCGTCACCAGCACACCACCGCAGCATGTCTCCTCCAGCATCTTAAGGGCAGCGATGCGATCAGTGGGATTGTAGTCCTTCTCAAGTTTCTTCAAGACTATCTGTGATCCATCATGCATTTCGACATCAATCACATTCCCCGGTTCGTAATCCACTTTGATCTCTTCTCGCTCCGGAACCCAGGTTACATCGTGGAGCGGTTCCTCGTACTTTCGACCCCAGGCGTAGCTCTTGGTTGATTCATCGCGATTGTTGAAGGTGACACACGGACTGATGATGTCCAGCACGGCTGTGCCATCGAAACTCAACGCGGCTTTCAAAAGCTCCTTGACCTGCTTGGGATCGCCGGCGAAGGAGCGGGCGACAAAGCCGGCGTTGGCGATCAGAGCCTCCATGCAGATATCGACCGGCATGAAGGGGTTGACACCGACCTTTTTCAGCTCCTGGCCTTTATCGGCCGTGGCCGAAAATTGGCCTTTCGTCAGGCCATATACACCGTTGTTCTCGATGATGTATGTCATCGGTACATTGCGCCGGACCAGGTGTTTGAAATGACCCAACCCGATGCTGGCCGTATCGCCATCACCGGAAACGCCGATCGCCTTCAGCGTGTTGTTGACCATGATCGCACCGGTAGCGGTGGCCGGCATCCGACCGTGAAGCGCATTGAAACCGAAGGAGCGGCTGAGAAAGTATGCCGGGCTCTTGCTGGAGCAGCCAATGCCCGACATCTTGATCACCTTCTCCGGTTGAATGGACATCTCGTAGCACGCGGCGATGATCTGGCTCGAAATGGAGTTATGCCCGCAGCCCTGGCAAAGCGAAGTCTCCCGGCCGCGATAATCGTTTTTCTCCAACCCGATCAAGTTTTCGTTCTTGGGGATTTCGGTTTGAGTTTCGATCTTACCCGCCATCACGAGTCCATCTCCTTCGCTTCAATCTGCGCTGTAATCCAACGGGCAGACATTGGCAAACCGTTATTGTGTGTCATCGAAACCAGCTTTGAGGCATGATCAGGGCTGTTCAGCTGCAGCAATTTATGCATTTGCCCCTGATGATTCATCTCGATCACATAGAGCCGTTCGTGGTTTTTTACGAAACCATCCACCTCATCTGAAAACGGGATCGCCCGGATGCGCATGTAATCGGTCTCGATTCCGGTCTCGGCCAGCCGGTCGCGCGCTTCCTGGATTGCCGGGTCCGTCGAACCGAAGCTGATCAAGCCGATTTCGTGACTGCTGCCTTGTTCGATGACCGGTTCGGGAAGCAGGCCGCGCGCAGTCTCAAGCTTTCTGAAGATGCGCTCCATGTTGGCCTCGTAATCCTCGGGACGTTCGCTGTAAATCGCGCGATCATCGTGCCCGGTGCCGCGCGTAAAGTAGGCTGCCTTAGGATGATTGGTGCCCGGCAGGGTTCGATAGGGAATGCCATCGCCATCGACATCTCGATAGCGGGCGAACTCGTCAACCTTTTCAAGATCTTCAGCGGTCAGAACCTTGCCTCTATCCATTGGGTGATCCGGATATTTAAATGGCTCAGACATCCACAAGTTCATACCCAGGTCAAGATCACTGAGGATGAAAATTGGAGCCTGCAGGCGCTCGGCATAATCAAATGCGCGCCAGCCGAATTCGAAACACTCGGCGATGCTTCCCGGCAGGAGTACGATCTGTTCTGTATCTCCGTGGCCGAGGTAACGTACGAAAAGTAAATCGCCCTGCGAGGTGCGCGTGGGCATGCCTGTACTCGGCCCCATACGCTGCACATCCCAGATCACGACCGGAATCTCGGCAAAGTAGGCTAATCCGCTGAACTCGGCCATGAGAGAGATGCCAGGGCCGGAGGTTGAAGTCATCGACCGAGCTCCGGCCCAGCCGGCACCTACGGCCATGCCGATCGCCGCGAGTTCGTCTTCAGCTTGGATCACGGCATACGTTTGCTTTCCAGTCTCGGGGTCTTTCCGCAGTTGCGGCAGGTAGCTGATCAAGGCGTCTGCCAGACTCGAGGCGGGCGTGATCGGGTACCAAGCGGAGAAGCTGACACCGCCATATACCGCCCCCAACGCACCGGCCGTGTTGCCGTCGAGAATAATCATGCCTTCTGTCTGATCATCGCGCTCCACCCGGTAGGGATCTCGCTTGGTCAGGTTTTCGTGAGCCCATTTTGCAGCCGCCTCAACAACACTCATATTCAGCTCAATCGGTTTCGTCTTGCCACGAAAATGGGTGTCGAGGGCATCGCGAACTGCCTCGATCTCGATGCCAATCATCTCAGCCACCACGCCCACATACACCATGTTGCTCATGTAATCACGCAAATCGCGTGGTGGATCGACATCTTTGATGATTTGATTGACCGGCATCGGGTAGTAGACGACGTCCGGACGGACTTCAGGCTTACTGAAGTGATCTGGATAGAAGCATACGCCGCCTTCGACCAGCCCCTCCAAGTCTTCCAGGAACGTCGCGTGATTCATCCCAACCAGCAGCTCAACCGCCTCACGCCTTGCGGTGTAGCCTTTGCTGCTGGCGCGAATCGTAAACCAGGTCGGCAGCCCTTGAATATTGGAAGGAAACAGGTTCTTCCCATTTACGGGAATTCCCATTCGAAACAAAGCCCGAATAAGGGCCATATTCGATGTCTGGCTACCCGAACCATTTACCGATGCAACGATCATCGAGAAATCGTTGATGATCGATCTGGCGTCTCGTGATCTTTCGTGCTTTTCTACCGCTTCTGTCATGCTCCACTGCTCCCTGTAATGTTATGCTGTTCCAGCCCTGCATGCTGCAGCCCTGGATCTTCAATAATGGGGGCTGCCGAAGGACGAGTCTGCAGGATGCTGAAGTGATCAACCAGTGCCTTATAACCGTTGCTTTCTTCCTTGGAAGCGATCGCTTCAACCATTGCTTCATGCGCCATCCAGACCTGCTCCAGATACCGATAATCGGTGTAAAGCGCCAGCCCAACACTCTCGTAAGCCTCCCAATAGGCCTCCAGAAAGCCCAGGACGAATGGATTTTGAATTCGTGAGAAGATGGTCAGGTGGAGCTCGCGGTGTTCGCTGTGGGGAATCTGGATCGGGTTGCCTCGCAGCTTGCGCCAGGCCCTTGAAACCAGCTCACGCAAGTATTGAATATCAGACGGCTGCAGTTGCTGAACGGCATCGCTCCAATAACAGGCTTCGAGATGCTCACGCATATCCTCGATCTGCTCAAAATATTCGGGATCGACAGCAAGTGCATACTGCATGCTTGCAATCAAGCCGGGTGCAATCGAAAAATCGCGGGTCTGAATTCCATGCCGGGGACGGACCTCAACAAAACCCAGCGCGCGAGCGACTTCCAGCTGCTCACGCAGTTTACTGATGCTGATCCCCAGCTCATGGGCGAGATCCTGAATCGTCGGCAGTTGAGTACCCGGCACGTGGGCTTGCCCCATCAGGTACGTCATAAATTCGGATTCTATCTCTGCACCCATCGCCGCCGCTCCTCGCCCGATTCCAATTCATCCTATTCATCTGATAAATAAGATGAATTAGAGTTTATCACCCGGTCATCTCCGCGTCAACCCATGCAGGGGCTCCGAGGAAAAAACACTGCCCGGCTTCTGGTAGAATCTGCGGATGTTACCTAAAATGCTGAAATTCTCCCGCCGGGGTCTTCTCATTGGAACCGCCGCAACTCTCCTGTTCATCGTCCCCGGCTGGCTGCTCGATCGAAGAAATGACAGCCGGATATTTCTTCCCGGAGAAGCGCCCACTCATCCTATCGCCATCGTTTTCGGTGCCGGCCTGCGGCGCGATGGCCGGCCTACTACGGTGCTCGCTGATCGCATTGCGGTTGCAGTGGAGCTCTATCAGACCGGGCGAGTAAGCCGGATACTGCTCAGCGGATCCGCCCGTCCGGACGGTTACAATGAGGCACAGTCGATGCGATCCTATGCGATCCAGCTTGGCGTACCGGACGAGGACCTGCTGGTCGACTCGGGAGGGGACCGGACCTTTACGACATGCACCAGAGCGCGCGAGATTTTTGGAATCGATTCCGCAACACTGGTCACACAACGCTATCATCTTCCACGAGCCCTGATCCTGTGCGATGCAATCGGAATTGACGCTCACGGTGTAGCATCAGATTTGCACAGTTATCGTGCCGAGCGTTTCTGGGCAGTGCGCGAATCCTTTGCTACATTGCGGGCTTTCGTGGACGCTGGCCTGGCCCGACTTTCGAACCTGAAACGGAGCTGATCTGATGGAACGCAGTGAAGCGATGTCGATCGTTGATGAATACATACAGAATATCAACCTCAAACGGCATATGCTCGCAGTCGAAGCGGCGATGCGTGATTACGCCGTTCGACTGGACGGGGATATGGAATTATGGGGCCTGACCGGGCTGCTGCATGATTTCGATTGGGAAATCCATCCCACACTTGAACTGCATCCTCAGGCGGGTGCGCCAATTCTGCGTGAGCGCGGAGTACCCGAAGAGGTCATCCGTTCCATTCTCAGTCACGCTGACCATACCGGGATCGCTCGTGAAACCCCAATGGATAAGGCACTTTATGCCTGTGATGAACTAACAGGGTTGATCACTGCTGTGACACTCGTGCGGCCATCGAAATCGCTTTCCGATCTGAAGGTTAAATCCGTGCGCAAGAAATGGAACGACCATCGCTTCGCCGCTGCGGTCGATCGCGCCGAAATTGAGCGCGGAGCACAGGAGTTGGGGGTTGAACTCTGGACTCATGTCGGAAACGTCATTCAGTCCATGCAGCGGATTTCGGAGACCCTGGGACTCGCCTGAATGCGTCGGTTTAGCGCCGGCAAACCGCAGGTAGGCCGAAAAAACGTTCCTTTTGGTTCTCGCGGGCATGCTGGTATAATGCGTCGTCCTCGGTGCCCGGGGATTCGAACAATTGCCTATGACTGAGAAACCGGAAGCGAAACGAACCACACCATCCATTTGCGCGACCTGCGGATCAAAGCTCAAGCCGGGCGATACCCGCTGCTCGGTTTGCGGTGCAACGGTCCGTGATCGTCCGCCGGCAGCACATGGCAGCGGGAGCTCTCAGGTATCTCTTTCCCTGCCGGTGGCACTGGCGATTCTGGCTGTTTTCACGGTCCTGGCGGTAGGTCTAACATACCTTGCTACACGTGGCCTCGGGGGTAAAACTGCGGAAGAGCCAAATGCTACCGTTACTCTCACACCGACAGACACAGCCACGCCACAGCCGACACTCACCGAAACACCTGTTTATACTCCTACTCCACTGCCGACCCTGGAGTACATCGTCGACTCCGGCGATACCCTGTTGGCGATTGCAGTACGCCATGATGTGTCTATCCAATCCATTCTGCAGATGAACTCCGGCTTGAACAGCCAGAGCATCCTCTCGGTCGGTCAACGTCTCTACCTGCCGCAGCCCACACCGACACCCTCGCCTGAACCCTCCGTCACGCTCCCACCAGAAGAGGCAACCCGGGCTGCGTGCGACACGGTGGTTTACACCGTTGAAGCAGACGACACCCTGGGTGCAATTGCCGATAATTACAACGTCAACCCGCTGGCGATTTTGGACTTCAACGGGAAATCCACCGATACCGTCTTCCTGGGCGAGATTCTCAAGATCCCGCTCTGCGAGCGAAATCCTACCCCTGGCCCCTCACCAACCCCAACACCACCGCCACCGTATCCTGCTCCCAACCTGCTTTTACCGCAGGATGGTGCTCCCTTCTCACTGGCAGACGACACGATAACGCTGCAGTGGGCGGCGGTTGGACAGCTGCGTGACAATGAGTACTACCAGGTAACAATCGAAGATGTCACAGAAGGCAGCGGTTCGCGCCGAATCGTCGATACCGTCAAGGATACAAAGTACATCATTCCGCTCACTTTCCGTCCCAACACCTCAACCCCGCACATCATGCGTTGGTGGGTGCAGCCTGTCCGCCAGGTTGGTATCACGCCGGATGGCGACCCGCGCTATGACACGGGTGGTGCGGTAAGTGTGAAACGGACGTTTACCTGGTCCGGGGCTGTTCCCGGCGCCACATCGACGCCGTAGGTTCCCTCATCTTTCCTACCAGTCGAAGTTAACGCCATAGGGGCGGAGTATCCCCGCCCCTATTAAGAATCCGTATCCGAATGATCCTGGGAATGTTGTTAAATCTTCAGCGCAGCGATCGTCTCGCGGACGTGCTCAGCGGAAGTCTCAAGCGCCTTCTGCTCCTCGTCCGAAAGCGAATACTCGATCACCTTCTCTAACCCACCCCTGCCCAGTTGGGCTGGGACCCCGAAGAAAATACCATCCTGACCATATTCACCCTCCAGATAAACAGAGGCGGGGACGATCAGGTGGCGATCCTTTAGAACCGCCTCAACCATCTGCGCCAGAGCCGCAGCCGGCGCATAGTAAGCACTGCCGGTTTTAAGCAGGCTGACGATCTCGCCGCCCCCCTTACGGGTCCGGTTTACAATCGCCGCCAGACGTTCCGGGTCCAGCATTTCGTCCAGGGGCACCCCGGCAACGTTCGAATGATGAGTCAGTGGGACCATGTCATCGCCGTGCCCACCCAAGACATAGCAGTGTACATTCTGAACGCTTACACCGAGCTCCATCGATACAAAAGCACGCATCCGGGCCGAATCGAGGATCCCGGCCTGTCCGATAACCCGTTCACGCGGCAGTCCCCCGACTTTCATAGCCAGGTATGCCATCGCATCCAGCGGGTTGGTTAAAATGATAAACACCGCGTCCGGAGAGCCCTTTAATGACTCTTCGATCGCCGATCTCATGATCTTCGTATTGGCTTCGAGCAAATCATCCCGGCTCATGCCAGGTTTGCGCGGCAGGCCGGCCGTGATCACGATGACATCCGAATCCCGGGTTGGCCCGTATTCATTTGCACCGTAGATCTTCGCGTCGGAGCCGATGACGGGCATGGCCTCGGTCAGGTCGAGGCTCTTCCCCTGCGGCATCCCTTCCAGAATGTCAACCAGCACGATCTCACCCACCTCCCGCTCAGCGAGGAAATGGGCGGTTGTTGCCCCGGTCTGGCCAGCTCCTACTATCGTAATTTTTGACATAGACGTCCCTCCAGATTCTGCTTTCTACTTTTTAGATGCTGAATACCGTGATCGGTAACATTCAAGGGCACGTTCAAGGTGTGATGAAATTGACTTCGGACAGTTCCATCGAAGCTTTAGATTCGAACCCTGGGAGCCCAACGTGAATGGTAACCCCCTCCCCCGGTGTGACACGTCCGACAGGCCAGAGAGGGATATCACGCTCCCCGGCGCTTTTGATCATTTGATGCACTTTCGATTCTGGTACGGATAGCAACAGACCACCCGAGGTTTGCGCATCGAAAAGCAGCATTTGGAACAACTCTTCAATTCCCTCGCTGAAAAGAACACGATCCGAGAAGTAAAGCTTGTTATCTGCGCTCCCACCTGGGAAATTGCCCGCCTCGGCATAGTTGAATGTGCCGGACAGAAAGGGGATTTTGCTGAGTGAGAACTGCAGCTGAACGCTGGAAGCTTCTGCCATTTCGACCGCATGCCCCAGGAGGCTGAAGCCGGTGACATCCGTTGCGGCGCGGACACCCGCTTCTAGTGCCAGGTTCGCTGCGTCTGCGTTCAAACGACTCATCCAGCTCGTCACTCTTTGCACATCTTCTGCAAGGGCAGACCCACGCTTCAACGCCGTTGTCGTAACGCCCGTCCCCAGCGGCTTGCTCAGGAGGAGAACCTCCCCTGCCTGCGCAGCCCCTTTTATCATCAATTGGTCATGCTCGACCATGCCGATGGCTACCAGCCCATATTTAGGCTCATTGTCTTGAACCGAGTGTCCACCGGCGATAACTGCACCGGCCTCCCGCACTTTCTCCGCTCCGCCACGCATAATCGTGGAAATTACCGCCGCGGGCAGCTGGGGTGGCATTGCCGCCACGTTAAGCGCAAACAGCGGGCGTGAACCCATCGCGTAGAGATCAGAAAGTGCATTTGCTGCCGCGATTGCACCGTAATCGTAGGGATCGTCGACGACCGGAGTGAAGAAATCCAGGGTCACGACAAGATCGCGCGAATCATCGAGCCGCCAGACCGCTGCATCATCTGGCGTTCCCAATCCGACCAGCAAATCCGGGTAGGAGTGGCCGGAAAAAATATCATCCAGTGGCCGCAGAACCTGCGCCAGCGTCTCCGCGCTAAGTTTTGACGCTCAACCTGCGCAAGAAGACATGCTGGTCAGCTTTATCTGCTTCCCAGACGTAGCGTGCACGTCTCCGTGCACGCCATCCGCTTCTTTCGTCATTGAACTCCTTCAGCACACTCGCACCGCGGTAGAGATTCTAGGTGGTCGATTCATGCCTGTCAACCCGGCCGGCTTACAGGCTACCTGAAACCACTGTTCATTGATGGACGAATATGGATGTGTTAGATTCATTCCACATGAAATTGTCACTCAGAAATTCAAGAATCTTGATCGAGCTGGCCTTACTTGGCCTTTGCGGGAATCTGCTTGGAGCTTGTCAGGCCCCGGACGAAACCAGGCTAACAGTTGCTGCCGCAGCAAGCTTAAACCCTGCGTTTGATGAAATTGCGGCCGGCTATAAGGCAGCGAGTGGCGAAACCCTGGTGCTTTCTTTTGCCTCGACCGGCGCTTTAGCCGAGCAGCTTCGCAATGGAGGGCCTTTTGATGTATTTGCGGCTGCAGACGCTCAACACGTGGACGAATTAATCGATGACGGTGTGCTACGAGGAGCAACACGGACCGTCTTTGCATACGGCCAGCTGGTTCTGCTGATTAGCCCGGACTTCCAGGGTGAGTTGGCCGACACTTCAGTGCTGCTTGATCCCGGCGTGAAGCGCATCGCCATCGCCAACCCGGAACATGCGCCTTATGGCCTGGCGGCCGAACAAGCCCTTAAGGCACTGGGAGTGTGGGATCGTGTCAGGAACAAGATCATCATGGGTGAAACAGTCAGGCAAGCGGCAACGTTCGTTCAGACGGGCAACGCCGACGTAGGACTCGTCGCCCGCTCGGTCGTCACTCCTGGCAAGGATATGTATATCCTGATACCCGAGGATCTATTTGATCCAATTGAACATGTCGCCGCAGCCCGTTCAGATTCAAACCACCTATCCGAGGCCCTTCAGTTTCTCGAATTCCTCTCCTCCCCAGAAGCAAGGTCAACGCTGGAATACTTCGGCTTTCGACCCCCTGAAGAGAATCAGCCGTGAACCTGGTCCCGCTGCTGATCTCGCTGCGCGTGGCCAGCCTGGCCGCGCTGCTCTCGCTCATCATCGGCGTCCCCCTGGCGACGCTGCTCGCCCGGCGGACGTCTTTTTGGTCTCGCCTGCTCGACGCCTTCGCCACGCTTCCACTTGTTCTTCCACCGACCGTCCTGGGCTATTACCTGCTGGTGGCATTGGGTGCACGATCACCACTCGGCGCTGCGCTTGAAAACCTGGGCTTGCCGCTGGTGTTTACCTGGCGAGGTGCAGTTCTTGCCGCCTCCTTTGTGGCGCTGCCCCTGATCACCCAGTCAGCTCGAGCAGCACTTGAATCGGTCGATCCCGACCTGGAGGACGTCGCTCGCACGCTGGGACACTCTGAACTGAGCGTCTTCTTCACCATTCGGCTGCCTCTCGCCTGGCGTGGGATCCTGGCCGGCATCGTCCTGGCCTTTGCCCGGGCATTGGGCGAATTTGGTGCCACATTACTGGTGGCCGGCAACATCCCCGGCAGCACGCAGACGATGCCGATCGCGATTTATGATGCCGTTCAGCGCGGCGACCAGGCAATGGCCAACATGCTGGCGCTAATTCTCACCAGCGTGGCATTCATCCTTTTGGTCTCGATCCGGCGTTTCGGCCAGGGTTTGGGAAATGAATAGCGGGCATCCCCGAGCCTGCCTTGAGGTCGACCTGCATGTCGTGCTGGATGACTTCACCCTGGAAGCGAGTTTCTCGGCTTCTCAGGAATTGCTGGTGCTTTTTGGTCCATCAGGCGCCGGCAAAAGTACGATCTTGAAAGCTCTAGCCGGCTTGCTGACGCCCGACCGCGGCACGATACGTTTAAATGATCGTGTTCTCTACGACTCCCGGAGCAAGGTCAACCTCCCGCCTCAAAAACGCAGGATCGGCTATATGCCCCAGCAATATGGCCTCTTCCCGCACCTTACGATTGCCGAGAATATTGCTTATGGCCTACCACCGGCGCCGAAAAGCAAGCGGAACGCACAAGTCGAGAAATGGATCGAAGTCATGCGGTTGACGGATCAAGCGGATCGAAAACCAAGCGAAGCCTCGGGCGGTCAGCAGCAGCGAGCCGCCCTTGCCCGAGCGATGGCGTCAGGGCCGGAACTACTGCTCATGGACGAACCATTTGCCGCTCTTGATGAGGAACTACGAGCCCACCTGAGGGGTGAGATTCGAGATCTATCCAACACATTTGACCTGCCCATCCTGATTGTGACGCACGATACATCAGAAGCCTACAGCCTGGCGGATCATATGGTGGTCTTTGAGCGGGGGGTGATGATCCAGGATGGACCTCGGGAGGATGTATTTCGCAAGCCGGTCAGTGAGTCACTTGCCAGGTTACTGGGCATGAGCAACGTTTACGACGCCGACGTGCTGACTTCGGAGATTGGGAAAACGACGATCTCCTGGCTGGGCAACATCATCGAACTCCCTATGAACCGGTTGGTGGAGGGCACATCCGTCCGAATCGGAATTCGTCCCGGGGAAATTGAGATTCCGCAGCAGATAAGTACCGAGCCCGACGCAGTGATTTTGCCAGGACGTTTGGTCGAGATGATCCCAACCGGATTCGATCTACTCCTGCGTTTTGAAGTGCAGGATTCGGCGGGCAGCACCTTTATGGAAGTGCGCGTCTCCCAGGCCGGCATGATGAATGCCAGACTGCAGATCGGCGGGATCTACCAGCTTCAGCTTAACAACACTTCGATCCATGTGTTCTCCGATCCCAGAGAACTGGATTGAAGAGGATCAAACCAAAAAGGAAATCCTAATGGATTTCCTTCTGTGATCATGGAATGTCAGACTGTTCAGGACTTCTCGGTCTCACCACTTTCCGGTAGAAATCCATAAGCGAATACCGTACCAACCCCCACACCTACAGCTGCTCCACCCGCAATCCACAGAAAGAATTTTAGCGAAAGCAGATCAGCAGCGAGCGCTCCGACAAGCAGCCCGAAAAATGCCCCTACAAGTGCGGTGGCTACCACAACTTTTCCAATTAACTTGATTTCCGGGAACATCTGGCCATCCTCCTTTGACGGATCCATTGTACTAGGACGGGAACTTCCGTCAAGACGAGATTCTACTCATCTGACGAGAAATGTTCCTGGACGATCTCACGCAAGAGGTCCAGATCCAGGTTCGCTCCGCTCAGCACGCAGCCGACATTCATACCAGCATATCCGTTTGGGTTTTGAAGAAGCGGGACAATGGCTGCTGCACCGGAAGCCTCTACAATCAGCTGTTCCTGTTCTAGCAGGTAGAAGATGGCGCTCTTCAACTCGGCTTCACTGGCCAACTTTATCTCATCGATCAGAGTTCGGGCGATGAGGAAAGGCAATGCACCGAATCCCCCTGCCAGCCCATCAGCGATCGTTGGTTCGTGCTCGTAAGGATCGATCGGTTCGCCCCGCTCAAAGCTGAGCAGCGCAGATGGGCTTGCGGCCGCCTGCACCCCGACCACCATACACAGCGGACTGAGCTCTTTAACAGCCGATGCGATCCCGGCAATTAGACCACCACCGCCAACGGGCACAATGACCAGATCCAGATCTGGCTCTTGAAGAACCATCTCCAAACCGGCAGTCCCCTGGCCAGCAATAATATCTATGTCGTCGTACGCCGGCACATAGGTTACCCCTTGTTCGTGGGCGAAGCTCTCCGCCGCCTGGTGTGCATCTTCGTACGTAACACCGATTTGAATCACATTGACCGGGAAGCGTGACAGCTTCTTAAGCTTGGGTGCCGGTGCTGTCGTCGGCACAAAGATCGTCACGGGTTGGACGCCAAGTTGTTCGCCAGCAAAGGCAACACCCAGCCCATGATTCCCTGCCGAGCCAGTCACCAGTCCTGCTTCAATTCCGCTTTCAAGAAGTCTGTAAATTTTGTGTATTGCACCACGCACCTTAAACGAGCCTGTCGGCTGTTGGCATTCGAGCTTCAACCAGATATCCCCACCGGTCAACTCACTTAAACTGGCGCTGCGGATAAAGCGTGTTGCGGGGATGATGTCAGAGACTATGCGAGCAGCAGACAGGAGAGCGGGCATCCCAAGGGTCGTGTGTGGCATATTAAGTTCCCTCATTCGCCCTATCGCGGGGTTTGGTGAGTGGTGCAATCCCGTCAATCTGCCTCCTTGGCTTAGCAAGAAGAGCAATGATGAGCAAGCCCGCGCCGATGATCGCCATCACGACGGCCTGGAAGGCAATCCGGTCGGCCATGAGTTTGCCCACCCGCAGCAACAAGTCCAGTACAAAACCGCTCGTAACCGGACTCAACATATCCGGCAAGGCAGGGACGAAGAATCGTTCAACTGCCCAATCGATGGCTCCGGGTGCCAGCCAGCCCACAGCTGCCATCCCGCCTCCTGCTATCAGCAGTGGTATTCCGATCCAGAAACCCAGGCTTCGAACAGAACGTACCGCGAACAACCCGGTCAGAAATAAAAATGCCAATGAAATGAACGGGCTGAAACGCAAGATCAAACGGGCGCGAACGAGAGGCAGTTCGTGGTTGCTGTCGGAAGCCGAGCGGTCAAAAAGCGAGTTCAGGATATCTACATCCATCGAAGCTGGAATGTCGTTGGCGGCCGTGCTTAATGCGTTCCTGAGCTCAGGCATGATCGCGGCCACGACCTCCGGTGGCGGATTGCAGGAGAGCAGCCGATCAAAGTCTGGCTGACTCAGATCCATCCCGGCCAGCTCGAGCACCTGCGCTGGAGTACAGGCCGGCTGCGCAGCGAGCAATTCATTGATCAAGTCGATCCCCCGTGGTCCGGCCAGGTTCTGCTTCAGGTCAACAAGCGAGATTTGAATCGGCTGTGCTGCAGCGCCGGGTTCAAGATTGTTAAAGAGACCTGTGAGTAACTGATCTGATTGTGTCTCAAGCCAGCCGGGTTCGAGCAGCACGGCCAAAATCGTTTTCCATTGTTCAGAGGTCAGGTTACGCAGGTAGGCCGGCGGGCCACCTTCATCCAACTGCGGGCCGCCTTCATCCAACTGCGGGCCGCCTTCCCCGCCTTCACAGCTCCCGGGATTCTCGAGGCAGGGATTGAAGGTCATGCTGTACTGGATCTGCTCGGCAGCAATCTCAGGCAGGCGTGTCGCAAAATCCGCATCTTCAAGCCCCTGGAGATACGGTTTTGGCGTCATAAGAAAACTATCCATGTTGAACATCAACAAGCAGAGTGGTGCGCTGACGAGAAATAAGACTACGAATATGAAAGCGATTACCCTTGAACATGATTTCATAGTGACCAACTTTCCCTTCGCGAATCTCGGCATAAGAACAATGGAGCAGCTACTTTCGGCTTGAGGAATCTTCCACGTATCATCCTGATTAGGGTTCCTTATTTCGACCGGAAGAGACGCGACGAATTCGCCAGGATGCCCAGATCAGGCAAGGATTGCGCCGCAGCCGCAAGAAATGGCGGCAACAAACCGAAGGCCGCCAGTCCGAGACCGACAAGATTATAGATCCCGGTAAAGATCAAATTCATCCGCACGATCCGCATGGCACGCTGGCCCAGTTCGAATAAGCGCAGCAGCGAATTCCAATCAGCGCTCAGAATAGCCACATGCGCTGCATCGAGCGCAACCTCCGCTCCCGCACTCCCCATGGCGATTCCCACATCAGCCTGCGCAAGCGCCGGTGCGTCATTCACACCATCTCCGATCATCGCTACCTTCGACCCAGCTAATTGGTATTCACGAACGACGGCAATCTTATCCTCTGGAAGCTGATTGGCCCGGAAATTGATTCCGAGCTCGTCGGCTATCGGTTGAGCAGCGCTTGCGTGATCGCCGGTAAGAAGTTCGATGTGCGCAAACCCGGTTTCCCGGAGCCGGTTCAGGCTCTCACCCACCTCCGGCCGAAGGGTATCGGTCGCTGCCATCAGGCCAACTAACTCGTTATCGGCCAGTACGTAAAGCAACGATTTTCCCTGAGCTTCAAGTTGAGTTGCGGCCTGCGGCGGATTACCTGGCAGGATCTTTCTGCTTCCAACGATGATCCTGCGACCTGAGACCATTGCCGCCGCCCCACGGCCGGGCATATTTTGAAAGGAGTCAGGGTAACCTAAACCTACCTTGCGTTCACCGGCTAGCTTCAAAACTGCGCCGGCCAGCGGGTGATGCGAATAGCGCTCCACGGTACCTGCCCACTGGAGCAGTTCTGGCTCGTCGACCCCAGCGAACGTCACGATATCAACGATATGCGGCTCACCCAGGGTCAGCGTGCCGGTCTTATCGATAAGCAGTGTGTCAATCGTTGGTAAGGCTTCTAAAACACGCCCTCCCTTGATTAAAATGCCCTCCATCGCAGCAGACCCGATCGAAGCCAACACGGCGACCGGCGTGGCCATGGCAATCGCACAGGAACAAACGACGACTAACACAGCCGCAACGGCGAGCGGATCGCGCCGCAAGATGTAGGTCAGGAGGGCAACCAGCAACACAATCGGCAGGTAGTATCCCGAAAATCGATCAGCAAAACGTTGAATGTCCCCCCGGTTCGCTTCCGCCTCCTCTACCAATTGGATGACGCGACCGAAGGTCGTATCCTTTCCCACCTGGTCCGCCTCAATCTGCAGGCTGCCATCTTGAAGCATCGAAGCGGCGTGCACGTAAGTCCCCGGTCCGGCTTCAATCGGAAGGGATTCACCTGTGATCGTAGACGCATCAACACTTCCCACTCCCCGAATCACACTACCATCGATGGGAATCCGTTCGCCAGGCTGCACTACAACCACGTCCCCCGGGGCAACCTCGCTGACAGGCACGGTTTGCTCCTCACCGATTCGTTGAACGTGCGCTTGCTGCGGTATGAGAGCTGTCAGTGTTTTAAGAGCTCCGCGGGAGCTGTCGGTGGTCATCCGTTCAATCCCATCTCCCAGTCGCATGAAGAACACAACCAGGAGGGCGCTGGCCCACTCGCCAACCAGGGCAGCAGCTAGGACGCCGATGGCCATTAACGTATGAGAGATCACCCGTCGGTCAATTGTTGCCCTAATAACGTTACGGAAAACCGGCCACCCACCGGCTAGAATCAGCAGGAGGTATATAGGCCATGGAATAAGGTTCGTCAGGGAACGAAACCAGCCCAGCCATTCTCCCAGCACTACGACCAGCAGTACTGCACTGAGTACAGCGAACAAACCCCCAAACAGCTCCCCGATCTGCCATTTCTGCTTCAGTTCAATACCAGGATCATCCGGGAGTCGAACGCCGTACCCGATGTGATTGACGGCGTCCTTGATTGAAGCAAGCGTGACTCCCTGATCGTCCAACTCCACAATGGCTTTCTCGGAAGCCAGCCGCACATCTGCCGAATGAACGCCTGGAATACCTTCGATCGCACGCGTGACGTGATGAACGCATTCCGCGCAATCCATGCCATCGATACCGAGCTCGATAACCTTACTCATCGGGTGAAGTATAGGACCTCTGGCTTCATAAAGTGCCTATGCGCAAAAAAGGGATGAAAGTTGTCCTATGCCCCATTTTCTGTTGACAGCCAACCTCGACCCAGCAAAATCACCGGCGGTGGGCTGCTCCAGACCTCGACTTCGCCGACTGGTCCGAGAGCGAGGATAGATTCGCCTGGCAAGCCCAGGGCGTATGCAGGGGTAGAATCTTCCAGAAGCTCAAATACGGCCGGGTTCGCAGCAGGCTCACTTACCCCGGGTAAGATCAAACCGCCTTCCAGCCAGCCTAACCCCGGGAGAAGACCATCGTTCGATTCATCGAACATCCATGTGCCCAGGGCGCCCGCGCTGGATCCACTCATAACCAGAATGCTGCCATCGGCAAGAACTTCTTCCGGATAGCCCTGGAAGAGATGGATACCAATAAACTCCTTCCAGGACTGTAATGAACCCCCAACTGCGAAGATCAAACCGGCATTCAACCAGGCCTGACGGATTGGATCTGCGTTGCTCGCGGCTGCAACCATCCTCAATAGATCCTGACCGGTAAGCTCAGCCATTGATTGAGGGAAGTCAATGGCCTTCAAGGAAGGTAATTCCATCTCCAGCAGGAGCAGGTTCCGTTCTTGATCGATGAGCTCGAGCAGACGCTGGACGATGGTTCTCCCAACCTCGAATTCAAGCTGGCCGGAGTTCAGCACCATCCAGCCCATCGATCCAGGGCGCTGCAAGACAGTTCCTGGACTGCTCATGCGGTCCCCAGCAGGTGGTGGGCGATCGAAACCAGCCAGGCCGTCCCAAATACAAGCGCCTTTTCGTCAAAATTGAAGTGGGGACTATGGTGCGAGGCGGTTAGCCCTTGTTCAAGATCGCTGGAACCGAGAAATAGGTAGCAGCCTGGAACCCGGTCGAGGAAGAAAGCCATATCCTCCGAACCCATCACGCGATAATCATCCAAAATATCGAAGCTGGAGAAGGCGCTCCTGGTGTGCTGGAGAATATCCAGGGTAATTTGAGGATCATTGCGCACCGGTGGAGCGATTGGGAAAAGTTCGAGTTCGGTTGTGCACCCATACGCAGCCGCTGTACCCTGCGTGATGAGCTCCATTTTCTCCAACGCCCGATCATGGTCCACGCTCGAGTAGTAACGTACCGTGCCTTCCAGCTCGACCGAATCTGGAATGATGTTGAATGCATCACCACCGTGCACTCTGGTTACGCTTAGAACAAATGTCCCCTGCGGATCCACGCTACGAGATGCAATCGTTTGAAGTGCCTGGATCAAAGCCGCAGAAGCGGGTACCGGATCGAGCGTCTTGTCCGGAAGTGCCGCATGCCCTCCACGTCCACGAACCTTGATTACGAATCGATCCGCTCCGGCCATAACCGGCCCTGGTGCGGTAGCCATGGTTCCCAACGGGAGTTCGTTCCAGAGGTGGAGCGCAACTGCAGCATCGGGCTGGAGCCGATCGAGCAATCCCGCCTCGATCATCCGCGCGGCACCACCCTCGCCCTCCTCAGCTGGCTGAAACACCAACTCCACCGTGCCGGCCAGTTCATCCCGGTCATCGGCAAGCAACCGGGCGACCCCCATGCCGATCGCCATGTGTCCATCGTGGCCGCAGGCATGCATCACACCCGGCTGCTGCGATACATAGGAAAGCTCATTAGCTTCATGCACCGGCAGGGCATCCATGTCAAAACGCAGCATGAGTTTCCTGCCGGTAGCGGGACCATCAAGCACCCCGACCAAACCGGTCACGGCAATGCCAGTTTCCACCCGATACCCGAGCGAATTTAAATGCGATTCTATGATCCCGGCACTCCGGTGCTCATTAAACGCAAGCTCAGGGTGCTGGTGAAAGTCACGCCGCCACCGAATTAACTCGTCCTGGAGAGATTTCGCCCGGCGGAGTAAAGGGGTATCGTCCATTGGAAACGATTCGCTAGCGAATTTCTATGCGGCGGAAGCTCTCGATCCAGCGTGGGTCATCAGGGGAGCTTTCAGGATCGAGCATGCTTTCTCGCAGGCGGAGAGAAAGGGCATCGAAGTCGCCGATTTGGCTGCGGTGCTCTCGCAGTGCATGCAGTTTTTGATCGAGATTCTCGGTGATGTCGATCTTGATATTCGGATGTTGGGCGCCCGCGACGTACACATCATGTACTTTATGCGGCTGCAAGCCCTCCACATCAAGGAGCTCGGGGAAGTAAAGCGCTGAACGTGCAGCCGGGTAAACCGCATCGAGCGTCGCTTCACCAGCCGCCCGATGATCGGCGTGATTGATATGACGATTGCTCGGGAAAAAGTTCGTCGGGTCGCAGGTTATCACGATGTCTGGACGGACGCGCCGGATCACTCTCACGATATCACGCCGTAGCTCCAGATTGGGCTCGAGATAGCCATCGGGGTGGTCGAGAAAAGTCACTTCCTTGACACCGAGCACGTGCGCTGCCGCCCGCTGCTCAGCCTCGCGCATCACTGCGATTTCTTCGGCCGGGACAGCATCGTCATCTGCACCCTTATCTCCGCGGGTCAGCAGGCAATAGGCAATGGAACGGCCAGCGGCTGCCCAGCATGCAACGGTGCCACCGCAGAAGAATTCTGGATCATCGGGGTGAGCGAGGACAACGAGCACTTTCTTCTCATCGCCAATCGGGGGCTCGTCCTTCAATTCGTAGCCTCGGATTTTCCGCAATCACATTCGCCGTTCTCATGCTTATCGCAGGGACCGTTCGCCTTATCCTGTAGGGCTTTCAACTCATCGTAGGGCTGAATTTCGTGCTGGTAGAACTCTGCCCGTCGGTCGTCTTCGAGCTGAACGATGACGGCCTGCTTGAGCGGCAGGACGTCCACCACTTTCCCAACCCCGCGCGGCGTGACGACCTTTTTCTTTCGTTTGGGAAGCTGCTTTCGAGCCTCAACATACTGCTCATACTCATAGAGCAGGCAGCATCGCAGCCGGCCGCACATCCCGGTAATTTCCTGCGGATTGAGCGAAATGCCCTGTGCTTTCGCCATTCGAATCGAGATCGGACTGAAATCCGTCAGGAAGCGTGAGCAGCATCGTTCCTCCAGGCCACAAGCGCCCATCCCGCTGATGATTTTTGCGACATCGCGTGGTCCGACCTGGCGAAATTCAATTTGCGTCCCTCGGAGTGCAGAGATCATCTCTTTTCGGAGCTTCGAGACGTCGACCTTCTCATCTCCTTCGCTGTTATAAAGATAGGTCAGACGTGAGCCGTCATAGGAATATTCCGCTCTCACGAGTTTTACACCGCTCAGGCCTACTTCAGCCGCCTTCGCCCTGCAATCGATCAAAACCTCCAGCTCACGCCTCTGCCACATCCGCCTCATGACCAATTCTCTTGCAGTTGCCCGCCGTTCAACCGGTTTATGAGTCCCATCAGGAATTTGTGCTGGATCCTCGATAAAACCGACAACCGAACCCATTTCCTCGCCGCGTGAGGTGGAGACGATGACGAAGTCTCCAGCTTGCAGATCGTCAATAGCTGTGGCATCAAAGTGATAAAGCTTCCCAACGGGTTGAAACCGAATTGCAGCAATCCGCTGCGTGGCTATCTTTTCCATTTGACCTCTCTCAATTAATCGCTACCAACTAAGTTATTCAGCTGCATCCCTTATTGTGTATACCGGGGAGCAAGTTTATCTCTGTGGCTATGCGCAACAATCTTCAGTCCTCAACCTCGATCTTGATCCGGCCAGACGAATCCCCCTCGAGGCCGGGAAGGGTCTGCTCCAACTTTTCAACAAGTTCTACAAAGGCATGCGAAACCGCCGAATCAGGCTTCGCAATGACGATCGGTTTTCCTTCATCTCCACCCTGCCGCACCTCGGGATCCATCGGAATCTCAATCAGGAACGGCACCCCGCTCGCTTCGGCTAACTGCCTGCCACCGCCCTGGCCAAAAATGTCCATGCGAGTCCCATCGGCAAGCTCGAGATAGCTCATGTTCTCGACAACACCCAGTATCGGTACATTCATGCTGCGGAACATTTCCAGGCCTCGACGAGCGTCCTCCAGAGATACCTGTTGAGGCAGGGTCACAATGATCCCACCAGATAAGGTCAAGGTTTGCGCCAGGCTGAGTTGGGCATCACCGGTGCCGGGTGGAAGATCGACGATCAAGTAGTCGAGCTCACCCCACTCGACATCTGTGATGAACTGCCGGATCGCGCTATGCAGCATCGGACCACGCCAGATCAAAGGCTGGCCTGGAGGAACCATAAAGCCGATCGACATGATCTTTATATCATAGGCTTCGGCCGGGATGAGTTTCTCATTCTCCGGTTCAGGCATTGCTTCAACACCCATCATGGTCGGCACGTTCGGGCCATATATGTCGGCGTCCAATAATCCTACCCGCTTACCTTGCCGGGCGAGGGTCACAGCCAGATTGACTGCAACGGTTGATTTGCCAACGCCACCTTTACCTGAGGCTACCGCGATCGTCCTGCCGAAATGCCCCGGGGGTTGCCCGCCTGCTTTCGTATCCATATTCGTTTCGCTCATTTTTCTCTCTTTATTCGACGTGTGCCGTCGTCCCTACCGAAAGCTGGATCGATACTTCTTTAAAAGCGTCTTCGTACAAGGTCAGCAGCTCGGCGTCATCGCCTCGGAACCTGCGAATCGACTGTGTTGCACAGCTGGTGCAGCCGCGCAATGCCCTGTAGGAGTGGGTATGGCAGCTCAGACAGTTGCTCATTCGGATGATCATCAAGGTAAAAGCTAGATGCTCGACCGAGGCATCCGGCGCCAGGCAAACTCGATCGACGAGTTCCTGCCATAGGTGACCACGTAAATCACGCAGGTCTGGGGCGACACGCATGGGGAACAGAATTTCGGTGTCGCTTTGATACATTGTCAGTCGCAAGCGCGCGCCCGAACTGGGCTCGCTTGCGTTTACTCCTTCCGCCTAGCTGCTTTAGCGGCTTCTTTTTCAGCCCGCTCCTGCTCCTCGCGCTGATAATTATGAGGCCGAATCTGAGCGTAGTACGAAACGGGCTTGCTCAACCGCTCCTTGTTGAAAATATGATGCTGGAAGCGATCGTAGGATGCGAGTTCATAATCATGATCCATCTTGATCGCGTCGAACGGACAGTATTCTGCACACAGTCCGCAGTTCATGCAGATGTCGATATCGATAAAGAAATCGGTCGGCTCCGGTACGGGTCTCCCGGTTTCCGGGTCGTTCGAACGCACGATCCAGATGCATTGTGGTGGGCAGACCTTGGCGCAGATGCCGCATGAGGTGCAGCGATCCTGATGCGTTCCATCCTCGTTCTCTTCGTATAGCAGGAACGGGATGTAGCGGAATTCCTCCGGAACGGGAAGCTTCTCCTCGGGATACTGGACCGTGAAAACACCGCGTGCCTTAGGGCCTTGTCGCTGTTCGAGCGCCTGCTCGTTGTAGTAGCGACCCCGGCCAAGCCAGCGGATATCATCGATGTAGGTACCGATGAAATGCTTCAGTGTTACACCCAGCCCCTTGATTAGACCCATTCCGAACATTTACTGCTCCGATCGGCTCTCAACCTGTTCCACCAGGACAATTAGCGGTCTGTCTCTCCCAGAACGATGTCAATCGATCCGAGGATCGCCACCACATCAGCGATCTTTTGCCCGATACACATCTGCTCCATTCCAGTCAGATTGATAAAGGATGGTGCACGGACATGGTAACGCCATGGATTCGGCTTGCCGTCTGATACGACGTAATAACCCAGCTCGCCCTTCGGGTTTTCAACTCGCCCGTAAGATTCTCCGGCCGGGACACGTACCTGATATTGAGGTTTTCCAGTCTGGTACTCACCGCCCGGAATATCGCGCACAGCCTGCTGCACGATGCGCAGGCTTTGACGGATCTCGTCAATCCGCACCAGGTAGCGATCGTATACGTCACCGTTGGGGCGGACCGCTACGTCGAAATCAAAGCGATCGTAGATCGAATAGGGGTCGGCTTTCCGTACATCATATGCCACACCCGATGCACGCAGGACCGGGCCCGCAGCAGAGTAGTCAATCGCCTGCTCCGCCGTAAGGACGCCTACCCCTTCCCCACGTGTCCGAACGATCTCATTCCCCGTCAGGTATACATCAAGCTCATCGACTTTAGCCGGTAAGCGGTTGTTGACGATCTCCTTGATTTTCTGCAGAGCATCGTCCGATAGATCGCGCGCCAACCCTCCAAAGCGGAAGTAGTTGCACATCATACGCGAGCCTGAAACCGCTTCGAAGACATCCAGGATCAGTTCGCGCTCGTTGATGACATAAAGTGCGGGAGTGAAGAAAGCGCCCAGGTCATTCAGCAAGAATCCGATCGCCCACAGGTGGTTCACAATACGGGTGAGCTCGGCCATGATGATACGGATGTACTCGGCCCGTTCCGGGGGTTGTATCCCCATTAACTTCTCTACCGCCAACGCATAACCGAAGTTGTTGCTCATGGAGCAAATGTAGTCCAGGCGGTCTGTGAATGGCATGTTCATCAGAAATGTGTTGCGCTCGCCGATCTTCTCATGGTTGCGGTGCAGGTATCCCATCACCGGTTTCAAGCTTGTGATCGTCTCGCCATCGAGAGTGACTACCATGCGGAAGACACCATGCGTTGAGGGGTGCTGTGGGCCGAGGTTTACGACAACTTCCTCACCCAGCTCGTCCTCACGGCCATTGCCATTGCCGGATCGGATTTGCTCACTCGCTTCCAGCGCTGCGTACAGGGATTGTTCGCCTTCTGGTACCCAGCCCTCCGGGGTGAATTCGTCCGGATAGCTGACATTCTTCCCGAAAGCTTTTTTATCCTCGACCCGATAAACATTTCCCTCGGGCCAGCGGTTCTTAAACGGCTTCCTCTCTTCCTCGAAGTAAGCTTCCCGCCAGTCTTTACGGAGCGGATGCCCTTCAAACCCTTCCCAGAGCAGAATCCTCCGTAAGTCCGGGTGTCCAGTAAATCGAATACCCAACAAATCCCAGGCCTCGCGCTCCTGAAAATCCGCACCCGGATAAATCGGGACGAGCGATGGAACGACCGGTTCTGCGCGCGGCACCTGAACTTTGAACACAGCCGCGGGTCCACCGCTTGTGCGGTAGGCGTGGTAGACAACTTCCAATTTTTCGTCGGGGAGGTAATCGACCCCGGTGACAGAAGAAAGATAGTCGTAACCTAGTTCTTCTTTTAGGGTCCGAGCAAACTCGATCAGGTTCTCGGGCTTGACCAAGTATCCTTCGTACGCCTGGCGGTCGTCCATGGATACTTGATCCTTGAAGCGGGCCACGATCGGATCTTCAGCCTTCGTCTTTGTTTCTTCTGTCATGTTGATCTCGACCTATCCGTTAGCGCTTAACTCTCGGTTTCAACACCGGTTTCATTTGCAGCCTGTTGGGCTTTTGCCTGAAGTTCGGCAAAGCGCGGGAAGTCGCGCGGGTCAATCAAATCCGGTCCCAGGACCGGGATCGGGATCGGTTCACTCGCAACGTCGTTATACCAGCGGACTGACTTGATCGATTGCCGATCAATCTTCTTCTGGAGCGTGATCAAACCATGCAGAAGCGCTTGCGGTGTTGGGGGACAACCAGGGACATAGACATCGACCGGGATGAATTTATCCACGCCGGAGACTACGTTGTAGCCTTCCTTGAAAGGCCCACCACCAGATGCACATGCACCCATAGCGAGGACATACTTCGGCTCAGGCATCTGGTTATACAGGCGAACGATCTGCGGAATCATCTTCTTTGTAACGGTGCCCGAGACAATCATCAAATCCGATTGTCGTGGGCTGGGCCGCATAACTTCCATCCCGAAACGGGAGAAGTCGTAGCGGCTCGCAGCAACACATATCATCTCGATCGCACAGCAAGCCAGACCGAACATCATCGGCCAGACAGAATTCCTGCGACCCCAGTTATAAATTTTATCGATGGAGGTGACACTCACCTGCCCTTGCAGCTCGGGGGGAACCTCGTATTCCGGGTTGTTGATTTCATCCGCCATCCACACCTCCGCGAGAAGGGGCCGGGCTGATCAGCAGCGCCGGGCCCCATACCCTTCGCCGAATTATACTTGCCGAGAGGGTCGTGTCAAGATAGGTCGATTAATCGGGTCTTGTTTGGCCCAAATACCCTCGGCGGTCAGCTCAAGTTTTGCCTCATCCAGGGGTATCCAAAATTGAGCTTGATTGACAGGGGGTTTTAATGTTGATAAACTAGGTCCGCTTAAGTTAATTACAGATCTCTAGCCCTGGAGGTAGAGCATTGTGATGGTGTCGACCGAAGTAAACCCAGAAGTTCAGGCGACCGTTATCAACCTGACGGAAGCTGCAGAAGCCCGGGTGGAACGACTGATGCAGGAAAAGGACCTGCAGGGACATGCGCTGCGGGTCTTCGTATCCGGAGGGGGCTGCTCAGGCTACCAATATGGCATGGCTTTCGAGCCCGAACCGCGTGAGGACGACGTCCATATTCCCTTCGAAAAGGTCAGCGTCGTCATCGACCCAATGTCGTACGGGTACCTGGTTGGAGCTACGATCGATTACGTCGATGACCTGATGGGCGGTGGGTTCAGCATCAAGAACCCGAATGCCGTCTCAACCTGCGGCTGCGGTCATTCATTCCGTACCGAAGGCACGGCGGACAGCGAGAGCATGGCTCACGATGGCAGCTGTGGTTGCCACTGATCACGGCCTGCACATCGTAGCCAAAGTTATCTCGAGATTCGTACGCAGGTCGGCACCCGGCCTGCGTATTTCTTAAGGATATCATCACGATGCAGCGCTATTTCACCCGGCAAGAAGCGAATGACCTTCTCCCCGTTCTCAAGCCCCTGATCAAAGCTATGTTTCACGCGCGTGATGAACTGCTAACCCTGCAGCCGGAACTTCAGGAGACGCTCGAAAAAGCCATCAACAATGGGAACAGCCATGTCTCCCGTTCTGCTCTGGATGCGATGGGCCGTTTAAAAGATGCAGTTGCAAAGGTCCATTCATTCGGGGTCGAGGTAAAGGACGTCAACCGCGGCTTGATTGATTTCCCTTCGCTGCGGAACGGTGAAATCGTCTATCTCTGCTGGATTTTCGGCGAAGAGCAGGTCGGTTTCTGGCACACGCTGGAAGCTGGCTTTGCCGGGCGGCAGCCGCTTACGGATTAACTTGCTATCTGCCTCGTAAAAACGAAACAACCGTCCCAAACAACCCCAGAACAAGCAACCCGAGGATCGCGACTACCGGTGGAAAACTACCGCCCCTGCCTTGGTCAAGGACTGTGATCGTTGGGCGTACAACCGGATCAGCCGGGGTAAAGGTTGGCAGCCGGGTGGCCTGCAGTTCACCAATGTTGAACTGGGCGGCAAAAGTCGGGTCAATTGTAGCGGTTACGCGTGGGGTTGGGGTTGGTGGAGGTTCAACGATTGGGAGCAAGCGCTGCCCTGCCTCCAGGATGACATTCGGGGCATAGACCCAGGCCACATTCCCCTGTACGCCTGCATAGAAAATTTGAATCCACTCCCCTCCTGGTGACCGCCCCAGCGCCGGTGCTTCCTGACCCGAGATCAATACTCCGATCTTCTCGTAATCCAGGCTTGGTCCCAACCGGACGTTCACCTGTTCTGGCACAATGATCCTGGGACCATTTGGTGTGCCTGCAGGGGTCGCTTGAAGCGCCGGCTGAGCTGCAGAAGCAGCCGATGTGAACAGCAGGATCGAGATTGGGATAAACAGCAGCACCAATATGGAAAACGTCTTCACACTGACTCCATTGTCGTGAAAATTCGGCCGCATTATACTACACGGGTCTTTTCACAAATTCGAGGATGATCATATGCCCAAAGCAACGATGGAAGAAAAAACCTTTCATGGACCGGTAGCGCCGGATGATTTCGCACGTGCATTGGTTGCTGAGTTCGATCAAGGGAATTTGACCGTCCGGCAGTTGGGACAAGGCGCGGCGAAAGTGGTTCAAATCGCAAGCGCACCGAATTCGGCTTCCGGAGGTAAAACTGCAATCACAATCCAGCTGACGGAAGTTGAGGATGGGGTTCATGTACGGGTTGGTCAGCAGGACTGGTTCGGCGTCGCCGCCAGCTTGGGACTCACCGCGCTCAGCGCGCTGCGGCGTCCAGCGCTTCTGCTCAGCAGGCTTGATGACCTGGCACAGGATATTGCTTCCCTTCAGCTAACAACTCGAATCTGGCAGACAATCGCCAGCACAGCAGAAGCCCTGGGTGTTTCACAGGAGCTTTCTGAACGTCTGCGCAGGTTAACCTGCCCATACTGCCACACGGCGAACCCGGTCGGTGCGCCCAGCTGTGTCGCTTGCGGTGCTCCATTGGGACCCGATCAGCCAAGATCCTGTCCCGAGTGCGGCTATATCGTCGATGCCGGCACGCAGGTCTGCCCCCGGTGTTCCGCGGCAATTGGATAAGCTCATCAAACTGGCCATAATGGAAAAAAAAGACCTCTCCACGGTTGGGAGAGGTTTGTTCATTAGGCCAGGCTCAGGCCGCCGCTGGCGTTCCATTGGCAATCTGTGCCCCGCGCCCCATGGCTTCCAGGTTCAAATCGAGCAGGTTGCGCCTATGCTCAGGAATGTGGGATTTTAACGCTTCACCGATCTGCTTGATGCTCAGCGTGCCCAAACGCTCCATCAACGCTCCCAGCAGGACTAGATTGGCCAGGCGTTTCTCACCCAGTTCTTCCGCAATATCGTTAGCCGGCACCAAGATTACCTGGATGTCTTCCCTGCTCGGGATGCGGTCAACGAGTGAGGTATTTACGACGAGAATGCCACCGCTTTGTATGAGGTCTTCGTATTTTTCAAGCGAGGGGATATTCATTACGATGGCGGCCGAAGGATTCTTGACGACCGGAGATCCAATTTCCTGATCGGATAGAATTACGGTGCAGTGAGCGGTTCCACCACGCATTTCGGGTCCGTAAGAAGGGATCCAGGTTACTTCGAGGTCATTTTCAAGCGCCGTGTAAGCCAGCAATTGTCCGGCGAAAAGCGCTCCCTGACCACCGAAACCGGAGATGATGATCTCCGTCTGCATGTGACCTCCTAATTCTCAGACTTTCCCGTCGAGCGCCGGGTGGATGCGATAGTCACCAAGCGGGAAGGCGGGGATCATATGCTCCTCGATCCAAGTCAGCGCAGCCTCTGCGGTCACGCCCCAGTTCGTTGGGCAGCTCGAGAGAAGCTCGACCATGCTGAATCCCAGCCCCTGCCGCTGCACTTCAAAAGCCTGCCGGATGGCCTTCTTGGAGCGCCGAATGTTCGCGACATCATGCAAGCTGCGGCGTACGATGTAGGCTGCTCCATCAAGCTGTGAGAGAATCTCACACATCTTGAGCGGAAAGCCATGCACTTCGATATCGCGGCCATTGGGCGTTGAGGTCGTACGCTGCCCTGGCAAAGTCGTCGGTGCCATCTGTCCGCCGGTCATGCCATAAATCGCATTGTTGATAAAGATAACGGTGATGTTCTCTCCCCGGCCGGCTGCATGCAGGATCTCGGCTGCGCCGATTGAAGCCAGGTCACCGTCGCCCTGATACGTAAAGACGAGAAGATCGGGGCTGACCCGCTTCAAGCCGGTCGCCATTGCCGGTGCACGTCCATGCGCCGCCTCGGCGAAATCCATGTTGAAGTAGTTATAGGCAAACACCGCACACCCTACGGGTGCCACACCGATGGTTTTCTCACGCATTCCCATCTCATCGATTACTTCTGCCACCAGCCTGTGTGCGGTGCCATGGGTACAACCCGGGCAATAATGTGTCCCGATCGGTGTAAGACTGCCGGGTTTCGCGTAGATTAGAGATTCCACCATGTTGGTCTCGGTCATATCTGTCTCTGTCATTCTGCTACTACCCTCCGGAGATTCACCCGATCTTTCCGTATGCTTCCGCAATCTGCTCAAACACCTCGTCAGGCAGGGGTACAACTCCACCCATCCGCCCGTAGAATTCGATCGGAATACGCCCTTCGATCGCCAGGCGCACGTCATCAACCATCTGTCCGCCGTTCATCTCGACCACCAAGATGCGTTTTACATTCTGGGCAGCTTCGACAATCGCCGCCGAAGGAAATGGATAGAGGGAGATAGGCCGGAAGAGCCCCACCTTCATGCCCTGCTCCCGTGCCATCTTGACCGAAGATTGGGCGATTCGCCCGGCTGTTCCGAACGCAACAACCAACAGCTCGGCGTCATCGACATCGGATGTCCGCCAGCGGAGTTCCTGTGCTTCGATCAGGCGCTGTTTCTCCATCAGTTTCAAGTTGAAGACTTCTTCTTCGTTGGGATCGATATAAATCGAGGAGATGATGTTCGGCTCGCGGCCCGCAGCCCCAGTTAAAGCCCACTCGGGGCGATCTTTCTGCTTGCGGACCGGCCTCATTTCAGGCAGCTGTGCCGGCTCCATCATCTGGCCCAGGCTGCCATCTGCCAACACGATCACGATCGTTCGGTATTTTTCCGCCAGGTCAAAAGCTTCAATCGTCAGATCGATCAACTCCTGAACCGTCGCTGGAGCGAGCACGATTGGCCGGTAATCACCATGTCCGCCGCCTTTTACGATCTGGTTGTAATCACCTTGCGAAGGCGCAATGTTGCCCAGGCCCGGTCCCCCGCGCATGATGTCAACCAGCACCACGGGAACTTCCGAGCCGGCGATGTATGAAAGCCCTTCCATCATCAAGCTCACGCCAGGGCTGGAGGAGGATGACATCACCCGAACTCCAGCACACGCTGCCCCATAAACCATGTTTATCGCCGCAACTTCGCTCTCAGCCTGCAGAAAGATTCGACCGAGTTCGGGCATGCGCGCGGACATGTGTTCCAGCGCTTCAGTTTGAGGGGTGATGGGATAGCCGAAGTACGCCTCACAGCCAGCACGGATGGCTGCCTCAGCGAACGCGACATTCCCTTTTAGAAGTTCCTTTGGCAAGCTCAACCTCCTAGGCAGCGACGTGGGCGGCCTTGCCCGCTGGAACCCAGCGGTAAACTGTGATGGCTGCATCCGGGCAGATGACGGCACAGATCGCGCAACCGGTGCAAACCTTCTGTGGATCCACAAGTACGGCGGGGTGGTATCCGGTAGGGGTGAAGTGATCCATCGCCATCTGAATCAGATCCTTCGGGCAGACGGTCGTGCATAACTCACAGCCCTTACATAAACCCTCGTTGATAATTATCCTACCTTTGGCCATACGACCCTCCTCTATACTTCAAAAAGATACCGCCCCAACCTGTTCCTCTCCAGTGCAGACCGTCATAGTCAAGGTCGTCAAACATCCTATTTCGGAGAAGTCTACTCCAGATCAAAAGACAGGCTTTTCTCCAAGCATCGTGAGTCTATACCTAAGACAAGTCCGAGCCAACTGCAGGAAAAGGATTCGGCCCAGATTGCTTACTCGAGATACGAATGGAGGATGGTTTCAGGAAGTCGGGGGGTTGAAGAAGTTATAGGCTGCACGTGAAAGATCTGCTACGAGCGCCGACGTCGGATCCCAGACCATCTCGACTTGATTCCAGAGGAAGACCGATATGACGTAGTCGCCTCCGGGGGAAAAGACAATTCCAGTATCGCCAATCATATCGAGCGGAGAGCTACGCCAACCATGCTTATGTGCAACCCTGGTTCCATCGGGCACCCCAGCTTTTAATAGGGCACCTAGAATGTTCTCCGAGAGGAGTTGAAGCATACGGTCACATTCCTGCGGCGTGATATCTTCCGGGAATACCGCCAGGAGCGTCCCGCCGCCGCTGGCGCATTCGTAGATATCACCTAACAGCATACCGATGTCAGACGGTGTTGTCTGAGTATATGGATCAGGATCCGTGTTAATGTCGGAGCGCTGGTTGGCAGGCGTCCGGTAAACCTTCAGAAGTGGCGCACCGGGGAAGTAATACCCTGAGATAAAAGTATTCTCGAGCCCAAGCTCCTGCAGCATCTCCGTCACCATCAGCGGGCCCCGAATGTCACCCAGACGCTCCATCAACCAGTCAGAGGGATCATTACCCGAGACCGCCATCATCTCTTCCAGCCAGCGCTGAGCTTCAGGATCAATCGGTTCTTGTTCGTAGCGGAAAAAGGCAGTCATAATGCTGATCTTGTTGATCGATGCCGCAGAAAAAGCGATATCAGGCTGAGTTGAAATATCTTCCCCATCCAGAACTGCAAAATGTATCTTTTCTCCGGTGCGCAGATCTTTCAGGTACAGGTCAACCAGCCCTGTAAAACCGGCGACCTCGATATTCTGCTTCAGTAAAACCTCGAGCGTAGCCATAGTCGGCCGCGGAGCAGTTTCTTCGACAATTGGAAGGTTTACCTGGCGTTGGTCGGGTGATTGCAGCACTGCCACGATCAGCTGCTCTGCCCGAGACACATCCAGGACCCGCCCCGGAGATCCCGGGTCGAAAAACGGCTGCCCAGGTCGTGGCTCGGCTGGATCAGGGGGCTGATCATAGCGAGCGGCGATCTCGCGCAGCACACTTTCTAATTGCTGTGCTGAGTACTCAAAGCGCAGTGGTACCTCAGTTGCTTTGCCCGGACGGTTCCACAGGAAATCCCAGAAGCCGGTCCAGAAGGAGGTACCCGTGCGTTCGAATTCAGCCGCGGCCAGCATGAAATCAGTATCCAGACGATAACCAATATTGGCCGGCAGCAGCAGAATGCGCTGATCATCATAGAAAAGCTCAACCGGGCTGCTGTAAACCTGGAGCAGTCGCTCGAGCGCTTCGGGTTGGTTTAAGCCCCCAACGGGAATGCCGGCGATTTCAAGCTGACCGGGGAGACGCGATCGCTGGCGGCTGTACGAGAGCAGTTCATAGAAGAAAAGGCTGCCTGCCAGAAGTAGCAGGACAATTGATGCCCAGCGTTGAAAATTGATTCCGTTCCGCCGCATTCGGCCTCCGAAGACGGCAGTATAACATATCGGGTCAGTCCGATTTCAGTCTTTTAAATAAATATTCATCAAGCGAAATATGTCGAAATAATGGCTATACGAATTGCCCGAGTGGTATGGTGAGCCCATTCGCCATCGCATGTGCACCCCAGGCGGGCCAGATCGATCCTCTTCGTTCGACAAGCCAACCGGCCAACAACCCAAACCCGAGTATGCTGACAATACCAGGTAAGCCTTGAGCCAGATGCGACGGCTGTAATGTAAACAAGGTTGCCTGGATCAGAATGGCCTTCCACGCGCCCAGGTGCGCCCTCAGCCCACGCCCCAGGTATCCTCGAAAGAAGGTTTCTTCCAGGAACGGGATCCAGGCCAGGGCAGAGACCCATGTCCACAGGGAAGAGTTTCCAGGGGATAAACCAAGAAAGGCGGAGTTAAACAGCAGGCTCGCCCCCCGCCAGATACCCCCAGCCACAGCTCCCCAACCCAGATCGAGCAGCAAGTTCCGGCACTCAAATCCAAGAACCTGAGGTCTCTGGCCGGTTACTGCCAGCGCTAGCCAGGGAACGAGCAGCAGGGTTGCACGCTGGATCGTGCTACCATTGGGGATCTCGCTCCAACGTCCCGTCACGGCAAGAAGATCGATTAGAACGATCGCAATCAACCCTGGGGCGATTGCCTTGAAGGGCACGATATGCACGTTGATTTGTGCGTGCTCGGCTTCGTTCACAGGCAGCATAAATCCATATTGCGAACCTAATCTGGTGGCAGTCCATCCAACTGTGCCTGAAGCTTGGAAGCCGTCGCCTCGTACTCAATCAATCGATCTCGCTCCTTCTGGATGACCTCTTCCGGCGCCCTCTTCGCGAAAGGCCCTGCGAGCAGATCCTGCAGCCTCTGGATTTGACTGTGAGCCTCCTCCAGCTGAGCCCGTAACCGCTGCGCCTCTTCCTGAACGTCAAGCAAACCCTGAAGAGGAAGGTAAATTTCAATTCCATGTGCCACTGCAGGAATGGAATCAGCGGGGGTTTCATCGATGCTGCTTTGGATAAATAAGCTTTCAGGATCGATCCCTGCCAGAACGCATAATGATGCTTCCAATTCCTTAAAGGTTGGAACTTCCTCCCCGGCCGAAATCCAAGCTGCAATCTTCCGTCTGGCATCCACGCCTTTTTCAACGCGCATGTTGCGAATCGTTGATACGACTTCCCTGAATTTCTCGAAGCTGTCCAACGCAGATCGATCCACCAGAATTTCATCATCCAACTCAGGCCAGCGGGCAATCATCAAGGCAGCTTCCCAACCCCCCTCGGGTTCAAATCCAGCCGGATGACTGCTGCATGCACCGCGTAGATGGCCCCACAGCTCCTCTGTAACAAAGGGGATGAACGGATGCAGCATCCTCAGGCAGGCATCGAAAACATCAACCAGGATTGAGGCGGTCAACCACGATCGGTCGCCGCCCTCGTTCATCTGCAGCTTGGCGATCTCGAGGTACCAGTCGGCAAACTCGGTCCAGAAGAATTCGTAAAGTTGGCGGCCGGCTTCTCCGTATTGGTAATTGGCAAACAACCGATCCACATCCTGAATGACCTGAGAAAGTCGCAGGCGGATCCATCGATCTGCCAGTGTCGGGTCCGGTTGCCCCTCCGCTGCGGCTGGTATGCTTTCAAGTGAACCGAGAATCAGGCGGCCGGCGTTCCACAGTTTGTTGGCAAAATTGCGATTAGCCTCCAGCCGATCAAGATCGAGCTTCGAGTCCTGCCCTGGAGTCGATCCGGTCAGCATCGTAAAACGCAGTGCGTCGGCTCCGAAGTTTTCAATAAAGGAGATTGGATCAACGACGTTACCATGACTCTTGCTCATCTTCATCCCCGAATCGACTCTCACAAGCCCATGCAGGTAGACGAATCTGAACGGGACCTGTCCCGTGAACTCGAGCCCGAGCATAATCATGCGCGCCACCCAGAAGAAGAGGATGTCATAGCCAGTCTCCATCATCGTCGTCGGGTAGAAGTACTCCAGGTCTTCGGTCTCCTCTGGCCAACCGAGGGTCGAGAAAGGCCAGAGGCCCGACGAGAACCACGTATCGAGGACATCGGGATCCTGTTCGATGAGCTGAGATCCACAATGCCCGCAGCGATCGGGATCCTCCCTGACCACGGTAATCTCGCCGCACTTCTGGCAGTGCCAGGCTGGAATTCGGTGTCCCCACCAGAGCTGGCGTGAGATGCACCAATCACGAATGTTCTCGAGCCAGTTGTAGTAAACCTTCTCGAAGCGCTCAGGAATGATCTTAATCTGACCATCCTGGACCGCCCGGAGAGCGGGCTCGGCCAGTGATTGCATGCGAACAAACCACTGGGTCGAGATCATCGGCTCGATGATCTCGCCGCCGCGCTGGCTGCGAGGAACCTGCATGGTGTATGGCTCCTTACGCAGTGTCAGGCCTCTGTCGGCCATATCCCGCCAGATACGCTCCCGGCATTCAAATCGATCCAGGCCGGCATACGGACCAGCCTCTTCATTCATCGTAGCGTCCGGGTTGAGAATATTGATCACGGGCAGCTCGTGGTTCTGGCCGATTTCATAGTCAGCCAGATCATGGCCGGGTGTAATCTTCAATGCTCCCGTCCCGAACTCCCGATCCACATACTCGTCTGCAATCACTGGAATAGGCCGATCGAGGATCGGCACCAAACAGGTTTTGCCGATAAAACGACGGTAGCGCTCATCGTCCGGATGTACCGCAACGGCGGTATCCCCAAGGATTGTCTCCGGCCGGGTCGTGGCCACGGGGATGTAGTCCTCTGAGCCCTCGATTGGGTATTTGAAGAAGTAGAGCACCCCCTGCTCCTGTGAGTACTCGACCTCCAGATCGCTGACAGCAGTTCTCAATCCAGGTGACCAGTTGATCAGGTAGGACCCACGGTAGATAAGCCCTTTTTCATACAACCTCACAAAAGCTTCGCGGACGGCCTGGGACAAGCCTGCATCCAATGTGAAGCGCTCTCTTGTCCAATCGCACGACGCTCCCAAGCGGCGCAGCTGGTCGGTGATCGTACCTCCGTACTTTTCTTTCCAGGCCCAGGTCTGTTCCACAAAAGCCTCACGCCCGAGCTCCTCACGCGTCACCTCTTCCGTCCGCAGCAGGTACTTCTCCACCTGCAGCTGGGTCGCGATGCCGGCATGGTCGGTGCCTGGCAACCAGAGGGTTGGCCGCCCATTCATGCGACTATGCCGGATCATCATGTCCTCTGTTGAGACGAACATCGCATGCCCGAGATGGAGCTCACCGGTTACATTCGGTGGCGGCATCGAGATGACGTAGGGTTTCTTTTCAGGATCGACTTCGGGTGTGAAGAAACCGCTCGATTCCCACCAGTGGTACAAACGGGGCTCGACTTCTCGAAAATCGTAGGTTTTGGGCAGCTTGTATGCAGTCATCGTTTTCGGTACCTCCAGCATTCTGGTACTCGTCGGTTGAACATCCTCGCGAGCCTTGATTAAACAAAAAACCTTCGCCCATGAGGACGAAGGACGTAACCTCCGCGGTACCACCTCAATTCACCACGCATGTGGCGCTCTCTGCCACCGACCATCATCGGGGCTTCGCTGTAACGGGCTCACCCGCGTCGCTCTACTCCACCCATGATCGGGGTTTCTTCGACGAGGCGCACCGGACGACATTCGGCTGCTGCAGCTGCGGGGGCTCTCAACCTGCGGCCACGCCTTCTCTGTCAGTGCGTGGCAGCTTACTCCTCCCGGTGATAAACGCCTGCTGTTATTTAATTGAGTTGATTATAGCAAGGTTCGCAGGTCTGGGTCAATCCTACGGTGGAGCGATCACCCCTACGCATCATGTGTTTCTTCTTCTGCATCTTCCCCTTCAGCAAGGTCGGCCCTGTCAGCCTGGCGGATTGGGAATTCCATCCGGAAAGTGCTCCCCTCGCCCAGCTTACTTTCCACGCTAACCTTCCCTCCATGCTGTTGCACGATCGATTTAACAATCGCCAACCCCAACCCGGAGCCCTTGATCGTGAGCGTTTCCCGTCGCCTGGCACGGTAGAATTTTTCAAACAAACGTGCTTGATCGGTAGGGGCAATTCCAAGCCCGGTATCTGCGACCTCGAGATACTGCACTCCGTCCTGCTGGCGTGCTCGCAGCACGACTTTGCCGTGGGCATTCGTATACTTGAGGGCATTGTCAACCAGATTGGCAATGCTCTGCCGGATCATGGTTGAATCAACCTCGACCGGCTGCATGTCCTGCGCGACCTCGACCGTAAGATCAATTTGCTTGTTCACCGCCTGCGGCCGGTATGCCGTAAGGACTGCGTCGATGAGCGAATTTATGGGCACGATCTCCAGGTCCAGGCCGACGCCAGCTTCGATCCTCCCCAGGTCAAGCAAGTTCTCGATCAGGTTCCCCATTTGATCGGCGCTGGTAAGGATCTTGCTAACAAACTCTTTCTGCTGTTCATTCATCGCACCGACCATGGAAAGCATCGTCGCATAACCGCGCATTAACGTAAGCGGGGCTCGTAAGTCATGGCTGACAGTGGATACAAACTCTGACTTTAGCGTATCGAGCTTCTTATAATGCGTAATGTCCCAGAGCACGCACACCCTTCCGGCAGCTCCGGCCTGATCGGGATCGATCTCCGAGATCGACGCAAAAAGCACAGGTCCTTTAGGCAGGTGGATCTCCGCGCTGCGGGCGTCTGGACCCGGTTCAAAGAGCAGCTTCCGCAGATCAGCCGGTGAGAGCACCTCATCCGCAGGTTGACCCAACGCCTCGTCACTGCTGACATTCAATACAACCTCCGCCGCCGGATTAGCGAGTGAAATCCGGTTCTCGCGGTCGATCAGGATCACCGCATCCGGTGTCGTCTCCAGGACAGCGGTCAGGCGGGTACGTTCCTGTTCGGCACGGTGGTAGAGGCGTGCGTTCGACACCGCTACACCCAACTGCGCAGCGAGGATTGAGAGCAGCCGCAGTTCGTCGCTTGAAAAAATATGGGGATAGCGATAGCCGAGCCAGAGAGCGCCAACAAAGGTGTCTTCATGGCGTAGAGGAACTGCAGTCATGGATTCCAGCGGTCGGCTGAGCGAATCGATTTCAAGGACTGCTCGAGCCCTGGCCGGATTTTCAAGCGTGAAGCGGCCTTTGGTACTGCTCAGCCCCAGCACTTGTCGGTCGAGAGCACCCCAATTTCCTGGATCTTCACCGGCACTGTAAACCTCAACCTGCCCATTGTCGCGTTCACGTGTCGCAAGGGCCAAACGGACCAGGTCGGCGTGCGTGATCTCACGCAAGCCATGCAAGATCGGAGGCATGGAGATCGCCAGATCAAAACTCCGGCTAACCTGTTGACTTGCGGTAAGAAGCAGTCCCATCTCTTCCAGGCGGGCTTTCAGACGGCGGCGCATTCTTTCAAAAGATCCTGCCAGGCGGCCAATTTCGTCCTCCCCCTCGCCCTGCACGGGCTGGGCGAGGTTTCCACGGGCAATCGATTGCGCAGCGGCTGCCATCTGCCGCAAGGGTCGGGTAAGGCGGCGGCTGATCAAATACACCGTTAGCAGGGCGAGACTGCCGACCGCGGCCACCACCCCCACCAGATTGGCTGCAATGCGAAGAGCAGATTTCTGAACTTCGCGCTGCGGGACAATTGACCACACCCGCCAGGGATAACCGCGTACATCGGCCAGGTAGATCAAGCGTCGGGTGCCGTCCGGTGCGGTATCCGACACCACCTCCTGGGCAGAGGCGCTGCCGGCCTCAAACGATTGCAGAATCCGGTGAGGGTCACGGTCAATCAAGATTGTGCCAGCCAGATCTGTTACAAAGGTCTGGCCGGGGTCCACCCTGCGGATAATGTCAATGACCGGGAGAAGGTAGGGGTTCGTATCAAGGCTCGTGACACCCGCCACGACACCGAGCGGGGCTTGCTCTCCATCAGGCGCAGAAATTGGGAGAAGGAACGCAATCCGCACCGAGTAGGCATCACGCTCAGGCCGCAGAATAACCTCCTGCGGAATTCCCGCCAGGGCCGCATCCAGCCCGGCAGCGACTTCGAAGGGAGTACCCTCTCCAAGGACGCCTTCCGGTGGGTAGGTGGCCCGGATCGTCAGTTCGCCATCGTAAATCGCGATTGCCTCGAAGAAGCTGTACGCTCGCAGCAGCTGCTGCAACTCGGCACCGGCACTCTCCGGCTCGGAGACAAGCAAATCTCGAGCCTGATCGGCAAATTGCGCACCGATCGAACGACCGGTTTGAATAAAATAGGGAACCACGCCCGACGCCTGCTGGGCGGTCTGGATCATCTGGCGTTCCAGCAGCTCACGGGCGGACCGTTGTGCGAGCAGCCAATCACCAAGAATCATGATTGTGCTCGAAGCAAATCCCAGTAGCAGTAAAAGCGACAGCAGCCGAGCTGCGAGTGAACGGTTGTAAGGGCCGACGATCAATGCACCTGGCTGGTACCACGGGATGCGATCCGTCCTAACAAGCCAGAATAGCAACCCACCCGCCAAACTCAATTCGACCAGAGCTCCAAGCAGCGTGGGTTCAAGTAATGAGAAGGCAAAATCAAGGCGGTCATAGAATCCACCCCCGCTGTAGAGCATGATTTCCAGGCTGCGAAGCAGCCCGAGCAATGCGCCGCCGGCGAGGCTGGCGATCAATGGGTTGCGGCCTGCTTTTCCCGGCCACTCAATGTAGGTCTGCCTCAATAACCAGGTAACGGCAAGTGAAACGAGCGTAAAATGAAGCGGGGTGAGAATGCTGTGTGTTTCAAATGCGCCGCGGGTGAAGCCAGCCAGGAAGGCAATCGCGGCTGCCGGTAGTTCACCTAAAAGGCCACCTGCGAGGAGCCATGGGAGTGCTCCAAAGACTGAAAATACCGGTCCCCGCACTTCCGTCGGAACCCCGGGCATAACCAGGGGGGATGGAACCGGGAAACGGAGCACAAAGAGCTGGGCGGCAAGGGGAGCCGATAAGAGGAGCAGGAGGAAAACAGGCTGCCGGATCCAGTAGCGAACCTTGGCAGCCAATGGCCGATACCCGCCATTGAGTACCAGGATTAGAATGACGAATATAATTTCAAGCAAGAACAGCAGCACCCCGGATGAAGATAGGGGTAGTCCAAAGGATGGTCGGCTGCTGAATCCCCAGAAATCAATCGTCATACACAGTTCCTGCCGAAGCGATGGGAGCATTATAGCATCGCGTGGAAAGCCCACAAGCCTTCTTGCTTGTCCGTGCCCTTGCTTTATGTTAAACTCGCAGCAACCTATGGGATCATTTCACAGTAGGAGCTCTCAGGATGGCTGAGAAGGTCCTCATCATCGATGACGATATCGATACCTTGAAGCTCGTTGGCTTGATGCTTGAGCGACAGGGCTATGAGATCTCCGTCGCAAGCAACGGGACGATTGGACTCTCAAAGGCCGCCGAAGAACATCCGGAACTCATCCTGCTCGATGTCATGATGCCTGACCTCGATGGCTACGAGGTTACCCGTCGGCTGCGTGAAGACCCATCACTCGCGCATATCCCGATAATTATGTTCACGGCCAAGACGATGGTCGATGATAAGGTGGCCGGCTTCGAAGCTGGCGTTGATGATTACCTCACCAAACCCACTCATCCAGCCGAACTTACCGCACATGTGAAAGCAGTCCTCTCACGCTCAGCGCAGGCTCTCACAGTACCGCAGGAAAAAGCGCAGATCGTCGCCTTCCTCGGATCGAGGAGCGGCATCGGCACTTCCACCCTTGCCATCAACTTCGGATTCCTGACCCAGGAGGATGGCTTCGAAACGATCGTGGCCGAATTGAATCCTGGTCATGGATCCATGGGACTGGAATTGGACCTGCAGGACCCATCTGGCCTTTCCAACCTGCTTTCGCGCGCATTGAAAGACATCCATCTTCGGTCCGTGGAGACTGAACTCGTCGAACAGCCAGGCGGTTTACGGCTACTGCTTGCTTCCTACCATCCCCGCGAGACGGAACTCGAACAAGCCGTACCCCAGATGGAAGCTGTTGTGAATAATCTTGCAAGCATGTGCAACCTGCTCGTTCTCGACCTGGGTTCGGGCATGAAGCCCTACTTGAAGCCTGTGCTTCAGCTTTGCGATCGCATCATCCTGGTCGTTGAACCGGTATACCCTTCCGATGCAATCGGGCGGGCGCTGCTGCAAGAGCTTGAAACGAGCGGCATCAACCGCCGGAAGGTTTTCCTCGCACTTGTCAACCGTGTTCGTACCTCGCTTCAAATCCCGTGGCGCCAGGTTGAAACTGATTTGGGGATCGAACTGGCCGGGATTGTTTCTCCCGCGCCCGAGCAGGCACATCAAGCCTCGCAAACCGGCAGCCCGCTGGTCATCTCCCAGCCCGAATCGCTCGTGAGCGATCAGATCCGCAAACTGGCAGAAAGCATTACGTCACACCTTCGATCCCCAGAAGGTTGATTGGGGACGTGGGCTCTCCTGCCTCGATCGAACTCATCCAGCGCAGTGTTGAACTTTTCCGGCATTCGAAGCATTCGATCGCCCTCACAGGAGCAGGAATCTCGACCCCTTCCGGCATTCCAGACTTCCGCTCACAAGGTTCAGGCTTGTGGACGAAATTTGACCCTTTCACCGTCGCCTCGCTTTCCGCATTTCGGTATCATCCCCTGGAGGTGCTCGAATGGGTGCGGCCGCTGGTTGGCAAGATCGTTTCGGCCGAACCTAACCCAGCCCATACCGCTCTGGCCCGCCTGGAGCAAGCGGGCCGCCTGGCCGGAGTCATCACCCAAAACATCGATGGTCTGCATCAGAAAGCCGGTTCAAAGTGCGTTTTCGAGATCCACGGCAATTTGCGGAGCGCTACTTGCACATCTTGCTACCGCAAGGCAGCCACGGATCAACTGATCCAACCGTTCGTTGAGTGTGGCAGCGTTCCTCACTGCCCGAGCTGTGGAGGATTGCTCAAACCGGACATCGTCCTGTTTGGAGAGCAGCTTCCCCACGATGTGGTCCAGGGTGCGGAGAAATTGTTGGAGGGCTGTGACCTGGTCTTGATTGCTGGTTCATCGCTCGAGGTCACCCCTGCCGCGTCAATGCCAATCAATGCCCTTAACCATGGAGCGAAATTGATCATCGTCAACAACGATCCGACCTACCTCGACGAAAGAGCTGACCTGACTTTCCACATGGATGTGATTGACGTCCTGCCGCGCCTCGCGGACGAGGTGCTCAATGGGTAGGGATCAACCCCCGGGATCCACCGGGATCGGAAACGGTTTGCTCAAGCGCTATGATCGGCTGCTCGAGATGACGCTCGATCTGGCCTCGACCTTTGACCTGGGCTCCCTGCTCAAGATCATTGTTAGTGCAGCAAAGGAGCTTACCGACAGCCAGGCAGCAGCTTTGCTGCTCTACGATCCCCAACGCAATCAGCTTTACTTCGAAGCAGCAACCGAACAGCTGCGTTCAGACGATACCTTCATTGCCATCCCGCTTGAGAACTCGATCGCCGGATGGATATTTCATAACCGGAAACCTCTCAGGCTGGACGACACTTCCAGCGACCCGCATTTCTTCCGTGAGGTCGACCTGGTAACTTCAGCCCGAGCGGCCTCGATCCTGGGAGCACCCCTACTGACAAAGGATAAAATTCTTGGAGTGATCGAAGCGGTGAACAAGCTGCAGGACTCTTTTGACGAGCATGACGAGCGCGTCCTGCAAGCCCTGGCAGCACAGGCCGCGATCGCTATTGAGAACTCGCGGCTCTTTAAACAGAGCGACCTGATCGCCGAGATGGTGCACGAACTCAGGACGCCGCTTTCAGCTCTCTCGGCTGCTGTTCACCTGCTCCAACGATCAGAGCTCGAAGAAGAGCAGCGGCGAAAAATCGGCCATACGATTTATGGCGAAGTTCAGCGGCTGAATGAAATGACCACGAATTTCCTCGAGCTATCGAGGCTCGAATCAGGCCGGGTTCACCTTGAACGAGAACCTATCTACCTCGAAGGCATGGTAAGAGAATGTATTGAGATCCTTCGCATTCAAGCCGAGGCGGAAAATATCGCCCTTGAAACAGATATTGACCGGGGCGTTCCAACGGTTTCCGGGGATCGAGGACAGCTCAAACGCTTACTGCTGAACCTGCTGACGAACGCGATAAAGTATACCGATAGCGGTGGTTGGGTGCGGGTTTCGATCCACTCGAGTGATGGAACCCTGCAATTGACGGTCGAGGACAATGGCCGAGGTATCCCGGCCGATAGCCTGCCGCATCTCTTCGACCGCTTCTATCGCGTGCCGGAACAGGAGACCCGCACTGCAGGCACCGGACTCGGATTAGCAATCGCCAACCGCATCGTCCAGGCTCATGGGGGGACAATCGAGGTTGAGAGCGTCCTTGGGAAGGGGACAAAGTTCATCGTGCTGCTGCCAAGCGGTGGCAGCGAAGAAGGCCTCTTTCACGGTTAACGCCGTCCAAACTGCCGCTCCAGTGCATCAACCGAGAGATGAATCAAGGTCGGCCGGCCGTGCGGACACGTACGTGGTGAGCGCGAAGCCTCCAGGTCCTGCAGCAGGCGGGCTTGTTCTTCCATCGAAAGGACCTGCCCCGCTTTGACGGCCGCAGTTTTGCATATTCGTGCAATCAAGCGTGCTTCCTGCTCGTTCTCGAACGGTGTCTCATCTTCTTCAAAACTTTCTACCAATGAACGCAGCGCCATTGCTGGATCCCGAACCTGGAGAACGGCAGGAATCGCCCGCACACGGTAGCTGCGGGTACCAAATTCCTCGACCTCAAAACCGAGAGCAGGCAGCAAATCCCACTGCTGTGCTAGCAATTCAGCCTGAGCAGGCGCCAGCTCAACCGTAACCGGTTCCAGTAATCGCTGAGAACTAAGTGCACCCCCAGTGTGGTCTGACATCATTTGATCAAAAAGGACTCGTTCGTGCGCCGCGTGTTGATCAATCAAGTACAAACCATCTGGCCCTTCTGCAACCAGATAGGAAGCGCCGATCTGTCCAACAGGACGTAGGAGTGGCACCGCGCCTGCAGGGAGCGCTGGTTGGAGCTGGATGTGATCCCGGTCATCCGGTTCACCCGAGCCAAATGAGCCTGCAAACTGCCAGGCTGTATCCGGCCCCCGCCCCTCTGGGAGCGCATGAGTATCAGACCAACGCAGGGCCATGCTGGGTGCAGGTGCCTGTCCAATCAATGCCGCCCGGACGGTCCGCTGCACAAGGGAGAAAATGCCGCGCGCATCCTGGAAACGCACCTCTGCTTTCGCCGGATGCACGTTGACATCTATTTCATCCGGAGGGATCTCCAGAAAAAGGACAACCAGCGGGTAGCGGCCCACCATGAGCAGCGTGTGGTAGGCTTGGGTTACTGCTGCAGCCAGGCTCGCGTCCTGCACCCAGCGGCCATTTACAAAGAATGTAATTTCACGTCGATTGCTACGCGTGATAGATGGTGGGCTGATGTATCCGTGCAGCGATGGACCAGCATGAGATAAATCAAGCGGCTCTATTTCGATCAAAGCTTTGCCGATTTCAAGCCCAAGGACCTGGATAATGACCTCGCGTGCATCTCCATTTCCACTTGTCTCGAGGGCCAGGCGACCGCTCTGCTCAAGACGGAATTGGATATGCGGATAAGCCATCGCGTAGCGGCTGACAAGAGTCGAGATCCAGCGCTTCTCAGTCGTTTCTGCCTTAAGGAATTTCCTGCGCGCCGGAACGTTGTAGAAAAGGTTCGAAACCTGGACCATTGTCCCAGCGGGAATTCCTAATCGTTCCACCTTCCCCTGCTCTCCACCGTCGACGTCGATGGCAGCACCGCCCTCTGAATTCTCGGCGCGGCTTTGAACCCGGAGTCGGGCGACGGCTCCGATCGAAGCTAATGCTTCGCCCCGGAATCCAAGCGTTTTGATGGCCGACAAATCTTCCGCCGTGCTCAGCTTTGATGTCGCAAAACGCGCAACGGCTAACGGCAAATCGGCTGACTCGATTCCGGCGCCGTTGTCGGAGATGTTGATGCAGCCAATTCCACCGCCCTCGGTTGAGATCAGGATGCGCGAAGCACCCGCATCGATGGCATTTTCAACGAGCTCTTTTACGACAGAGGCCGGCCGTTCTACGACCTCCCCGGCAGCTATGGCAGAACTTACCGATTCCGGTAGAACATGAATAGACAATCCAGCCTCCCTCTGCCGCAGATTATACATACCCGAAAGCTGGTTGACACCATAACCCCGCAGACTTTATACTGCCGCGCATGGATTGGCTGACGATCTTGATTCTGGTCTGCGTCTTCACATTTTCCTTCATGCTCTGGATGCGCACTGTCCCAAAGCGCCGTTTCGTTACGTTCCTGTTCTTGCTGCTTCCAATGGTGATCCTCACGATGCGCTGGGCTGCTTATCGAAAAAGCTGGGCAGAATGGCTGCTGAGTGCAGGAGCTGCAATGGTGCTGCTTTTGATCTGGTGGTTATCAATCGGCAGGAAGCTCCCCACTCCCAAAGACGGAACGGTGCGGGTCTGGACCAAGGATGATCCCTTCGAGTGAGCGTGCCGTCAATCCTCTTTCTTGACGTCGATGATACGCTTTACCCGCACTCTTGCGGCCTATGGGCAGCCGTGGGGGAGCGGATCCAATCCTATCTCGAGACTAGGGTCGGATTACCACCGTCCGAGAGCAAGGTGCTCCGCCTGCGATTTCTCGGGATGTACGGGACCACGCTGCGAGGGCTGCAAACGGAACTCGAGGTCGACACCGAGGATTACCTTGATTATGTCCACGATGTGCCCATCGATCAGCTGCTTAAGCCAAATCCCGATCTGCACGCAATGTTACAAGAAGTCCAGGGGAAGATCTACTATTTCACCAATGCCTACCGACCCTACACTGAACGAGTCCTGGACCGGCTTGGAATTCTAGACCTTGGTTTTGAGATCATCGATATTCGGGCACTGGATTTTGAGAACAAGCCGCTCCCAGGCGCCTACCGCCGGGCGCTAGCAATCGCTGGAGATCCTTCACCCGCTGGATGCGTGCTGGTCGATGATCGGCCTGCCAACCTGCTCCCAGCTGCTGAACTTGGGATGCAGACCGTGCTAGTCGGCCAGGGTCCTGAAGGATTCGAGAATGGCCATCACGTCATACCGCTCATCACGGATCTGCTTACCGCTGTACCAGGCCTGCGTGAGTTATAAGAGGGGTGCTTAGGATGGAAAGTGGTTGGTTGATCGTTTGTGGTGTCATCACCTTTGTCATACTCGTCAATGTCGGCCTTGCCCTGAGCGCACTGCGCGGGGCGAACAGCAACCAGGCGAATGCCTTCGACCGCGCTGTGCGCTATGTCCGCGATCCCTGGGCTGCCGAGGATCAGGCGCTATCTGAACTTCACCGCACTGTAGCTACGCTTGAGGAGGCTCGTGACCAAACCGTCGAAGACCAGTCCCGATAAGCTGTGCTCGCTTACGGATGCAGCCGGACTTATCCCTGAGTCTGGGTGCAAACTAGCATTCGGTGGTGTCACGCTCTACCGCCGGCCAATGGCATTTGCCCTTGAATTGCTTCGCGGCTTCAAGAACGATGCAGTGCCTGTCGATCTCGAACTGATTTGTTTTACAGCAGGCGTTGAAAGCGATATTTTAATCGGGGCCGGAATGACCGCTTCCATCCGCACCTGTTATTGCGGGCTGGAGATTTTCGGCCTGGCGCCCTTCTTCACTTCGGCTGTGGCCAATGGCTCACTGAGAATGATCGAGGAATCAGAGGCCAGTCTTGCCTTCGGATTTCGGGCCCAGATGGCCGGAGTTGGATTTATGCCTTCGACCGCCTGGCAGGGAACGGATTTGCTAAAGCTGCGGCCGGATGTCAAATCAATAACTGATCCTTACAGCGGAGAACTCCTGACCGCCTTTCCGGCGATAGCGCCTGATGTGGCCGTGATCCATGCTCTCAAGGCCGACTCTTCAGGAAATGCTGTCATCGGCGGGAACCAGGGGGTGGATCGCGAGCTTGCGCTTGTGTCCGAGGTCGTCATCGTTACGGCGGAGGAGATTGTAGACAGCCTGGACAAGGCGGACATCATCGGAATTGTTGTCGATGCAGTTGTCCCTGCCCCGCAAGGTGCCTGGCCGACCTCCTGTCATCCGCTGTATCCACTGGATGGTTATGCGTTGTTGGAATACATAGAATTGGCCGGTACCGAATCGTACGAGGCTCTGCTCGATCGCTGGCTGACAAGAAATACCGAATAGCTCAACATATTCACAGATTTCTTATATTCCTGTGATATCCTCACCTCGATTTCCAATTAAATCAGGTGAGGTATTCCATGCAGCATAAAACCAGAGTATGGGTTATTGGTATCACTGTCGGCCTTGTGCTGACCTCATGTGTATTTGTCGTCGGCCTGGTCTACGGGGTTGTTATCGGACGCCTTGGCACGGGATCCAGTCCACTTTCAAACATACAGACTCAACTCCTGGGCGATTCAACCCCCCAACCTGCCCTCAATCAAAAACCGCCGGATAACGCGAACGAGCTTTTTTCTCCTTTTTGGGAAGCCTGGAACATTATCCACGATCAGTATGTCGATCAACCGGTCGACGATCTTAAATTGATGCGAGGGGCAATTCAAGGCGCGTTGGATGCTCTCGGCGACGAGCACACATCCTACATGGACCCCGACACGTACCGGCAGGCTAACATCCCTCTTCAGGGTAGCTACGAGGGAATCGGTGCCTGGGTTGATACCGAGGCCGAATTCCTGACCATCGTCTCACCAATGCCAGACTCGCCGGCCGAGAAAGCCGGACTTCAGCCCGGGGACCAGGTCATCGCTATCGATGGAGAAGATGTTACGGGGGTTGATGCCAGCCTGGTCGTCCGCCAGGTCCTTGGCCCCGCCGGAACCCAGGTCACTTTGACCATGCGGCGTGAAAGCGAAAACAGGACCTTCGATGTGACCATCACTCGCCAGGAAATTGTTGTCCCCAGCGTCGTAAGCGAGATGCTTGATGGCGATATCGCCTACATTCAGCTCTTCTCGTTTTCGAACGACACCTCCGACAAATTGCGCGAGGCGATCACCAACTTGATGGCCGAGAACCCGGCTGGAATGATCCTCGACTTGCGTGGTAACGGTGGAGGATATCTCTTCTCAGCCATCGAGGTGGCGTCGGAGTTCATCGATCATGGATTGATCATGACCGAACGGTTTGGCGACGGCACAGAGGAAACTTATGACGCTTCCGGCGATGGATTGGCGACGGATATTCCGCTCGTGGTCCTGATCGACCAGGGCACAGCTTCCGCGTCGGAAATTGTCGCCGGGGCTATTCAGGATTATGGACGTGGTAGCCTGGTCGGCGAGACAAGTTTCGGGAAGGGCTCAGTACAGAACTGGATCCCGCTTGAAGATGACGGCGGTGCTGTGAGAGTGACGATCGCCCGGTGGTACACCCCCAACGGCCATCAAATCCACGGGGTAGGCTTGGAGCCCGATGTCACGGTCCCCCTCACCGAAGAGGACATGACCGCAAACCAGGACCCGCAGCTTGATGAGGCAATTTCCGTGTTACGCCGGCATACGCCGGTCACCACCCAGCTTCTGGGGGTCATGGAGGAGGCACGATAAATGTATTTCTCGAGCGGATACCTGATATTTATGCTTCCAGCGTTCATCCTGGTGATGCTGGCACAGTGGTATGTCAATTCCACCTATAAGAAATGGAGCCAGGTACCAAATTACATGGGCCTGACAGGCCAGGAAGCCGCCCGCAAACTGATCAACTACGGCGGACTTGCCGGGGTTCAAATCGATAGCGTTCCCAATCGTCTTGGAGATCATTATGATCCACGCGAGAAAATCCTGCGCTTATCGCCCGGAGTAGCTCAGGGGCAATCGATCGCGGCGATCGCGATCGCAGCCCACGAGATTGGACACGCAATGCAGGATAAAAGTGACTACGCACCGCTGCGGGTAAGGGCAGCGCTCGTGCCGGCGGTCAACATCGGCTCCAGCCTGGGCTTCATCATGATCTTTCTAGGCCTGATCCTGGGAGGTACGTTCGGCACCCAGATCGCCTGGCTCGGTGTGGGCACATTCGGCCTCGGTGCTGTTTTCGCCCTGGCAACCCTTCCAGTCGAACTGAACGCGTCCGCACGGGCAAGATCCTTGCTCGCCGAGACGGGCTTGATTCATACGGAAGACGAACGCAGCGGGGTACATGCCGTCCTGCAGGCGGCAGCCTTTACTTATGTCGCAGCCCTGGCGGCAGCTGTCCTGCAGTTGCTCTACTGGGCACTGGTAGTCGGGGGTGGCGGCAGGCGACGCCGTTAAAATTCCAAACATCATGCAGGAACCATGGAAGCCCAACACACCGCTTTCTGCGGCATATCAAAGTAACAGCTCCCGAGGGGGACGGAAACGAATCGAACTAACCGCTTCAAAGTTGTTCATCATCACGCTGCTGAGCAGCCTGCTGGGAGGGCTGGTGGGTGCAAGCATATTCGCTGTATTCATGCCCCAAACGCCCTCCCAGGCACCGATTGCTCAACCGTCAGGTGAGCTGGCAAACGTCAGCCTGAACCTGGACACGACCGGCACACAAGTTGTGAGCCAGGTTGGGCCGGCAGTTGTCACCGTGATCAACCACCTACCGAATCGCATATCCATCTTCGGTGGAGCGGTAGAATCGACCGCCTCCGGGTCGGGAGTCATCCTGTCGGCGGATGGATATATTGTTACGAACAACCACGTCGTCGATGGGGCAGAATCGCTCTCAGCGATCTTGGCAGATGGCACAGAATTACCGGCCGAGCTCATCGGCGTGGATGCTTATGCCGATCTGGCGGTTCTGCGGGTCGAAGGGAACATGCCAGCGGTCGCAGCCTGGGGAAATTCGGACTTGCTGAAACCCGGAGAGCTGGTGATTGCGATCGGCTCTCCACTGGGCGATTTCACCAACACTGTCACGATGGGAGTGATCAGTGCCACGGATCGCGCAATCGAGGTCGATTCGAATTACTTTCTGGAAGGTATGATCCAGACTGATGCCGCAATCAACCAGGGCAATTCCGGTGGTCCCCTGCTCAACCTGGCGGGGCAGGTCATCGGGGTGAACACCTTGATCGTCCGCGGTGGGGGCAGCGCTGTCGCTGAAGGTTTGGGCTTTGCAATTCCAAGCAACACCGCCCGGGCTATCGTCGACCAGCTTATACAATATGGAAAAGTCGCCAGACCATACCTGGGCATACGCTGGGTGTGGATCACATCCAGCCTCGCCGGCCGTTACAGCCTGCCCATCGATCACGGCATCATCCTGACTGAAGTAGATCCCGGTGGTCCGGCCAGCCAGGCCGGACTTCAACGCGGCGATATCTTGCTCTCGGCCAACGGCGAAGTTTTTGATGCCGATCATCCTTTCCAAAATGTACTCTTCCGCTATGTGCCGGGTGATCACGTGCGTTTCGAGTTCCTGCGTGATCAAACCAAAAGCACTGTCGAAATCGAACTCGGCACAATGCCCGGCTGAGTTCTACCCAGACAATATCCTCCTTCATGTCTAAGCGAAGATCTGTATCCTTTGACGCTCCATCCGGGCGATGCTAGAATTTGCGTTCTGGATAAGCGTATACGCTGCCATCAGTAATCAAGATCATCATTGATCTCTAACGCCAACCTCTGCTGCTCGTGAAGCTGTTCGAATGCATGAGGTTGGCGCAGTGTTCCGGGCTTGTTCGCCGAAGCTGCCGCTTCACCCGGTTTCTACCGGTCGCTGGATCTTCGACCCGGGGAGCGATCATGGAACCAACCCAAATTGACACCACGCTCGAGGAAATCCGAAAAGCGCTCGAAAGCGACCGCGTCGAGGACGCGATCGACCTGCTGGCCAAACTCCACCCGGTCGACCGTGCCGATGCATTCTCCGATCTGACCGATCAGGACCAGGCCGCACTCCTGCCTCAATTCGACATCGCCGATACGGCCGACCTGCTCGAAGAGCTTGATGACAACGAGGCGGCCGATGTGGCCGAAAATCTTCCCACGCAATTCCTGGCTGACATTCTCGATGCGATGGAGCCTGACGAAGCCGCCGACGTATTGGGGGACCTACCACCAGAACGAGCGGCTCAAGCTCTGGCAGAGATGGACGATCCGGCGGATGTCATCGCGCTGCTGGGATACCCTGACGAAACAGCCGGCGGGCTGATGACGACGCCAGCTGTCACTCTGACACCCGAGCTGACAGCCTCCAGAGCCATCGACCATCTGCGCGATTCAACCCCCGGATCGGATACCCCTTATTACCTATACATCACAGATCACGACCGGAAGCTGGTCGGGATTCTCGGGTTACGTGACCTGGTCGTAGCCAAGCCGAATCAAACAGTCGGCGAGATCATGAATCCCGAAGTGCTGCACGCGACAGTGGATATGGACCAGGAGGATGTGGCACGGTTGATGGTCCGATATGATCTGGCGGCCATCCCGGTCGTGGATGATAGTGGAGTTTTATGGGGCGTGATCACATACGACGACCTGGTCGATGTGCTCGAAGACGAGGCTACGGAGGATATCTACCGACTATCGAATGTTTCGGATGCAGATCTTTCATTTGACAGTCCGATCATCGTATCGATCCGGCGCCGCATTCCCTGGCTTTACCTAAGCGGTCTAACGGCACTGTTCGCCTCCTGGGTTATCTCCCGCTTTGCATCCGTCATCGCCCAGGTCGCTCTCCTGGCGGCTTTCCAATCGGTCGTCGCCGGACTGGGAGGCAACACCGCTCAGCAGACGCTGGCAATTATTGTCCGGGCAATTGCACTGGGCGAAATCGAACTTCGAGACGCCTGGCGCACCATTCTGAACGAAGCAGCCGTAGGTTTACTGCAGGGAATATTTGTCGGGGCAGCAGCCGGAGTCGGCGTTTACCTTTGGACCGACAATTTGTACCTTGGTCTGATCCTCGGACTGGCACTGGTCGGGAACATGCTTCTCGCAACCGTGATCGGCACACTCGTGCCGCTGGTGCTGAAAGCTTTGCGCCTCGACCCTGCCCTCGCATCGACCGTTCTCGTCACGACTGTCACGGACAGCGTGGGTTTCGCTCTCTTCCTTGGCCTGGCAACTATTTTCCTTCACCGCCTGAGGTGACCTCAATGACCGATCTTGTGATATTGAACCCTTACTCCAACCGCTGGCGAGCGCGTGAGCGTCGGCCCGAGGTAGAAGCCGCGCTGCAGGATCAGCAGCTCGACTTCAAGCTGGTTGAAACGGAAGGCCCAGGGCACGCAACGGAACTGGCCGAAGCGGCAGCCCGTTCCGGTGCAAAGCGAGTATTTGCTGCCGGGGGCGATGGCACCATCGGTGAGGTTGTCAATGGATTGTACCGATCGAACCCGGATGGAGAACTTCCAACCCTGGGCGTGATCCCGCTCGGAACGGCGAACGACCTGGTGGTGAATCTCGACCTCCCCCGAACGATTCCCGCCGCAGCCCGGGCTTTTAAAGTTGGGCATACAAGGCGCATCGACCTCGGCCAAGTAAATGATTGGGTCTATGCGAATAACTCTGCAGTGGGTCTTGAACCGGTCGTCACGCTCTACAACATCCGGATGACCCGCTTGCACGGCGTTGTCCGATACCTGGTAGCAGCGCTGCGGGCGATTGCCAGCGGCCCGCGCTGGGAGATGCAGCTGAAGTGGGACGATGGCGAATACCAGGGGCCGATATCACTTGTATCGGTCGGAAATTGTGCTATCACGGGCGGACTCTTCCACATGGCACCCGCTGCCGATCCTACGGATGGCAGGCTGACCTTTGTTTATGGTTTTGCACCATCAAAATGGAAGATGCTCACCCTGCTGCCGCGCGCGATAAACGGTTCGTACGTCAACGATCCAGCCATCCACCAACACCACACACAACGTCTCGCAATTCGTTCGGTCGAACCCACACCGCTCCAGGTTGATGGCGAGCTCAGGGGTGAGGAGTTCAAGGAGCTTATCTATCAGGTCATTCCCGGTAAGCTCTCCGTGCTTTGTGAATAATGCCAATCCTGATTGTCAACAGCGACGATTATGCCCGTACGGATGAGATCAGCCGGGGGATTCGGTTCGGTCATTCCCACGGCATCGTTACCAGTACAACGATCATGATGAACTCACAGAATGCTCAGGAGAGCTTGAGGCTTGCGCTGGAGCAAACTCCGTCCCTGGGACTTGGCGTGCATTTGAATCTCACCTACGGATCTCCCATCCTGGCTCCCGATAGAGTCCCCACTCTGGTTGGAAGAGATGGCAAATTCCATTCGCGCGAAAAGATCCTGCGGAGAGAGGTTGAACTCGATCGTCAGGACGTTGGCGCCGAGTGGCGAGCACAGATCGAAGCCTTTGCCGCTCAAGCGGGGCTTCCTGATCACCTGGATAGCCACCATCACATCGCCTTGCTCAACGATGATTTATGGACCTGCGCACTTCGGCTTGCCCAGGAGTACGGCTGCGGGATGCGCCCCCCACTGCCAGCAGATCTAACTGCGGCGGAACTGGAGCAGCTCCTGCCTGAGAGCAGCATCGAGTTTATCTCTTCGCAGGCAAGCCAGTTGCTGCACGAAAGCGGCGTCAAAGCACCGAATCGATTCTTGGTCAGCTTCTATGGACAGGGCGTGAACGAGAAGCACCTTTATGAGTTATTGAGCGAACCGACGGCAGGAGTTACGGAGTTAATGTGTCATTGCGGTTTCAGCAGCCCGGAATTGGAGATGAGTAGCTCGTATCGCCAAATGCGAGAAGAAGAACTCCAGCTCTTGACGAGTACGGGATTGAAGGCCCATTTGAAGGAAGTCGGTTGGCAGCTCGGCAGCTATCGTGACACGTGGATCGATCAAGCCGGCCTCTCGTGAGAGCGATTCTTACGCTCTTCTTCCGGTACCTCTACACAACCCTCGCCTGGAGCTATGATGCAGTCGCCTGGCTCAGTTCGATGGGCCAGTGGAGAACCTGGCAGACTGCCGCGCTTTGCATATACCCGGGCCCTGTTCTCGAACTGGGTCATGGCCCGGGACATGTCCTGCTTGATCTTGAGAATGCTGGAAATCAGGTGATCGGCCTTGATCCTTCGCCCCAGATGTCGGCCATGGCCAACCGCCGGCGCAAGCAGGCTGGCGCGTCCTTCGCTTTAGTCCGGGCGCGTGCTCAGCAGCTTCCATTCGCAGAAGACTTTTTTTGTGCGGTGATCGCCACCTTCCCAACCGAATTCATTCTGGCAGAGGAAACCCTGAATGAGTGCTTTCGCGTTCTCATTACCGGTGGGGAATTGATCGTGATCGGACTGCACGAGATCACCGGAAAGGGAGTTTTCGACCGCTTCGCAAGCTTGCTTTACCGCTTCACCGGCCAGAGTGGTGAACAAGATCCCAATTGGCGGACACCGCTCGAGAATTCAGGTTTTACCGTATCTCTTGAAAGCGTCGACCAACCCAGGGCGCGCATTCACCGGCTGCGTGGGGTGAAACACAGGGCCGACTGAACTTGAGGATTCTTTAGGGCTGATTCTGTTGAATAGGTACAATGGTTGCGAGTGTTACCCAAAGGAGTTGATGTGAACCTGGTACAGCCCGGTGATCTGGCCATGTTTCAAAGCGAGAGCGGTCGGCGAGTCATCCTGCGCCTCGAGCCCGGAATGGATTATCAAACTCATAAGGGCATCGTTTATCATGACGATGTGATCGGAATCGAATGGGGCAGTCGCATCGAGACCCACCTCGGCAGCCCATTCACCCTTCTGCGACCTACTCTGCGTGACCTACTGCTCCATATTCGGCGCCAGTCGCAGATAATCTTCCCCAAGGACATTGGGTATATCTTGCTGCGGCTTTCGATTGGATCTGCGAGGCGAGTGCTTGAGATCGGGACCGGCTCAGGAGCGCTCACGACGGCCTTGGCCTGGGTGGTTGGTGAGGGTGGCCGGGTTGTATCGTACGAACGGCGGGAGGACATGCAAGCTCTCGCTCGCCAGAACCTCCACCGTGTGGGATTGGAGCCGCGCGTCGATTTCATCCTCTGCGACGCGATCGAAGGCATCCAGGAGCATGGCTTTGATGCTGCCTTTATCGATATAGCTGCCCCTGACCTGCTCCTTGAATCACTAGCTCAAGCGTTGAACAGCGGCGCAAGCGTTGGTTTCATTCTTCCGACAACCAACCAGGTGAGCACCCTGCTGGAAGCGGCGAGCCGGGCCGGGTTCAATCACCCGGAAGTTGTGGAAATTCTGCTCCGTCCCTACAAACCGATCCCCGGACGGCTGCGGCCAGTCGATCGGATGGTAGCCCATACCGGGTACCTGATTTTCATGCGTTATATGGCGCAGCAAACCAGTGGATAAATCGTCCGAGTTTACAGGCAGTTTGCAGGGATTTTGCAATCCTGTGAGAGCATAATTTACCGAGCCGTTCATTCCAAATGTGAGGGTTGAAGATGCGACGACGCAGAATTCTCCGAAGAGCCTTACGCCGCCCAGCTCCAGCGTTGCGGCCGCTTGCCATCCGGGCGCGAAGAATGTTAATTCGGGCACACCAGCTACAGGAAAGCGGACAGCAAGCTGCAGCAGCCGAGCTCTTTGACCAACTTGCGGAGGGCGCCCGGCAGCGAGGCTTGCCTCAGTACCCGCAGCTGTTGCTTCAGTCCGCACGGGCGCACGTCGAGGCAGGTAAGGTGGATCACGGCATCTCGCATATGATGACAGCCTTCCAATATTTGCTTGAGACCGATCAGGTAGAACGCATTCGCAAACTGGCGCCAGGTGTTCGCCGCTTCCTACAATCACACCAGCTTGATTCTGCCTGGCTCGAATTAGAGAAAATCTTAGTTCAAGCCGGGATCTCACTTGACAGTCCCCCTTCAGGTGCAGCACAGGCCGGAGGTCTGCCGGTAAAATGCCCTTACTGTGGCGGCACCCTCAACTCGGAAGAAGTCGAGAGCGTGGCATCAGGGGATGTGATTTGCTTGTACTGTGGCAGTGTAGTTAAACGGGTAGGTTGATGAACAAGCCGGCTGATTTCGTGCAATCGCTCACCCTCGCACTGAACCAGCGTCAACCTCGTGTGCGCGTTGAATGGGAGGCACGGCTTGCAGCCGTTCTAATCCCGCTTTACCAGGAGAACCACAGCTGGCACGCTCTTTATACCCGCCGCACCGAGGACCTGAAAACCCACCAGGGCCAGGTTTCATTTCCAGGTGGGGTGCTAGAGCCTGGTGATGCTGAACCTCGGCAGACTGCGCTGCGAGAGGCGGCGGAGGAGATAGGCCTGGCAAGCGACGATATTCAGATCCTGGGACAGCTAGATCCACTGTTAACGGTGACACAGTTCCAGATTGTTCCATTCGTCGGAATCATCCCCTGGCCCTACCCCCTTGTGGTTAATAACGCAGAGGTTGCACGCACATTTGGCGTGCCGCTCGAATGGCTGGCGGATAAGCAGAATGTCGAAATTCGCAAACGTAAGCCGTTCGTCCCCGGGCCCGAGATTGATGTTTACTACTTCAAGCCATACCTGCATGAGACTATCTGGGGAGCGACCGCCAGACTTACCCTTCAACTTCTTGAGATTCTCTCCACGCTGTAAGATCTATCCCGGGTACGTAAAAAAAGAGAACGGCCGATTGGCCGTTCTCTTTTTTAATCCGCATATCAGGAGCAGTAACTCTATTCCTCGGAATCTTCTTCCTCTTCGCCTCGCTCGCCACGTTCGACGAGCTCGGGTTCTTCCAGAGTCTCCAGGACCTCGACTTCCTCTTCCTCGACGATTTCTTCCATCGATTGATAAATTACGTTTGCAATCGATTCGTCAGGTTCGGTGATGAGCGTCACACCTTCACCAAGCATTAGGTCGCCGACAGTGATGGATGAGTCGAAATCTACCAGAACACTCAGGTCGACGTTAATCCGATCGGGCAGATCACCGGGCAGCGCTTCGACTTCGATCTCGTCCAGACCGGCCACAAGAACGCCACCAAGGTCGCGTACAGCCGGAGCTGTTCCGACTAATTCGACCGGAACCACAGCCGTAATGGCAACATCCATCGCCACCTTAAGGAAATCGATATGCATAATGTTCCTGCGAATGACGTGGCGTTGGATTTCACGCAGCAAGACTTTGTGAGTTTCATCGCCGACTTTTAGATCGATCAGCGTGGATCCGCCGACAGCTATCAGTGCTTGCGAGGTCTCATGCTCAACAAGCTCGAGCGGGGTCGATTCCACCCCCGCGCCGTACATGACTGCCGGGATCAAACCGTTCCTCCGCAGTGAACTAACCTGCTTTCCGGTAACAGTCCTGGGGTTTGCATTCAGTTCAATGACTTCCATGAGGTTCCCTCCGGAGCGCCTCTCACCCGCATGGGTTACCCTCGCTCCATATGGCAGCCGGGATCTACCCGGCTTGAGTCTTAACTCCGTCGTCGCGCCAGCAAATTTACGACGAAGAGCATCAAACCAACGGCAACTCCAGATACCAGACCGGCCAGCATCGCCTGGCGCGTATCCATCACGGTTTCCACGTTGCCCTGTACTTTTCCAGCCAGCAGGATAAGACTGCGGCTGTCTTTCAGGATCGCCTGCCTGCTGACAGTAAGTCCGATTCGCGAAGAATCGGCATACACGTCCTGGCTGTATATGACCCCGGCGCTGCTCTGGTTAAGATTGGCTGTATCGGCCTGCACAACTCCAGCAGCACCTTGCTGAAGCAGGATCGAATCGCTATTAACGGCCAGTGCCGCTCCCTGGTGGATGTCTACACTCGCAGCAGTGATTTGGTTGGCACCTCCCTGGTGGATATGAACGATCTCCGCTTCAACATCCTCGATCGAGCCACCCTGGAGCTGGACAACGTCTGCATTTAGCTCTTCTTTAGATTGAACCGGCTTTTTTGCCATGCCTCACCTTCAATCAACATAAAAAAGAGGGGTTCCCAGAAAATGAACCGGGAATTCCCCGACATCTGCAGGAGCATTCTACCCAGTCCGCCAGAGTTCGTCAACGGTTGCCGCCAGAACATTGTAATCCTGGCACGAATGGAGGCCGCGTTGACCGAAAGTGTTGCAGCATGTTAGACTACCAGATTGGCATCCTGAGGGTGAAGAATGCATGATGTTGGACACATCCTGGGCAAGCTTGGCACCTGCCTTGGGCTGGTAGCGCTTGTCCTTGGACTCTCGCAAACCGCCTCCGCTCAAGCACCAGGCTATGCAGATATCGCCTCCCCCATTAAAGGTGAGGCCGTGCAGGGTTTGCTCACGATCGAGGGTTCAGCTTCACATCCATTCTTCCAACGCTACGACCTGGCATTTGCTTATCAGAATGATCCAACGCAAACCTGGTTTGTGATTTCCGATCCGATCGACCAGCCTGTAACCAATGGGCCACTGGGACTCTGGGACACATCAGGGATTACGGACGGCGAGTACCGATTGAGGCTGCGAGTCTTCCTCAGCAATGGAAATGTACTGCAGGTCATTGTTGAGCATTTACGCATAAGGAATTACACCGCGATTGAACCCAGCCGTCTGGGGACGCAAGCGCCTGCAGCGACGCCGACGTTGAATATCCCGACCATTACACCCAGGCCAACACCGCTCCCTGCGCTTACAGGCGATGGTGGTCGAGGCGTACTCCAGGCTTTTACAATTGGAGCCGTACTTGGCAGTCTAGGCTTGATGGTTGGTGGGGTATACCTATTTGCTCGCCGGCGGATGCAGATCCGCCTCGGAATCATGCGCACTCGACGCATGCTCTGGCAGCGTGATCGACAACGTCGAAAGCGGGAATAGGCATGGAAGCGAGAGATACAATTCTCATCGCAGGTCTTGGGAACCCCGGGCGCCGATTTCGTGAGAACCGCCACAACATCGGCTTCGCGCTGCTAAATCAACTCGCAGCTCATTGGCAGCTCGAATTCACACGTCTCCAATCGGATGCCCTTATTTGCGACATAAAGCGTATGGACCGAAAAGTCATTCTAGCTAAACCTCAGACCTGGATGAATTCAAGCGGCCGGTCTGTTGCTGCCATAAAGCGTTTCTATAAGGTCGATTTTTCGAATCTTATTGTTGCCTACGACGACCTTGATCTCCCTCAGGGTACGATTCGCATTCGTCCCGGTGGTGGATCGGGCGGGCATCGTGGAATGGAATCGATCATTCAACACCTCGGGGGAGATGAGTTCCCACGCGTTAGATTGGGAATTGACCGGCCACCCGGCAGAATGGATGCAGCCGATTACGTCCTGCAGGATTTCAGCCCGCTTGAATTGGAAACGATCAATGCTGCTTTGAGACGTGGGGTCGAATGCGTCGAATTGCTGCTGGATGAGGGTCTCCAGGCCTGCATGAATAAGTGCAATCCCACAGAATGACGATGGATCTTTCTGCACTTCTACCAGTCCTCCGCTCACTTCCTGGATATGATGAGCTCCGCGATCAAGCTGCATCTGGCAGCAGATCGCTGATCGGGATCCACCTTCCCCGTTCAATACGGCCGGCAATCCTGGCAGCACTCCATCAAGACCTCAACCTGCCGATTCTCTACGTTAGCGCACGACAGGATCGAATCCTGGCCTTGAAGGAAGAACTGCCAGCATGGCAGCACGATGGTGTTGAGCCGATTCTGTTCCCTGAGCCAGGCCCGTTGTTCTACGAAATGGCGCCATGGGGGGAGCCAACACGCCTGCAGCGAGTGACTGCGCTCAGCGCACTCATGTCCGGGAGGACGCCCGGCATTCCAAGCCGTGTTGCAGTTCAACCGGCTCCGATTATTACGACGACCGCCCGCGCCCTAATGACAAGGACGATCAGCCCGCAGCAGTTTCTTGCTAATTCCAGGGTGATCAAGGTCAATAACACGATTCGCTTTCAGAAATTGCTTGAACTGTTGGTTGATATTGGCTATACGAACAACAACCTTGTCACGGAACCTGGCCAATTCAGCCGACGAGGTGGCATTCTCGACCTCTGGCCGCCCGGTGAGGCAAAGCCAGCACGCATCGAGTTCTTCGGTGACCTGATTGATTCGATGCGAACGTTCCATCCGGGAACTCAACGGACGGAAGAAATGCTCGAGTGGCTACAGGTTACCCCGGCGAGAGAAGGTTTGCCTCGTTTCTACAATAGCAGCTGGGAACCTTTGCTGCCGCAGTTCGTCCAGGAGGGATTGCCATCCCAAGAATCAGTTTTTGAGCTCTTTCTGCCATTGATGAACAGCGAGCATCACGGCCTGCTGGATTACATGCCCGCCGGCTCGCTTGTCCTGCTTGATGACTGTACCCAGATAGAGCATGTGGTGGGAGAAATCGAAGAACAGGCGATCAACATGCGCAGCGAATCGCCACAAACGGTCCTGCTCGACACAGACTTCCCTCTCCCCTACCTGACCTGGTTAGAGCTGCAGGACAGTCTTGGGCAGTTTGCGGCAATCGATTTCGGCATTGAGGGCGAGCGCGGGGAACTGCTCTTACCCCTGGAGCATTCCTTCACGCCCGGTCCAAGGTTTGGAGGCCAGCTTGGATTGGTCATGAAGCAGCTCGAGGACCAGCGCCAAGCTCACGAAGTGACGCTGATCGTTAGTCGCCAGGCCCCACGGCTGGCTGACCTATGGCGGGAGCAGGCTGGAGAAGCTCGTTTCCAGGACCAGCTTCCAAGAGAGTTCACCCCTGGTGATCTGATCTTCATCCCGGGACCGTTATCCGAAGGTTGGTTGATGACCCATCCCAATCTGGGGCGAGTCAATCTACTAACAGATGCTGAGCTATTCGGGTGGACCAGGCCGCGCCCTCGCCGGCGTTCTCTGCACCGGACCACAGCCCCCGAGCAAGCTTATGCCGATTTATCCACCGGTGATCTTGTTGTACATATCGATTACGGCATCGGCCGCTTCCAGGGCCTGGTCGAGCGCACCTTGGACGATCTTCGTCGTGAATACCTGCTGATCGAATATGCAGACGGCGACCAGCTCTTCGTCCCCATCCACCAGGCTGACCGTATCTCACGCTACATCGGAGCCGATACGGGCGAACCGACACTTTCCCGGCTCGGCGGCACAGAGTGGGAACGCAGCAAATCGCGCGCCCGTGAGGCAGTTGAGCAGGTGGCACGTGATCTGCTCGAGCTATATGCACGACGCCTGACAGTGCGGGGCACGGCCTTCTCCAGCGACACACCCTGGCAGCATGAACTCGAAGCGTCCTTCAGCCACCAGGAGACCGAGGATCAAATCGATGCCTTACAAGCGATCAAGTACGATATGGAACGTCCACGGCCTATGGATCGCTTGATTTGTGGCGATGTAGGTTACGGTAAGACCGAGGTGGCGCTCCGAGCGGCCTTCAAGGCGGTCATGGACGGCAAGCAGGTCGCTATTCTTGTTCCAACGACCGTGCTCGCCCAGCAGCATTTTCATACGTTCTGCCGCCGGTTAGCGGCTTTTCCGGTCGAAGTTGAAATGCTGTCCAGGTTCCGCAGCCGGGCCGAAGCAAGCTCGATCATTCAACGGCTTGGCGTTGGCGAAGTTGACATTCTCATCGGCACCCACCGCCTGCTCCAGCCTGATGTCCAATTTAAAGATCTCGGCCTGCTGATCATCGATGAAGAACAGCGTTTCGGGGTCACACATAAAGAGTTCTTAAAGCAGATGCGGACCGAGGTGGATGTGCTCACCTTGACGGCAACTCCGATTCCGCGAACTCTCTACATGGCCTTGACCGGGGCACGCGACATCTCAACCATCAGCACCCCGCCGGAGGATCGGCTGCCAGTCATCACAAACGTCGGTCCCTATGAACCTCGCCTGATCCGGGCTGCGGTCCTGCGGGAGCTCGACCGCGGGGGACAAGTATTCTTTGTTCACAACCGGGTTCAGACGATTAACACGATGCTCAGGCGTCTTGAAGGTCTCGTGCCAGAGGCTCGATTTGAGATGGCACATGGACAGATGCCAGAGGCTGAACTTTCACGGGTGATGGATGCTTTTTCCAACGGACAATTGGATGTGCTCGTAAGCACTTCAATCATTGAATCGGGGCTTGACATCCCCAATGCCAATACATTGATCGTCGACCGGGCAGACCGGTTCGGATTGGCACAGCTATACCAGCTTAGAGGCCGCGTGGGCCGGGCTGCGATCCAGGGATACGCTTATTTCTTTCGTCCAAGGGGCACTCGGGCAACCGAGGAGGCTCTGCAGCGATTGGAGATCATCGCTGAAAACAACCAGCTCGGCGCAGGTTATGCGATTGCGATGCGCGATCTTGAAATGCGTGGGGCGGGTGAAATTCTCGGCACCCGGCAGCACGGGTATATCAATTCTGTCGGATTTCATCTCTACACCCGCCTGCTGGCCTCGGCGGTGCGCCGGATGCGCGCACAGGTCGGTTCCGATCTGGAGATCGAGATTCCGATCCATGGCGGGCTTGAATTACCCCCTGCTGCAATCGATCTCCCGATAACTGGCGCGATTCCCGAGACCTACATTCAAGATCGCGACTTACGCCTTCAGCTCTACCGGCGGCTGGCCGAAATCAGAGACTTTGATGCGTTGGATAACGTCAAGGATGAGCTCAACGATCGTTTCGGGTCACCGCCCGAAGAAGTACAGCAATTGCTGTTTCAGCTGCGGGTTAAAGTCGCAGCCACCCATGCCAGAATTGATCGGATTCTCTCAGAGAACGGACAGATCCTGCTCGAGATATCACCCGAGCGGAATGTCGGTCAGTTTCAAGTCACGAGTGAAAAACTACGGAGAAGCAAGCGCGGCGTATGGCTTCAAGCACGTGCTAACCCGGATTGGAAAGATGATTTACTCACCGTCCTGGACGACCTCATCCCAAGAGCACCCAACCAAAAGGAACAGCAACCCCAATTGGAACGTTAACCAAAATCGATTGGCACAAACCTATACATCACCGTGGAAATGTACCAGGACAGTTAGATACGGTACGCCCTTGATGTATTCGAATCCGAATCCCCAGGCACGCCAGTCGTAACGGTTGCCCTTCTCTGGCGCTGGCCGGAGGAAGACATAGTAATGTAAGTTCTGATACTCTGATGGCCATTCTGCTGGAGTGGAGCTGACTCCGGCCGGTATTTCATTGCAGATGGGTGTGCTTGCGGTATCCAATACATCTTGAAGCAGAGGATAAATTACATCCTGAAACGAACCGGTAACATGGAACTCCCCTCCGCTCTGCTCCCCCCAGTCAAACGAAGCACGCTCTTCGAAGATCTTCTCGATCTGCTCAGATGAAAAACTAACACCCGGATTCCACCATTCCTGCCGAACGGTCAGCCCGCGTTGAGGATTGGCCATGCTTGCGAGTGTTAACCCGTCCTGGTTCACCAGTGCTTCAACGGCCCGGTAGGCAAGATCGTAGGCGCGTTCGTCCGCACAGAACGCTTCGGTGGTTACATCCTCGGTCAAATTCCAGAAATTCACCCACCCTGTTTGATCAACGATTGTGGAAATCTCGACCCAGAGTGAACTACCCAGGCTGGTGCTGTTCCCTGTTAGATGGATACCCCTGGCATCGTATTCGAGACGCTGCACGATCCCCCCGGCAACGCCGGCAGGATTGTGCACTGCAAGCTGATCGTCGCGTGCAACCCAAACCACCCCGAACGTATCGGTGACTTTAAAGGGGATAAATGTCGGTTGGGGGGCTTCATCCGTAGGGGAAGATTCTGTTGCGGCGGATTTTGTAACTTCCGCCAGGGGAACCGAGCTGCGGGTACAAGCTGGCAATAGAAATAAGGGGACGCTCAGCGAGCAGATGGTTAAGAACCGGCGAATAAAATGATGCTTCATTTCCACACCGGTCGACCCTGGCCGGAGTGTCATGCATGCCCCCCGATCGAATTCGAGGAGGCCGCGTCCTTCTTGTGCTTGCGACCCGTCGGTTTACCCTTCACCCCGGGTTTCGTTTTCGACGCCGTTTTCCGCTTCAATGGCGGAGCCAACGCGTAATCAAGAACTTCCTGCATGGTTTCTACCAAACGTATATCAAGGGCAGATTTCGCCTGGCGCGGCAAATCCTCCAGGTCTTTCTCATTCTTTGCCGGGAGAATGACCGAATCAAGTTTCATACGATACGCGGCGTGAACCTTCTCCCGAACGCCGCCTACTGGCAACACTCGGCCGCGCAAGGTAATCTCACCCGTCATCCCAATATTTCGATGGACAGGACGTCCAGTAAGCGCCGAGGCTAGTGCGACCGCCATCGTGATCCCCGCGCTGGGTCCATCCTTCGGAATCGATCCCTCCGGAACATGAATGTGGATATCCGTCTTTTCGAAGATATCGAGGTTGATGCCCAATGGTTCGGACAAGGACTTGATGTATGAGAAGGCTGCCTGCGCAGATTCCTGCATCACATCGCCAATCTGGCCTGTAATCTGCAGTCCTCCCTTGCCCTCGACGAGCAGTGCCTCAACGACCAGGATTTCACCCCCATTTTCAGTCCAGGCCAATCCGATCGATGCGCCTACTTGATCTTCAGCTGGCAAATCAGGAGGCTGGATCTGAGGCGGTCCAAGCAATCGACTAAGCGTGGAAACTGTAATCCGTTTGAGCTCATGCTTACCTTCTGCCCTGCGTCGCACAACCCGGCGGCAGATTTTTCCGATCTCCCGCTCCAAATTCCGGACTCCTGCCTCCCAGGTGTATTCTCGAATCATGTCTTTCAAGGCATTCTCATTGAAAGAAAGTTCATCTCCCTTCAGCCCATTCTGTTCAAGCTGCCGAGGGATGAGGAATTTCTTCGCAATTGACAGCTTCTCCTCTTCAATGTACCCAGGGAATTCGATGACTTCCAAACGGTCGAGGAGCGCTGGCGGGATCGGGTCTAGCGTATTCGCCGTGGTGATGAACATCACATGCGAGAGGTCATACGGGATTTCGAGATAGTGGTCAGAAAATGCAAAATTCTGTTCCGGATCGAGAACTTCTAACAACGCCGAAGATGGATCTCCACGGTAATCGAGACCTAGTTTGTCAATCTCATCCAGCATGAAGAGCGGATTGATGCTCTCTGCCCGGCGCATTGCCTGCAGGATGCGTCCAGGGAGGGCGCCGATATAAGTCCGCCGGTGGCCGCGTATCTCGGCCTCATCCCGAATGCCGCCGAGCGATATGCGAATGAATTTCCGGCCGAGTGCTTCAGCGATTGAACGCCCGAGGGAGGTCTTCCCAGTCCCGGGCGGTCCTACAAAGCATAGGATCGGCTGCTTATGCTTTTCAGGTGTGATGCTTCGAACGGCAATATATTCAAGAATACGATCTTTTGCCTTTGACAGGGCGTAGTGCTGCTCCTCCAACACGCTGGCCACGTGCTTAATATCGAGATTGTCAATTGTGGCTTCGCTCCAAGGGAGCTCCATCAACCAATCGAGGTAGGTGCGAATGATCCCGACTTCGGGCGACATCGGAGGCATCTGCTGCAGCCGCTGCAGCTCTTTTAATCCGCGTTCTTGGACCTCCTCCGGTAAACTGAGGTGCGTAATACGTTCGCGTAATTCATCTAACTCCTGCGACCATAAATCACCTTCGCCCAACTCGGTTTGGATTGCCTTCATTTGCTCACGCAGGTACATTTCACGCTGCGATCGGTCCACTTCGTTTTGGACCTGAGAATGAATCTGATCTTCCAATTCAAGAACATCGAGCTCGCGACCAAGCAGAATGCTAATGCGCTGAAGGCGCTGAATCGGGTCGTACATCTCTAGCAGCTCCTGCTGCTCGAGCAGTGTTAGATTGAGTGCAGAAGCGATCAGATCTGCCAGCCAGCCAGGTTCCTCTAGGTTAACGGCATAGATGTAGACTTCCTCGGGTAGGGCTCGGTTAAATTCGACACATTTTTCAAATAAGGTCTGGACTGCCCGCATCAAGGCAACGGTCTCTTTGCTCGGGTCAGAGATCTCGGGAATGGGCCGTGCCCGGGCGTAGAAAACTCCCTCCTGCTGGTAAACCTCCACCACTTCTAACCTACGCCGGCCCTGAGTCATGATCGAGATCGAACCATCGGGAAGGTGCATCAGCCGCCCGACGGCAACCTCAGTGCCGACGCTAAAGAAATCTTCCGGACCCAGCTCTTCCAATTCGGGATCCTGCAGGGCGAGTGCGACCATCGTCCGATGGGACCGAATTGCCCCCTCGACGGCTTCAAGCGAGTTTTCGTGGATTACAAATAGTGGTGTCAGTAAATTGGGGTAGAGGACAACATCATGCAGCGGCAGGATGGGCAGGGTGATCAAGCCGTCCGAATCTAGCAGGGTGTCCTGGACATCGAACAGTTCTTCAGTTCTTCGGTTGATGACACCTCCCAGTTCGGGCGGCATCTGGGGCCAGCGCCCATAAACAGTCATCGAGTTCTAATCCTCCTGGTTTTGAGGAGACGCCATTTGCATCGCTTGCCAGGCAGAAAGTACCTGGCCAGCTACGAAGATACTCCCCGCAACCAGGATGACATCCTCCTCGCCGGCATTCTGAAGTGCAAACGCGAGCGCAGTCTCAATGTCTTCAAATTGCTCGACAGCCACACCGTGGCTATGACCAATTGCAGCCAGACGTTCGGGCTCCTCTGCCCGTGGATGTTCCGCGCGAGTTACGATAAGCGTCGACACTCGCGGCAGTAATTCTGTTAACATGCCCTCAATATCCTTGTCAGCCGAGGCGCCAAAGATCAAGGTGACTGGTTGTCCCGGGAAATAATCGTCGAGGGCGATTCGCAATTTAAGTGCCGATTCCCGATTGTGCGCCGAATCGATGATCAAGACCGGCCGACGGGAGAGAATCTGAAATCGACCGGGCCAAACGACCGACTGGAACCCCTTTCGAATCGATCCATTCGGAAGATCAAGGCCGCATTTAACTGCTTCGGCTAAAGCCGCATAAGCGACTGCGGCGTTGATCACTTGATGATATCCGAGAAGCGGGATCCAGTACTTCGGTGGTGCCCATTCCTCGCCGCCCGCAGACTCAACGTACGCGTCCATCAACGGCTGCTCCTCCCGTGACCAGATGTAAAGTGATTGGCCATCGAGATCATGAGAACCAGGTGAAAAGAGCCACTCGCGACCTACCAGCACCATTCGAGCATCCCTTTCCTTGGCGATGGCTTCAACAGTCTTTAACGCTTCATGCTGCTGTGGCGCGAGAATGATGGGAACACCGGTTTTAATGATGCCAGCCTTCTCGCGGGCGATATCCGTCAGGCTTTCACCGAGCAAATGCATATGGTCGTACGAAAGCGAGGTGATGACGCTCACCATCGGCAGGAGCACATTGGTCGCATCGAGCCGGCCTCCCAGTCCTACCTCGACGACGGAATAATCAACGCCCTGGCGGGCAAAATGCTTAAAGGCCATCGCTGTAACGATTTCGAACAAGGTCAGGTTCTCGACACTGGCGACAGCGGGTTTGATCAAGTTGACCAATTTAACAAATTCATCATCGCTGATCGAAGCACCGTCGATCTGGATTCGTTCGTTAAAGCGTATCAGGTGGGGTGAGGTATACAGGCCGACCCGGTAGCCAGCGGCTTGCAAAACGGATGCGATCAGAGAGGAAACGGATCCCTTGCCTTTTGTGCCGGCAATATGAAAGGACCGGAACTCCTGCTGGGGATCACCCATCTCATGCAGCAGGTCGCGCACTCGCTGCAATTCGAAAACATCAGCCGAGTAGCGGTAGCTGCGCTCCACCGAGTAATCGACAAAGCTGTAGAGGTAGTCAAGAGCAGCCTGGTACAGGTCATTGGACATAGACCCACGATTTTAACCCTCGGACGTCCTTATCACAAGATGACATCCTTTCTTGCATCCGTTTTGATTTCGCGCTAAGATCATCGCGTACACGTTATAAATCCCCATGAGAGGAGGGTCGAGACTCCCAATTGCTTGATAGCCCCGTAATCAAAGTAAAGCACAAAGCATACAACTCTTGAGGAGGAAGGAAGGACAATGCGTAAGAATCGCTTGTTCGCATATACCATTTTGAGCCTGCTCGTTGTGGGCGCAGTCCTGCTGGGCGCCTGTGGATCGAGCACCCCGGACCTCGGGACCGAGGAAAATCCGATCGTCTGGGCTTTCGTCCCCTCCGGTGAGACCGAGCGTGTGTCAGCTGGCGCCGACGCCGTAGCTGGCCTGCTCAACCAGGAGACTGGGTTTTTCTTCGACACCTTCGTCGCGACCGAGTACGCTGGCGTGATTGAGGCGATGTGCTCGGATCCCGTGAAAGCGAACATGGGCTCGCTGGCCACTTTCGCATACATCCTGGCCCATGAGCGTGGCTGCGCGGATGCTGAGCTGGTTTCGGTCCGCTTTGGCAGTGCCGTGTACAACGGCCAGGTCATCGTGCGAGCGGACAGCGGCATCGAGACGCTGGCCGACCTGGCCGGCAAGACCTTCTGCCGGCCGGACGCGCTCAGCACCAGCGGCTGGATCATCCCCAGCATTGAGCTCAAGGCAGCCGGTGTAGATCCGGACACCGATTTGGCTCAGGTTGTCGACGCCGGGTCACATGATGCGGTTGTCGCCGCTGTGTACAATGGTGAGTGCGATGCTGGCTCGACCTACGTCGATGCCCGCACAACCATCGAAGACGAGCACCCAGATGTCATGGACGTGATCAAGGTCATCTCGGTCTCGGCCGACATCCCGAATGATGGCGTGCAGTACGCATCGAGCATGACGCGCGAAATGCGCGATACGATCAACAACGCGCTTCTGAAGATCGCCGGCACGGACGAAGGCCAAGCAGCACTGGATGAGGCTTACTCGTGGGCTGGTCTGCAGAAGGTCGACGACAGCTTCTATGATCCGTTCCGACAGGTCCTGGACGCAGCTGGAGTCAACATCGAGTCCCTGCAATAGCTTGATGCTTGATACTGGCATAGGGAGCACCCTCGACTTGTGACGCGTACGTTGCGGGGGGACGGCAAACCGTCCCCCCGCGATTCGTATGGAGACAAATTACATGCTTGAGATTCGTCATCTGACTAAGGTATATGATGATGGCACAGTTGCCCTGAAGGATGTGAGTTTCACCGTCGAAGATGGTGAATTCATGGTTGTCATCGGGTTGAGCGGCTCGGGCAAGTCAACCCTGCTGCGCTGCATCAACCGCCTTATCGACCCAACCGAAGGCGAAATTCTCTGGGACGGAGTGGACCTTGCCAAACTCAAGGGTGACGAGCTTCGAATCGCACGGCGCGGCATCGGCATGGTCTTTCAGCACTTCAACCTCGTCCGCCGCTCCTCTGTGATGACAAACGTTATGGCCGGGCGGCTGGGCTACACACCAACCTGGAACAGCTTGCTGGGACGCTTCAGCAAGGAGGACCGTGAACGGGCACGTAATGCACTGAAACGCCTCGGCATTACCGATCAGGCTCACAAGCGGGCCGATGAACTCAGCGGTGGTCAGCAGCAGCGTGTGGGCGTTGCCCGGGCGCTGATGCAAGAACCGAAGATGATCCTGGCAGACGAACCGGTTGCAAGCCTGGACCCGGTGCTTGCACATTCCATCTTGCAACGCCTCGAACAACTCAACAAAGAAGACGGTATCACCATTATCTGCAGCTTGCATTACCTGGATCTGGTGCAGCGCTACGGGACGAGGGTGATTGGCCTGCGTGAGGGCCAGGTGGTTTACCGCGGCACTCGCGAGGACATCCGCAGGATGACCGATGAGCAGTTCAAGGAAATCTACGGCGAGGAAGCGGTACGGGTCGGCGGCGGCCTCGAGGGTGATCTCACCCCAGAAGGTGCCGCATGAACACACAGCGACACCCCCATCAGCAGCAAGCCCACCGTCCCCTGGTAAAGCTTCCGGCTTGGTTGGCTGCTTTATTATCGGCAATTATTCCTGGCCTGGGTCAGATGCTGAGCGGTTATTTCTACCGCGGGCTGTTAGCCCTGATGAGCTTGCTCAGCACGGTAGGCTTGTGGATCTGGCGCATCAATCTCGCCGCTCGCCGTTCAGGCACATTTATCGAGCAGGTCAAGAAGGGCTTTCACCTCGAACCGCTGCTGCTTGTGCTCTTCATCGGCCTGGTCGCCATGTATGTTTGGACGATCATCGATGCCTTCCAAACAGCTCAGCAGCAGAAGCGCGGCAGCCTGGTGCTGTACCTGCTGATCATTCTCATTTTCTTCGGACTTGGCTGGCAGATCGGTGAAATCAACCCAACCAGTATCGTCACCGGTATTGAGGAAGGCGGGCAGAAGCTCGGCCAGGTTGTCTGGCCTTGGGAGCGAGCGATTTCGCACGTCGAGGAGCGTATTGAATCAACAGCCGATATCGGCGTCCCGTGCGATGCTTCTCCCCCGGCACCGAATACGGTAAGCCCCGACCAGCCCTATCTGGTTGTTGACCCGACCTGCGGCAATCTGAGTGACCAGGAAGGAGAGGCCGGAACGGAGCTTCACCTCGTCGGGGGCAATTTCATCCCTAAAGAGCTGGTGGAGCTGTGGTGGGAAGATCCGATCGGCAACGAGTTCCGCCAGCGCCAGGGCGGCGAATATCTCCGTCCGATGGCGGATGCAAACGGGGGTTTCGAACTTGACATCATTATGCCCTACCGGCTTGTTCCACCGAGCGTTAGCGAAGAAGAGCAGATATGGATGCTGCAGGCACGTCAGGTGGCAGGAATTGGCCCTGCCCAACCTAGCACCGAACTCAAGCTAGCAATCGAACGCATGATTGAGACGATCTTTCTCGGGATGATGTCAACCTTCTTCGGCATCATTCTGGCCATCCCGGTCAGCTTCCTCGCTGCTCGTAACCTGATGTCTGGATCGTGGATCTCACTGACCATCTATTTCGTCACACGTACGATCCTCAACATCATCCGCTCGATCGAGCCGCTGATCTGGGCCATCATCGCAGTAGTCGTCGTTGGTCTGGGACCCTTTGCCGGCATCCTCGCTTTGACGCTGCACAGCATCGCAGCCCTGGGCAAGCTTTACTCTGAATCAATCGAATCGATTGAGACGGGACCGATCGAGGCGATCCAGGCGACCGGCGCAAACTGGCTGCAGACAATCATGTACGCTGTCGTACCGCAAATTATCCCGCCCTTTGTTTCCTTCACGATCTACCGCTGGGATATTAACGTCCGCATGTCAACCGTGATTGGTCTTGTCGGCGGCGGCGGTATCGGTTTCTTGCTCGTCCAATGGATACGTCTGCTCGATTACCGGGCAGCTGGAATTGCGGTCTGGTTCATTGCTATTACGGTTGCAATTCTCGACTACATAAGTTCAGAGATCAGGCAGCGCTTCGTCTGATCCACGTCTGGTACTTGGCCGGCCCTGGTCGAACCCACCAGGGCCGGTTTTTGTAGCCCATAGGTGGCCCGGTTGGAGACGAGTGTTATAATTTTCGACCAATCAGGAAATGAACTCGATGAACATGCCTGTGCTAGTGCTGAATGCGAATTACGAGCCGCTGAATGTCTGCTCAACTCGCCGGGCGATCAACCTCTACTTATCCGGGAAGGCAGAGATGCTGCTCAATGGCCGTGGCTATATCTTCACGGTACGTGAGCGTTTCCCTCGCCCTTCGGTTATTCGACTCGGATATATGGTAAAACGCCCTTACCCACGGGTCAGGCTTTCTAAGCGTGAAATTTTTCGCCGCGATCAACATACATGCCAGTATTGTGGAGCACAGACCAAGCACCTCACCCTCGACCATGTAATCCCCCGCCATCGTGGGGGCGAATATTCCTGGGCGAATCTCGTCACAGCATGCCAGAAATGCAATCTCCGGAAAGGTGGGCGAACGCTGGAAGAAGCCGGGATGACCTTGCGCCACCCACCTTACGAACCGCGGGCGACTGCAATGTACCTGTATTCTTCCTACCTCGATGAAAATGGGGAATGGCAGGCGTATTTAAATGGCTGGTGATCTGGCAGGCATACTCTCCAGCAGCGCGTAGATGCCGCCTGAAACAACCCCATAACCCCCCAGCAGAATAGGGAAATCCGCCTCCAGGGCCGCCCGAGTAAGCTCTCGCAGAGCCTGATCCTCGATCTGGTCTGCCTGGCCCAGGTCGGATGCAAAACGATCAGCAGGCGACGGCCACGCGCGGCCCATACCCATCCACACTCTTGTATCCCACAATAATCCATCGGAAATGGTGTTAATTCGATCAAGGAATGCCCGTGGCCCAAGCAGGTTGACCATTTCACCAACCAGCGAGCGGACCTCTCCATGCTCGAGTCTCCGGCTGGCTACCATACCCCTTTCTTCAACGAACATTCTGATCCAGATCTGTGTAGATCTTTCTAATGTCTGCCAGACTTGAGAGCTGCACCGTCCGATAACGGCGAGTGTGCTGGCGGGAGTATCGAGTAAGCGTGCAATTTTCTCGACCCTATCCAGCGTGTCTCCCACCTCGGCTGCAAGGAACTGCTCGAGGTGCCTTCCCAACGCAGGATGGGTATGAAGCATCGCCAGATCAGTTGGTGTGTCGATGTCTAACCTGGAGGCAGCCTCGGGGTGCATCCCCTGCACGTCCACACCGAGATCATGTGAAAGGACATACCCAACCGGGTTATCCACCGGCAACCGGTCGGCGATTCCCGCAAGCAGCGCTGCTTCGTTCAGCAAAAACCAATCACTCGAGTAGATATTGTTTACAATTGCCTTTGTTTCTGTGGCTATGCGCAACTCTTCGAACAATGTTTGTAAATGCATAGCAGTGAGCAGCGGAGCGCTGGCCCCACCGAAATAGGCCAGCTGCTTCAGATTCTTCTCCTGAATGATATCGTTGAGAACCTGGCCGAAATGGAAGTCCGTCATCACAGGCTCGAGCGCATCGACTCCAAGCGCCACCAGCGCCGAACGCTGCTTTGAGTCCGCCGCCAGCGCGTAGATGGGATCAAAGGACCCAACCTGCTGGAGTCGCTCAACCAGGTCGGAGGCTGACGCCAGCCGACCGGCTGCGACCCATTGTTCTGCCGGCGAGTTACCGACCGGAGGGAGCATCAAGATTGTTGGGAGGGAACCCATCGTGTGTTTAGAGGCCGGTGGACCATCCACCGGCCTGCAATCCAGAGCTCAAGCGAGCTCGGTCTCGATCAGACCGAGCGAGTCGCCTCGCCGCCGGTAAAGAATATTCACTTGGTTTGTCTCTGCATTCAGAAAGATAAAGAAGTTTTCGTGTCCCAGGAGTTCCATCTGTTCGATAGCCTCGTTTTCATCCATTGGCAGAAGCTGGTGCCGTTTGCGGCGGGCGATTCGAACCGGCTCTTCAAATTCAACAGGCTCCTCTGGAGTAATCGACGCGCCAGCCGCCTCCGCTGCTGTTCTGCCATCCCCGCGCCCTCTCCAGCGCCTGCCTTTGTAGCGTTCAATCTGGCGTGAGATCTTATCGAGGGCCTGGTCAACAGATGCATAAATATCCTCTGTGCGATCTTCTGCCCGCAGGACAACTCCTTTCCCACGAATCGTAATTTGAGCAACCTGACGGTCCTGCGCACTGCGGGCTGTTTGGGCGAATGTCAGATCAACTTTTGCCTCTTCGAGTACATCGAGATAGCGGTCGAGCTTGCTAACTTTCTTCTCCACATAGTCGCGCAGCCGGTCATTTAAATCCATGTTCTTGGTGTTAATGACGACTTTGACGGACATCGAGACTCCCTTTCTTTATCAATGAGCGGCCCAAATACCTTATCTGCTTGCTCGCCCTACGGTTAGAGCGCAAATCGCCACAGCCCCGGCCTGAAGTAAGGCCTGTGAGCAGGCGTGGATTGTCGCTCCTGTCGTTACCAGGTCATCGATGAGCAGGACGTTTTTTTGGTCACAAATGTGGGGTTCTGCGCTAAATGCCCCTTCGACGTTATCCCTGCGAGCGAGGAAATCACGGCCGACTTGAGAGCCTGTATCGCGAACACGCTTTAATGCGTTCCGATAGTGCGGCAAGTTCAAAGCCTCCGCCAAGGGGCTGCTTATCAACTCGACCTGATTATACCCTCTTTGACGACGACGGGCGACAGCTAAAGGTACCGGAATAACCAGTTCCGCGTGCCAGTCGGTCGTTTGGTAGATCGTCTTCAGCCATTCCGCCATCACGCGCCCCAAGGCGCGATTCGGCCGGTACTTCAACTCGAGAATTGCCTTTATCAACGGTGGCTTATAGAGGGCATAGGAACGGATTGCCAGGGGGTATTTTCCCGTGATGGAGCATTGCCCAGGTTTATGCTTGAGCCCACAACGCGGGCACTCCATCCTTGTCCTTGTTTCTAACTGGCTCTGGCAGGCTGAACACCATACTACTCCCACCTGCCCGCATCCCGGGCAGCGTGGTGGGAAAAGGCCATTGAGTACAGCCAGGTATGCACGCTGGAAGAACTGGAATCGGTCTGGGAATTTGCTCGACAGCGGGTTCCCCCTCCCCGGGCGAGAATGATTGTGGAGCTGCAGGGCTAGCGGAATAAAGCGCCCATCGGTGATCGGAAAAGCAGCAGCGCCGCCGGCCCCAGAAGCACCATCAGAATCGAGGGGAAGATTAAGAGCCCGATCGGGAAGATCATCTTGATCGGCGCCCGGTGAGCTTCCTCTTCTGCCATCTGGCGTCGGCGGACCCGCATCTGATCTGATTGGATTCGCAGAACCTTCGCCATACTCACACCAAGCTGTTCTGACTGAATCACGGCGGCCACGAAGCTGGTTAGCTCTGACACACCCAGCCGGTCGGACATATCACGCAAGGCTTCACGGCGAAGTTTGCCCAACCGGATCTCTTGGAGCACACGTCCGAACTCAAGGGCCAGCTCATCTTCCCACTTCATGTTGACCTGGGCCATGGCCGCGTCAAAACCAAGCCCAGCTTCAACACAGATTGTAAGCAGGTCGAGCGCATCCGGCAGCGCACGGAAGACGGACTTCTGGCGGGCTTTGATGCGGCTTGTAAGCCATAGATCCGGGAACATGAACCCGATCACGAGGAACAACGTCGAAAGACCCAGACCGGTGAGCCAACTGCGTTTCGTGATCAAGAAGACGAAGAAGATGCCACCACCAAAGACAGCCGCAAGCACAAAACGCAGAGAGAGGAAGAAGGCGGGATCAATCTGCATTGGATTGCCAGCCATCTCGATGCGCTTCTTCGCATTTTCCAGTGTCGCCTGCGGGGTGAAGCGCGAGGCCAATTCACCGATTTTATTGAAGATCGGCAGAATGATACGTTCATAAAGCCCCAACGAAAGTTCAATCTCTTCCAGCGTCATCGGTTCGTCACGGGTGCTGTATTCAGCTAGGCGCTCGGAAACCGGATCCGAAAGACGTGGCGCACGGATGCCAGCGACTACGAGGATGACCGCCAGGACCAGGATGATAACGACGATACCGATTATCGCTATGGTCATAGTCTTACCGCCTCTCTCTCAGGCAAATTCAACCGTCATATTTTAGATATCGATTGCAACGATCTTCTGCGTAGCAATAAACCCGGTCACGACCATGATGCCGGCCAGAGCCAGGATCGGAATACCACAGCTGCGTGTCTCCGGGTTGAAGAATTGCATGACGTACTCACGGTTCAACAGGAACAGCAATAGCACTAAAACAATTGGAAGTGCAGCGATGACCCACGCTGTTGCCCGACCTTGGGCAGTTAGTGCCGAGATCTCGCCCTTGATGCGAACGCGTTCCCGGATTGTATAGGAAATGGTGTCCAGAATTTCAGCCAGGTTTCCGCCGACCTCCCGCTGGACGTTGATTGCTGTAATAACCAGGTCTAGGTCCTCACTATTGATTCGTCGCAGCAGGTGCTCGAGCGCTTCGTCCATCGTGATACCAAGCTGCATCTCCTGTACGACTCGCCTGAATTCATCGCAGATCGGGGTGGGTAGTTCGCGGCTCACCGCTTCCATCGCCTGCAGGGTCGAGAACCCGGCCCGCAGGCCGTTTACCATCAGGTTCAGCATATCGCCGAGCTGGTTGTCGAATTTCTTCAAGCGAGTCTTCTGGGCCGTCTTGACGTACATTGATGGCAGGTAAGCACCTACGACAGCAGCGAGAATGGCGAAGATGAGCGAGAACTGGCTGATCACAAACCCGACCAGGGCGACGAGTATGCTTGAAAGTACGATGGCAGCGATATACTCGGCCGGCCGCAGCTTAATATCAGCCCGGGCGAGGTTCTTCGATATGTTGTCAAACATATCGGTACCTTCGCCCATTTTGTCAAACATATCCGTGAAGAACGAAGGCCCCTTTTCTTTCTTTTCACCGGCGGTGGTTGTGATTACCTGTCCGGCTTCTGTATAACGACCAAGCCGTTCTTCAACAACGGACCGTTCGCCGAAAATGCTCATCCCGAATCCAACGACCAGGAGGAGCAATCCAAGACCGCCACCGATGATCAGGACTGTATTTGAATCCATAGCTTAGTAGCGCGTCCTTTCGCCAACCCCAAAGATCGAGGCGGGTAGATTGATCCCGCTGGCTTCGATGCGGTCGATGAACTTCGGGCGCAGGCCAGTCGGACGAAGCCTCCCGATCACCTTCCCATCTTCGAAACCGGTCTGTTCAAAGACGAAGATGTCTGTCATCGTGATGACATCACCTTCCATACCCTGGATTTCAGAGACATTCGTACATTTACGCGTGCCGTCCCGCAAGCGCTCAAGATGTACTACCAGCTGCAACGCCGAGGAAATCTGCTCCCGGATTGCCCGTATCGGCAGGTCCATCCCTGCCATCAAGGTCATCGTCTCGATACGGGACAAGGTGTCACGCGGGCTGTTCGAGTGGGCTGTGGTCATGGATCCTTCATGGCCGGTGTTCATAGCCTGGAGCATGTCGAGCGCTTCTTCCGCTCGAATCTCACCGACGATAATCCGGTCCGGGCGCATACGAAGGGAGTTGACCACCAGATTCTGAATGGTGACTTCACCTCGACCCTCGATGTTCGGTGGGCGCGATTCGAGCGTGACGACGTGTTCCTGGCGCATCTGCAATTCGGCTGCATTCTCAATCGTAACGATGCGTTCGTCATTCGGAATGTATTGGGACAGGATATTCAGCATCGTGGTCTTGCCCGAGCCTGTACCACCCGAGATGACCATATTGATTGCCGAGATGACGCAGGCTTTGAGAAACTCAACCGCTTCGGGGGTGATCGTGCCCCATTCGATCAGCTGCTCGACGGTAATCGGGTCACGGGCGAACTTTCGAATGGTCAATGTCGGGCCGACAAGCGAAATCGGTGGAATGATCGCATTGACACGTGAGCCATCCGGCAAACGGGCATCTACATAGGGGCTCGATTCATCGATCCGCCGGCCAAGTGGAGCAACAATGCGGTCGATAATCCGCATCAGGTGATCATCGCTTTCAAACGTTGCCGGTTCACGGTGGAGCTTGCCGCCTCGCTCGATGTAGATTTGCTTTGCGCCGTTGACCATGATCTCTGTGATGGACCCATCCGCCAGCAGTGGCTCGAGCGGTCCCAAGCCGAGAATTTCGGCCACGATCTGTTCGAAAAGCCGGCGGCGTTCCGGCCGGGAGAGGACGATATTCTCTTCTTGAAGGATCGTTTCAAAAAGATCCTCAATCGTCTGCCGAACCTCAAGTGTCTGGCTGACGTCCATGGAAGGGTCGAGTTCGGCAAGAAGTTTGTTCTGGACCCGAGTTTTTAGATCATGATAGGTATCGCGCTGCTGTACTCCTGGCGGTGCAACACGGCGTGCAGCGATGCCGCCCATACGTGAACCGCCCCCGGAAGTTGCCGCCGTTCCCCCGGTATTAACGCTGGGAACATTGCTGCTCTTATTGTTGCTGCCGCTTGGTACCGGCGCGCTATCCGCCTGGCCCTGTTCAATTCGTTTTAATAACGACACGCTGCACACTCCTTGCCCGTTTCCGGGCAAAACCATCCAGGCACTAGCGGCTGAACAACCGCGGTTTCTCTGTCTCTTCGATCTCCTCTACCTCAACTTCCTGCATCAGGCGTTCTTTCAAATCGCCCAGGACCTTGAGCAGGCTGCGTGCAACCGGCTGGCCCTTATCATTGAGCAGGATCGGCGAGCCGCGGTTGATCGAGCTGGAGACTGCTTTTTCATCAAAAGGAACTTCACCATCAACCGGTACTTTCAGATTCTCAGAAACCGCTTCGGCAGTAATTCCGGACTTCTTATCCATTCGATTCAGAACGAAGAAGACTCGCTGTTTTGGAAATTCGAGCACGCCCAGGAGATCGAACAAGAGGCGTGTGTCCTTGATCGAGGGAATTTCGGGGGTGGCGATGGTCACGAGCAGGTCGGCAGTATCAAGTACGGCAAGCGTAATGTCGTCCATATTCGAACTGGTGTCGACGACGACATAAGCGAACTCGCGTCTAAGGAACTGCAGGACATTCCGTACTTGTAGGGCAGAGATCTCATCCGCCATTTCCGGCCGCGGCGGCGCAGCCAACACCCGCAGACCAGATTCGTGGTGAATGAGAACATCGGCCACATAATCGTTATCGAGTTCTTCAGAACGAGAAGCAAGGTCGACGAAGGTGTTCTTCGCCTGGAGATTTAACGCGACGGCGACATCCCCGAATTGCAGGGCTGCATCGACAAGCACAGCCGGGGTGTCGGCAGTATCAAGGCCGATAGCCAGGTTGGTTGCAATCATTGTGCAGCCTACGCCGCCTTTGGGGCTGTAGACAGCGATAATCTTCCCTTGCGGGCGCAGCGGACCGGTTGAAAAAGTACGCCCCCCGGGTCCCTGTACCATAATCTGTGGAACCGGGGCAGCGATTTTCTCCTTCTGCTCATGCGCCATCACCGCCAACGTGCGGATGGTGGAGATCAATTCGTCCCCGGAAGGCGGTTTGGCGAGGAAATCGCGAGCGCCAGCCCGCATCGCTCGCCTGACATAATCGGCATCGTTATTGACCGATAGCATCACAATCTGTGCAAACGGAACATCACGCAGAAGCGCTTCCGTCGCCAAGATGCCGTCCATGTCGGGCATGTTGATGTCCATGATAACGACATCCGGCTCGGTTTCTCGGGCCAGATCGATCGCTTCTACCCCAGTACGGGCAGCGCCGACGACGAGAACATCCGACTCAAACTGAAGTAACTTTCGGATGTTCTCGCGTGTCTCTGCGATATCGTCTACGATCAGGACGCGGATTACATTCTCCGCGTTATCGGTCATTGATGTTTCTCCAATGCCTTTTCTCCAACCACCCCATACCCTGTTTACTGTTGTGGCGCCACAACCGCCTGATCATTCGCCAGCTTGGGATCGATCAAATTGCTCAACGCCGGCTCGAGGCTGTATGGAAGCCGTGAGGGTACCGTGATGTTGTAGCTTTCAATCAGGTACTGCAGCGTAACACTGGTCGTCTCGGTCGGCTCGCTGTCATTCGGCGCACGGAGCGTCAAGGTTAAATCAGCCCCAACCTTCATCGCCCAGTTCAGCGCAAGTGCATCCTGTGGAGTAACGATCAAGGTTATGATATCGGGCGGTTTCACCTCGACCGCGACCGGTTGGCCTTCCTGGCCCGCAGGTGCATCTGCACCCTGCTGTTGGCTCACAACCTGAGTGGTCGGTTCATTTTCCAGCGAGAAGGTGCCAACGTGAAGCACCTGAGCGCTATCGACCAGCCGTTGAGAAACGGCTCGGGGGCGTTGACTGCCCTGCGGAACAACGTGGAAGAGCGAACCCGTTTCTTCCTCCTGGATCACCTTGCCAAGGAGAATCTGTTCCCCCTTGTCTTTGTCCTCATAGTTGCCCACTTGGCCAGTAAGGGACGGTGATGGGAACTCACTCGTTCCCCCAGGCGCAGAGAGTACCGTCGAGAAGTTTGGCAATATAGATTGGAAATCAGGATCGACATCCACCATCAGCATGGAAACCAGCACATCGACTACATCACCATCTCGCAGGGCATACGCCACGCCTGACAATCGATCCATCGGAATTGCGATCGCGGTGTAGCCAGCCGGTATGGCGAGCGAGGCATCTGAACCACCAGCCAGCAAATCACCTGAGCTCTCAGAGATCATCGCTTCCGTAATTGGAACACCGCGGCCGATATCTTGACGGGCGACGCGACCGACGATTTCTGAGCGAATCGCCTCCTCATCACTACCACTGATCATGGTCTCAACAACCATATTGGCGGGCATGCGCGACATTACAACGCCGTCATCTGGAATGCGAGCACCACGTGCGATATCCTGGGCCGCAATAGCGACGAATACGACGTCACTCGGCACAGCACCGACCGGCGTTTGCTCGGCGCCAGCCTGTGGGCTTCCGCCACCACCACGGGTGAGAAGATAGATAGCAGCTACACCCAGCAGTAGGATGATTGCAAAAAGAATCAAGATTCTTGGACGGCGCATGTGGCCTCCTTATGCACGAATACGACGGTGCTCGCCCAGGTAGGCTGGACGCGCGTATCTTACCCGCTTGACTCCAAAAGTCAAGTTGAGCCTACTTTATCACAGGTGTTGCCGGATCCTCGCTTACATTTCCCTTACACAAGGAGCCCTATCCTCGATAGGGCTCCTGTAGTGAATCACTGGGATGCGTCGCTCCCCCAGGTTCCGGCCAATCGAGATTCTAGATGTTCGTTACGATGTTGCTGAAAACGTTACCGATGGCCGGGCCGAGCAGCGCCAGAATGACAATCACGACGACTGCAACCAAAACAAGAATCAGTGCGTACTCAACAAGACCTTGGCCTTTCTCCTTCGGTGCAAACAACATGTCTCTCACCTCCTTTCTGTGATGATTTCGCCTGTTTTTTGTTACAAGCTCCTAGCCATTATAGGCATCAGTCCCCCAGCATTCAATAGGACTAATTTCCGAGGGACACGGGTACGGGTCAGCGCAGCATTCTTGCCAATGCTGGCTAGTCACGGCTTAGAAATATTCAAGCTTTGGGTGAATCGGGCGTAAGTATGATGGAAATGCGGGCTCCCTCACCAGGCTTGCTATCAATCTCAATCTCGCCATCCAGCTGTTTAATCTGGCGCCTCAGGCGATCAAGTGCCTTGTTTTGACATTCCTCGCTGTCTAGAATAGCCGTATCGAATCCGCGGCCATTGTCCTCAATCGCGCAACGGACGTGATGCTGGTCAATATCGATCGTTACTTTGACTTGCGTGGCCTGGGCATGATCACGTGTATTCGCCAGACATTCCTGCACCGCACGGAATAAGACGACTTCCCAGTGTGAAGCCAGCCGCTTTTCGGTCCCTGTATTGACTACGCTGATATCCAGACCGGTCTTCTCCTTGAAGGCCTCTGCATAACGCCTGATGGTAGGCAGCAAGCCGAGGTCGTCAAGCATCATCGGTCGCAGCTCGAAAATGAAATCCCGCACCTTGCCGAAACTGCTTGTCGCAGCTTCCTTCAGACTAGCCAGCTCTTCACGGGCTTGTTCCGGGTTGTTATCGAACAACCGGTTTGCGATTTCTGTCTGGAGGATGAAATTCGAGAGTACCTGGGCTGGACCATCATGAATCTGGCGGGAGATCTTTCGCCGTTCGTCTTCCTGAGCCTCAATAATCTGTGCCAGGACTCCGGCAGTTGATGGGCGATCCTCCTCGACTTCAACCGCTGTTCGTCCGCCCATGAACTGCATCGAACGGCTGATGATATTCGCCATGCGCTGCAGGTGCTCCTGGTCGCTCTCAAGCTTCTCCAATTGGCCTCGCATGGTGAAAAGCCTTTGCTGCGCATCGAGAGCAGCCTCATAGTTATTTAGAATATCCTCCCGCGGGACGGTATCAAAGTGCGACTGCATTTGATGCAGACGTGAAGTGATATCCGCATTGCGCGTGCCGAGTTTCTCAACCTCGCCCTGACTTTGTTCAACTAGGAGGGTGATCTCTTTCAGCTTTTCCTGGATTTTCTCCAGCTCAGCTTGCGATTCCTGGAGAAAAATCTCAATCGGGCTAAGTTCGGGACTGGTATCGGGTTCGGTCATTAAACCTCACGGTTATTTTCGCGTGTCCTTGAGTCGCACCCATCCATGACGAAGTGCATAAACTGCAGCTTGTGTACGATCCTCGACATCTAACTTATGCAGGATCGCGGTCATGTGGTTCTTAACGGTTTGATGGCTGATGCCGAGTTTGGAGGCAATTTCCTTATTGCTCATCCCGCGCGTGACATACTGCAGGATCTCCATCTCGCGTGGAGAGAGCGGTGTGAAAGCTTCCACGTCACCCTCCAAATGCGGCCGTCGGACGGTTTCTACTCCCCTTGAAAGCCACTCATCCAACCCCTGGGCGTCGAAGACCTGGTCGCCAACGACGAAGAAACCACGCGCAACCTGCCTGATGATGTCAACAAGCTTCCCGGCTTCAACGTCTTTCGAACAATAAGCTCGCGCACCTGCGCTGAAGGCATGCAGAACCTGTTCCACATCGTCGTAGGCTGTGAGCAGGACAATTGAAGTATCGAGGCGCTCACTCACAACCTGACGGGTGACCTGCATACCGTTCATCTTCGGCAAGTTGACGTCGACCAGTGCAACCTGGGGTTGAAGTTCTCGAATCAATTGAACCCCTTGATCGCCGCTGGTCCCTTCGGCTAATACATTCAGGTCGTCCTCAGCATCGATCACACTGCGGACTCCCTCCCGGAATAGAGGATGATCGTCAACGATAATGACTGTATAGACTTCCATTCGTCAACCGCCTTTTATCTGGACGCGGCGAGTATAGCACAGTCAGCTCGCGTCGAGCAAACCTCAGGGAATCAAGCGATACACAGCCATATTCTCGCCATCTTGCTGTGGGCTAAAGGTTCCCGTAGAACGGAAGACCGGCATCAGGTCTGCAGTCAATTCAGGATACCACCCCGGAAAGGTCATCAGGTAATCCGCGCCGCATATTGTAAGAAGCTCAGAGAGCGCAGCCTCGTTTCGCAGGATCGGAATGACTTCCGGCGAGATCAAGCCTGCTAGATCCAGGATGGCCCGGTGGCCGAAGTACCCTAGGGCGCCGATGTCGTGCGCAGCAATCAAGGCATGCTCGTCGGTGTGAGCCGCGATCCACTGCGAAGTCTGCACCATTTCCGTTTCGATGACAGCCACGTCCATTGCGTAGGCGCGCGCTCCGAGGGGCAGGAACAGGATCATGACAGCCGCTAGACTCAGGAACCAGGTACGACTCAGGATTCTCGCACGATAACCCTCCGTCAGCCTTGAACGGAGCTGGAGCAGCCCTTCAACCCCCAGCACGATCAAGACAGGCAGGACAGGCATGGCATAGCGACCGTGTTGATAGGTTACCGGCAGTCGAAGCGCGTATGAACCGAGGAATGATGCCGCCCAGATTAGCGGGGCAAGCCTGAGCCAATTCCGGTGGCTGATGCTTTGCCAAGTGCTCCAGAGCGCTCCCGGTATAAGAATTATGCCAGCACCCGTTATGGGCTGAACCCATTGGGAAAGGTAGCGTGAGAGCAAAGGTTGACTGCGTAGAATGGCGTATTCTGCCTGCTTCGCATAAAACGTGCTCGGCCAGAAACTCCCTTCAATTGACTTGTTGAACCAGAGATATGGCAGGACAACTAGCGCAACTCCAAGGGTTAACTGCAGCGCCCCAAGGATGCGGCGGCGGGATTTGACACCGGATTGGAAGCTCAACACCCATGCTGCAGGCAAGAGCAAGCTCAAGGCGTCAGGACGAATCCATATTCCCAGACCAATCAGCAAACCTACCGACAGATAACGCGGTTGTGGATCCGTTAGAAGAAATAAGGCCAGACACACCAGGAGACCGAGCAGTAGAATTTCCATGCCGGAAAGGGCGGCCCAGATCAGATGCCATTCAAGCAAGGTCAGTGCCGCGATCCAGAGTACGCCTGAAGGAAGCCGGGGATTACGCCGCCTGAACCAGGCCGCCGCTGCCAACATCAGGCTGACCTGCGAGACCAATCCGAGAATCAAGGTCCAATTTTTCGGAGCGAACCTCAGCGCATAACCTAGCGCGATCATAGCGGACCAGAAGGGCGAGGTCGACCCAGAGCTCGGCTGTCCGGATGTGTATGCCCATTCACCATTAAGCCCCAGGTTGCGGGCGTAAGTTTGGTGAATCCAGGCATCATCGAGGGGATAACCAGTGCCGACTAGATTGAAACTATAAAGCAGGTAACCGGCGCATGCCAGCCCCCAAGCGAGCAAGATAAGCCAGAGTAAACGGTGGTCGACGTCAAAGCGGGCGCTCTTCACGGAATTCCCCCGTCAGCCAGCTTGAAAATGCGGATTGGTCTGTCATCTTCAGCTGGCAGTTCGCCGATGAATTCAAGCCAGTCCGGCACAGCCTCAAGCTCATAAACCGGCTGCAGAGCCCGGGGACGGTTCGCATCCAGGATGACCCACTCGACACCATAGCGATGCAGAGATGCGTAGAGTGCATTCTGACCCCCGGTTGGAATCACAATCGCCGAGGTGCCCGTCTCCACCCAGTAGCCAGGCGGATTGTTTACGGCCACTGGCTGGCTGGCTGCGCCACGATCTGCCATGAATTCGCCTACACTCTGGTACGTTACTTGGGGCCGTATCCAGCGTGGCGTCCTGGCATCGTTCCCGATCGCTCGAAGGTAGAATGTTGCGAAGGTGAACACCGCGGCAATACCGATGAGCGCTGGATGGAATAATGCACGTGCCCGGTTTTGTTCCCAACCACGCCGTCGAACACCCCATTCGATCACTGTTTCAAGTCCGATCGGTGCCAGGCACCAGGCAACTGGCATAACCGCCGCGCTCGAATGAAAGATTCCACCGTTCATCCCAGCAAATGGAAAGGCCACCGTCATGACAACTAGTAGCGCCAGGCCATAAAGAACAGCCAGGCGTATGCCCTGAACATTCTTCAGCTTCAAACCGCCCAGGATAACGAGGGGCGTCAAAAAAATCAGCCCGTTCTCGGCGATAATCCGTTCGAGATTGACACCCAACGCCTGGAGACGGGCAAGCAATGCTTGAGGAATTCCATTTGCCAACCAGTGAGGGAATGAAATATCAGCTGCCGGGTAATGGAAAAATTCCTCGTAGCTGGTAAGCCATAACGTGCGGCCTAACCCTGGAGCCAAGGGTGAACCAACAAGGAACAGGTTGCGAAGAAACCACGGGCCCATAATCAGGAGGTAGCCGCAAAGAAGTAATAGCGCTCGTTTCCCTCGCCCACCCAGCGATACTGCCGGTACGGCCAACGCCGGCAAAATAAGAAGCCAACCATCCGCCCGGGCCAGGTGCGCGAGACCGGCAAGCAATCCCAACACGAGCCAGTGCCACCTTCGCCTGGACTCCCGAGCGCGTTGGAGCAAGAAGAACACCCCTATCCCAATCCAAGCGAACAAGATAAACATATCCGTTGTAAGGAAGTAGGGGAAGAAGAAACCGGAAAACGCTGCTAGCCAGCCAGAGCGGTAAGCCAGGGTGGGATTCCCATGAATTGATAGCGAAAACCGGGCGACGCCGAGCGGGAGGAGTGCCGTGAGTAGTACGAACGGGAATTGTGCTGCTCGAAAACTGCTGCCAAGCAAGAACATCGGAAGCGATGCAAGTAGCGAAGTCAATGGCATCCAGTACAAATTAGAGGGGTGAACGATGCCCACCGGATTCGTGATGTAGGTCCAGATGAACGGTTCGTTCAATCCCCCACCGGATGAAATCTGCCTGGCAATCGCAAAGTAGTAATCCGCATCCATATAACCTGGAGCACGGACCCAGATTACGCCGGCTAGAGCCGTAAAGAATCCGACGAGTATAAGAGTTGTCCAGCGTGACCGGCTCATCCTGGCCCACCGGGAAGTACGAAGGTCTCCGGAGTTCTACCGGATGAATCGCCGAAGAAATAAACCAACAGATCTCCCCAATGCTCTACCTCTTGAAGCTGGTAGTGCTCTTCGAGCCATTGTACGCTGGGATGTATTTTAAGTCCCAGAGCCAGGTAATCCTCGATTTCTTGTTCGAAGATGATGAAATAAACATGCTGAGCACCATGGACTGCATCCGCGATATCTGTCTCAGCCATTAGACCGAGGAGTTCCTGGGTTGGTTGAGCCAGGGTATCCGACCCTGATGCTGCCGGATCGGCAAGGTATTCCTGCTGCAGATCGGGGGCGTAGTAGGCGAGCGGCAGCATGCTGATTTTGTTGGCGTGCAGGATCACATCCTGCGGCGCTTCAACTCCACGCAGATAATTGGCGACCTGCTCAAAGGGTGCGTAGGGAAAGTCCCTATACGTGAGCCGTGAGTAATGCCCTAGCAGGATTGAACAGGAAAATGCGGTAACTATCAAGACTTGCCCGCTGCGAGGCACTTCTGCGCTGGCCCATACCCATGCCAACCATAGTAGAAGCATGGTCCCGGCGGGGAGAAGTACGCGCACCAGGTAAACCGGGTGCCAGAGCGAGACCACGAACAGGATGATTACCGGTGCTAAAACCTGCACTGCTATCCAGCCTGCTTCAATCCGGCCTGGCATGCCCCCCCGGCTCGAACGGACTGCTTGAATGACCGAAAAGATATAGATGGCCAGTGCGAGGAACAAGCCCAGAATTAAGACTACCCCTGAAAGAGGGAGCCCGGTGATGAAACCAAGAGCAGTCTGGAGGAGGCTGGCCAATGTTGGTCGGTCAATCCAATACCCATGACTGACCTTGAGAAACTGTTGGGGAAGGTGCAATCCCCACGGTAAATACAGCAGGATGGCGAATATTCCCGCCATGAAGAGCCGCCGCCAACGCTGAGAACTCTTTAGAAGGAAGGGGGTGAATGCGATCGGAATCAGGAAAATAGCAGCGAGTGTATGGGTATACATTGCCAGCGCAGCGCTTATCCCGAAGATGATCCAGCTCCCCCATCCTGGTTGTGTTGTGCCACGCCATGCCATCCACATGCAGAGCAAGATCCACAGACTTAGCAGCCCATACATCCGGGCTTCCTGTCCATAATGCACCTGGAATGGTGAGAGTGCGAAGAGCACTCCGGCTGCAAGCGCGATCGGAATGGAGAAAAC
>Ga0315534_1000008_pt1 | contig 88829 bp, 90 predicted proteins | sample SalMarSW160240MG_FD_203094 | JGI IMG/M metagenome (GOLD analysis project Ga0315534, IMG submission 203094) | Salt marsh sediment microbial communities from the Plum Island Ecosystem LTER, Massachusetts, United States - Salt Marsh Sediment SW1602-40 ... | reverse complement strand
CCCGAGAGAAGACCAACGAACCCCCCCATAGCGAAGATCAAGAACACGTTAACACTATTTCCCGCAATAGGTAGATACAGGTGCCACATCGTCATCTCCTTTCCCGCTTTTGGATACTTCAGGCACGTTACGTAAGCAATCTAGACGCATCAATCGTCCCTATAGCGGATTTTCCCGTTTGTCAAGGGCAGCAGTTTCGCCCTTTCGAAGTATTGAACCCGAACGATCTCCGTCCGATCCAAGCTCCTGCCCTTTGTCTTCGGGTTTTGCGGTGGGCAGATAAACCAGGAAAGTGGTGCCTTTGCCTTCCTCACTTTTGACCTCAATGTGGCCGCCATGCGCCTTGATGATCCCGTATACGAGTGAAAGTCCGAGCCCTGTGCCATGGCCCACCGGTTTGGTTGTGTAAAATGGATCAAAGATATGTTCCATATCTGACGGTTTTATCCCTGTTGCTGTATCCGAAATATCGGTCCTGACATAGCCTTCTGGTCCCGGTCGCGACCGGATATAAATGCTTCCCCCTTTGGGCGTCCCTTCCATGGCCTGGACCGCGTTCAAAAGGATATTGAGAAAGACTTGCTGTAAATCGCGACGCTTTCCTCTAATAGGCGGCAACTCGTCGGCGGTGTCCTGCTTCAATTCAATTCCACTGATCTTAATTTGGTTTTTTAACAGACTGACAGTACTGTCTATAACTTCGTTTATGCTCAGTTCTGACAAGGATTCATGCTCTTTCCTGGAAAATTCCAGCAGATTCCTTACCACTTGACCGGCCCTCTCCGCTTGGATGAGGATGTCCTTGACCATTTCATTCGTTGCTGCGTCGGCCGTGTGATCGTGCTCCAGAAGCAAACTCTCCGCGGTCAAAGAAATGTTGTTGAGAGGGTTGTTCAGTTCATGGGCTATTCCAGAGGTGAAGGTGCCGATGGCAGCCATTTTGCGCGACTGCAGCAATTGATCTTGGCTTGAGTCCAATTCCTGGACCATTTTGTCGAAGGCAACGATCAACTCGGAAACCTCATCTTGTTTTTCTCTACGGTATGGGATGGGGGTAAACGTTCCTTTGACAACATCCCGGGTTGCTCTTTGAATGACTCTTAATGGGTTTAGGATGCCCTTGACGACCAGATGAAATGTCATGATAAAAAATGCAGCAAAGGAAGCCAATAAAGCAACAGGAATGGTGAGCATGCGTCTTAAGGCCTTCTTAATCCGTTGGCGTTTGGCTTGGATGAGGGTGTGGGAAAAGTCGACCAGTACCTTCCCGCTCACCCTGATGCTTTGTACATCAATCCTTTGCCCCCCGGCCTTGACCAACTGCATCTGTTTTTCCAGAACACCTTCGTACTGAGTCAGGTTTTTCCTGAATGCTCGATACAGATCTTCACTGAGGACGCGTTGGATGTCCTCACCCAGGTTCACAGCAGCGCTATCGATTTTCGATAGATAGGTCCCAATCTCGTTCTGGGTTGAAACATCCTTATAGTAGATAAAGTTCTTCTCGTAGCGTCTTAGCTCCAAGATATTGTTGCCGAGGTCGTCAAACTTTTCCATGGTGACAAGCTTCTTATCAATGGCGAGTATATTCACATAGTACAAAACAGTAGCCACACCTATGAAGAGAGAATACACTGCAAAAAAGAGCACTATCTTTCCTCTCATCGTTTTCATGCTGGACTCCTTCAGGCAGCCCTGTCAGTAAGGGTGTTTTGCCGGAAAAATTGTGCCAACAGGGACGATAAACCTCAAATCAATGCCTCACACCACCGTGCAGGGCCATGGCTGCGTTTGATGTCTGGAAGGGCAGGGGCGAACGAATCAAAAAAATGCTCCACTTCCTTACAGTCCAAGAGGCTGTGTCCCGATTATCCGGACCGTAGGGATGCTCAATACCCAAACCTGTCCCTAGCTCAAGTGCCTTTGGTCGGGAGCGCACTGAGTGTCCATCCATAAATGGCCCTTTTTCCGATGAGCGGCGTTCTCCGCGGGTTTTCGGCTGCGACGTACATCATGTACGCCTCGCCGTAAACCCTTGTGCGGCCTTGCTCATCAAAAAAATTGCTCATTTATGCATTGGGCACTGTCCAGTGCCCTCTTCGGTTCGTGGATGGGCACTGAGTGGGATCAGATTCATCTATTTGTAAGCAACATAATGCGAAAGGCGCTTGAAATCAAGAAGCATCGCCTAAAAAAGTTATGAGGGACACAATCAAACCGTAACCAACGAGGTGACATGATGATACGTTAGACAGTTCTTCCATTGAAGCCTCCCCGCGGCAAGCCACGGGGAATCTTCACCGTAAGGAAGTTTTGCCTTTTCAGATTCGCTCGCTTTGGCGGTTCAAGTCAGAAACGACGAAGGACGCGATAACCGCCCATGCAGGTTTGGCGTTGGTGGGAGAATTTGCCGTGGGGCTGGGATTGTTGGCATCGGCAGACAGCCAGCTGCCTAAGGCCGGAAGTGGTGCTGGATATCAAGCCCATGAGTATATATTTCCGCTGGCTTTGATGCTCCATGGCGGCGGGATCAAGGGCTATACGCTTGATATAGATGCTACGGGGATTTTGGGGGATCTTCACTTCTGGACAAAGCTCTCCCCCTGTGATATCTGATCCTAGCAATACTCTCTATCCGCATTAAGAAACTCCAGGGTTCGCGATAGGCTGAAATGATGTTTCAAAGTCTGGGTTGTTGGCTCTAATGTTGCGATGAATGTGCGCTCTGTGATATGGGTGATCGCCCTGACGCTTTTTTTAGGGGGGGTGGGGATACCGATTCCGGAAAATCCTGTGCTGTTGGGCGGGGGATATGCCATCCAAAAGCAGTTCAGCCCGCCTATACTCGGTCCCTGCTTCTGGTTCTTGGCTATACTGTGCGGAGATCTCCTCCTTTTTGCCGTCGCGTGTTGGCTCTTCACACGCCCTGCTATATCCACTCGGTTAACGCGCTATGTGGGCGCAAGGCGCCTTGACCGATATCGGAGGGCGTTGGCATGTTGGGGCGGCCTGGTGCTGTTTCTGGCCCGTTTTACCTTTGGCCTGCGTGCCGTTGCCTACATCGTGGCTGGGGCGGCGCGCTATCCATGGCTGCGGTTTGTGGTTGTGGATGGTCTAGGCGTGGCGATCCAGGTTCTGTTGTTCGTTGGCATTGGCTACTATGCCGGCGGGAGAATCGAGTGGGCAAGAGCCACCGGGGAAAGAGTCGCCCTGCTGCTGGGCATATTCGCTCTATTCACCCTCCTGGTAACCTGGCTGTTTTCGGCTACCATGAAAAGGCTGTCTACGATTGCTCCGGGGAGGAAGCCCCGACTCCGTGGGGGTCAAAAGGTCCATGAGAATGAGTGAAACAGGGTATGGGAGAGGAGCCATGAGGCCTAGGGATTTTCAGGGCCGTCTCCAGGCTTCAGGAGCGCAAAGCCACTTCTCCTATCTTTAACCCGAGCCACCTTGGCACCCAGGATTTCATAAAGGATCACTTCTCCCACGAGCCAGGTCGTGACCCCCGGCCTCAAGCAGCCGGTCATGGTGTGCCCTGATCGTCCGAGGGCGGCGTGGATGTGCAGGACCGGCTTGCCGTCTTCGCCAGGGGCCAGGACACCCACCCCGACGACTTCATGGGCGCCATCCACAGGCAAAAGCATCGGGTCTAGCGGTGTTTCGTCCGAACGTCGAGGGCCAACCACCACCTGCCCTTCCCCGATGCCTCCTATGAAGACTGCATGACCCACGGACACGTCCTGGTCCGTTGCGAAACGTTCAATGCATTCAGGGACCCTGTCCCCATCCTCAAGGCGTATAACAAAAACCCGGCCGATGCGCCCTTCACTTGCCTTCATGTCCAGCTTCTATCCTTGACGGCTTTGTAAAAAGTCCATCCGCAGCGTTGCGCTTCATCTTTCGTCGCTGCGACGTACCGTAAGCACGCCTCACTCCTCAAGATTTGTGCGCCTTGCATCTGAAGCTTTTTACCTTGCCGTCCGCCTGATGATTTTTTACGAGACCGTCATCCTTGTGTTTCAAGAAATTCTATGTAGCCTTTCACGGAATTGGCCATAAAAAACCTCTCCCTGTCTTGTGTATCAGGATCCATGAACTCAAAGGCCTTTAAGTCAGGATCTTTTTCCAGCAAACGGTCCACACATCTCGTGACGAGGTCCTCGGAACCCGCAGAGACCTCTCGCTGAATAACCTCTTCCCACCTCAAGACCTGGGCCCGGAACCTTTTCAACATCCGATGGGAGCTGGGGGCATCCCCAAAATGAGCATAGCATATGTGCTGATCTTCCAGGGCCATCAATCGATCCACCGTTGCCAGGAAATTTTTCAGAAAAAGCCTGGGAGGCGTGGCCGGGCGCAGGTAATCCCTGTCCGCAACGCAAAGATAGTTGCCTCCAGCCTCACCGGCAAAGAGATTCCCCCTGTAGCTGAAGCTGAGGTGATGAGGCGCATGGCCCGGCGTCTCAAGAACCAGAAGATCCTTGATGTGGGCCTCGGTGTGGGGGATGCATATCTCTTGTCTCACCGCCTTGAGAGGGCCATAGGCATCAGCGATGTCGCCAAGGACTTTTCGGCTGCCCTCCCATAACTTGGAGGGGTCCACCAGATGTTTTACGGCTTTGTTGTGACATACGACCAGGGCCATTGGGAAAGACTCCAGGAACTCGGCCAGCCCCCCCACATGATCGATATGTATATGCGTGAGCAGTACGTAATCTATCCACGTCACATTCATTCTCGCCAACGCCTCCACCAATCTGTGCACTGAATTGGCCGGTCCCACGTCCACCACCAAATGGATATCTCCCGTGCAGACCCACGCACCGATGAAACGATCAAAGCCCCGGAGGGGCTGCTTGATCTCTATCAGTACGCAATCAGGGTTTTTCAACAGATGCTTCCTATGAGGCTGTCGGAAAACGTCCGTCTGCGGCGTTATCCTCATTCTTCGTCACTGCGGCGTACCGATAAGTACGCCTCATTCCTAAGAATCTCGGACGCCTTGCATCTGAACATTTTCCAACAGCCTCCTATGCAAATACTTTGAGGATTAAAGGGATAGCCACGAAGGTTCCCAACGAACTGCCCACATTCGTAAAGGCCACAACCAGCAATATTCGCGTGATCTTGTTCTTCCAAAAGCCCTTCAGGGAGGAGATGTCTTCAGACAACTTCTCGAAATCCCTGACTTTAGGTTTTGCCACAAAGGCCTCGACCAGGCCAGAAACCCAGCCTGCCGCAATCATGGGATTAAGCGATGTCAGGGGAGAAGCAATAACGGCCGACAGAACCGTCAACGGATGGCCCAGGGCAATGGCCGCACCCAGGCCTGCCAGGATGGCATTGGCCAGGACCCACCATTTGATCATATGGGCGCCAGCGGCCATTCCGGCCGTGAAAAAGCCAAAGATAATCAGCCCTACGATGAGTGTCGGGAGCCCCCACTTCAGGAAACGGAACAACTTGCTTTTAGGCGGTATCTGGGTTAACTTCTTGATGTCTATAGGCATCTCCCAGCATTTTTGAACACCCGGGACATGTCCCGCCCCAACGACTGCGACAATCTTTTTGCCTGGCGCCGTCCTGATCTCATGAGCCAGGTACTGGTCTCTTTCGTCGATCAAAACGCGTCTTATTTCCGGAAAGGCTTCCCCGATTTCTGAAAGGACGGTTTCAAGGACATCCATTTCCTTCATTTTTTCGATCTCTTGTTCTTGGATGTCATCCCACCCCCCTGCTGAGGTCACGAATTGGGCCAACAGTTTCATCTTTGTCCATAGCCCCATGAGACGCCAAGTCCTGGATAAGGTGATGCGTATGTCCCTGTCCGCTAAATGAATCCGGGCCCCTGTCGTTTCTGCCGCCTCTATGGCGCGCAACATCTCCTCACCCGGCTTGATACTCAATTTCTGACCAATTTTCTTCTGAAAATACGCCAGCATGAGATTAGACAAAAGAAGAAAGGTCTTCTTTTCCTTGATCACTTTGACAAGATCGGTATTTCGCCATCGGTCCTTTTGGGTCATGGATTCATATCTGGATCGACACAACTCGACACACACCGTGTCCGGCTTTTCCTCTTCAATGACTCGGCTCACCAGATCGGCACTTTGCCTGGATACGTGGGCTGTCCCGATGAGCGTAACCTCTTTGTCTTTGAAAGTCAGCGAATGTGTATGACCGGTCTTTGTCACGGATGTTCTCCACATGTTCCTTACGGCCAAGGACCCTTGCAGCTTATCGGAGCAAAGCGCAGCTCCCGCTCTAGGGGGGCGGCAGCGGTTTTCAATATCGCCACGGATAAATGGCTGGACGACGGGACATCCCTAGGCCAGAGCGGTGCCTGGCTCACAAGGGCCGTCAAGGGTGACCAATGCGCAGGAGGTCTTGTCTGCGGCTGTTAGGAGCATGCCTTGTGACAGGACGCCCATCAACTTGGCCGGCTTGAGATTCGCCACGATGACGACCTGCTTTCCGAGGAGATCCTCTGGCTGGTAGCTTTCTGCGATGCCTGCAACAATGGTCCGCTCTTCTCCGGCATCGACCTTCAATTTCAAAAGCTTTTGAGATCTTGGTATGGGCTCTGCATCAAGCACCGTGGCAACCCGCAGATCGACCTGCTGAAAGATTTTCATGGCAATTTCGGGTTTTTCCGAAGCCGGTCCTGCCTCTATGGGGACGGTCTGCCGACTCTTTGCTTCGCATCCGTCCGAGTCAACCCTCGGAAAGAGGGTGACTGTCTTTGGGAGCTTCGTTCCCGGCCGTGTTTTTCCCCAAACCTTGAGATCGTCTAATTTCTGAAAGTTGTCGGCATCCCTCATACCCAGGTGTTCTTGCATGACTTGGGCCGTTGTCGGCATCAATGGATAGACCAGCCCCGCGATCACACGCAGACCTTCCAGGATGTTGTAAAGAACCAGCTCGAGCTCTGTACGCTGGGCCTTCTTCTTGGCAAGCTCCCATGGCGCAGTGATGTCTATGTACTTGTTGATCCGGTTAATGAACTCCCAAAGGGCCATCAGCGCTTTGTGAAAGGCAAAGTCCTCCATGGCTTTCTCGTATTCAGCAACGGTTTTGGAGGCATCCCGCTTGATATCCAGGTCAAGACTGCTTTCCTGGGCCCCGTCGGTTTTCGGCACAATTCCCTTGCAATACCTGTGGACCATGGTCAGGCTACGGCTAAACAGATTTCCGAGGTCATTGGCCAAATCAGAATTGATGCGCTGGACCAGGGCCTTTTCGCTGAAGTTGGAATCAAGGCCAAAAACCATCTCGCGGAGGAGAAAATACCGAAATGCGTCGGCGCCGTACACGTTCCTCAACTCCAGGGGATCCACCACATTGCCAAGGCTCTTGGACATCTTGCCTTCATCGACATTCCAGTAACCATGGACATGAAGTCCGCGGTACAGAGGAATCCCGGCCGCCTTCAACATGATGGGCCAATAGATGCCATGAGGCTTAAGGATATCTTTGGCTACAAGGTGATGGACCGCAGGCCAGAACTTCTTGAAACCTTCACCATCCGGATATCCCAGGGCAGAGATGTAGTTCAGAAGCGCATCGAACCAAACATAGGTTACGAACTGGTCATCAAAGGGCAGGGTAATCCCCCATTGCAGTCGGCTTTTTGGACGGGATATACACAGATCTTCCAGGGGCTCCCGCAAGAAGGCGAGCACTTCATTTCGATAACGCACGGGGGCGATAAAATCCGGATGCGTGTTGATGTAATCGACGAGCCAGTCCTGGTATCGGCTCATTCTGAAAAAATAGTTGGACTCCTTAATAACTTCTGGAATGGTTTTGTGGTCAGGACACCTTTCCCCCACCAGTTCCCGTTCGGTATAAAACCGCTCGCAGCCAAAACAGTATGCCCCCTCATATTCGCTGAAGTAGATGTCTCCGGCATCGTATATTTTTTGCAGCACCTCTCTCACCACTTTCACATGAACAGGGTCCGTGGTGCGTATGAAATAATTGTAGGCTATGTCCAGTTTGGGCCACAAGTTTCTAAAGAGCTCGCTGATCTGATTGACATAGGTCAACGGGCTTAACCCCTCTTCCTTGGCGGCGCGGACCACTTTGTCGCCATGTTCGTCAGTGCCGGTCAAGAAATAGGTCTCTTGGCCACACACACGGTGGAAGCGATTCACCACATCGGCCGCAAGGGTCGTGTAGGCATGACCGAGGTGAGGTCTAGCATTCACATAATAGATGGGCGTTGTTACGTAAAATGGTTCTGACATACAGCTCTCCTCTCAAGGCCGTGTTTATGAAGTCCAGGACTCGCCGTCTTACCCAACATGTTCACGGAGCGAGTAAAATCGACTTTTTGCGAAACCATCAGGGATGACAGACGGGCCGTGCTCTATGGGGAACTGTCTGCCCTACCGGTGAGCTCGTCGAGCCCCACATCCAACTCTCCGCCCTCCTCGAGCTGCACCGTGATGGATTCCTTTAGGACGTTCTGACGAACAACCTTTCCCCGGCCCCGCTTGGTCTCCACCACTTCTCCGAAAGCTGGCAACTTACCTTTCAGGTCGCAATACGTTCCATGTTCAAAGCCCAGACAGCACATGAGTCGACCGCACAGCCCCGAAATTTTTGTGGGATTCAGAGACAGGCCTTGCTCCTTCGCCATTCGGACCGATACCGGCTGAAAATCATTAATAAATCTGGAACAGCATAGCTCATGGCCACACCGTCCGATCCCTCCACACATCTTGGCTCGATTACGGACCCCGATCTGACGCATCTCAATGCGTACCCTGTATTGCTTGACAAGCATCTTGACCAGTTCTCGAAAATCGACGCGGCCGTTGGCTGTGTAATAGAAAACGAGTTTCGTCCCGTCGAGAAGACTTTCAACCGACACAAGGTTCATCCCAAGTCCCAATTTCTTAATACATTCCAGGCAGTACGTCTGTGCGGTGTCTGCCAGTTCAAGATTTTTTCCGTGCTGACTCATGTCCTCATCGTTGGCCAGGCGATAAACCTTCTTTAAGGGGAATTGGGGCTGCCGGTGTCCGGCAGGCCGAGGAGGGGTCACAACGGTCCCAAGGGCCAGTCCCTGCTGGGTCTCCACAATCACCCGACTGCCAGGTGAAAGGACAAAGTGTCCCACATCAAAATCATAGACCTTGCCCTGCGGGCTGAATCTTATTCCAACAATTTTAGGCATGTTTCCCTTTTCTTATCCCTTCAACCCAACGGGCATCCCCCGGGCGGCGAGTTGCTTCCATGTTTCCTAAACGCAGACGCAGCATCATGACTTCTAAAGCAAGCCGAGGATTAGCCCGTTTCAAGATGGCCGATTGTGCAGCAGACACCGCGGCCATTTTTTCCAAGATTTCCTCAACAGAGCATTGCTGCGATGCGCTGTGTATGTTTTCCATAAAGTCCCCATTAAGGATTTTTTCGGGCTGAAACTTACACATGAGAACATCTCTGAACCAAGTCGTCATCATCTCCAACGCATCTTCCAAGGTCGCCTTATCACGTGCCAGCGCTTCGGCAAACCCAAAAAGTTCCTGAGTCGACTCCCCTGAAGCCGACCCCACACCCTCCAGCAGCCGCTGCCGCCAGGCCATCCATTTGTTTGCGTCCGCAGACAAGGCCTTGCCCAGACTACCTTTGGTCAATACGGCAAGAGCGCTCGCCGTGTCTTGATCAAGGCCTTTTCTGGCAACAAGCACCTCTGCGACCTTTGCCACTGGAATGGGCCTAAACACTATATTTTGGCACCTTGAGGCTATGGTTGGCAACAAGTCCGTCATCTGGGGTGCCGTGAGGATGATGTGTGTATCATTGGGGGGTTCTTCCAAGATTTTCAGTATGGCATTTGACGCCTCGGCGTTCATGGTTTGTGCGTCATTGATGATAATCACTCGGCGGCCTCTCTCGATGGGGGCAAACCTCAGCTGCTTGCGCAATGAGCGTACCTGGTCAATCTTGATGAAGGCACCACTGGGCTTGACAATAATGACGTCCGGGTGATTGCCCGAGATCACTTTGCGACAAGATCGACACTCGTTGCACGCGGACACGCCGACAGGGTTTGTGCAGTTCACCGCCATGGCCAATACCGTGGCGGTTGTTTGCCTGCCAATGCCATCGATGCCTGTAAAGACCAAGGCGTGGGCAAGCCGGTCGTTATGGAGCATGCGGCTCAGCAGGCGGATGGCACGCTCCTGGCCTATAATGGATTGAAAGGACATGACATGTTAACTCTTGACATCAGGTCAAGGCTCTTGCCGGAAAAACAAGAACCTCGTCGCCGAGGGACGACGCGTCATATGGCCGTCACGCCCCTTGGCCTGGATCTTCCGTTTCCTCAAACCACCACGCATCTGAGGCGGTCTCTAATACCTCTTTGGCCAACGTTTGGCCGGCCTCCGTTCGGAGTCGGCCAACGACATGAGGCAACCAGTCCTCCGGCCCCTGATGACCCAAATCGGAGAGTGCCTTTAATTCCAATACCAGGGACAGGTGGTCCGCATCGCGGGCAACCCGGGCCTCCAGGGTTTCGCCGGCATTAAACTCTTTCAAAAGCCCACCCACGGCTTGCCCAAAGGGTATGTTGCTTGTGAGGTCTGCCACGGCCTTGGCCTCGTCTGCCGCAACGTACTTTTTTTGAACATAGTTGAGATCACCGGTCCGCGCCTCGCTAAGATCATGGAGCAGACACATTTGGAGCAGCTTGAGTTGATCCAGGCCCGGGGTGATCTGTGCCAAAACATATCCAATAAAGGTGGTAACGAAGGCATGTTCAGCCACGGATTCGCCGCCTGACCCCAGGAAATGAAACCCAGAGCGTGGGAGCCTTTTCAACATTCTGGCTTCGAACAGCAGATTGGCGATGGCTTTCATGATATGGCGCCTTTCCTTGGGCGCACTTCCATTGAGCGTTGAACCGCAAAAGCGAGCGCGTTCCCCGTAGCTTCAATCTTACGTCAATCGAGCGACAAGCTCAATGGATAGTTCTCAGCAACTAGGTGTCAGCGGGCAGCAAACAAAATCAAAGCCGTGTCCCGGCTGTTACCAATCAGTCGGTCAACGGCCACCAATCAGGCCTTTAGACTACTGTTTTCTATACAATAGGTCCACTGAAGGCAACCGTAAATTGACTTGACACCCCGAAAGACGTTATGTAACTTCCAGCGAATGTCAAGCCCCTGGGAAGTTTTGGCCCAACGCTTCGGCGTGGACTCGAGTTCATCAGCATTTGGACTCTTTTCATGAAACCCTTTGTATGGACTGAATAACTATCGTGCCCCTCTTTAGTAGCAATGATGTTGTCCAGATGATTCTCAACGCTGGGCTCATGGTTCGTTTTGTTCTGTTACTTCTCTTGTTCTTCTCGGTTACCTCTTGGGCCATCATATTCCACAAATACCGGGTGATAAGGAAGGCCAGGAAAGAATCGGCTTATTTTCTCGACCTCTTTTGGAACAGGCAAAGTCTTTCTAAGGCTTTTGCAGCCTCCAAGCAACTGCAGTTCAGCCCCCTGGCGCGGGTTTTTCGCATCGCTTATCTTGAACTCAAAAAAGTCAATGCCTCCCAATCTGCGTCAGGAGGGACTGAAAAAGACGGGGCTACCACATTAAAGCAAGATGTGGCGGCGGTTGATAATCTCAAGCGCGCCCTTCGGCGCGCCCTCAACGCCGAACTCACCGGCTTGAACAAAGCCCTGTCTTTTTTGGCAACAACCGGCAACACGACCCCTTTTATAGGGCTTTTCGGAACGGTGTGGGGCATCATGAATGCTTTTCGCGGCATCGGCCTCAGGGGGGCTGCCAGTTTGGCCGTTGTGGCGCCAGGGATCTCTGAAGCGCTCATCGCCACGGCCGCGGGGTTGGCTGCCGCTATACCGGCTGTTGTGGCCTATAATTATTTCAATAGTAAGGTGCGTGTCCTGGAATCGGAAATGCATAACTTCTCGGCCGATTTCTTGAATCTGGTCGAGCGAGAATTGATTAGACGCAAGGGGAGCTAGGCGCATGTCTATGGGAAGTGGCAACAGCCGCTTGATGTCAGATATCAACGTCACGCCCCTGGTCGATGTGATGTTGGTCCTGCTGATCATTTTCATGGTCACAGCCCCCATGATGATGCAAGGGGTCAACGTGTCATTGCCCCAGACAACCTCCAAACCTTTGCCGGCGGAAAAGGATCACCTGATCATCTCGATAGACCGGAGCCAGCAGATTTATATCAATGACTATCAGGTGGCACTGGATTCCCTTCAAGCGAAGATGGGAAAGATCTTGGAAGGCCGTCCGGACCAGAAGGTTTACCTCCGGGCAGACAAGAGTGTGCCCTATGGGGTCGTGGTAAGGGTGATTTCAGAGGTAAAGCTGGCGGGGGTAGCAAAGCTCGGGATGGTTACAGAACCCATGAAAAAGACGGATAAGAAGAGATAATGTTTGCACGCATCCACCTTCCAAATACTGCCTCCATGTGGGGCTGCGGCTTATCATCCAACCAAGATCGTGAGCAACGCGGGTTGAGCTCATGGTTGCCTATCCAGAACTCCTGACCCGGGGCGTTTACGCAGACCGAGCATGGATCGGGATGATCTCCCTTTCCGTGTTTTGCCATGTCCTCCTCTTCTCCGGGGTTGTTTTCTTGCCTGAGTTAGAATTCAATCGTCCTCATATGCCTTCCGCTGTTGAAGTGGACCTGGTGAGCCTTCCCCAGGGCGTGCCACAGGTACAGCCAGGGGTCGTGGCCCCAAAAATTGAGGTGAAACCACCACCTGCCAAACGGGTTAAGGCGACTGAGGCGATGAAACCGGAAAGGGCTGGACCCGAAGAGCCGGTGACGATGCAAGGGCCTCTGCTGGAGGAGGCCGTGTCTTTGGCGCCGCAACACCTGCAGGTCAAGAAGTCCTTAAAAAAGAGAACCTACAATGCATCGAAGGCGATTGACAAGGCCATTGCAAAAATCGAACGGCAAGCCCCTGGATCGAGGCCCCGCCCTGTGCTTGAGGCCATCGATCAAATGAAAAGGGAAATCGAAGGAGGGGCCGGCGTGGTCGGGCACGGTGGTGCTGCAAGAGCCCAGATCAGTCAAAGAAACCTGGAGCTTCTCGATATCTACAATGCGGAAATCTGGCATCAAATCCAGAAAAGTTGGGCCTTCTCTCAAGAAATGGCCGGAGAGCAAACAAATCTGGAAGCCGTTATCATTGTGAAAATCATGAGGGATGGGGAGATACGAGATGTATGGTTCGAAAAGAGGTCGGGCAATAGCTATTTTGATGACTCCGCCTTTAAGGCAGTGAAGAAATCGAATCCCTTACCCTCCCTGCCGGAAGGCTTCCTCAAACCTTTTTACGAGGTAGGGTTTAGATTCAACCTTTCCGAACTGAAAAGAAACCCTTGAGGTGAAAATGCGAAGATCCAGCCCCCGATTCTTGTCAGTGGCCCTGGTCGGCCTCTTTGTGGGCCTGTTGATCTGTTCAAGCCGTCCTTGCCGGGCCCTTGTTTATATTGACATCACCGCCCCTTATCTTCGTAAAATCCCAACCGCCGTGCCGTTTTTCAAGGACCAGGGTTCGGAGAAGAAACAGGACGAGCTTGCCGGTGCCCTTGCCGACCTCCTTGCAGAAACCATCCATTTCACAGGCTTCTTTAAGATCCTGGATCGGGGAAGCTTTTTGGAGGATCCGCAACAAGCCGGACTCATGGAGAACGAGATCAAGTTCAAGAACTGGACTGACATCGGCGCCGAGCTCCTGGTCAAAGGGGGATTCAAGTTGCAGGGCGACCGCCTCGCGGTAGAGATACGCCTCTTTGATACCTTCTCCGGCCGTCTCACCATTGGCAAGCGCTATGTCGGCCACCTGAATGACCAGCGGAGGATGATCCGCCGGTTCTGTAATGAGATGATCCGTCGTCTCACGGGCCACGAAGGGATCTTTAGCAGCCAGATCGGATTTATATCGACGACAACCGGGCATAAGGAAATCTATATCGCTGATTTTGACGGCCATGATCCAAAACAGTTTACCAACACTGAGGCCATTACCCTCTTCCCTGCCTGGTCGTCAGATGGTCAGTGGCTTGCCTATACAGACTACAGGCACGGCAAACCAGACCTCTATATCAGGAACATCAGAGAGCAACGGGGCACGGTGATCTCTCTTCAGGGTTCCAATCTCACACCCGCATGGGTGCCGGGACAATTCGCCCTGGCAGCGTCCCTGTCGTACGAAGGCAACCCGGCCGTCTATCTTCTGACTGGAAAAGGCAAGATTATCAAAAGGTTGACCGAACATTGGGGCATCGATGTGTCTCCCACCTGGTCGCCGGACGGCAAGGCCCTTGGCTTTGTGTCCAACCGGTCAGGATCGCCGCAAGTATATATCAAGACTGTTGCAGACAGAAAAGTCCGGAGGCTGACCTATGAAGGCAATTACAATACCGCTCCCCAATGGTCGCCGCGGGGCGACTACATCGCTTACACACGACTGGATAAAGATGGCAGCGTCAACATCTACGTCATTCGTCCAGAGGGGCGGGACTCGATTCAACTAACTAGAAACACGGGGAATAACGAGTCGCCGACCTGGTCCCCGGACGGCAGCCTCATAGCTTTCAGTTCCACCAGAGAAGGACCCTCGAGGATCTATGTCATGAATGCCAACGGTGCGAACCAGCGGCGTCTGTTGGCCCTTAAGGGTGAACAGACGGATCCGAGTTGGTCCCCGCGCCTTTCTTACTACTGAGAGGGTCGTGAATGGTATACAAGTTGGGGATTGACTTTTCGCACAGTTCCAAATAATTAGAAAATCCATACGATGTATGGAGAGATAGGATTAACCTTTTATTTTTTTTCAAAGGAGGTGAAATAGCATGATAAGAAAATCGTGGGTTATCTTGGCGCTATTGTTGCTGATTCCGGGGTTCATGTTCGCGGCCTCCTGCGCCAAGAAACAGGTTGTGTCCGAGCCTGGCGTCACCCCCGCCGAAGAGTCCGCTGAGGCCAGACGTCTGGCGGCTGAGCGGGAGGCTCAGGAAAGGCAAAAGGCCCTGGAGGAGCAGAAACTCCGGGAGCAGCGGTTGGCTGAAGAGGCCAAAATGCGCACGCAGCAGGAGACAATGGCTGCCCGGGAAAAGTTCCTGAATGAACTTATCCATTTCGAGTTTGATAAATCCAGGCTTCTTCCGGAGGGCAAGGCCGTCCTCAGACTGAAGGCTCAATGGCTTACGGCCCACCCGAATGTTCTGGTCGTTATCGAAGGCCACTGCGACGAGCGGGGAACTAACGAGTACAATATGGCCCTTGGCGACCGACGCGCCCAGAGCGCCAAGACTTATTTAGTGGATCTTGGCATTGCTGCCGACCGTCTGACATGCATCAGCTATGGAGAGGAACGGCCCCTCGATCCGGGCCACAACGAAGCGGCATGGGCCAAGAACAGACGGGACCAATTGGTGATAGAGTAGTGGAATGTTGCACAGGTTGCAGGCCTCAAGGTGCCTGCAACCTGTGACCCTTGAAGCTGCCCTGTCTTCAAGAAGATAAACTGATACAAACCGTTGAACCGCAGAGGCGTGCGTATTATCCGTACTTGCCGCAGGGATCTTCGGGGACCTGTGTGGGCAAAAGGGGTTCACGGGACAACCATGGCTATGAAAACCTTAATCGGTTGCGTTGCGTTGCTGGCTATCGTGGTCATGACTGGGGGCGGTTGCGCCCTCCAGGAAGACCTGGTTACCGTCAACAGCCGGGTTACAAAGCAGAGTCAAAAGGCCGAAGCCGACAGGACTGCGCTTCGAGCCGACTTGGCCCGTTATCACGAGGAACAGATCAAGTCCGAGGAAGCGTGTCGAAGCAAGTACGCGGACCTGCATGCCCTCATGAACGACCTGAGAGACGACATGCAGGGGCTTCGCGGCCAGCTGGAAGAAAGCGGTTATAACGCACAGCAAGAGACGGCCTCGGAGGCCCGGCGAGGCGAGCAGTGGAACAATATGGAAAAGCAGCTCCAAAGCAGCTTGGACCGGATCATTCGCCTGGAAGCGTACCTGGGTATGGAGCCTTCAGAGAAGGGTGGGCCCCCCGGGGCGGAAGCAACCGGGCCAGACGCTGGCAAACCCACGGCAGCACAAACACCTGATGCCCTTTATGCGTCGGCCAAACAGCGGTTTGATCAGGGGGCGTATGAGGATGCCAGACAGCTGTTTCAAGCCCTGTTAGAACAGCACCCCAAGTCCGAGCATGCAGATAATGCACAGTTTTGGATTGGGGAGATTTATTATCATGAAAAGTGGTATGAGAAGGCCATATTAGCCTATCAGAAGGTGATTGAAAATTATCCCAAGGGGAACAAGGTTTGTAGCGCCCTTCTGAAACAGGGGATGGCCTTTTCCAATCTTGACGATGGAGCCAATGCCAGGCTCATCCTCAAGGAATTGGTCCGTAAGTATCCAAAGTCCAAAGAGGCCGATATCGCAAAGAAAAAACTCGCGACCTTGTCATCATCCACGAACATGAAGCATGCCCCTTGAAACCTCCAATCAAGGTCATCGGCATAGATCCCGGCTTGGCTCATACCGGGTTCGGAATCGTTGAGGGGGTCGGCTCACGGATAGGAGGGTATACCTTCGGCACCATCCGAACTTCCAAGGCCGAGACCCTGGCCACCCGACTTGATCATATTTTTTCCAAGGTTCGTTCGCTTCTCCACGCGGAAAAGCCGGACCTGATGGTCCTTGAAGACATCTTCTCCCTGAGGCAATACCCAAAATCGAGTATTGTCCTCGGCAAGGTTTGCGGTGTCATCCTGTTGGCTGGCGCTCGGTGTGGCGTTGAAGCCGTGGAGCTTCCTGCAAAGGAGGTCAAACGCATCCTGTCCGGAAACGGCAACGCCACGAAGACTCAAGTAGAAAGAGCGGTCAGACATGTTCTGAAAAGGCAGGCGGCCATTTCGCCGTCCCATGCCTCCGACGCCCTGGCCCTGGCCCTGGTGGGCATCTTCAGACAGCCCTGACGATGGCAGCAAAATCATGATCGGTTACCTGGAAGGCAAGTTGCTGAGAGTAGAAGAGGACCGCATTCTCCTGTTAGCCAACCAGATTGGTTACGAAGTACTGCTGCCCGCCATGGTGAGAGAATCCATCGATGCCAAGAAGCCCGGTGACGAGATTGCCTTGTACATTTACTATCATCAGACCGAGCGGCAGCCGAAACCGGTCCTTATAGGTTTCAATCTGGAAGTGGAGAGGGAATTTTTCCGCTACTTCATATCCGTAGAAGACATTGGCCCCATGAAGGCGGTTCAGGCCTTGACCGTGCCGGTTCGGGAGATTGCCAGGGCCATAGAGTCCAGGGATGTGGCGTATCTGAAGCGATTGAAAGGGATCGGGAGCCGGACAGCACAGAAGATTTTGGCCACCCTGGAGGGTAAAGTGGCCAAATTTGCTCTCATCAGGGAGGTCGCAAAAACGGATGAAGCGGTCCCATTGGAGGATTTTACGGAACAGGTCCAGGATGTGCTGGTGAAACAACTGGGCCACAAGGTGAGAGAGGCCAGGCAGATGATCGCTGCGGCCCTGAAAAGGAACACTGATATCACCACGGCGGAAGAACTCTTTGAAGAGGTCTATCGCGGTGAGGTCGAATAAGGTGAGGAAGTCCGTATTCTAGAATAGGGACTTGAAGGCACGAATGGCAGATAGGAATCAGCAAGACAGTTCAGCCGTTGATGAGGGTGGCGGTGTGCAGGGTTCCAGCAAGACTGTTCCTTTGGAGGAAGCATCGCCATACGTCAGCCTTAGGCCCACGACCTTGAAAGAATACATCGGGCAAACCAAGGTCGTAGAGACCCTTGCCATTGCCATTGAGGCTGCGCTCAAGCGCGAGGAACCCCCGGATCACATCCTCTTTCATGCCCCCCCCGGTTTAGGCAAGACGACCCTGGCGCACATCATTGCCGAGGAGATGGGCGTCAACATCACGGTGACCAGTGGCCCGGCCCTGGATAAGGGTGGAGACTTGTTAGGCATCCTGACTCACCTGGAAGAAGGAGACATCCTGTTCATTGATGAGATCCACCGCCTTCCGAGGGTGGTCGAAGAGTTTCTTTATCCGGCCATGGAAGATTTTGCCGTGGACTTTATCTTTGACAAAGGGGTCCATGCCAGAAGCCACCGGTACCGCCTGGAACGCTTTGTGCTGGTAGGCGCCACCACCCGAGCAGGATTGCTCTCAGCGCCTCTACGCGAACGGTTTGGTATCTTTAGAACCCTTGACTTCTATTCCGAGGACGAGCTGGTCCGGATCGCAAAGCGCTCCGCCACCCTTTTGAACATCCCCATCGACACGGAGGGGGCCTATGAGATTGCACGCCGCTCCCGGGGCACACCGCGCATCGTGAATCGCCTCCTGAAACGGGTCCGGGACTTTGCCCAGGTCAGAGGCGAAGGGATCGCCAACAGGGAGACGGCCCGTGAAGCCCTGGCCCTCGAAGGGGTTGATGAACAGGGTCTTACCATCCTTGACAGGAAGTTCTTGAAAGCCATCATCCAGTTCTATAAGGGCGGACCCGTGGGCATCGAGGCGATTGCCGCTACCTTACACGAAGAATCTGATACCCTGGTCGATGTGGTCGAGCCCTATTTGTTGAAGATCGGGTTTCTGACCCGCACATCGTCGGGCCGCAAGGTGGCGGAAGAGGGCTACCGACATTTTGGCCTCTCCATGCAACAGGGGCTCTTCAAGTCGACAGACCTTTGAGAGACGTCTTGTTGCTTGTTCGCACGGACACTTCAGATACCTCACCTGAAAGTCGGCTGAGATGAAAAAACAGGTCCCGGTCATCACCCTGCTCACCGATTTTGGCCTGCAAGATGAATATGTGGGCGTGGTGAAGGGTGTTATTCTCTCTATAAACAGTAACGTTCAGCTTGTTGATATCACTCATGCCCTCACCAGGCACGACATCGTGCAGGCGGCCCTCATCGTCGAGAGCACCTTCAGATATTTTTCCGGAAACGCTATCCATGTCATCGTGGTTGATCCCGGTGTAGGTGGAAACAGAAAGGTGATCTGTTGCAACAAGGACGGGCATTTTTTCATAGCCCCTGACAACGGCGTTCTCAGCCTGGTGGTTCAAGACGGCAAGGTGGACGGACTGTGTGCCGTTACCAATGAGGCATACTTTTTGAAGCCAGTGAGCCATACGTTTCACGGCCGGGACATCTTCGCCCCTGTGGCAGCCCACCTGTCAAAGGGTTTGGATATGGGCCTGCTGGGCCAAGAGATCAGCCTTGCTGACATCGTCACACTTGATATTCCCGTCCCAAGTCTATCGTCCCGGCACGAGTTAGTCGGCCAGGTCTTGTCCGTTGACGCCTTCGGGAACCTGATTACGAACATTGATGAAGAAATGTTGATGAGGTTTGGACACGAACAGGGACTTGAAGGTGTGGTGATCCATCTGGGGAGGTCCAAGATCCAAGGGGTGTCCACATCATATGACTCGGTGGAGACCGGTTCTCCAGTGGCTCTCGTTGGGAGCCGGAAGTTCCTTGAGATTGCCGTCAACCAGGCGGATGCCCGCACCTATTTTGAGGTCGGTGTGGGACAGAGCATCAAGGTGAAGCTCCCTGCCCGAAAGGACGGGGCTTTCCGGTAAGAAGGCAGGACATTTTTGGGGGAAGAATTTGGGGCCCGCGTCACTGCGAGGGCCTTGAGAATTTCGACGCGGGTACGGCCATCAAGGTCACCATGGCCTTGGACACAAGTTGTTCGCGGCCCCCGGATATAGAGAACACCTCAGACTCTGAAACGATGATCTTCTTGCCGTGGTTAATGACCTTTGAACGACACACCACGGCCTCCCCGGTAGCCGGTTTGAAGTAATTGATCTTGAACTCGATGGTCAAGATACGACACTGCTCAGAAACCGTTGTGTAAGCCGCATATCCCGCTGTATGGTCAGCCATGGTGGCAATCACACCGGCATGGACAAAACCGTCCTGTTGCCTGTGGTCCGGGCGGATCTTAAGACGGGTTTCAAACCGCCCATGGGCCACCCGATCCACCTCAAATCCGCAGTAAGCGGGAAATCCCTGGATATAGTCCCTTTTCAAGAAATCAAGCCGGTCTTGATTCATTCAACCCCTCTCGGGCCAGTGCCGGCAAACGCGAAGTCGTATACGCCATCAGCACCTGACGCCTTTCCTTGAATCTTTGTTGAACCGAAAAAGCGAGCGCATTCCCCGTAGCTTGCTGCGGGGTTAGCGAGCATATCTAAAACAGTCAGCGTTCCTTACGGTCGAAGATTCCCTGTAGCTTGCTACAGGGAGCTTCAAATCAAGAAAGGGAATGGTCCAGGCTTTTTTGAGCGGTCATTAAAACGGTTTTTGCCAATCAATCTTGGCGAAGTGCAAGATAAGGGCCTTGAACTGTCTGAGCCCAAAGGGCGAGTTTTCAAGGCCCCTGGAGCGAGCCTTAGATTGATCAAAAACCGGTTTAGACAAAGCGAAAAGGGGCCTAGACCATATCCTTATCTTTCGAAGCGCCAAAGAGTATAACGAAGTCGTCAGAGTTCAAAGACGGCTGTAACAGCATAGTGGTCCGAAGGGTAGATGCCGTCGACGGGTTCCTGAAGCACCTCGCACGTTTTCAGTTCAAGAGGCCCTCGATAGAGAATCCAGTCGATATAGCCGCCCGTGGGTTTCCCCGTAAAGTGATGAAAGGTGCTGGGATAGGGCGCTCTGTAGGTTTCTTGCAAGTTCAACCCTCTTTCACCATCGACATCCTTGTCTGTAAGCCAATGATAACACTTGCTTTCTGGTGTGGCATTAAAATCACCCATGACAATTGCTGGAAGCTCTCCGGAAAAGGAGGCCAGCTGTTTCTTGATGACCCGGGCCGCTCCCATCTGTGCGGGGGTCTCAAAATCAAAGTGGGTGTCAAGACAGATCAAGGCCTGACTGTTGACATGGAAAAGCCCGAGCGTGCCCTGCCGCGGGAACTGGCTTCCAAAGGAACGACTTGGGATACGGGGCGTCTCACTCAGAAAAAAATGGACCTGCTGTGCGCACACGATTGCTGTGCGATAAAAAAGAATATTGTGCTGCCAGAACCTTGGTGCAGGTCTATGCCTTCCAATGTAACTGTAATCACTGAGGTTATTATCCAGGAAATCGATCTGAAAATCATTGGCTTCTTGGGTGGCGATGAAATCAGGGTGTTGTTCTTGAAAGAGCTTGAGGACACTTTGTTTCCGACAGTTCCACCCGTTAGGCCCGTCGTCAGCAAGGCCAAAGCGTAGGTTCAGGGACATGACCGAAAGTTCTTTCACAGCGCCTCCGGAGATTTATCCTGCATACAGTCCAGGGAGATATCGCCTGATATCTACCCGGGTCTGCTTGAAGTTATCAAAGGTGACATCGTCAAAAGGAAGGCCTTCCTCACGACGGATGATCTCAAAGATTTTAAGATAATTCAGTACGATCCTTTCCTTCCACTTCAGGTGGAGCTGGTCGGCGATATGGCGGATGTCGGTTTTTTCCCCCTCGATTTCCAGGAATACGCCGTAGGGCATGGTGTCGATGAGAAGCTTTGTGTCTCTGAGAGCCAAGGTCTCACGCCACTTCTCATAGGTTTGCTCCGGATGAAAGCCAAGACCTTCCAGAATGGCGCCGCACGTGTCGAAACTGTCCACTTGGACCTCCAGTTCGCGGCGGATCTTAAAATCCTTATCACGGACCGCCGGGGGAGACTTGAAGGTCAACCGGACGCGGTCGTCTTTTCTGAGCCTCAGAAGGATGCCTTGGTCTTTAAGGCTCTTGGCTCCATTGTCAAAGCGAGTGTTGGTCTCAAAAACCCGGCCACAAGCAGTCGCACCCATGGCGAGAATGAGGTCTCGCATAGCATCGACCTCAGTGAGATGAAACTTCACTTCGATTTCCAGGGGATCGTTGCGTAGCATGGTGTTGAGCTTTCCAGGCCTGTGCGCGCTAATGGTCATGGATGATGGTGACTTGCCTGAAAAGTGACCTCAAGGCGTAACGGTTGTTTGTCGCGCAAGACCTCTATGACCCCTTTGTCCCCCGGTTTCTTGGAGCTGATCAAATAGGTCAGATCAAACGTCGTTTCGATGGCCTCTCCGTCAAAAGCGGTTACGATATCACTTTCCTTCAGTCCTGCTTTTGCGGCCGCTGATCCGTCAATCGTTCTCAATATCTTGACGCCATCCGGGGTCTTTCGAATCATCACGCCCAGATAGACCCTCTGGTCTTCGAGATCCTGGTAAGCGACCATCCACGCAAAATCTCCAGGCAGCAAAGGGATTTGAGGCAAGGTGACCTTCATCAGTTTGTCCTGCTTTTCAGGAGCAACGTGCGTCGTTGTAGGCAGAACAATGGCATAGGATGATGGAACCCGACGAAAGACCCGACGCGGGATGCCAAACCCGTATTCAACGTGCTGGCTGCCGACGAAGATCACGAGCTGCTTATCCCGGCCTGCCTGGCTGAGAAGATATTGGCTGATGCTTTGGGCCATGGATTCGTCCCACAACACCTGAACCTTGTAAAACTCCTCAAAACTTTGGTTTTTCCCCGGATGCTTGCCAAAAATGGCCTTGGTGTGGGCCCTGTGATACGGATCCTCAATGTCCATGTCAGGAAGCTTTCCGTCGCCTTCCTGCAAATCGTCAGCGGAGTCATTCTTTTTGACCCTTTCCAGCCACTCATCAGGGGCGCGAAGTGCCAGCAGAGGAATGTGATGGTCCCTGACATATTCCAGGATAGGCCTGTAGTACTGAAAGTCATTGGTCCAGTCCTTCACCCACGTCCTTACGAACTCTTTTTCCCCCAGTTCCCCGGATGTCCATTGATCAGCGACCTCCTGGGAAGGCCTCCTAAGCATCTCCATGCCTACGGCGATTTTGTCGGGATGACGTACTGCAAGGTCCCTTAGAATTTCCAACTGCACCTTGTGGGCATTGAGATTGTCATGGGCTTCGCCTACATAGACGATAGTGTTGCCGCTCAACATGTTGATCAATTGCGCCTTGGAAACTTTCACCCCTGTGGGAAGGTGGACAATATCGCCCTCCTTAAGAGAAGAGAGGTCCTTGTACGGTGATTGCCAGCTCAGCTGGTAGGGAGAAACCCGCATACTACACCCCGTCAGTGCCAACAGTGTTATCATACATGTCAATATCATTTGAGATTTTAAACGCATAAGGACCTCCCCGCCACCATAGCTGCCTGATCCTAACACAGCGGAGGCCACAAATCCAGTCACGCGCCGTGGTCTGCTATGCGTTCCCGGTTTCTTGTAAGGACCCGTGGCGGACTGCTTGCATTTGAGTTTGTCCGCCATCCTGCCGATAGTACAACAAGGTGACAGCTTTTTCAGGAGGTTAACCCCCATGGAGTTTTTCTTTACAACGCAATTGCCGGTTCCACTGTTACAGGTCATCGCGCTCTTGACACTCGTAACAGCCGGTCTGCTGTTGGGAAGAATCAAATTGGCTTTACTCATAACCTATTTTTTCACGCTATATTGGGCCTATATGCTTAACGCAAACTTATTTGACTCTCTTGATAAGCTGAATCTATTCACGTCGAGCTATTTGGGGTTTGGTTTAATCGTCTCGGCGCTGGCGGCAATCGGATTTCTCGCAAGGCGGGGATAACACACCTTTCACATTGGGTCGACGAGGATCACACATGGCAAGGATCATTACGGTTACAAGCGGAAAAGGCGGTGTTGGTAAGACCAACCTTAGCGTCAACCTGGGGCTCCAGTTGGCGAGTCTTGGTCATCGCACCTGTCTTTTTGATGCTGATTTAGGGCTTGCCAATGTCAATATCCTTCTGGGACTGTATCCTGAGTACACCCTGGAGGATGTGATCTTAAATAGTAAGACCATCAAGGATATCGTGATAAGAGACTATGATGGTCTGGATATCATCCCGGGAAGCTCGGGTATTGAAAAGATGGCAGACCTTGACGACCAGCGAATTCAGCCCTTGGTCCAATCATTTTCTGAGTTTGATAGCTACGACTTCTTTCTCTTTGATACTTCAGCCGGGGTTTCAGGAAACGTTATCTCATTCTGCAAGGCCTCCTCCGAAGTTGTGCTGGTTATAACCCCTGAAGCCACGTCATTGACCGATGCGTATGGACTCTTGAAGATACTGTCGTTGAACGGGTTCAAGGGCCCCGCCATGGTAGTGGTGAACCAGAGCAAGGATGCCAGGACCGCAAATATTGCTTACACGAAACTGAAAAAAACAGTCCAGCAGTATCTCTCTATCAAGATTGTCCCTCTCGGGCTCATCCTCCACGATGATCACGTGGCTGAGGCTCTTCAAGAACAGAAGCCTTTTATTTCACTTTACCCCCAGTGCAACGCCTCGAAGTGTATTCAGAATATCACCAAACGGCTTCTGGAAAAGCAGGCTGGGGATATTGAGACTCACGGTCTTGAGACTTTTTGGACAAGCTTTTTGAGTTTTTCCAAGAGCCCCGTGAAATCTGCCCGCGGGGGAACTAACGACAAGCTTCAAGAACCCGCACATCGTGGACATGGACCGCAAGATATACAGACAGAACAGCCAGCCGGCAACACGCCACCGACGGCCCACACAGGCCGTGCCGTGTCATGCCGTGCACAGGACGATGTTCCAGAAACCTCTCATCTTTTCCATATGGTTGAAGAAAACCATCTGTTATTGAGCAGGCTTGCAGCAAGCATGTCCTCCGTGTCCAAGGATCTTAGAGCCATCAGGGAGGCCCTGGGAAATGGAAATCGGGCACATCCCGAAGCCGAGCCCTTGCCTGAACGTGATGGAACAACCCCTGTGACCAACAAGTCTGTCGCAGATCCCCAACAACGGTCCTGGATCGACTCCCACAGACGGATAGAACCCGTCAACGATGAAAAAAGAAGAGGTACCCGGTTTGAGCTTGTTTTTCCGGTCAGAATAAGCGGTTTTGAAGGTGAAAAAAGAATCACGGATATCAGCCCGGGAGGCGTCTTTATCGAATGCGCAAACGCGTCTAAATGCGGATTTCAGACAGGACAAATACTTCACCTATTTATGAAACTTCCCACAAGAGACACCCCGCTTGTGGTAAAAGCTCAGGTCAGACATGTGGGAGAGCGAGGCATTGGTTGCAAGTTTGTCGAGCCAGGCGAGCGCAACGAGGAAGCTATTCGACAATGCATCAGTGTTTTCAAAGACACCCTTCCCATCGCAGGCAATACCACGGACCCGGCATCAGCTCACCCATCCCCACCGAAAGTGAGTCTGGAACGCGGGTAAGGCTCGTAGCCTCCTGCTGGTCAGGACAACGGTTTGCCATCGCATATTCTTAGTCCGTCAGTTTTCCGAGTGGTACCTCTTCTCATGCCCACGACTCAAGCATGTCTGGACCTGTGAACTTTTTTGCACTTTTTAGGGCCAATCTTTCAACATATGCACGAAGAATGGGAACTTTTTTGCATTGGAGCACCTGCGCCTTGTCGGCTAACCACCTGAAACTATTAGAGCCTTCTGCTGCCAAACCACTTGGCATAGTGCTTGATATACAGGGATGTTAAAGCGAAGTTCTTGAAACGCACAACAGGACCGAGATTTGTTTTATGACAAACACACCAGAGACGATTGAAAGAAGAAAACATGAGCGCTGCGACGCTCCCAGTGACGCGGTTGTCTTTCTAAGGACTTCTGGGCCTGATTTTACCATAGTGGGTAAAATCGTGGATATCAGCACTTCTGGGTTGGCATTTCTCTATACGGCTGCCAGCAAGCAAAAAGACGAATCGCGTCAATTGGACATCATCCTGGCTGGGCCCCGCTTTTCTTTGGGCAAGGTTCCGTTCAAGACCATTTCGGATGTTGAAGTTGCCATGGAATGTCCTGTCGGCTTTATGGCACCGAGGAGACGTGGGGTGCAATTTGGCGATTTGACCGACAACCAAAGGCTTGAATTGGCATATTTCATCCAATGCTGCACCACCGATGAGACGGAAATTTGGCAGGTGACGCCCTATTCAACTCGCAAGGCGCAGCGACAATGAAAGACATGATAGTCGACATTGCGGTGTTGCTGACCGTCACGCTGGTGATGAGTGGCATCGTTGGAATCATAGCTTACTTTTATTTCCATTGGATTTCTTGAGGTGACGCTCCCAGACCGGAAGGGTGGAGCTTCCCCGAAAGGCAGATAACCGGTTTTTCTATAGCTCTCCTACGAGGAGGCCAGTGTCATGTATAGCTTGTTGATTATCGGACTGTTGATTACGTCTCTCATCATATCCCAATTCCGGCCAAAATTTAGTGCCACCATCGACTTCACCGCAGCGTTCCTGCTATTGTTACTCAGGGTGGTCCCCGGAACGGCGGGCTTTTTCGGTTGGACATTGATGGTCGTTTTCTTTTTCAACGCCGCGGTCTTCTTCCTCACGGGAAAACCGCCTGCAGCCTACCTGCCATAGGAGGGCACGGCGTTGCATCCGAGCCTTTCTCAAGTGATTCAGCCCCCGGTGCCCACCTAAGGATGTGTGAGCATCATAAACCCCAACGTTGCATAAACAACATGGCTGAAAGTCCTCAAAAGCGATAGCAGCCCATTTTTGCGGTCTTTTTGGGCGATATTGTCGAGTTCACTGCGAGAGATATCCAGAAAACCCGGAAAAACAGCCATGTTGTTGACCCCACGGGTTTTTCAACGTTAGGGTAAACAGCCTTTCCAGTCCATTCAGTGACCAAATTGAAGCTCCCTGCAGCCAAGCTATAGCGAATCTTCGACCGTAAGGAACGCTGATTTTTTTTAGATACGCTCGCTAACCCCGCAGCAAGCTACGGGGAATGCGCTCGCTTTTGCGGTTCAGCCCAAGGGTATGAAGCCCTCTTAAACCTTCCTTGATGCCAGCTTGTTTAGGCGTGTTAATGGTGTTAATCTAACTTAGTTGTGCATCGGCATTCCATTCTATTTTCATCTCCAAGTTGGACCCAAGTTGAGTGAAAACTCAATGTGGGAGGGGAGATCTTGATCTGATGAAAGACGGGCGCTCAACCACTATTTCATGGATGCGGTTGATTGCATGGTCAACGCTGTTTGTTGTTCTTATAAGCGTCGGGTTGCTCGTATATTGCCGGTACCTTTCCACCCAGATCGAGAAGCGATTTTCCGCTCGCCGTTGGAGTATCCCTTCCCGGGTTTTCTCTGACACCACCTTACTCTATCCGGGGCAACGTACAAATCGTGTACTTCTGTATGAAGCCCTGCGTCGGCTTGGATACCGGGAGGTCACTCATGAACCGGATCACAAGGGCGAAATGCAGACCTCGTCATCCAGGGCGGATATCTTTCTCCATGACCTCCAGATACTGTCTCGGAAGCGGGAAGGCTTCCCGGTGCGGATCCGGTTTTGGCAGGATGAAATAGCATCCATCACCCGTTTGGATCATAGGGAGTCTCTGGCGATTCTGGAACTGGAGCCGGAGGAGATGACGCTGTTTTTTGGGCCTGAGCGAGAACGACGGCAGCTGGTGTCCCTGGATCAGGTGCCTAAGCATCTCATATTTGCCATATTGGCCGCAGAGGACAGCCGCTTCTACCAACATCACGGCTTCGATCCCAAGGGCATGCTCCGGGCCCTTTACACCAACGTGCGTCGTGGCGGGATCAGGCAAGGGGGGTCCACCATCACACAGCAATTGGCCAAGAGTTACTTTCTGACTCCCAGGAGAACCCTCCTGCGCAAAGCGAAAGAGCTGCTCATGTCTGTGACCATGGAGGTCATGTATGACAAGGGCGACATCTTGGAGGTTTATCTCAATGAAATCTATCTGGGTCAGGATGGCTCGGTTTCCATCAACGGGGTTGGCGAAGCATCCTGTTTTTATTTCGGAAAGCCGGTGGCCGAGCTTTCTGTGGCCGAGGCGGCTGTGATAGCCGGTCTCATTAAGGGTCCCAACCATTATTCTCCTTACACGGAAAAGAAGCGGTGCCGAGACCGGAGAAATGCCGTGTTGCGGGCCATGAACAAACATGGGTGGATCTCGGGACAAGCACTCCAGACCGCATTGACGTCACCCATAGACACAGTCGGTGTTACAGCCTATAGAAAAAGGGCGCCATATTTTGTCGACCACCTGTCCAAACAGCTGACCACGCTATATTCCTCCAAAGCCCTGTCCAGTTTGGGACTTGCCATATACACCACCTTGGACACTCAGGTACAGATGGCAGCGGAAAGAGCCCTGTCCAAAGGGTTGGCCCGTTTGGAAACATTACATCCTGCCCTTGAGCGTGCAGCGGCTGAAGAAAAACTCCAAGGGGCCGTTGTCGTCATACAACCCAAGACGGGCTACATACTGGCCATGGTGGGAGGCCGAGATTACAGCGTGAGCCAATTCAACCGAATTACACAAGCCCGACGACAACCCGGAAGCGCCTTCAAACCCTTCGTGTTCGTGAGTGGACTTGATGCGTTCACGCCCGCTTCCATGTTGTCCAATGAGCCAAAATCTTATGAGGTGGACGGAAAGGCGTGGCAGCCACAAAACTATGAGCCTATCGGTGAAGATCACCTGCCACTGAGATATGCCTTAGCAAAATCCGTCAACCGGGCTACGGTGGACCTGGCTGTCAGGGTGGGGCTGGATCATATTGTCAGCACGGCAGAGGCATTTAACTTTACAACGCCGGTCAAGCCTTTACTATCCCTTTCCTTGGGAGCCTTTGAAGTGATCCCTCTCGAGTTAGCCCGGGCCTATTGTGCCTTTGCCGCTGATGGTGTGCTGCCTTATCCCTTATGCTTGAAAGGTGTGTCGGATGAAAATGGACAGATTTTGGAACGCAGACACATGACCATTGAGCGGGTTATCTCCCCCGCAAAAGCCTTTATCATGAGTTCTATGCTGCGCAGCGCAGTGACCTGCGGGACCGCCCGATCCTTGAATGATATGGGCGTTTTCTTTCCAGTCGCCGGTAAGACGGGTACCACGAATGACTTTAGAGATGCATGGTTTATTGGATACACGCCGGATATACTGGCGTTGGTGTGGGTCGGTTTTGATAACGGGCAGTCCATCCATGTCCCGGGATCGGCTGCTGCCCTGCCCATATGGGCAGAGCTTATAAACGCTATCCCGCAGCACATTTCAGGGGATTGGTTTCAAATGCCGCCGGGTGTGGTACGAAACAGCATTGGCTTCCAGGGTGGAGCATGGCCTCTGCGTAGCGATGGTTGCAAACGGACGGAAGAGTTCTTCTTGGCAGATCAGGTGCTCGAGAACGAACGTTTCCCGCACCCGCGGAGCGGTCTATTGAATCGGATCGTTGAGGAGTTTAAGGGTGTCATTCAAAGTTTTTGAAGGCCTTCTGATTCTTGCCCTTTCAGGGCTTGCTCTTTCAGGCTGCAGCGCACCAGTAGTGATCCCGTCGTCAGCGCCTCCCGAAAGTCGACCTTTGCCATCTCAAGGGACGGAGGAAGCACCCAGGACACCGACCCCGCTGAGCCCCAGGGTCCTGGCCTCTTTACAGCTAACGGACCAGGGACGGATGCTGCTGGAACGGGGCAGGACGGACGATGCCATCAGCCTGCTTGAAAGGGCCGTGAGTCTCTATCCGACCAACGGCGAGAATTACTACTACCTGGCGGAAGCGTGCCTGCTGAAAGGGAATCCGGCACAAGCCGGAGAATTCAACCGTCTGGCTGGCATGTATCTGGAGAGAGAGCCCCTGTGGATGGAGAAGGTGTTGGAACAAAGAAAACGGATTGAGGCGGACAGCAAAAGGGGCTGAGGGGAGATCGAAAGATACTGGTAAGCGCGTTGAGAGTCTATGGCCGCCGCCCCATGGCCTCGAGATATTGGATGCGCTCTGAAAGGGGTGGATGGGAGTAGTAAAACCAGGCATAAAGGGGATGAGGAGACAGGTTCGAGAGGTTATCACCGGCCAGTCGCTTCAGGGCGCTGCTCAGGTCAGCCGTACTTTTTAACAACCCGGCGGCATAGGCATCGGCCTGCCTTTCGAAGCGCCTGGAAAGGGCGCGGCCCAAAGGCCCGAAAAACTGCCCTACAGCGTCCCATAGGGCTCCAACAAGAAAAAGTCCCACATAAGAAACTCCGTGATCAAAGCCAAAGGTTTGATACAAGACAGGCCATTTCAAGAGTTTTGAAGCCAGATAAAACGCAAGGAAAGACATAAGACTTGCGAACAGCAGGTGCTTGAACACGTGCCGTTTCTTCCAATGTCCTATTTCGTGGGCAAGAATGGCGATAATCTCTTCATGACTGTGGGATGTGAGCAGGGTGTCAAAAAGGACAATCCGTTTGCTCTTCCCCATGCCAGTAAAGTAGGCATTGGTATGGCGGCTACGTTTGCCGGCATCCATGGAAAACACCCCTTCCACGGAGAGGCCGCCCTGGTGCATGATGTTTTTGACCTGTGTTTCCAATGCCTCATCTTCGAGAGGAAGAAATTTATTGAACCAGGGCGCAATCACGGTCGGGTATATGATGAGTAACAGGAGTTGAAAAGCGAAGAATACGATCCAGGCCCAGAGCCACCACAGGCCCCTGGCGTGTTCGATCAAAAAAAGAATCGACCCCAGCAAGATGACGCCGATCAGAGAGCCCACTACGGCACCCTTCAGAATATCGGTAATCCATATTTTCAATGTGGACGTGTTGAAGCCGTGGCGCTGTTCAATGATAAAGGTTTCGTAGTAATTGAAGGGGAGTGAAACCAAGCCCAGTATCAGGGCAAGCGCAGCAAAAAAGATCATCCCCGAAGGAAGAAGACCAAGGTCCAGGCCTTCAACAAGGCCGAGAAATCTGGGGAGCAGACCAGACAGAATAATCAAGAGAAAAAAAGCACTGTTGATGCAAGATGTCAAAAGATGGAAATTCAGGTTCTCAACGCTGTAGGCAGTAATTTTCAATAACTTTCCATGATCGATGTAGCCTTTGAAGGGATCAGGCACTGTGTGGCCATGCTCCTTCATGTGACGCACATTCATCCTCTTCAAAAGGACTTCAAGGCAGACACCGGCCAAGAAGAGCGCAAGATAAGTAATCAGTGGTCGGCTTATTGGGATCATTGCAAGGTCCAGGGGAGCTATACCAGAGTCGTTTTTTCGTTCTGTTTACGATGAACCGCGAAAGCGAGCGCATTCCCCGCTGCTTGCGGCGGGGTTAGCGAGCGAATCTGAAAATGAAAAACTTCCTTACGGTGAAGATTCCCCGTGGCTTGCCGCGGGGAGGCTTCAATCAGGGTGCTCTTCCTTTACGGGCGCCAAGCTTCATACAACGCACGTCTCGTCAACAAGCGGACCCATCATGGCACACCGAGGATGACCTTTCAAGTGGGAAGGTCAGTGACCAGGCGGCAGCAGGACGGCGCTGGCGGGCTTGTCGGTTTGCGTGGAGTTACATCACTGGACGGGGTTATCGTGGAGCTTGACTAACACAGCTCCTTGATCTGGTGCACCCATTCATGTTAGAGGGGTTTTGAAGCTCTATTTAGATCTTTGGCACAAGTGAATGCGGGAGACATTTTGATATGGAAAGATTCAAGAAGCCCATTATCATTATTTTAGTGCTTGGGATCGCAGGCTATGTGGCCTACCGTCAGATTGACAAGCAGCAGCAGAGAAGGCTTCATACAGCCCTTGAGCGGGAGCGGAACGAATGGTGGGACAATATAGGCAGGTTGGAGGAGAAGGTCGCCGAGCTTGAGCAGGAGTTGGCACAGGAGCGAGGAGCGATTGTTCCCCAGGAGAAGCTCAGTGAGGTGTTTGGCAAAGCGCCAACTGCGCTGACTCCAGAGGCCCCGGCAATCAGTTGTGATGAATTGCAACGTCAAATAACAGCCTTTTTTGAGTACCTGGATAGGCAGGACTACATATTATCCCATGACCTTGAAGGCGGGACTTGGAACCTGTTTCAGCAAGTCGTTAAGGAGCTTTCAGCCAACCCCCCGCTGGTCACGGGCGAAATGAAGGACTTCTCCAGCCTGATAGAAAACGTGGCTCACTTTTACAGGGTCTTGGGTAGAGAGCGTATTGAACTGATCACAGAGGTCATGCAACATGAATCCCAAATCATGGAATCTGTTATGGCGAGCTTTTTTTCATGGCTCACCTCGGGTGATCGCTGTAAAGACCGGATAGGGGAGCCCCCTTCTTTAGAGATCTTATACGAGTACGCCGGGTTTTTTCTGAACACCCTAGCCGGCAGGAGCTATCTGTTGCGGAGGAACTCAAAGATCAGGGTGTTGACCACCTATTATGCTGTTCTCATTCTTGACAGGGCAAACAAAGAAACCCTAAACCGATATGGCATCGATATCAGACCTCACATCGAGTTGTCATTGTATGACATCAGTAATCAAAGAGGCCTGATTCACCAGAGGAAGTATCTGGTGGAATTAGAGGGTATCCGGGAAGATTATCACATGAAAAATCTCGGCGCCAAAGACTACACCCCATAAGGACATGCTATCTGTCAGGGGTCTAGACACAGCCCCGATCTGGCCTCGTCTTTCCATATTAGGAATAACCGTCACGGGGATGGTGAAAATGACCATGTCAAACTTGTACATGAATAGGATTCCTTCAAGAGACACACTGGTGAAAGTCCTTGCCACGGCCTTTCTGAATCCGGCCGATCGGGACGGGCAGGGGAGGAAAATCTTTGTCCAGAATTTTCTGGGTTGCGGTTGTCCGGATGAGATCGTGGAAAAGGCAAAAGTTCGCTTCTTTGCCAGACCCTTAGGTGCATATCTCCACCAACGGATCTCTGCCTTGGGCGGGTCTGAAACCTCCACGGCGTTAGAAGAAGAGGTGAACCGTCTCGTCGGACTTCCCAAGACATTGAGGTGGCCGAGAAGGCGTTCAGGTGAAGTTGTTCCTCCCGCCTTGTGGCGGCGGCCCATGCTGGATGCTGTTGCCAAGACCGCCAAGAGTCGGCAGACCTTGTCCAAGTTGCGCAGCATGTCTAAGGCCATGATCGATGCGGTGATTGAGGTCCCGGGCCGCGCCTTTTTCTTCTTGGTCACCGAGGAAACAGAAAGACCAAAGAAACCTGTTCTTCTTGTCCAATATGAGAGTGGCCAGCTCTTGTATCAACTCATGGGGTACAACCGTTGTCGCCTATTCACGATCAGACACAGGGACGAGCCAAAGATCATCCCGCAGATCGATACGGCCCTGACATGGCAGGGACTCTACAACGTCTTTCATGAGGCACGACAGCGATATGCCTTCACAGATCCGGTCTTAGACCTGCTTGGTCACATGGGTTGAGGGGGTTTGACCGATGGAAAAACACCATAAGTTCTCCGTTTGGTATGTGTTGATTGCGGTCTGGATTGTCCTGATCCTCCATAACCTCATTGTTCAGATGTTCGCCATACAGCGTTTACCTTACAGTGAGTTCGTCAAGGCTTTACAGGCCGGAAGGATCGTGGAGGTGGCCATTACCCAGGATCGGATTCAGGGGAAATTCAAGGTGGCTGAGAACGGCCAGGAGGTGGAAAAAGCCTTTACCACCGTGCGTGTTGATCCGGAACTATCGCAGCTCCTGGAGAAGTACAATGTGACCTTCAAAGGCGTGGTCGAGAGCAATTTCTTGAAAGGACTTGCCTCATGGATCTTTCCCCTCTTGCTTTTCTTCGGGATCTGGTACTTCATGATGCGACGCTTTGCTGCCCAGCAAGGCAGCTTCCTGACCCTGGGCAAGAAAAAGGCGAGGGTCTATATGGAGAACGAGGTGGGGGTGACTTTTGAGGATGCAGCCGGCGTGGATGAGGCAGAGGAAGAACTCGTGGAGGTCATCGAATTTCTCAAGTCACCCGAAAAATTCACCCGGCTGGGTGGGAAGCTCCCCAAGGGGATTTTGCTCGTGGGTCCTCCGGGGACCGGCAAGACACTCCTGGCCAGAGCGGTTGCCGGAGAAAGCGGTGTGCCATTTTTCAGCATGAGCGGCTCGGAATTCGTGGAACTCTTTGTGGGAATGGGGGCGGCCCGGGTGCGTGATCTCTTCGCCCAGGCCAAGGAGAAAGCCCCTTGTATCATCTTTGTTGACGAACTGGACGCCCTGGGCAAGGCTCGAGGTCTGGGCATCACAGGGGGACACGACGAAAGAGAACAGACATTGAACCAGCTCCTGGTCGAAATGGATGGCTTTGACGCCACCATAGGGGTGATCCTCATGGCGGCTACCAACCGGCCCGAGATCCTGGACCCGGCCCTTCTGAGAGCGGGCCGCTTCGACCGCCACATTCTTGTTGATCGGCCTGACAAGAAAGGACGGGCCGACATCCTCAGGGTTCACTCAAAAGGGATCACTATCGACAAAGATATGGATGTGGACACCATCGCCGGGATGACCCCTGGTTTTGTGGGGGCGGATCTTGCCAACCTGGTCAACGAGGCCGCCCTCTTGGCCGTCCGCCACGACAAGGAGAAGGTGGGAATGGTGGAGTTTGAGGAGGCTGTGGAGCGGATTGTTGCGGGTCTCGAGAAGAAAAACCGCCTTATCAATGAAAAGGAAAGACAGATTGTCGCCTATCATGAGGTGGGGCATGCGCTGGTCGCCCTTTCTCTGCCGGGCACGGACCCGGTTCGAAAGATTTCCATTATCCCCAGGGGCGTTGCCGCCTTAGGCTATACCCTGCAGGTGCCCACAGAAGACCGCTTCCTGATGAGCAAGAGCGAGCTCTTAAAAAAGATCGCGGTGGCACTGGGAGGACGAGCAGCCGAAGAGATTCGGTTCCAGGATGTTTCTACCGGCGCACACAACGACCTTGCCAGGGCCACTGACATCGCACGGACCATGGTCAAGGAATACGGCATGAGCGAGAAGCTGGGCCATATCTATTTTCAGAAAGAGCGTCAGAAACCATATCCGGATATGGGCGCGTCTCTGGCAAAGGACTACAGCGAGGAAACAGCCGAGGTGATTGATCATGAGGTCAAGGCGATTTTGGACGCCCAATATCTGGTGGCCAAGCAAATCCTCACGAAGCATCACCAGATTCTGAATGAGGGGGCAGCCCTTGTCCTGGAGGATGAGACTATTGAAGGGGATCGCCTGAAGGCGCTCCTTGACGCAAAGCCAAGCGATTGACCGTGCCTTGTTATGCAGGTGGCGCCCACCTCTTCTTTAAGGCATCATAACACCAGCTATTCGGCAGGGCGGTTTTAGAAGAGAATCGGGGCCGTTGGGTCCAGTTGAGAAGTTCTGCATGGGCTGCGTTGATCTGGATGAACTGGTTGCTTGTATTTCCCTTGTCGGGATGATAGAGCTTCGCCTTCCTTCTGTAAGCCGACTTGAGACATTGTATCCCGTCTTTGGACAGAATTTGGTCTCTGGTGAGCTCAAGTCGTCTTAACGCGCTTTTCTCCTTGTGGTTCAGCTGAGGCGTTTTCTTTGCAACAGGCACGACGGCGCTGACCGGCAGGTCTCTTCGCGAGGCCTTGTCTAACAAGCGCTGAGATGCCCACCAACTCGAACCGGTCTCTTCCTCCCACTCATACCACTCGCGGCCTGCCTGGTTAATCATGTCCAACAGGTCATCGGCCACCTTCTTGCGTGGGCTCCTCTTCCACACGAACCTGGATATGACGTTCGAGCCTATGGGGAGTATGTCCAGGATGAGGCAGTCTTGCGTATATGAGAATGCCGCATAGCGGGCCCGGAGGGCTCGCACCAAACCCGTGCCGATATAGAGTGCAAAATCAAGCCTTTTCTTGCAGTTATGGCTGCAATACCTGCGTCTGCCCTTTGGAATAGGGTTCTGTCCGCAAGCCAGGCAAAGGCGCCTGGAAGGGTCTGTGTACTTTAGGGCCGTGGCCTGTCCTTTCGCACTATGTCCGCTCTCCTGGTTCATTGAGCCTCTACGATACATCCAACATGTCTAGCCCATAACAGGCCAATTGAAACTCCCTGCAGCAAGCTACAGGGAATCTTCGACCGTAAGGAACGCTGACTTTTTTAGATACGCTCGCTAACCCCGCAGCAAGCTACGGGGAATGCGCTCGCTTTTGCGGTACATGGTGTCACATCACCAGAGGGTCTTGTGGGTTTGCTACCCATGACGAGCCTTCACAACGTCAGCGTAATGTCTGCGTTCGTAGTAGGTGTCGGTCTTCCTGTCCGAGATGGCCTCATTCTCATGGATGTACTTGAAGCCTTGCCACTTTCCACGAGCCAGCACCACCTCGTCTCCGAGGCTAAACTTATGGCCACAGGCGAGGCATCCCTCGGCGTTCAGTCTGTTGAGTTTCTCCAGATCTATGAAAGTCCTATACCTCTTGCTGGGTTTCATGGGATAATTATTTTCCCCTTCCCTGCGCATTCCTTGACCGTGGAAGGCCTAGAAGCGTTCATTGCTCGGCTCATATACTACTATTACCATGGCCAAACGGCCCTGGCAACAGGAGACCTGATATGTGACTTGCCGTCCCATGGCCAATGGATTATAAGCTATGAAAGGATGGTTTACGACAAAAGCGTTGGGATCGATACTAGTGTCGTGTCCCAGAAGTTTCTTTAAAAAGTAACGTGTCGCCATCAAGCCATTTTCCGGGCTCCGTGAGCATTTCCGGGACGTCAGCTTCGTTGCGCTGAATCATAAAAACTCGGGCTAAGGCCCTCAAGCAGTTTATGATTCTTAACGCTTCACTCAGCTGACCTCTCATTCCGAAAATGCTCAATGTCGCGCGGAAAAGGCTTTCGGCTACATGGTGACTAATGATAGTTGCTTCTGAGACACGACACTAGCGACGAAAGGTGAGGGCGACATGGTTGTTACCAAATCGGACGTTTATGAAAAGGTCATCTTTGCGAAAAGACCCTTGTGTCCACATTGTGGCCAGGCAATGAAGATATGGGAGTGTCCGGATGCGGGCCTCTCCTGCGGGTCTGGGTGGGGCACCCCATATCTCTTTGTCTGTCTGAATGACGAGTGCCCTGCTTTTGTCAAGGGCTGGGCGAGCATGAAAAGGGAGTACGGCCGGACCTGTTCTTATCGATGTATCTGTTATCCTAATTTACGAACCACAGAAATGATGATGGTCTTCTCCTCTACAGACTGCAGGGCGGGTATCATTGACGAAGCCGTTGTGGCTGAATCTCGCGCCAAGGGGACACCCGAAGATCCTGATGTGCAAAAGCTCATACGCTACGGTGAGAGCAGAGACGTCAAGGCTCTCTTAGACACGCTCTGTGATGAGGACGTCTATTACAAGGTCCGTCAGAAGGCGGCTGAGCTCATAGGCGAACTCGGTTTGTTGGAAACGATTGAATTTTTACAAAACGAACCATTCAAAGACCGGCGCATTCTGACCACAGTGCGAAACGCCGTCAAGACGATACATGAGATCAACCAGACTCAGGAATGCCCCTACTGCGCCGAAATTATCGAGGTGGGCGCCACCACGTGCCAGCATTGTGGCAGGGACCTGTCCGGAGTTAGGACCTAGCTTCTTTTGGACTCGTTTGTAGACGGAGGCCCGATTCCCTGTGTTACACTCGTAGAAGCGCGCTGGCTGTGGAGCGAGCCCACGATGCAATCTGCGTCATAATATTGACGGCTCAGTCATTGACGACTTCGTAAAAAGTCGATTTTGCTCGCTCCGTGAACATTTTGGGCGCCCTTGAGGTGCTCAGCTAAAATGCTAACACGCAGTGAAGCTTTGCGCTAAACTCGGGCTAACACCCTCAAACAGTTAGCATTTCTTAACGCTGAACACCTCAAGTGCTTTCTCCCCAAAATGCTCAATGTCGTTCGCAAAATACTTTTTACGAAACCATCAGTCATTGGGTTATACACAAAGTTTGACTCCACAAAGCACATCATGTTGCATTTCTTAAGGAGAAACCCATGGGAACAGTAAGGATGACAGCTGAGATGCGAACAGATTATGATTGTGAAGCCATAGGCTTCCCGGCGGAACGATGGGGAGAAGCGGTGTTTAAGATAGAAGATGAAGAGATTGTTCTTGAAATCAGTGTAGAAGACAAGGTTATCGTATCCATCATGGCGGGGGAAAGTGCCATGTGGAAGGGGACTCTTGAGGGCTTGAAGCAGCTTTTTAGACGTGAAATCAAGGTAAGATAGAAAGCGATTTCTTGAAAATGGGACGTAGCAGTCGACGGGTTGATGAAAAAAGGGATTGAAACCCGTAAGAGCTCCATAAGTTCATGAAGAAGACGCACTTAGAAAGAGAGAAAGCCCTTTCCGAGGGCCAGATTCAAGATAAGGCTTCTGATTTTAGCGCGAGATATTTTGCTGTTTACCATCTCCAATGCCTTGCCCAAACACATCCAGAGATTATCACCTCAAAGACCATTTCCACGGTGCAGGGGCTTCTTAAAGACCCTGGGTTTTCTCGTCAAAGGCGGGGCTTTTTCCTGTGCAGACTGGCGGCGGAGACGCTGGCCGCTGTTATCCTCCATTCCGACAGGCAACCCCTGGCCGACCAGGCACTCGCTTCGCTCAGAGACGTCCTTGCCACAACCGGTGGGCATGCTCACAGAGTCAGTGCCGAAGCCTTGGGGGGTCTTCCATTTTCCATTTGCGGCCCCCGACTGAAGGAGGTGACGACACAAGATGTACCGAGTGTGAGCTGGTCGGACATATTGGATAAAAAGGGATTCCGGTTGTCCGCTTCCCCCAGATTTGTGGGAAGGAGTCTGATGGCGCCCCTGAAGCAGGCAGACAGATTGTTGATTTTTAAATTGGCCTCGTGTAACGGTTTTCCGAAATGCCTGTTTAGAGAAGCCCTTTGGACGGAACATCTGCGCGGAGCGAATTATGTGTTCCCTTTGAGGTTCGATATTCCTGTAGCCATCAGAATAAAGGGGGCCTATGTCTTTCGGCTAAAGGACTTGCCTGTGAGGCTGCCCGGGAAGGTGGGCCTTTGTCCGCATCCTTATGCTATCGGATTTACCGCTCACAAGGACTACTTCAGCTATCCTGCCGATGCCAGGTCGCAACCGGAAACGAATGAGACCGCATTCAGCCGGGTGATGTTCAGAAATGCGTGGTTGCTGGGGAGGCTCACCTCTTTGGGTATCGTGCATTCTGCGCCTATCCCGCTTTTTCATAACCGCGTTCAAAGGCGCAGGCGGCGAGACAATGGTCGCTATGAATGGTTTAGGGGAGGAAGGCTTGACAGGTGGCTTGATTCCTGTTCATATCCTAACCTCGGTTTTACAGGTATCAGGGATTTCGAGCACCTCATTAGTTTCAAAGGACATAGCCGGGATCTGTACCGCCATATTGGGAGCCACTTGCTGAGCCTCTTGTTGGTCACGGGCAGCTATTTTCGAGGAAAGAATAGAAACCTGGTAGGATTTGATGACAACGGCAAGCCCGTGGATACTCGCAGCCTCTTTGACAAAGGAGTCCTTAAGACAATTATTCTCGGGATTTTCCTTGGCTACTACCGCGGCTTCGTACAACGAGAATACCAGGGAAACGTTCCCCTGGATCTGGACAGACTCGCTTTCCGGATGATCGAAGAAATGGGCGTGGACCGCTACATGGAAGAGATATTAAGGGCTGCAGACCAGCAAGCCATGACTGATGACCAGTTCAGGCGTTTCTTGAAAGAGAGGGGGTTTGCTGACGAAGCGATAAAAGGGCTAAAAAGGGGAATCAAAGATATCATTGTCTATACCGGTCCCCACCTGGGGGCATTCAACGAAAGGATCTCCTTGCCTGAACTTGTCGAGGCCGTTGAAACCATGTCAGCCTTGTGTGTGGCTGGCAGGTATTGGCAAGCGTATTTTACCCCAACGTTGACAGACTCGTAAAAAGTGTTTTGCGAACGACATTGAGCATTTTGGGATAAAGGCACTTGAGATATTCAGCGTTAAAAAATGCTAACTGTTTGAGGGCGTTAGCCCGAGTTTAGCGCAAAGCTTCACTGCGTGTTAGCATTTTAGCTGAACATCTTAAGGGCCCCCAAAATGTTCACGGAGTGAGTAAAAGCGACTTTTTACGAAACCATCAACGTTAGGTTTTACTTCTTCACCAAGAATCATCCCTGGCAGGGGAAAGGAGTACACGGATGCGAGATAACAGGCTCTACACCATTGTTACAGAAGATGATGCGCAAGCGCCTTCGGCCAGAGTGGAGCCATCAGAGTATTTCCTGCAGTTGGCATCCCAAGAGGCCATTGTCGAGTTGAACGCCCACATCAAGTTGCTGGAAGACAGGTTGGCTGAGTTTGCCAAGGTAGACTTGAGCGTGCGGGAAGACTTTGACAAGGCACGTGAAGTATCTTTTGAGCTCGAGACGGTCCAGGATTTCCTGCGCCGTTTCAAAAAAGACCTTGAGGCATGAGATTAGGACAAGACCCGTCTTGTGCATTATTACTCGCACCTTGACACAGAAGCCGAAAATTGGTAAGCACAAAAAACCTGAAAAACAAGTACCCATGCGTCGGTTGCGTGACGAGAGCTGGTTTTTTGAGGAAATATCCCTGATGGCTGGTTGTGGAAAAAGTCATCGGGGATCAACGAGGGATTTCAATACGATGGCCGGAATGCTTTGGTTGAGGTTCTGACTTTGCCCCTGCATTCAGTGTTTGTTCCGCCTTCACTCCCTTAAACTTGCTGCCAAGGGGGTCCTTACTACCTTTCGAAAATGCCGGGAAATATCTTCACATTCTCAAGTGCCGTGTTGGTAGGGCTTGTTTTTGGCTTTGTCCTTCAGAGGGGCAGATTCCGTTGCAATATGGCCTTTACCAGCATGATTACCCCTAGAAGGGATTTCACGATCTTTAGGGCTTACCTGCTGAGCCTTCTTGTGGCTATCTTAGGAGCAAATCTCATCGAGGATCTTGGCTGGCTTATTGCTGTGGACCCGTCAAGCGGGGCGGCTGTATCGACTGTATTGTATCGACAGGGCTTTGCACCAGTGGCCAATATCCTTGGGGGGTATCTCTTTGGCATGGGTACGGTCCTGGCTAATGGTTGCGCAAGTGGTATCCTTTATAGATGTGGTCAAGGGTTTACGGACGCATGGTTGGCCTTTGCATCCTTTTTCCTGGGCCTGTCTGTCACAAGACACGGATGGCTAAAACCCATTTATGATATGTCAGCTTCGGTGGTTGTTAGGGTAAACGGCAAGGTGAATCCAGCCCTTTGGGATTTTTTTGGCGGGGGTATGGAGGCAAAATGGATAACCATAGGTGTCATTGCAATTATCATCACCGTTTTCCTTTTACGCGGGCAACCTTTTAAGAGGGCACATAAAGGGTATTACTGGTCAACCACAGGCCTGCTTTTGGGTGTGATAACCGTCATGGCATGGTGGGCTTCCGCATACTGGGGTGGGCGTCCAAGAGGTCTCTCCTTGACAGGGCCGACGGCGGAGTTTTTTCTCAGCCTTCTGGCCGGAGATCCAATGGTAGGAAGGACGCCCGTCTTTAATTTTTTTGGTCTGTTTCAGACTACATGGGCTGGCCTATACGTGATAGTCATTCCGGTGGGGGCTTTCTTGAGTGCGAAGTTGCTTAAAGAATTCAAACTCTTTTTTCTTCCACGGGAAGAACTCTTGGCAACCTTTATTGGCGGGTTCATTATGGGTATCGGTGCTGCCGTAGGGCGCGGCTGAAACGTCGGTCACGGGTTGACCGGTGCGTCCACCTTGGCAATCTCGAGTATCGTGACAACCATTTCTATCCTTCTTGGAAACTGGACCATGTTCTATTTCAGATTCTTGAAGGAATGACCTCTTTTATTAAATGTGCCAGTCCTTACTTAATAAAACAAATCATTTCAGATAGTTGTTCAATAGCCGCAATGTATCAATAAAAACGGCTTCGTTGGAAGTCGATTTTACTCACTCCGTTAATCGATGGTTACCTTTTTAGTGAGCTTTCGCCAAAGCTGATTCCAGCGGGCTGCAGGTCCTTCTGTCTCGCCGAAAGGAACATACCAGAGTTCCACATCAATATCCATTTCCTTAAAAAGAGGCTTCCCATAGATTTCTTTCCCTCGTTTTACCTTTTCATTGGGGAAAGGAATCTCGAAGGTCTCTACTATCGTGCGATGAGGCGGAAGGGCGGTGTCGCGAATGAGGCCTGCCTTTTCGTACGGTCCTCGCCCCATCTCTTTGCCATAGCCCATTTTCCCGGGAGCAGGCATATAGATTTTTGAAGTTCTGGAGACTTCCTTACCATCAGGGGCCCTGGCGATCACATCCAGGATCAGCCGGTTTGGGGTCGGTCAGCCATCCGGGATTCCGTGCCCCGTTTTGTTAGTCATCTCTATTCTGATCACTGCCAGAGGGGTCACACCCTCCGACTTATTTTTTCGCCAATAATAGCCAAAGGCATCAACCTCAAATCTCACGGCCGCCTTGACCATGTCCGGATCCCGGTAGGCGGGGATGAGATGGCCTTTATTGAATTTCTTCATATGGCACGACTGGCATGTTTCATGCCCCCCTTCGGGGATGTAGGCAAACAGATAACTTCCGTAGGCTGTGGCACACTGTGAGGGCTGTTCAAACTCGAAGTTGGGTCCAAGGCCATGGCATTGCCCGCAGAAGATGGACTCATGCAGAATCGCGCTCTTTTTCATGATTGGATAGTTCTGGTCGTCGTGCTCCCCGTCCTTTGATCCATAAACGGTATTTTGCTTGGGAAAGCCTTGAGCCCACTTGTGAGTGATAGCTTTCGTCTGGTGGCAGATCAGGCAGTTGATATTGAGCTTTCTGAGCTTTTCTACACTCTCTTTTTTGATTTTTTTATCCCAAAGGCCAAATACTGCCTTTACGATTTCCTTAGCAACATCATCCGTGGCCTCTTTGAGTTGTGGCAAATGACACTTTGCACATAGCATCAGATGTTTCACCTTGACATCATTGGGCTCTTTGACCCCGGAATAGGGCCATGTCATGAGGCCTTTTGTAATGGTGGTCCCTATGGTGGCAGCCGTTCTGGCGCCGATCCCAAATATGGATTTGGAATGGGCGGACTCTTCCCATTGTTCATAGATTTCCTCGTGGCATTCCTTGCAGGAACTCACGTCATATCTTGCTGCCAGTTCATCAATGGTTTTGGCCTTCTTTCTTCCTGGTTCCGCGTTTGCCTCTGGAAATAGCATCATGAACGGCAATCCGAGACAGACCAACACGAAAACTGATTTTAGGGATCTCATGAATCCTCCTGTCTGCAGTGGAGCATCTCGACTTTTCCCTTGTGGATCTTTCGCTTATACAGACGCATGAGTGTTTCTGTCAACGGCAATGTGACCGGATGAAAGCCCGATATAAGGGCTCGGCAAGAAGTCACTTGGGACTTTTTTGGGCTGAGCCCTGATCGGCATCTATGTAAAATGGCTTGCCATTGATGTGAATATTGAGTATGGCGGGGGTGTGAATATCCACCGCGTGGCGGTTCGACGAGGGCGTTGATTTGGGGTTCAATTTCGATGACATGTTTTGGGGTGGAGGAGGAAAAAATGAAAAAGAAGTTTTTTGGTTTGGCCGTGGGATTGGTGATGGTGGCCGGAATCGCCACATTTGCTCTTTCCAAAGGGGAGACCTATTCCGGCAAGGTAATACAGGTCAAGGATGACAAGGTGACCATCGAATTGGAAAAGGGCAAGGCATCAGGGTTCTCCGTTGGTGATTGCGTGGAGGTGCAAATCAAGGAAAAGAAGGCTGGTGGCGAGGAGGACTTCCTGATGGGCTGCTAGTGTCATGTCCCAGAAGTTTCTTTAAAAAGTAACGTGTCGCCATTAAGCCATTTTCCGGGCTCCGTGAGCATTTCCGGGACGTCAGCTTCGTTGCGCTGAATCATAAAAACTCGGGCTAAGGCCCTAAAACAGTTTATGATTCTTGACGCTTCACTCAGCTGACCCCTCATTCCGAAAATGCTCAATGTCGCGCGGAAAAGGCTTTCGGCTGCATGGTGACTAATGATAGTTACTTCTGAGACACGACACCAGGTAGTGTTCAACCGAACTATGTTGGCTCGGGTAGCCCGCGTTCGTGGATGGGCACTGATTAACAAATCAGGCTGGTGAAACAATGAGTATTTCACTTCATTCAAGTTTCACCAGCCGTTTTTTTGTTGATAGCAAAGGGGCCCATTTGTGGTAGTATTCAAGCGCGATGATCCGCTTGCCTGGCATAGTTATCCTTTGTGCTTTGGTCTTTTTCTCCGGTGGTTGTGACCAGACAGGCAACATCGATTCAACCTGTGCATCCTGTCACAAAGGGCTCGAGCAGGTTTCGGCCCTTCACCCCTCCTGTGTCGCCTGCCATGGGGGCGACCCCAAGGAAAAAGAGAAGGAAGCCTCTCACCGTTCCATGTTTGGCCCCAAGAATCCTTCAGATCCGCGTTTCTGGGATCAAACCTGCGGCAGTTGTCATCCGTATCAACTGGCACGCGTCAAGGCGAACCTGATGTACACGAACACCGGGATGATTAAGAATATTCAGGCCACCTGGGAAGGCGCCACCGGTGAATTATATGGCGCCGGGACCGACGCGCTCTATGACGCAGCGGGCAACCCTCTGGTAATAAAAAGCGTGGCCCACCTGGATAACATCGCCGGGGAGCTTTACCGCAAGTTCTGCTCCCTGTGCCATGTGGGCATCGAATCGAATCGGTCCTATAGCGCCAGCCACGGGTCCGGCTGTGCGGCCTGCCATTTTCCTTACAACAACACAGCTACCTATGAAGGCAGTGATGCTTCGGTGAAAGGCAAACGCTCGTATTCGGCCGACCATAAGCTCGCAGCATTGCCGGATAACCGGGTCTGTTTCCGCTGCCACAACCGCAGCGGCAGGATAGCCCTCTCCTACGAGGGGTTGAACGACGGCAACAACGCTATGGTGCCGACCCGTGACGGCATGCCGGGACCTGAGTTGATCAGCGGAAGACGGAATGTCATTCATATTCGTGCCGACATTCACTTTGCCAGAGGAATGGATTGCATCGATTGCCACACCTCACGGGACGTTATGGGCGACGGGTACGCCTATGAGAACATGTACTTTCAGACGGAGATCACCTGTGAAGATTGTCACGGCAGCGCCACGCAGCGGCCAAAAGCCGTGGCGATTACGCGGGAGAACGAGGAGGCGGTGAGGGAGTCGAAAAGTTATCAAAGACAGATGCGGCCCGGTATGAAGATGATTCTGACTGCCAAAGGGCGCAAGTACTCAAATGTATTCAACGAGGACGACAAGATCTACGTCCAAGGCAAGCATAGCGGCAAGACGCATGAAAGCAGGGTGATTACCGGAACCCCGGAACACACGATTGCCGGTCATGAGCGGATGGAATGCTACGCCTGCCACTCTCGTACGGTGGTCCAGTGCTACGGGTGCCACACCAGCTACGATCAGTCCCGGCATGGCCGGGATTTCATCAAGGGGGTTAAGACTCCCGGGGCGTTCAGTGAAACCGAGGACTACCGCAGGCTTTACCCCTTCCCTCTGGCCGTGAACCAGCGAGGGAAAATCTCGCCGGTGACCCCGGGGTGCCAGACATTTGTAACGGTGGTCGACCAGGCGGGCCGGACCGTCCAAAGGGAATATATTTCTGAATATAAAGCCCAAAAACAGTTGCGATTTGCACCCTTCTATTCACACAATACCGGGGGCAAGGCCGTGGGCTGTGCCGAATGCCATGGCAATCCAGCCTTTCTCGGCTTTGGCCGGCATGTTGTGGAAGGAGACACCATCATAGCGACCCTTGTGTGCGAGAAATCGAAAGATAGGCCGCTTGATGGATTTCTTACCATGAGGACGGGGAAGGTGAAGGCGTTTTCTGCCATTACACGGGAAAATTCACGACCGCTGAACGGTAGAGAGATAAAGAATGTGCTGGCAGTCAACCTTTGCATCATCTGCCACGATAATGCCAGGGACAAAATATATCAAAAGGAACTTGATTATCGTGTTCTTGACGATTGCCTCAATCGCCCTGTGTCTGCTGGCCGCTAGCCCGGCAGCCGCCCGCCACACTCCGCTCCAAGGAGTGCATGCCGCTTTGCCCTGCTCTTCATGTCATGGGGATGAAACAGAAAGGATAACTCATCCAGCGTCCCGTGACAATCGGGCCAGGGGCTGTGTCGGCTGCCATCAAGGCTATGACGCCCTGTTTGACCAGGCCATGACCACCAGGGCCAGGGAAAGGCAGTTCGTCCAAGAGACCTATGGAAAGGCCGACCCATCCTTTTACCAAAAAAATTGTCAATCCTGCCATGTCAGGGATTGTTTAGACTGTCACGGTCAAAACGGGCACAACATCACCAGGCCCGCGCACGATCGTTGTCTTGGCTGCCACAAAGGGTACTTTGTCGGAACGGATTATTACGGCATGGCCCCCAGGGAAGACAGTCTTCGTTATCAGCGGGGCAAGCTGGTGCAAGGAGAGACCTTCCTGAAGATGCTGCCTGATATTCATGCTGAGGCAGGTATGGAATGCAGTGATTGCCATGCAATGGAGAGCCTTGTCGCTGGCGGCAAATCGTCGAAAAAATGCGTTGACTGCCATCAGCCCAGTGATAGTGTGATTGAACATGGCCTTACCGCCCACCTGACAAGCCTTGAGTGTTATGCCTGCCATTCAGCGTGGGCGGCCCAGGAGTATGGCACCTTTTACGTCCGTTTGGTGAATAGCCCTTCCGGCAAGGACTTCAGGGTCAAGCAACGGAGCGGCAGCGAATACATTAAGAGCGCCTATCTTAAAATGCAGAACGCCCCCCCGCTGGGCATGAACAGCAGCGGGAAGGTCAGTCCCGTCCGGCCGCAGTTTATTAGTTACCTTTCCGATATCAGGGACGGAAAACCGGAGGGGGAGGAAAACCGGTTGCTAAGGGCGCAGTGGAAGGCCTTCTTTCCCCATACGATACGCCGGGGAACCGTGATGTGTGAGGGATGTCATCACAACGCCTCAAGGTTTCTCCTGGAAAAAGCGGAAGACAGGATTTACCAGTTGCCGCTTGACGGTATGACCCTCAATTCCTTCTGGGACCAGAGCGGCCAGGAAGTGATCAATGGGTCTTTCTTGGAGCTTTCGCGGTTTGACCGGATGACTTCGAAGAATCCTGCGTATACGAGAGCCTGTGCAAAAAAATGGAAAAGGCTGGTAGATCGCGTCGGAAATTCATCAAGGCAGTAGCTTTTGTCATCGCTTCTGTTTCACTGGTTTGGAAGTTTCTGACTCCCCGGGTTGCTAAGAAAAAACCTCTGCTGCGTGTGGAAAAAGGACACGTGCCTGTCGGCGGCGCTCTTGTTTTCCGGAAATCCAGGGTGGCTATCATGAGGAAAGGCGATGATATCTACACCCTGAGCCTTGTCTGTACCCATCTGGGGTGTACGGTCAATGTAACGCCCAACGAGTTAATTTGCCCTTGCCACGGCAGCATTTTCGCGCGTGGCGGAGAGGTCTTAAAGGGCCCCGCAGATCGTGCGCTGGAACGGCCTGCCGTGGAAGACGACGGGGAATTTATTGTTGTGCTGAGCTGAACGGCGAGGACATTTTGTTCAAAGACTTCATGGAACATATTTTCCCCAGGCTGATTCTCGAGGAAAATCTCAGGATAACGTACACCTTTTGCCTCGGCGGGCTTGCCTTTACGGCGTTTGTGCTGCTGGTTGTCTCTGGGCTGCTCTTAGTCTTTTACTATCAGCCATGTCCAGAGAAGGCCTTTGAGTCGATCCTGTTTCTGGAGTCTTCCGTCCCGGGAGGCCGCTTTGTCAGGAGCCTCCACCGGCTGGCTTCCCACGCCTTGCTTGTGCTAATTTTCCTTCATACCTTGCGGGTTATTCTCACCGGTGCCTATAGAAAACCGCGGCAGTTTAACTGGGTGATCGGTTTTGTTATCCTCTGTTCGGTTGTTTTTGGGGCCTATACGGGCTATCTGCTCCCCATGGATCAACTTGCCTTCTGGGCAACGCACACCGGCATGGAACTCATCAGCACAGCACCTTTCGGGGAAATGATACGGAACTTTTTGGTCCCTGACGACGTTGGGCAGCCGCTGTCCCTGTTGCGCTTTTACGCATTGCACATTGCGGTGATTCCTTTGGCCATCGCGATCCTGTGTTTCTTACATTTCTACCGAATTCGCCGTGATAAGGGGGTGTTGCCCTACCTATGAAAGGTTACGTTCGAAGTTCCCCCTTTTTTTTCCGGCGCATAATCATTTCCCTCGGTTTGCTCGTTGCTCTTGTAGTGATTCTGGCGCTCTTCATCCCGGCGCCACTTGAGGGCCCGGCTGATATCGCCAGCGTGCCGAATCCCATAAAATCTGCCTGGTTCCTGCTATGGGCCCAGGAGTTGGTGAGTTATTCCAAGTATCTGGTCTATCCGATTATCTTTCTTGGGCTCTACTTTTTGTTACTTCCTTATCTGCCCGGCAGTCCTGAATGCAAAAGGGCAAGGTGGCTGCAGAAAGACCAGTTGCTGGTCAGCATTCTGACAGTCATGGCCTTTTTTATGATCTTTGCATTGACGGTGGTGGCCATGTTTTTCAGGGGTGAAAATTGGGCGTTCGTATTCAATTTTTAGCGTTCCTTGCCGGTATTTTTTTCTTGAAAAGCGTCATCGCCCTGGCCGGCGGGTCTGGTTGCCTGAAGTGCCACAGGCCCCATTATGAGGAGAAAGGGCCCTGTGTGGGCTGCCACCGGGGCGATCCCGGGACGGACAGGGTCTCCATTGCCCATCACGACCTGATCCCGGCCAAGTACGCGGACTTTACAATGAAGGGCAGCCCGGTCGTGAAGCGGGGCCGTGCGCTTGTCAAGACTTCCGGTTGCAGGAGATGCCATGTTATTGACGCAAAGGGGAACTGGCTTGCCACCAATCTTGACAGGATATTTGTTGCTGCCCGCCCGCAAAAGCTTTTCGATGCCATAAGGACACCTGCGCTATTCATGCCCGATTTTTGTTTCAAAGAGACGCACATCATAGATTTGGTCAACGCCGTCCTTGCTGGAGCCGCCCGGTCGGGACCGGAAGCTGGAGAGATACCGCTGGTGATTCATTTTGAAAACAAAAAACAGGCTGAAGAGAGCGTTTTCGTGAAACATTGCGGTTCTTGTCACAGGGCGCTGACGGCGGGGTTCGGGGGGCTGGGGGAAGGAAACATCGGGCCGAATCTGTCAGGGCTTTTCTTAGAATATTATCCCAAGACTTGCCGTGATAAGGAGTCATGGTCGTCCAAGTCCCTAAAAAACTGGCTGAAAAATCCAAGACAAATCAGCAACAACGCGCAAATGCCGCCCGTAAAATTAACGTCAGACGAGTTTTCACGCCTGTTGGAAATACTGTCGGTGCGGACTCTCACCGGCAATACGAAAAGGCCTGGCAAGAACAAGGGGTAGAAGGGGCTAAGAGCTGAGCTTGTTGTCCTGTTTTGGCGTATCAAAAGCAAATTGAGTCTGAGTGGATTTTTAACAACCGATCTGTGCAGTGGGAGGGAAAAGGGATGGCCATACCATCGCTGGAAGAATTGTTGAGGCGCGTTAAGACGTCTTCTGAAAAGGGCAACCTTTGTAGTCAGATTGTCGTCGATGTGGGTCTTGATTGCCTTGGTGAGCGGAAACCCGACGTCGTCAAGGCCGCTGGCGGGCTGGCGGGCGCGCAGGGGTTCGTGGAAGTGACCTGTGGCGCTTTGACCGCGGCGGGCGTTCTCATCGCAAGCGCTGCCGTAGATCGAATGGAGCGGGACCAGATGTACATGCTCATCCAAGAACTGGAAGACCGATTCAACCAAAATATCGCGTTTTCTTATCCCGGCAATCGATGCGGTGATTTCCTGGATGCAGATCCCGATAAGCTCCCCACAGAGGTTTGTCCACCGATCATCGCGGGCGCAATAAAAATTGCACTGGAGCTATTGGAAGAAAGCGGGATTCACGGGTCTGGGGGGTAAAGCCGCAAGCGTTTACAGCTTTTATTAAAAGGGTGCAATAAAAAAGTCCCGTCTGCTGTCAGACGGGACTTTTAATGACATTGGCTTTTTCTATGAGGAGGGGGGCATGTTGACTTCTTTTAAGTCGTCTCCCAGGTACTCACGCTCATTGGGACCCAGGATGCCCAGCGACAGACAGATCAATGTCCACAGATGGACTGTCTGATACTTTCCCCCAAAGTGATGGCCGATATCGTGGATCTGCGCGTGGCAGTTGTGGCAGGCAGCAACGCAATAATCAGCACCGGTCGAGATAATCTGGTCGAACTTGATCTTGCCATAGGCCCGGCGTTCATCAGCATAGCCTGACTGGAGGAATCCTCCTCCTCCGCCACAACAGAAGTTGTTGGACTTATTCGGCCACATCTCAACCAAGTTCTCTTCTCCTACAACAGACTTGACGACATAACGCAATTCATCTGCGATAGGATCCCCGAAGCTCTTGCGTACGATTTGACACGGATCTTGGACCGTGAACTTGATTTTCAGATCCTTGTTCCAATCGGAGTTGACCGGGAGCTTTCCCTCGCGGATCCATTTAGCGTAATAGTGGTAGATGCTCGCGATTTCGAAGTCATAAGGGATCTTGAATTTTTTCAGTCCTTCCAGGACTGAAAAGGTGACGTGCCCTCATTCGGTATTGAGATAGACCTTACATCCAAGTTCTGCACACTGCATAATGCTTGTGCGCGTGACATGTTCCCAGGCCTTGCTGTCGGCAAGGAACATGCAGTAATTTTCCCCGGCCCACCCCTTGCTGCCGTAAGTCCAGTCCACACCTGCAACATGAAGAAGCTTCCAGAGCGGGATCAGCTCATCCGGTTCGGTCACCGGTTCCCTGGAATTCTGATTCAGAAAAAACTCCGCTCCCTTCTTGTCAATAGGGGCCTGGAGTTCCTCCCAGCCCGGCTGGGTTTCCTTCACCTCTTCCAGCACATCTTCTACGACAAAGGTAAAGTCCTCGGGAGACGCCCCCATGGCGCTGGTACTGTCATTTTTGAGTGCCATGTCGCATGAGCCGCGGATCCCCTTGGGTCGCTCTTCACGGGGCCATGAGGCACGGGCGTTGTAAACCAGGCGGGGGATGTCAATCTGCATTGGGCAGGCATAGATGCAACGCTGGCACCCGGTACACATCCATACCCAAGGCGACTTTGTGGCCTCTTCATCCAGGCCGAGAAGAATCATTCTCAGAAACTTCCTGGGGTCCATATTGGCAAGACCCGTTGCGGGGCAGCCTGCAGAACAGGTCCCACAGTTGAGGCACAGGTCCAAATTACCGCCTCCGGGTATGGCTTCCATGGCTTTTTTCTTGAAGCTTCTTGTTACTTTATCCAATTCTATTGCTTGTTCAGCCATCAGGATCTACCTCCATTTATACATTTTGTTGCAGGAGAACACCCGGCTTGTCTGTTTCCGCCAGTTCACCGGGCTTGCCCAAAAAGCTGGCATAACTGACTTCAACCCCCAGTTGTTTTGCTGCGTCCTCAATGCTGGGCGGAAGCTGGGGTTGGGTCAGGAGCACCACGAGGTCAAAGGTCTCGGTCTTTTTACCGCCTCCTGCCTCGTACTGAACCTCAACGTCTTTGCTTGCCCCCACCTCTCCAGCCTCAACCACCGTGCCGTTCGTAAAATTGATGCCAGAGACCTTATCCAGGTCACTTCCCGCAGCGCCCGCCTTAAAAGCGTCCATGTCCGGCGAGATAAAGCTGATCTGAACCCCCCCCATCTTCTTCCAGGCAAGAATAGCCTCATTGATTCCAAAGATCAGGGCGGTATCGCGCACCTTGTCATCTCCGGCAGCAAAGGTCTGAACGAACGCAATCTTTGTTGGGATTTCTCCGTCCTGGGGACGGATGATGCGCCCGTTGCTCGGCCCGGTGTCGGCCAGCATGCGCTCCACCTGGAGATCGGTGACCACATTCATGTGCTTATTGCTCACATTGCCTCCGATCGGCACGAGCTTTCGCTGCATCCCGGACGTGAGGATGACCTTGTCAAAGGCCAGGTCAACATCCTGATCCGGCAGATCAAAGTTGATCGCCTCGGGCTTACACTCCGCCCAGCACAGGGCACAACCCAGACACCGCCTGCAGCTTAGACACCGCTTTGCCTCAGCTACAGCTACATCTTCCGGAAAGCCGGTTTCCACTTCTTCAAAATTGCCCTGTCTTTCCTCCACAGAGATCTCAGGCATTTCCGCACGCTTGGACGGGACATCCTGAAAGTCGATAATGTACCGGCCTTTTTTCTCGTAGATATACATTTTACTTCTTCCCTCTCAGATATTTGTGAATCGATTCTGCCGCGGTCTTGCCGCCTGCACAGGCCCGGACCGCGATGTTCGCGCCCGTGGCCGCATCGCCTGACGCAAACACCCCTTCCACACTAGTTTCAAAGGTCTTGGGGTTCACCTCAAAATTGAGCTTTCTGCCAAAGGTAAAGCCATATTTCTCGTCCACAATGGTGTTATCCGTGACCTGGCCAATGGCTCCAAAGATGGCGTCGGCATCCATGACAAACTCAGAGCCTTCAACAGGAACAGGCTTTCGCCGACCCGAGGCATCGGGTTCTCCGAGTTCCATCTTCAGGCATTTAATGCCAACCGCCTTGCCATCTTTGACCATAACCTCCTGGGGGGCAGTCAGAAAATTGAACTTGACCCCCTCATGCTCGGCCGCATCCACTTCCCATGGGCTTGCAGGCAGCTCCTTGCGGGTTCGGCGGTACAGCAAGTTGACCTCGTCAAAGCCTACACGCAGAGCGGTCCTGGTAACATCCATGGCCACATTGCCGCCTCCTATCACGATCGCCTTGCCCTTGGTGATAGGGAACTCATTACCGAGATTCGCATCTCTTAAGAGCCTGATCCCCTCAAAGACGCCCTCTGCGTCTTCGTTCTTGACCCTGGCGCTCATCCCTTTGTGGGCGCCAATGGCAATGAGCACGGCATCGTGGTTTTCCTTGATTTCATCAAAGCTAATGTCTTGACCGATACGAACCCCGCACTTGATCTCCACGCCGTGCTTGGTGATGAACTCGATATCCTTGGCCAAGATGTGTGCGGGAAGTCTGTATTCCGGGATCCCCACGCGGAACATCCCGCCCGGCTCGGGCAGGGCCTCATAGACCGTGATCTTTTCGTATCCGAAACGAGCCAGGTGGTACGCACAGGTCAGCCCGCTGGGGCCCGCGCCAAGAATGGCGATCTTTTCAGGATAATTCTCTTCAGGCAGATGAAGCTTGGGCTCTATGTTATTGTTGATTTCATAATCGGCCACAAACCGCTTCAGAAAACAGATACTGATGGGTTCGTCCTTGTAGCCGCGGTTACACTCCGCCTCGCACGGGTGGGGACAGACCCGGCCGATGCTCAAGGGAAATGGTAGTTTCTCTCGAATCGCGGCCAAAGATTCAGCATACTTGCCATCGGCAATGTAGCCCACATAGGTTCGAATCGGTAAATTGATGGGACAGGTCCGCTGACACACGGGCATGTCTTCTTTGAAGATGTTGTAGTAGCCGGAGCCCGAATCAAAGAAGTCCACGGCGGTACGCCACTCCAGCCCTTCGTTGTAATCATCATACATATGAATCGGGCATACCGTGATACACTTGCCGCACTCGTCACACTTCTCGGGATCGACCCGCGGGGTGCGGCAATGAATCTTTGCCTTGTACTGGCCATTATCGCTGACCAGGGACTCTATATCGGCATTCCGGAGGAATTCGATCTTCTCGTTACTCTTGAACGCTGCCAGATCAGGCGCGGTAAAGGCATTGCCGTCAGCAATGATCTTGTCTTGCGGAATCCGCTCTCCACCAAAGCTGGGGAAGTGCTCTGCGACATAGACCTTGTTGCCGGCGGCCGCTTCAGACAACGCCGCCTGGATTCCAGCCGCACCTGCACCTAAAACTAGAACTTTTTGCTCAGCCACCTCTAGCACCTCCCTCCTTCGGCAGATTTAAACTTGTAGATGGGGGACGTGCCCTCCACACTGTCAAGTTCCACAAACCCTCTGCGTTTCAAGGCCAGAACGTATTTCAGGGTATCCGGCGCCGGGATCTCAAGCTCTTTGGCCAGGTCCTTTACCGCGGCCGGTTTCTTCTCAAGGGCCGCCATGATCGACTGCGTGGCCATTTCATCAATAACGATTCCGCTTAAGGTCCGGTTAATCTCATGCTCGGTAAAGATCTCTCCATACTTGTTGCCCTTGCCGGCGTCGATAAACACGGGCTTCTTGCCCACGACCCAGCGCAGCTTTGGCCCTGCCAGGGCCTTCTGGGCAATCTCAAGCCGTGCCTTCAGCTTGGGCATTGCGATCTTGTCTCCCGTTCCCAGGGGGCCAATCTCCTTGATCTGCTCCACAAACTCCGTGTTGTGCTGGGCAAACCTTGCGCCCTCTGCTGAAGACAGGTTGCGAAACTGGAGCCTTGTGGGGTTCAGCCCTGCATAAGCAAGCATCTCCCTTGCCATATCCAGCTTGTGCTTGGCCATGTAATTGCCCGAGATATAATGGCAATCGCCGAAATAGCAGCCAATCACCAAAACACCATCGGCCCCGTTTACAAAGGCATCGGCAACCAGGGCCGGGTCTACCCGACCGGTACACATCACCCGAATCACCCTGATATCGGGCGGATATTGCATCCTGGACACGCCAGCGAGGTCAGCGGCCGAGTAGCCTCACCACGTGCAGCAGAATGTCAGAATCTTTGGATGGAAATCTGCCATTGGGTCACCTCCTTATTTATTCAAAAAAGCATGCATTTGTGCTTCTATCTGGGTATCGTTAAAGGCATTGATGCTGATGGCATGACGATAGCATGTGGCCGCACAGATCCCGCACCCTTTGCACGAGGCGGAGATCAACTTCACCTTGCGACCGTCCGGCGTCTCTTCCAGATCAAGGGCGCCGTACGGACAAAGGGCCACGCAAAGCCCACAACCCCTGCAAGCATCTCTGTCCACAAAGGCAGCCACAATGGGTTCAATAACCACCTTGTCCTGTGCCATGACCGTGACGGCACGAGACGCAGCTGCCTGGGCCTGGGCGATACATTCATCAATCGGTTTGGGGTAATGGGCGATACCACACATGAAGACGCCGTCTGTAGAAAAGTCTACCGGTCTGAGTTTCATGTGGGCCTCCAGGAAGAACTTCTCCTGGTTCAAGGTGACCTTCAACATGTTGGACAGTTCTTCGGTCCCCCTCGGCTCAATCCGGGTATAGAGCGTGATGAAATCGGGTGAAAGGACCATGGGCCGGCCCAGGACATGATCCGTAACCGTCACCCGGAGCTTGCCGTCCACCTCTTCCACCTTGGGTTTGTTATCCAGGTCGTAACGGATAAAGAGAATCCCCATAGACCTGGCCTTTTGATACAATTCCTCCAGCCTGCCATAGGTCCTGATATCCCGGTACAGCATATATACATCCAAATCGGGATTTATTTCTTTAAGATCGATGGCGGTCTCAATGGCATGGCTACAGCAGATCTTGCTGCAATAAGGATGGTCGGGGTCCCTGGAACCCACGCAGTGGACGGCCACCGCGCACTTGGCCTTTTTGATGGAATCCGGATCTTCCTCGATTCTTTTATCCAGGTCCCACCACTTGCCTACATTGGGATTCTTCCCATACAGGTATTCGTTCACTTTTGCTGAATCAGCCCCCATGGCAATAATGATCGTGCCGTGGTCAAACCCGGCCCCTGTGGTCAAGTCCGTGTGGAAGTTCCCAACAAACCCGCTGACCATTTTAAGTTCGGCCCCCAGGTGCACCTCGATGTTTTCGTGGTCGTTGACCCGTTTGATGATGTCATCCATGAAAGGCTTCATGGGTTCACCGGTAAAGGCCTTGCGCAACTTCAGACCATGTCCGCCAAGCACATCCTTCTTTTCCACCACATAGACCTTGAAACCCTGGTCCGCCATGGTCAGAGCTGCCGTCATCCCGGCAGGCCCGCCCCCTAGGACCATGGCCGACTGGGTACACGCCACCTCGATCGGCTCCAGGGGCACCCGGTAGTTCGCCTTGGCCACGGCCATGGCCACCAGGTCCTTGGCCTTTTCCGTGGCTGCCTCAGGGTCTGCGCTGTGGACCCAGGAGTCCTGATCGCGGATATTGGCCATCTCATAAAGGTGTTTATTGAGACCTGCGTTTGACATGGTCTCTTGAAACAGAGGCTCGTGGGTACGAGGAGAACACGAGGCCACCACGACCCGGTTGAGACCCTGTTCCTTGATGACCTCTGCCATCTTCTCCTGGGCGTCCTGAGAGCAGCTAAAGAGGTTTTCCTGCACGTAGGTCACATTGGGAAGGGTCTTGGAAAACTCGGCTACCTCCGGCACGTTCACCACGGCGCCGATATTGATACCGCAATTACACACAAACACGCCGATGCGCGGTTCTTGGCCTGAGACATCCTGCTCCGGAGGATACTCCTTGACCTTCTTCAAAGTCCCCCGGGCTGACGCCAAGTCTGTGGAGGCTGCGGCTGCGGCCGCGCTTGCCTCCATGACCGAGTAAGGGATATCTTTGGGCCCCTGAAAACAGCCGGCCACGTAAATGCCTGGTTTTGAGGTGGCAACCGGGGCAAAAGGAGTGGTCTTGGCAAATTGATATGCATCCAGTTCAATACCCAGCCTATTTCCCAGCTCGATGGCCGTCTGGGAAGACTCGAGGCCCACGGAAAGGACGATCATGTCAAAATCTTCATTCTGGATATTGCCCTGTTCGTCCACGTACCTGATATTGAGGGTCTTGTCTTCATTTTCTATGACAGTATGCACCCTGCAACGGACAAACCGCATCCCCATATCGTTCTTGGCGCGATTGTAATATTTTTCAAAATCCTTTCCATAGGTCCGCATGTCCATAAAGAAGATAGCGGCATCCAGAGGCTCATGGGCATGTTCCATGGCTATCATGGCCTCCTTGACCGCGTACATACAGCAGACCGCCGAGCAATAGGGGTTGTCACACCGGTTAATGTCTCTCGAGCCGACACACTGGAACCAGGCAATCTTCTTGGGTTCTTCTTTATCCGAGGGCCGAACCAGGTGACCCGCCGTGGGCCCGGTGGCAGCAAGGATGCGCTCAAAATCCATGCTGGTCACGACATTTTTGAAATTGGCGTACTGGTAGGTATCCCACTTGGATGGATCAAAGGGCTGAAAGCCCGGGGCAAGGATGATAGAGCCCACATTCAGATCGATATGGGTTTCTTGTTGGTCAAAATCAATGGCATCGTTTTCGCAGAACTTCTCGCACGCCCTGCACTTGCCCTTCTTGCCCGCGTCGATTGCCTTGAAGTAAAGGCAGGCCTTTCTGTCAATGGTGTACTTGAGAGGCACCGTTTGAGCAAAAGGGACATAAACCGCCTTGCGTTTGCTCATACCCAGGTTAAACTCGTCGGGCACCTTCTTCGGACACTTGGAGGCGCACACACCGCAACCCACGCACTTGTCTTCATCGATATAGCGCGGGACTTTGGTCACTTTTACCTGAAAGTTTCCTTTTTCGCCACTGACACTGTCGATCTCAGCAAGCGTGATCAGATTGATGTTTGTGTGCCGGCCGACCTCGACCAGCTTGGGGGAAATAATTCACATAGCGCACTCATTGGTCGGGAAGGTCTTGTCGAGTTGTGCCATAATCCCGCCGATACCGGGGGACCTTTCCACCAGGTGCACGTAAAACCCTGAATCGGCTAAATCGAGCGCGGCCTGCATACCGACGATGCCGCCGCCTGCAATCAATACGGATCCGACGACGTCTTTACCACTTGCCATATCGAACCTCCTGTAGCCCCTGTGCCAAGCACGGGGTCGTTATGAAGATGGGTGAAGATTCCCGATGGTACGGTTTCGTACATGGTGGGAGCGATACCCTTGGTGGATTGCAAGAATACACGATTTTATCCGCATAAAAGAGTTTGTTGCTTGGCTGCAAATATCACAAGTACCAACGGTGAGAATTCGTTTCGTATCTCTTCTGGCCGAATTTGTCAAGGGGTTTTTGACCAACTTTCTTCTTGACATTGCCACCATGTTGTCATATAAGGCCACCGAATCTTTTCCCAATGCTGTGCTGCCATTTTTCTACCACATGATGAGAGTGAGGGCTGTGATGTTGGCCTGCGCCGGAACTGCACATTTTGGAACTTTCGCCCAAACCCCACCCTTGCACACTGGCGTACCTAACGCTCATCTAGCTTTTCAACAATCCGGGTCCTGTCTGAACCCGCGAAAGGAACGAGAGAGAAAATGACGTCAAAGGGAGAACAATCATTGGCATTTGCCCTGGCAGCTGTCTTGCTTGTCGTAGGCGTGATCTGCTACGCGGCTTTCCCCCAAAAGATCCCTGAAGAACCCGTAAGACTCATGTTCAAGACCACGGCAGGAAAAGTGTTCTTTGATCATAAGACCCATGCGGCCGACGAGGGATATGGCGTTGCGTGCGATGAGTGCCACCACGAAGGCGAGGAGCCTGTGGCCTGTAGTGAATGCCACACGGCTGACAGCGATGTCACGATTTCCGATGCCATTCACGGCAACTGTAAGGGCTGCCACGAAGACAATGGGGCAGGTCCGGTTGAGTGTGCGGCATGTCATGTCATGTAGCGGGTTGCTAACGGGGTTTTAAGACAAAGGGTTGAGCTATGATAAAGAGATCGTTCTTAGGTTTAGCAAAACCGAGACTTGAGTACAATTCGGTTCAGGATTCGGTTCAGGATCTTCCCGTACCAAACACGGTTACATTGTTGTTGAGGGAGCCACAAAACGGGGGGGGTGCATCGGCGATCAAGGTCGGCGATGCCGTCAAGACAGGCCAGAGACTTGCTGCATCACCGGACAGTGCTGAATATGTGATTTCCTCGGTGACTGGCAGCATATCAGCCGTGGCCCCTTATGTGGACGCCTATGGCTGGAAATGCACGGCCATTACCATCCAGGCCAGTGGCCAGGACGACTGGGATGTCGGCTTCGGCAAGGAACCCACCCTTGACACTGCCTTGAAGTTTCTTGAATATGCTCCCGGCAAGCCTTCCTTCAGGCCTTTTTCTGATCCAGAGAAAACCATACGGACCATCGTCATCAACGGAATGGATCAAGACTTACTCCTGACGGCGAATCAGTATGTGGTGCAAAATGAAGCCGCTGACATCAAGCGTGGTGTCCAAGCCCTGAAGAAGATCACCGGGGTGGATCGCATCCTCATCACCGTGCCTGAAAACCTCGTTCAGCAGGCCAGTACGACAGGCGCTGAGGTAAAGACAGTGAGCGGGACTTATCCGCAGGGCCTTCCTCGCATGATTATGAAAAACGTGGTTGGTCAGATCGTCCCGGCCGGTGATACGCTGGCAGATGCCGGGGCTGTCTTTGTAAGCGCCGAAGCCGTGGCAGCCCTGGGGGCTGCCTTTGAAACGGGGCAACCCCCGATTGCCAAGGTCGTAACGGTGGTCGGAAAAGATGGCAACACCAAGAACGTGAGGACCCGCATGGGGACGCCCTTGGCAGATGTGCTCAAGGCCTGCAACGTGACCATCAATGATCGGGATCGGCTCATTATGGGAGGCCCCATGAGGGGAGCAGCGACTTATTCTGAAGACCTGCCGGTGGAGCCGGGCACGGACGGCATTGTGGTACAGGATGATTCAGACAGCGCCCAGACCACGGATTATCCGTGCATCAACTGTGGAGAATGCGTCAGGATCTGTCCGGTCAAGATTCCGGTCAACATGCTTGTTCGGTTCTTAGAGGCTCGTCTTTATGAAGATGCCGCGGCGATGTACGACTTGCATTGTTGTATTGAATGTGGGTTGTGCAGCTATGTCTGCGTATCAAGAATTCCTATCTTCCAATACATCAAGCTTGGAAAATATGAACTTAGCCTGTTAGAAACTGCGGAGGCAGCCCAATGAGTAGTGAAAAGAAATTCGTCGTTGCTCACGCGCCATTTTGGCACGACGGCAGCAAGATATCCACAAAGAATACCCATATCATGATCGCTGCCCTTCCGGCCGTGTTGATGGGCATCAGCCAGTATGGGGCACCGGCCCTGGCCGTCATTTCCTTTTCCGTGGCCTGTGCCATGATCTGGGAACTGATTATGAATCTTGCCATGGGGAAGCCTTTTTCTATTGGTGACGCCAGCGCCGCGGTTACAGGACTCCTGCTTGGCATGCTCCTGCCGGCTACTGCCCCGTGGTGGCTGATTGTCTTGGGGACCTTTCTGGCTATTGTGGTCGGTAGGCAGATATTCGGCGGCATCGGTTTTAACCCGTTGAATCCCCCGCTGCTTGCCCTGGCCATGCTGCTGATTTCGTTTAAGAGTATCTTTGATTTTAACGAGGCCCTTCGCAATTACGACCTCGGCTTTGCCATGAGTTATCCCCTGGCGGAGTTGAAGTATTTTGGCACGGCGGCTATTGCGAAGTTTAGCCTCGGCGATCTCTTTATGGGCAAACAGGCCGGGGCCGTCGGCTCCACCTTCGGCCTCGGGCTGACCATAGGAGGTCTTTATCTGATTCTGAGGGGCTATGTCCGATGGGAGATATCTCTATCCTTTTTGGTCGGGGTGTTTGTGACGGCACTGGTGTTTAACCTGTCCGATTCGGCCAAATATGCCGGCCCATTTTTCCATCTTTTTACGGGTTATACGTTGATCGCCGCGTTCTTCGTGCTCCCCGAGGATTCTTCGTCACCGGTGAACTTCCTACCCATGGTTATTTTTGGGGTGTTGGCCGGGCTTTTGACCGTACTGGTAAGAAACATCGGGGCTTATGTGGATGGTGTTCCCTTTTCCATCCTGCTCATGAATATTGCCAATCCCCTTCTCGACAAGATTAGACCCAAAGCGATTGGAAAGGTGGTAGAAAATGCGTGATGTCATCAGGATGATCGTGGTCCTTGGCGTTTTGTCTGCTGTTTGCGGAGGCGGGCTGGCGTTCGTCAAGTCGGGAACTGCGGCCAAAATCGAAGTCCAGCAGCTAAAATTCGTGAAAGGGCCCGCTATCAAGGAGATCTTAAAAGGGGCGACGAATGATCCGATCTTGGATCGCTTCAAGCTAAAGGATGGAGACGTGGAGAGGATCTTTTTTGTCGGGGTGTTTGACGGCAAACCAAGCGCAGTGGCGTTTGAAACCTATGGCAAGGGTGTGGGCGGAGACATAGGCATCATGGAGGGCGTTGACCTTAAGACAGACAAATTACTTGGCATTGGTGTCACCACGCACAAGGAAACACCGGGGCTGGGCTCCAGGGCCAAGGATGATCCGAAGTTCAGGGCACAGTTTAAGGGCCTGCCCATCAATGAACCCATTAAGGTGAAACCGGACGGCGGGCAGGTGGATGCCATCTCAGGTGCCACCATTACCTCGAGGGGGGTCTGTGCAGGCTTGATGGCAGGGAACAGCTCTTATAAGAAGTTAAAGTCACAAATCCTAGAAAAGGCTCGGGCCTTTGCAAAATAGGGAGCATAGTCGATGAGCGAAACCAGCCTTGTTCAAGAGTTTACCAAAGGGTTATGGAAGGAGATTCCGCCGTTTCGGCTTGTGCTGGGCCTGTGTCCAACATTGGCGGTGACCAAGGGCATAGAGACCGGCGTCGGGATGGGTATTGCGCTAACCTTTGTTTTGGTTTGTTCCAATATTCTCATCGCGTCACTTCGGAAAATCATACCGAATAAGGTCCGCATAGCGTGTTTTATTGTTGTCATCGCAACGTTTGTGGTGATTGTGGAGCTCACCATGCAGGCCTTTACCTATCCCCTTTTTCTTAAGCTGGGCATCTTTATCCCTTTGATCGTGGTAAACTGTATCGTTTTGGGACGTGCTGAGGCCTTTGCCTCCAAGAACGGTATTGGCGCCTCGATTGCCGACGGCCTTGGTATGGGTCTTGGATACACCATAGCCCTCGGGACTCTCGGGTCGATCCGAGAAATCTTTGGCGCGGGTACATGGTTTGGCCATGCGGTATTTGGGGCGTCCTTCCAACCCTTTACATTCATGGTCGAAGCCCCCGGCGCCTTTGTCTGCTTGGGGCTCATGCTTGGCCTCATGAATCTGGCCGGGAAAGAGTAACAGATCGAGATAGAGGAGACTTTCAGATGGGAGACTATATCTTACTTGCCATAAGCGCTATCCTTGTCAACAACATCTTGCTCATCCAATACCTGGGCAACTGTCCTTTTCTGGGCACGTCCAAGAAGATGGATACAGCGGTTGGTATGGCCATGGGGGTGGTCTTTGTCCTTACCATGGCGGGTATTGTCACGTGGATTGTATATAAGGTCTTCCTGGTGCCATTCGGCCTTGAGTATATCCGAACTCTCGCATTTATTCTGGTCATCGCAGCCCTCGTCCAGTTTGTAGAACTCTTTCTCAAGAAGAGCATCCCGGCCCTATATGCGGGCCTGGGCATCTTTCTCCCACTGATTACGACAAACTGTGCGGTTTTTGGAGTGTGCATCATCAATATAGACGAACAATATAACTTTCTGGAAATGCTCGTTTCATCCATCGCCTATCCCATAGGCTTTGGGCTCGCGCTGGTCCTCTTTGCCGGGATACGCGAGCGCATCATTATAGGACGGGTACCCGGGCCGATGCAGGATGTCGCCATCGGTCTTGTGACGGCAGGGTTTATGTCCCTTTCCTTCCTGGGCTTTAAGGGGATGATTTAGACGGAGGTAGGAAAATGCTAGATGTCGTACTAGGACCCTTACTTCTTATGCTGGGTTTGGGAGCAGTCTCCGGGACTCTGCTGGGGATAGCCTCCAAGGTATTTTACGTGTGGGAGGACCCCCGCATTGCCGAGGTGTCAAACTGTCTGGCCGGTGCCAACTGCGGCGGGTGCGGTTACACCGGCTGTGATGCCTGTGCGGCGGCTATTGTGGAGGGTATAGCGCCCATTAATGCCTGTGTCGTGGGCGGTGCGGCCTCTGCGGAAAAAGTGGCTCCCATTATGGGTATGGAGGTTGGTGCGGCAGAGCCCGTGACTTCGGAGAACACCTGCACCGGTGGATTTCGGGCGCCTGAAAAATTCTATTATATGGGCGTTAAAGACTGCCGGGCGGCAGCGCTGCTTTATGCTGGGGCCAAGGAGTGTGCCGTGGGTTGCCTCGGTTTTGGCTCGTGCGTGAAGGCCTGCCAGTTCGGCGCCCTTGAAATGGGACCGGAGGGCATCCCTGTGGTCAACGTGCAAAAGTGCGTGGGCTGCGGGGCCTGCGAGAAAGTCTGCCCCAAGGGGATCATGCAGGTGCGCACACCCTCTCAACGGCTTCTTCATATGAACCTTGTGACCGATCGGCTTGCCCCATGCCGTCAGACCTGTCCGGCCGAGATCAATATTCCCAAGTATATTCATCAGATCAAGAACAAGGAATACGACAAGGCGTATCTGACCATCATGGAGCGCAATCCCATGCCCCTTTCCATCGGTCGCGTGTGTCCCCACCCGTGCGAAAATGCCTGTCGCAGGGCCCTGGCTGATGATCCGGTTTCTATCAATCAATTGAAGCGCTTCTGTTCAGACTGGGTATTTAATGAAGGCGCTCCGGTTAAGATCCCCGTGGCTCCTGACACCGGATACAAGGTGGCCATTGTGGGCGGGGGGCCCAGTGGTTTGAGCGCTGCGTATTTCCTGAGGCGCCTGGGCCATCAGGTCAAGATCTTTGAATGGATGCCGAAGCTGGCGGGCATGATTCGATACGGCATCCCGGAATATCGGCTTCCCAAGGCAAGCCTTGACAGGGACATTAAACGGATCCTTGATCTGGGGGGCATTGAGGTCAAGACGGGCGTAAAATTTGGCGTGGATTTTGATCTGGAGTCCCTGGTCGGAGGCGGATTTGATGCCGTGCTCTTTTCCATCGGGGCCTGGAAACACGCGTCTGCCCGCATCCCTGACGAAGACAAGGTCAAGGGCGTTGCCCCGGCAACCCTCTTTCTTAGATCGCAGACCGAGCCTGGTGTGGGAGATCCGTATCCGATGGGAAAAAACGTTGCCGTCATCGGCGGCGGTAATGTGGCCATGGATTGCTTGAGGTCCAGTGTCCGCAGGGGCGCTGAGAAGGTCTATTGCCTCTATCGACGGGAAGTCAAAGACATGCCGGCCAATAAGGTGGAGATAGAGGCTTGCCACCATGAGGGGGTTGAGTTCATTCCATTGTGTACCCCGACCAAATTCATTACCGACGATGAGGGCAATCTCACGGGTATCGAATACCTGAAAAACGAGCTGGGAGAACCGGATGCCAGTGGCCGACGGAAGCCTGTGGCGATCAAGGGCTCTGAAACCGTGCTGCCTATTGAGACTTTTGTCCTGGCCATTGGCCAGACCACGGATTCTTCCTTTGCAGACAAGGAGGAGGGAGCCGCTTCAAGGATTGAGACCTTTAAGGGTTCCATTGTGGTCAATCCCGACACCCATCAGACGGCCGTTCCTTATGTGTTTTCCAGCGGCGATTCCGCTGGCCCGCCCGGTCTCTTGGTCGCCGCGATCGGGGGCGCGAGACGAGCCGCCAGGGGAATTCATCAATACCTGATGGGCGAAGACATGGCCATGCCTGAGACCCGGCTTCGGGTGGATGCAAGACGCATGAAGGGGCACATATCCGGTACGATTTTCGAGAGCATCGAGGGTGTAGGAAAAAAGGGACGCATCGGGCAACCCGAGCTTGAGCCGGGTTCATACGAAAGGAACCACACCTATGCGGAGGTGGATCTCACGGTCTCAGAAGAAGATGCGCTCAGGGAGGCCAACCGCTGCATGCGATGCTGTCTGACCTGCTATAACAAAGATAGTGAGGTGGCCGGCCAGGCCTAGAGTGAATCTATCCGAGAGTGGGCGAGATCAAGACGGCCTTGTTCGATGACCAAGGTGAAGCGATCTCATACGTCCGAAACCATTGAGGGGGGCAGTGATGCCCCCCTCAAGCATATTGTGATCTTGGGGGTAGGCAACCTGCTGTTGTCTGACGAAGGCGTTGGGGTCCACGTGGCCAACAGGCTCATGGACATGGATTTGCCTGCTGGTGTAGAAGTCATTGAGGGGGGAACGGATGGTTTCCGCCTCATGAATGTTGTCACAGAGGCGGATCGCCTCATTGTGGTTGATGCGGTGAAGGGCGGAAGCCCTCCTGGTTCTATCTACCGGTTTGATATCAAGGACGCCCCTTCATTTCCTGATGTTTACAAGACGTCGGTTCACCAGATAGGGATACTTGAAGTGGTGCATCTTTCAGGGCTGATCGGCCAGACCCCTGAGACTACGGTGATCGGCGTGGAACCGAGGTCCTTGGACATGGGCATGGCGCTGTCGCCTGAGGTGCAGGCAAAGATTCCCAAGATTATTGAGTTGGTCTTGGAGGAGGCCGAGCGTCCCTTCCGGAAGAAGAGAGAACGCCTGGATTAGGCGTTGCTCACGGCTACCTTCCCTCTCCCTTCCCCGAAAACTTGCAATCCTGAATCTTGTATGCCATGGTCCTGACATGATTGCCTATGAGAAGCTGTGTCTCGGTCCGGAAAGCAACGACGACTGCGCCCTGTGTCCGGTGAAAGTCGAACAAAGGACCGGCGCCTTGACGGAAGTCATCCATCGACTCAATGCCCTGGCTGACCCTGAGAATGTTGCGCTATGCGGAGGCGAGTCAACGCCGCACAAGGACCTGCTTTTCCTCCTTTCCAATGCCTGTGGCCGAGGGGCCAGGCGGATCAAGCTTGTGACCAGTGGCCGGCGGCTAACCGACTGGGATCTGTTAACGGAGCTGATCGGTGGAGGCTGCCGTCTTTTTGAAGTGAAAATCCACGGTTCAGGGCCGGAGACCCACGAAGCTATCACGGGCGAAAGGGGAAGTTTCGATCAAACGCTTGAGGGGCTCCAGAATCTTAGCACCCTGTCGGGCTCGGCAGACTATGAGGGTGCCATTTACGTGGCCGCCCGAGTGGGGGTGACCCGCGTAAACCTTGAAGACCTGATTCCCACGATTGCTTTGCTTGCCTCCCTTGATGTAGATCGCATTATCCTGGCCCGAAGGGGTATTGATTTGCCCATGACGGCGGCTGCTCAAGCGGTTGGAAATGCCTTGAGGATGGCTGCGCTGAACCGGGTCTGGGCGGAATGCGAAGGCTTCCCGCCGTGTTTGATGAAAGGCTCTGAAATGCACGTGGCTGAGCTGCTTCGGCCTGTGCCATCGGAGGTGCGGAAGCCAAAGGGCTGCCGTGCGTGCATCTACACCGACATCTGTAGCGGGCCGCCTAAGGACCCTGCCCGCAAGGGGTGCCTGCGAGGATTCCGGGCTGTTTCCTCGTCGTCCTATGTGGAAGACGTGAGCTATTTACTGAGAACAAGGTCTCCCCATGCCGAACCATAGACGCCGAATCCTTCTTGTTTCTTTCAATGTGGCCGGCCATGATTGTCTGGCCCTGGGCTACATCAAGGCCTTTGCCCTGAAAGACCCCACGGTTTCCCGGCAGACCCAGATTGATATTTTGGGCTTTAGCAATGAGGAAGACAGCGTTCGCCAAGCCCTTTATTATGTGACGGAGTTCAAGCCGCACTTGATTGGCTTTTCCTGCTATGTCTGGAGCATGACGACGATCTTGGAGCTGGCCCGATCGGTGAAACAGATCATGCCCCAGGTTCCTCTCGTCGCTGGTGGGCCCGAGGTGGGCCCCATGGCGGATGAGTATCTTGCAGTACACCAACAGGCCTTGGATGTGGTGGTTCATGATGAAGGAGAAGCCCCCTTTCTGGACCTCATCCGACACTTCTTTGCAGGAAAGGGCCGGCTCGAAGATATCGCCGGTATCTCGTTCCGAAGGGGCCAGCAGGTGGTGAGGAACAAAGACCGAACACCTATCAAGGACCTGGACGAGATCCCATCTCCCTATCTGTCGAGGGCATTGACGCCTCGAGACGGGGTGACCTATTTGCAGAGCTTTCGGGGGTGTCCTTTCCGGTGCGGTTTCTGTTACGAGGCCGGACGCCACAAGATGCTCCGTTTTTTTTCTTACGAGCGTGTGAAGGCGGAGCTGGAGCTTGTCATGGGGGACCCAAGCATTCGAAGCTTTCATTTTGTTGATTCGGTCTTCAACTTGAATCCCAAGCATCTGGGCAGGCTTGCCGGCCTCCTCCGCGACGCCAACCGATACAACACTGGACTAAGGACGATTGAAGTCTTCACGGAACAGGTGGACGAGGAAACGGTCCGTTATCTGCTCCAGGCCGGTGTCCAGAGCGTTGAAACGGGCCCTCAGACGGCCATCCCGGAAACACAGAAACGCATAGGCCGGTACTTCGATGCCGACAAGTTTGCTCGTGGTGTCCGCTTGATGCAAGAAGCCGGTATCGATGTCTGGTGCGACCTGATTGTTGGCCTGCCTGGGGACAACTTCTTTCGTTGTGCTGCTTCTGTAGCCTACAGCATGGGTTTAAGGCCTGCCCGGATCGTCATCAGTATCCTCCATGTCCTGCCGGGCACCCCCCTGTTTGAAAAGGCCGAACGCTTTGGCCTGGCCTTTGACCCTGCTCCGCCCCACTATGTGATTGCCAATGATTCTTTCCCCTTTGACCAGATTTATAACGCCGTGCTCTTTTCATCAAGTGCGGCCAAAGAATACAATGTAGCCCTGACATAAGAAAGAAGGGGTCATGTGGCCTCTTCCGCTCTGCCTCGATGATCGAAACCAGCCCTGGCTTTCTCGGGCAACCACCCCCCTGGAATCAAACGGCTTGTCACAGGCCCGTCACCTTTTTGACATCTCGGCAGGGAGCCCCAAGTTTTTCTTATACATAACAGCTGGTTGCCAGCTACATCGATCTTGGCACCATATTTGCTCGCACATTACAAAAGCATCCAGCCTGTTGTTCGGGTGCCACCGCGTATGAGCGGGCTATCTGAGCTCGGCCACTCTGATCACGAGTGACCGATGGGTGGATTTTCCTGGGACGTGATGATGCAAGAACGGTTGTCGATCACATCATGGACCATCAGCCTACGAGAGGAGGTTTGAAAGTGAACAAACTTTTTGGCGAGATATCTCGCCGGGACTTTATGAAATTCTGTGCAGGAACAGCGGCAGTGCTTGGGCTTTCGGAGGTGGAGCTCATTTCCAAGGTCACAGAGGTCATGGCTGTTGCCCCCTCAAAGCCGCCGGTCCTCTGGCTTTCGGGCCAGGACTGCGCAGGGTGTACCATCTCGTTGGCGGGGGCCCTGAATCCACCGCTATCTTCCTTGATCCTGGACAGGTTATCCTTACGATACCATGAAGCCCTCATGGCAGGGGCAGGCAACGTGGCGGATGCGACCTATGAAGAGACGGTCAAGGAAGGGGGCTATGTCCTGTGTGTGGAGGGTGCCATTCCCACGGCTGATGATCGTTTTTGTATGATCGGAGGGCGGCCCTTCAGGCAAATGGTTGAAGAGGCGAGCCAAAAGGCCGGTGCCATTATTGCCGTGGGCGCCTGCGCCGCATTCGGCGGGATTCCCGCAGCCGGCCCAACGGGCGCGGTGGGGACCAGCAAGATCATCAAAGATAAAACAGTCATCAACCTTCCTACTTGCCCCGTACACTGTGATCACCTCATAGGGACCATCCTCTATGTTCTAACCACAGGCAAGGTGCCACCCATGGACAAGCTCGGCCGCCCGACCATGTACTTTGGTGAACTGATTCACGAAAACTGCAGGCGGCGATACTATTTTGACAATGAGATGTTCCTGACTGATTGGAATGATCCCGCCCAAAAGAATTGGTGCCTGTATGAGAAGGGCTGCAAGGGGCCGGACACCTATGCAGATTGCCCTGTCCGCCGTTGGAACGACGGGCAGAATTTTTGCATCGACTGCGGTGCCGGGTGCATGGGGTGTGCGGAGCCGGAGTTCTATGATGGGATGTCCCCTCTGTACACGGCTGAAAGCGAGCGGTCAAAAAACATGATGGCTCGCAAGAAGGCTGGCTTGATTCCCCGGGTGAAAGAAGACGTAAGGAAGGAGGTGGTCACAGATGGGCAAGAAAATCACGGTTGATCCGGTTACCAGGATTGAAGGGCACCTCGGCATAACGGTCGAGGTGGAAAACGGCAAGGTCAAAGACGCGTGGAGCAGCGGCACTATGGCCCGGGGGTTTGAGGCCCTTCTTGAGGGAAGAGATCCCAGAGATGCCCCCTTTGTGACGAGCCGATTCTGTGGTGTGTGTTACAGCGTTCATCAGATGGCCAGTGTGCGGGCCCTGGATGTAGCCTTTGGGGCCGAGGTCCCGTGGGGCGGGACCCTGTTGAGGAACCTGGCCATGGGGGCACAATTCATCTATGATCACGTTCTCCATTTTTACCACCTCAGTGCCCTTGACTATATTGATATCATGGCAGTGGCCGAGTACCAGGGCAAGGACAAGGCCCTGAATGCGGTCAAGGACAAGGTGGTCGGGCTGGTTAAGGCAAAGGACACCTTCCCCCTCACACCCCGGTACAAACCGGACGAATTCTGTGTGCGGGACCCTGACATGGTCCTGTCATCCGTTAAGCACTATCTGGATGCCCTGGCCATCCAGGCCAAGGCCAGGAACATGGGCGCCATCTTCGGCGGCCGGCAACCCCATTACCAGAGCATCGTGGTGGGAGGTTGTACACAGCATCCTGACGTGAACATGGTGGCCAAGTTCCGCACCATGCTGGACGAGCAGGCCAAATTCGTCAACGAAGTCTATATTCCGGACGTTCTAGCCTTTGGCACGGGGCCCCTGTTTCCCCTGGCCAGGGCAGGGCTGGGCGGGGGCCATTACAATTACCTGTCCTATGGCGGTCTTGAGCTGGATAAGGCCGGCAAGGACCTGGTCTTCCCGGCCGGGGTCATGATGGACATGGACCCGGCCAAGATGGAGGTGGCCCCGTGCGATCCCCAAAAGATCACCGAATCGGTCAAGTACGCATGGTACGAGAAGGATAAGCCGCGGCATCCCTATAAGGGGCAGCAGGTCTTTGATCTGGACAGGAAAGAGGCCTATTCTTTTATTAAGGCGCCTCGCTATGACGGCAGGTCCATGGAAGTGGGACCCCTTGCCCGGATGCTTTTGGCCAAGAACCCGGATGTCATCGGCCTGCTGAAAAAGGGTGCAAAGCCGGGCGTGGTAACCCGTCATGCCGCCCGTGCCATAGAGACCAGGCTCATGGTGGATGCCTGCTACCGGTGGTGCGATGCGTTGCTTGCCGAAATGACCCGGCCTGGATTCAAGATCCATGACACGGCTCATTATGAGCCTCCTGAAACGGGCGAGGGGGCAGGCTTTTTTGAAGCGCCCCGTGGTGCCCTGGGTCATTGGGTCAAGATCAAGGATCACAAGATCGCCAATTATCAGTGTGTGGTCCCTTCCACCTGGAATGCATCGCCCAGGTGTGAAAAGCAGTATCGCGGGCAGTACGAGGAAGCGCTCATTGGAGCACCGGTCCCTGACCCCGAAAACCCCGTCAACGTGGTACGCGTTGTGCGTTCTTTTGACCCCTGCCTGGCCTGTGCGATTCACCTCATTGATCCCAGGACGAACGAGATCAAGAAATTTCTCGTGGAATAATCAGAAAGAACCCGCCAGACACTTCATCATGACTTGGGGGGGGCTGCCAGCCCCCCCCAAGTTCATCCACTGGTGGGGCTTGCCTCCGCGGGGTTGGCGCCAAGCAGGGCGGTGGAGTCATAGGCGGGCACGCAGGGCTTCCAGTATCAGGGCCATGTCTTTTGGCAGGGGAGATTCAAAGGCCATCCGCTGACCCAGGCGTGGATGCTCAAAAGTCAGCTTCCAGGCGTGGAGCATCTGGCGGCGGACGCCCTTCAGGATGTCTTGAAGCACCTGCGAGGGAAGCTCCTTCCACCTCCTTTTCCCTCCATAGACCCCATCTCCTACCACCGGATGACCCATGGCCGCACAGTGGACCCGAACTTGGTGGGTTCGTCCGGTCTTCAAATCGACCTCAAGGAGGCTGACGCCGGAAAAGGACTCTTGGATCTGCCATCGGGTCTCTGTGGATCGACTCCGGCGGCTCCTGGTGGACATCTTTTTTCGATGGGTGGGATGACGGCCTATGGGCAAGTCGATCACACCGGCCGATTCCTTTATGGCCCCATAGACCAAGGTCAGGTATCGTTTCTCCACTTGACGCTTCTTAAACTGTTGGCTCAGGCCATGGTGTGTGGTGTCATTCTTTGCCACCACTAGGGTCCCGGAGGTGTCTTTATCCAGGCGGTGGACGATGCCCGGTCGAAGCTCGCCCCCAATGCCTTTGAGATCCCTGCAATGGTAGAGCAAGGCATTCACCAGGGTGCCGCTCCGGTGTCCTGGCGCGGGATGAACCACGAGACCGGGAGGTTTATTCACCACGATCAGGTCGGCGTCTTCGTAAAGGATAGACAGGGGTATGGGCTCGGGCTTGGAGGTGACGGGTTGGGGAGGAAGGATTTCAGACCGGATCATGTCGCCGCGTCTTGTGACATATCCGGGCTTCTTTGTCAGGCCGTTAATCGTAATCTGGCCCGACCGAATCAATCGACCGGCATAGGAGCGGGACAGGGCGGGGAACCGCGCTGCTATGACCGTATCGAGCCGGCGCCCAGCTTCCGATTCAGCGGCCTCAAAACTAAGGGCTCGCTCAAAAATAACTTCACATTTTGATGTGCCGATCCATCCCGCCTGACTGCGTTGCTCGTCGGTTAAATAGCTTGCTATTCGCCCTCCTCGCGTCTTGCCATGCGTGCGCCTCGACTCCTGAAGATGTAAAGTTCTTTCTTCGCGAACCCTGAGAATAAACACCCCTGGCTAATCATCAAGATCAAATATGGCATTAATATCCGACATGATAGCCTTCTCGTCGGTTTCCTTGGCGATGGAAAGCTCCCTGAGCAGAAGCCCCTGGGCGGTATCCAGCATTTTGCGTTCCCCAAAAGAGAGGTCCTTGTCGACCTTCAGCAGATAGAGATCCCGGAGCACTTCAGCGACCTCGTAAACAGAGCCGGTTTTAATTTTTTCCATGTATTCACGGTATCTCCGATTCCATGTCTGATTATCGGCGGGGATATCTCGCTGTTTCATAATCTCGTAAACCCGCGATACTTCCTCCTCATTGATGATATCCCGCAGGCCCACAGACGTGACGTTGTCAATAGGGATCATGATAATCATATTGTTGTCCAGGATCTTCATGATATAGAAATCTTTTTTTTCCCCGGAGATTTCCCGCGTCTCAATGGACTCGATGCACCCCACACCGTGGGCCGGATAGACTGCCAGGTCGCCAACCTTAAACATAATAGACGTTTCCATCATTTTTACACCTACAGCAAGAGTTCGAAGACTATATGATTGATGGACTCGTAAAAAGTACACAAACAGACGGCACAGTAAAAAGCTCCAAATGCAAAGCGCGCGAATCTTGAGGAATGAGGCGTAGTTATCGTGCGTCGCAATGACGAAAGATGAAGCGTAACGCGGCAGTTGTACTCTTTACGAAGCCTTCGTAATTATATATACCACTTTCTGGTGCAACAATCAACCCCTAACCATGTTCCCGCTTTTGCGTAGGATCAGGCAGGCCCATTGGTGGTCTGTTTCCTCCCGGATTAGCCTGAGGCCTTGTTCAGCACAGGCCGCACTCAGAGCCTCAGAGGCAGGCGCCTTGAAACCCGAAAGAATCAGAGCACCATCTTTTTCCATCTTTTTTGACAAAAGGCGGGATAGCCTCGTGAGCGTTGGGTAAGCCAGGTTCGCCACAATGACGGAAAAACACCCCGCCAGCTGTTCCAAGGGGGTCTTTGTGATCATGACTTGGGAACCAAGTCCATTCAGTGAGACATTGTGGGTGGCCTCGGATAGGGCGCATGGATCGATGTCCGTTCCCACCACCTTTTGCACACCCAACAAGGCCAAGGCCAAGGCCAGGACACCGGTGCCCGTTCCCACGTCCAATCCGGTGAGGTGTGAGCGCCCCCGAGGGCAACGATGCTCATCCAAGACAACATCTATAGCTCTCAAGGCCAGGCAGGTGGTGGGATGGGCGCCATTTCCGAAAGCGGCTCCTGATGCCAGATCCATTACCACCTCGCCGGGTTGTGGCTGGTACGCCTTCTCGGGGGGCTTAAGGACGATCCTTTGGGAAATCCGGACCGGTCTGTCAAAGGACCTTTCGAGAAAGCTCGTGCCGTACAGATGCGTGTAGGTGAAGTCCCCAAGCTCGACCAAGTCTCTGATGGCCAGCCGGACTGTTTTTGTCTGGACCCCGGCAGTCCCGGCAATGGCTTTTTCCAGCTCACGGGTGGGTATCTTCCTCCTTGAGTCAAGGACCATCTTGCGGATGAGTTTTTTGACCTTCTTCATCACCAATCCACAACCTGCCGTTGCATGGACCCAAAAGCGCTTCTAAGTCCGTGGCGAATCAAATGAGCCAGGACGGTGGCTTCAGATATGGGGATCGTGTCCGGGGATGGAAGCCTCCCCGCGGCAAGCCACGGGGAATCTTCACCGTAAGGAAGTTTTTCATTTTCAGATTCGCTCGCTAACCCCACCGCAAGCAGCGGGGAATGCGCTCGCTTTCGCGGTTCAAGGGGAGCTAACAAGTTGACATGAAGGAAGAGAAAATTGGCTGACATGACTTGGTAGCATCAAGGATGATAAATTGCCAAAAAAATAAAGCGCCTCAGGCGCCATGACAGGTTTGAAATCGCAACAACCTCGGGTATTGGAGGCGGGTGTTTCTTTACTCCAGGCCCTCGTCTTTCAGAAAGCCTCGATACCAACAGGAGAATTCGTACATCCCTTTGAACCGTTCGTCATCATTGATGATTCCCATACACATCTCCCAGGCCCCCTGGCCGAAGGCGTTGCTGTACCCATCGGCATCACAGGTTCGCAAAAATTCCCCGGCCAACTGAATGGCTGTGCGCCTCGATTTGTCCTTGCGGATGTCAATGGGATCTTTTGGCTCGATGAAGGGATCCCACGTGTCATAGCCGTGCTTCTTGAGGATATGCTTTCGCCGTCTGGGTGACATGCTGTCGAAGATGAACCGCTTTCTCTCTTCATCCTCAGGTGATAGCTTACGCATCTGGCTCTTTCCCGGATTTCATACCGAAGTACGCCTCATCATAGGTCGTCATCAAGGCCGCCGACATTGGGACGAGGCTCATATGCATCCTGGCGTTTTTGGACCCAATTTCCTGAAGCAGGTCTTTGGACAGCTGAAACAGGCGGTCATTCATATTGTCGAGGTTCACCGTGGGATAGGCTGTTCCCTCTTTGAAGCGGGTCTTTTCGCAGATATGGGTCTTGCCGGCAATCGATGTCGGGATACCATAGACCCTGCAGGTGATGGGCCTTTGGGTATAGAGATCACACAGGTCATGATCATTGAGAAACGGACAAGCGACGCGTTCCTGGGCCAAGTGGAACAACACATCTTCAGGCGGCTTACCCTGGTCGATGTACATCTTTTTCAGCTTCTGTTTGATCTGATAGTATTGCCGATCCGCCTTTTCGGCCCGCCTGAGGATGGGACGACGTTCCTTGCGAGCGAGCGATTTGTTGAAATGATAGTTCAGATAGACCGACTCGATAAGGGTGACATCAAACACGGCGTAGCAGCAATCGCAGCAGTGCATCTTACACCGTACACAGTTTGTATGTGTGTCCTGGACTGCTGCAAAGATCTTGTCTGCCTGAGCAACCAGGGCCTCATATTTTTCAAAGGTCTTTGAAAAATTTAACGTCATCATTCCTCACAGGGCTTAAAGCTATATCTTGGATAACAAAACCCATGTGCGCCTGTCAATGATCAATCAGCGCGATAGAATGAATCCGATACGCATCCCAACTATTGACAGGACGGGCGCTTTGCTCTATCCGGAACATACTGATGAGGCAAAAATTTATGATATATCAACTTGAACACCAAGTCACGCAGTTTGGAACCGGTTGGTTTGCACCCCTGCCTGTTGAGGATATCGATTTTGAAGCAGGGCTGGAATACCTCCAGGAACATCCTAACGATGACTTTATGCATCAGTATCTTTTGAACCTGGCAGGGACATTCGGGCCGAACCTGACCGGCCAATTGATAAAAAGTGGCATGGACGATCAGCCTTACCTCCTGGCGCTCATGTACGAGGCCTGCATCTTAAACGACCGACTGCACAGCCTCACAGAAAGGTTCCGTGGGACCGACCTCAGACAGCTCGGAAAATACACGCCCTTGATTTATCTCAACTGGTCCTTGAACGAAGACCGGCAGGAATCCACCTATTGGCTCAAGCTGTTTACCGACAATATCCTCCGCCACAAACAGGCAACGCCTTCAGAGGACCTCGAATTGCCCATCCCCTTTCATCAGGAGGCCATCGATGGGTGGCACAGCAAGGTGGTGCCTGTCACGAGGCTCTTGGGTCAAGGAGAAACCAAAGCCTCCAAAATAGCCGCCATGCATAAATGGAGCCCCGAGGATACGGCCAGAATGGCCATGGAGAGGCTGAAGGCTACTGGCTTAAGAGCCGGACGGGAAATGAGGAATCCGGCCAGCCTGACTCCTCACGCCCTGCAGATCCCATGGGTTCTGGAAGTTGCGGTATCAACAGGAAAGAACCATTGGCAACTGGCGGGCTCTCAGACCAGCTACGGAAAAGGGCTCAACGTGGACCAGGCCAGGGCCTCTTGTTGGATGGAAGTGGTCGAAAGGGTATCGGCTTTTGCCAGTTTTGACGAGGAAAGGGCTCTTCTCTTCAAGGATGACCACGCTCTGATTCGCGGGCGCTATGAAGACCTGAAAAAAGGTTCTCTTGAAGTACTAAACCCCAACGAGGTGCATCTTGAAGTGCCCTATGACAACCAGTCGCTCTATTGGATCGTCGGCACCAGGGTAGACGAACAGGGGGAACATGGCGTCTATGTACCGGCCCAATTGGTTTTTCTCTTCTGCAACCTTGATGAAATCAGCCTGACGACTGGTCAGCCCTCCACGGGGTTGGCCTCGGGCAACACCCTGGAGGAGGCCATGCTCCATGGCTTGCTGGAGATTATTGAACGGGATGCCGAAAAGGTGATGCCGTATACCCCCAAAAGGTGCTTTGTCCTGGAATCCGACGACCCCCCGGTGAAAGACATCTTGGACCGCTGCACAAACCAGGGTCTGCAGGTCCAGTTTTTAGACATCACCACGGAGTTTGGCCTGCCTTGCTACAAAGCCTTTGTTCAGGGTCCCAGCGGAGAAATCCTCAAAGGGTGCGCGGCGCACCTGGATGGCAAGAGGGCGTTGGTTTCGGCCCTTACCGAGGTGCCGTTTCACCCCTCGTGGTTCCAGCTTGTGGCCACAGCCAATGATTTAAGTATCGCCAAACACGAGGAGCTTCCAGATTATTCCTCAGGCGACACCGGCCGGGACCTGAAGCTCTTAGAAAAGCTATTGGTCGCCAACGGCTACCGCCCGATCTATGTCAACCTGACCAGAAGCGATTTGGACATCCCGGTGGTCAAGGCCCTGATACCCGGCCTTGAGATCTTTGCCGAATTCGACCAATTCTCCGGCCTGCACCTCCGTCAATTTTGCCATTACCTCGAGATTCAAAACTAAGTCCTCTGCGTGTAGATGACACGCCCGGTCACCAGTCATATTCAATCCCCCGCATACCCCCGGCGCAAAAAACTTGACAACCTGACGTTAAGCGCATAGATTTGTTTTAAGTATATACTCATAAACAAGATGAGACTCGGTGCGCCCTCAAATCCCGACTTATCGGGACATTTTTTGACGCTGAATATCTCAAGTGCCTGTCTTCCAGAATGCTCAATATCGTTCACAAAAGACTTTCTACGAGTTCATCAATCTTGAACCGAAAAAGCGAGCGCATTCCCCGTAGCTTGCTGCGGGGTTAGCGAGCGTATCTAAAACAGTCAGCGTTCCTTACGGTCGAAGATTCCCTGTAGCTTGCTACAGGGAGCTTCAAATGAAACATAAAGAGGTCAGGCTTATGAACGGTGCCGGCAAAGGCTCAGACGGGCCCAGGGGGAGTGCCGAACCTGTTGGTGACGTCATGTTCTATAGATTAGTTATTGACAGCCTTCCCGCAGCAGTTCTCACGGTCAAGGCAGATTTCAAGATCACCGGTTTTAATCCCTGTGCCGAAAGAGTGACCGGATATACGGAGGCGGAGGTTATGGGCCGTTTTTGTGGCGATATCCTCCAATGCGGGATGTGCCGTGTCCATTGCCCTTTGAGGACCGCCGTGACAGGCCAAAAACCCGTGTCTCTCGTGGAAACAACGATTCGCAACAAATGGGGGGAAACGATTCCGGTCAGGATGAACACGGCGGGATTGTTTGATGACGATGGCCACCTGATCGGCGGCGTGGAGTCCTTTCAGGACATTTCTCGCCTAAGAGATCTGGAGCGCGAGAGGGACAATCTCATTTCCATGTTCGCTCATGATATGAAGTCCTCTCTTACTGTTATCGGAGGCTATGCGCGCAGACTCTTAAAAAAGCTAAGAGATATTGAGGAAGAAAAAGAAGAAGGATATCTTAACACGATCAAGAATGAATCGGACAAGCTTGAAATGCTGATCCATGACTTTTTAGAGTTCTCCCGGCTTCAAACAGGGAAACTAAGATTAAATCGTGCAGCCACCGCAGTGGACAAAGAGCTCATGGAGGTCTTGGACTCCTACCAGCTCAGGGCAACAGAATCCGGAATCCATCTCAAGTTCCAAGATGATGAAGCCCTTCCCGTCATCGATGCTGATGCCCAGAGCTTACGCAGAGTATTCACCAATCTTCTTGACAATGCTTTGAAGTTTACCAACGCAAAGGGCACGATCACGGTATCAACGCAGGAAACACCTGACGACATTATCGTCACGGTGAAAGACGAAGGCATTGGCATCCCTCCGGATGAATTGCCATATATTTTTGATGCCTTCCATCGAGGGCGGGGGGCCAAGGAGAAAAGGGGCTTCGGCCTGGGATTAGCGGGAGTAAAGACCATCGTTGAAGCTCACGGTGGTCGTGTCCGAGTGGCCAGCGAAACGGGCAAGGGCTCCACGTTTACGGTCATGTTGCCCAAGGCTTCGAAGTCCGAGGATGGCCCATGATAATGCGCTCGCTTCCGCAGTTGAAAATGCAAAAGGCCTTTTTCGAATCGATAAGGTATGTCTTGGGTGGGGCCACCTGAGCTCAGGCTATCCTCTCGGCAACCGGCTGGCAGCTAGGTTCTGGAGACAGGAACATAATCAAAGCCGCCACCGGCCTGGGTGGCGGCATCGGCCACGAGGGAGACACCTGTGGGAGCCTCACCGGAGGCGTCTTGGCTCTGGGCCTTTACGATCGCGATGATGACTACGACCGTTTATGCCGCAGCTGTGTGGCGTATTACCGTGGCTTTGTCAGGCGTTTTGGCAGCAGCAAATGCCGGGATATTACCGGCGTCAAATTTAAGGAAGGCTACGACGTCAGGCGTTTTTTCGTTAAAGGCATCAAATGCCTGAAAGTGGTGTACACGTCCATAGAGTCTGTCTTTGATATGATGGGAACACCTACCGGCAGACTCGCTTCAAAACATATATATCGAATTCAGCCTCCTTTCCGCACAGATCAGTTTCAGTGTGCCGGGGCTGTCCTGTCACGCATTGAACGCCGCCTTGATCCTGGTCTGAGTCTACTTCTAAAGGCGACGCGAGGATTTACCGGGGGGATAGGGTTTCAGGGCGATGTGTGTGGTGCGCTGATGGGTGGCGTTTTAGCGCTTGGCGTGGCGTATGGAAGCGAACTGGAAAGGACACATCCCGCCACGCTTTTTAAGGCCGGGCTGATGGCCATGAAAGAAGGGGGCAGGGTTTTTGACGATGAACATCTTCATCCGTCCTTTAGAACCAGCCTGCGTGTGGGCAGGCTTTATAGAAAATTCGTATCACAATTCGGCAGTGCAAATTGTACTGCTATCTTGGGTCAAGCCCGGCGGCAGAAAAACAGGGACTTTTGTGACCAAGTTGCTGAGGGATGTGCTCAATTAGCACTGAGCATGATAGAGGCCCAGCCCTAAGGCAGTGAAGACGGAAAGAGACCCAAAAGAAGATATTAGAGAGGCGGTTTATGATCTTATTTGGCAGACCGCTCATCTCTATAAGGATGCGCCCGGGGGAAAGCTGGCATGTCCACAGCGGTCTAAATTGGAAAGATACGTGGACAGCAAGATGATGATGTTTGATTTTATGTTAGAGGACACGAAGAAAAAATCAGAATTCAAAGAAGTTATTGAGAACTTCTTGAAAGATCTGGAAGACAATTTTCACGCATTCGTACATGAGGACGGAAAATCCCTTTCATTTTATCGACAGAGAAAAAGGAATTTGCTTGACGCAATTTCAAAACACATCCGTATTCAATAAAGGAAGGGCCCGGGACCGGCGTTGAGCGGCCTGGTATCGTGTCGGGATCTATGGAATCCAGTGAAAAAATTGGGGCCTACTCCATTGGAGTCAACCTCATTCTCGTAGGGATCAAGGGCCTCCTGGGATTCCTGTCGGGGTCGGTAGCCCTTCTTGCAGATGCCATCCATTCTTCCACAGACGTCATTTCATCCATGACGGTGTTTGCCGGCATAAAAATTTCCAAGAGGAAGTCGAAGAACTTTCCTTACGGGCTTTATAAGGTGGAGAACTTTGTTTCCCTGCTTTCCTCCATATTCATATTTCTGGCCGGTTACGAGATTATACACACTGCTTTTTTTGAAGAGGCGTCCCTCAAGACGGAGTATCTTCCCCACGCTATGGCCGGGGTTCTCCTAACCGTGGCTATCACTTTTGTCTTTTCCCGCTATGAATTGAGGCAGGGGAGGAAGATCGGCTCCCCGAGCCTTATCGCCGACGCCCAGCACATTCGGACAGATATGCTCTCTTCTGCCGTTATCCTCGCCGGCCTGATAGGCGGGTGGTTCGGCTTGAATCTGGATAGGATCGCGGCCGTTGTGGTCGTCTTTCTGGTGATTAAGGCGGCTTTTGGGATTCTCGTGGATGCGGTTCGGGTGCTCCTGGACGCCTCGATAGATTTTGAGACCATGGACCGCGTCAGGGCAATCATTGTGAAGGATCCGCGAGTGGTCTCAATCAACGGGCTCTGGGGAAGAAACTCCGGCCCTTTCAAGTTCATGGAAGCTGATATCGTTACCACGAGTAAGGACCTGGAGAGGGCCCATGCTGTGGGCCGCAGGATCGAGAAGGAGATCAGAAGGCAGGTCTCAAACGTAGATCATGTCTTGATTCACTATGAACCACAGACAAAGGAGACCCTCACCTCCGCAGTGCCGCTGAATGAAGAAAAGGGACGGCTTGCGGAACACTTTGGAGACGCTCCTTATTTTTATCTGATTACCGTTCGGGTGAAAGACGGTGCTGTCCTGTCAGAGGTGTATCACCGCAACCCCTTTGCAGGGGAGGAAAAAGGAAAGGGAATCAAGGTGAGTCAGTGGTTGGTTGAACAGGGCGTCGACGTTGTCTATTCGCCGAAGGGCTTCGAAGGCAAGGGCCCGGGCTATGTCTTTTCGGATGCCGGCGTAGAGGTCATGGTCACACAGGACCGTCTGGCAGACATCCTGGGTGGTCTGATGAAATAGGCTGTAACACTTTAGCTCTTTGTAACGCGGGTCGCGCAAGCGGCAATCTGACTTCGCAAAGAGTGTTTATCTAAAGGAGACCTGCATGAGCCAGACAAAAATCACTGTTTTGTGCGAAAACACGGCGGGCAGGCCCATGGGACTGACCGGAGAGCACGGCTTTGCCTGCCTCATTGAAAAAGAGGGGCTAAAGATCCTCTTCGATACGGGTCAGGGGATGTCCCTGGCCAATAACGCCCACGTTCTGCAAATCAATCTTGCAGACATCAAAACCGTTATTCTGAGTCACGGCCATTACGATCATACCGGAGGACTGCCGGCCGTCCTCTATCCTCCCCGGGGGGTGGAGGTCATCGCCCATCCGGATATTTTCACTAACAAGTATGCCGAACTCGATACAGCCGGCGGCAAGGAGAAGGTTTTCATCGGCATCAAATACTCTCAAGCCTATCTGGAGGGGGCGCTTCAGGCCCGGTTCAAGTTGATCCGAAATTTTTCTGAAATCATGCCGGGCATCTACTTTTCGGGGGAAGTGCCCAGAGAGACCAATTTTGAGCACCCCGACAAGAGGCTCAAGGTGGATCACGGCGGCAAGATCACCAGCGACCCCCTGCTGGACGACATCAGCCTCCTGGTCGAAACAGACCATGGGCCCGTGATTCTGCTTGGATGTGCCCATGCAGGGATGGTCAACGTCATGAATCATTTCTCGGCCAAAACCGGACACAAGGAGTTTCGCGCCGTGATCGGGGGCACGCATCTGGGCTTTATGACCGGTCCCGGACAGCAGCTGGAAAGGTCCATGGATGCCTTGGATGACTACAAGGTGGACCTCATTGGCGTCTCGCACTGTACCGGGCAACGAGCTGCGGCGGTCTGCTACAATAGATTTAAAGACCGGTTCGCCTTTGCCTGCGCCGGTTGGAGCAAAGCCTTTTAGGCCGACAGGGCCTATTTTTTTTCTTGACAAAATACCGACCGGCACTTATTTTAGTTCTTAGCATATACTCATAATGGAGCTGTAATGGTCCGTCCACAGAAAAGTCGCCTTGTAAAGATCGACCCTAAAATAAATTACTTCAAGCCGCGCGGGGTGCCCATGGTCGACCTGGCACAGGTGCAACTGACCGTAGATGAACTCGAAGCGTTAAGGCTGGCTGATTTTCTGGCCGTGTCCCATGAAGAGGCAGGTAAAGAGATGGGGGTATCCAGGGCGACCTTCGGGCGCATTGTTGAACGGGCCCGCAAGATTGTGGCAGACGCCTTGCTCCACGGCAAGGCAATCAATGTGGAAGGAGGAAACTACAAAAGAGTGGACCCGACGGCAAACCGGGTCTTCTTGTGCCACGATTGCCAGTGTCGCTGGGAGGAGCCACCTGGCACAGGCCGGCCCAAGAAATGCCCGTCATGCGGGAGTGAAGCGTTTGAGCGTGTCAGCGCAAAAGGCAGAGTGAGACCGTGAGTCCTGTCAAGGGGTGGTCAGGAAAACGCTTCGGAACGATTAAACCTAGTGCGAGGAAAGGAGGCAACTAATGGCAAAACTAACCCAGGATATGAAGGATGTCATGGAAAAGGCCAGGGGCTATGCCCTAGCCACCTGTACCAAGGACGGCCTGCCCAACGTGGTTCCCGTGCATTTCGTCAAGATCCTTTCTGACGACGAGATCATGGTGGCTGATATCTTTATGAAAAAGACCTTCGAAAATATTCAACAGAACCCGGCAATAGCCATCTCCGTATGGGATTGGGACGCCAAACCCCGCAGAGGGTATCAATTTAAGGGAGCCCCCAGGATTGAAACATCAGGTAAGATGTTTGATATGGCTGTCGAGATGGTCAAGGCAGAAAAACCTGATCTCACAGCCAAGTCGGCGGTTGTCGTAAGAATCACAGACATTTTTGTCACCAGTCCTGGGCCTAATGCCGGCAAGAACGTGGAAGAGGTTGAACCGTAAAAGCGAGCGCATTCCCCGTAGATTGCTGCGGGGTTAGCGAGCGTATCTAAAAAGGTCAGCGTTCCTTACGGTCGAAGATTCCCTGAAGCTTGCTACAGGGAGCTTCAATAGGAACAGTTACAGGAGAAACCCACCTATGAAGATAGCCATTTCATCAACAGGACCGGATCTTGAGTCAGAGGTGGACCCCAGATTCGGTAGGTGCCAATATTTCATGATTGTGGATTTGAACGACATGAGCTTCGAGGCCGTGCCCAATGGCAACCTCGCCCAAGGCAGCGGAGTAGGGATACAATCTGCCAAGGTGGTAGCAGATAAAGGAGCCGAGGCAGTGCTCACAGGCAACGTCGGCCCTAATGCCCACCAGGTCCTGGCGGCAGCGGGTCTTAAGGTGGTTACCGGCGTATCAGGCCTCGTGCGCGAGGCAGCCCAACAGTACAAAAACGGGCAATTACGTACAGCCGAACAACCAAATGTTGAGAATCACTTTGGTCTTCAGGCCGGGTCCGACCGCGCCACCTCCGCCCCGTCCTGGCAGTCATCTCAGGCCGCGATTGCCACGGGCAGCCGTATGGGTATGGGACGCGGGATGGGTGGCGGCCGCTGCATGGGTGGCGGCCGGGGGACGGGACGTGGCATGAGACGTAGTGTGAACATCCCGCCTTCCAGGGCGCCCCAAGGTGAAGTCACCAACGAACAAGAACTCGCCTATCTCAAGGACGATGCGGAGGCGTTGCGCGAGCAAATGGAAAGAATCGAAAGGCGAATCAAAGACCTGGAGAGCGAAAAACCATAATCAGCTTACCCCGTTTGAAGAGAGTCAAAAAAGACGGTTTCGTAATAAGTGAAACTCCCCGACCAAAGGTCGGGGCTTGCGGGAAGCAGGCCGGTCAATTTGGCTCACGCTGTGAGCAAAACACTTTTTGCGAGCTTGCCGAACACTAAGGAGGAAACTGCAATGCCAAGAGGAGACGGAACAGGCCCAAGGGGCCAGGGCCCTGGAACGGGCAGAGGAATGGGCCAAGGTGGTGGTGGACGCGGTGGGGGCGGCGGCTTTGGCGCAGGCCCTGGCGGATACTGCGTTTGCCCCAGCTGTGGTGAAAGAGTGCCCCACCAGCTGGGAAGTCCTTGCTTTGAGCAGAAATGCCCCAAGTGCGGGGCGGCCATGACACGGGGATAGCCCAGCATGGTGATTTGCATCGCCAGTGGAAAGGGGGGCACGGGCAAGACCACGATTGCCACCAATCTGGCCGTGTCGCTGAACGGCCCGGTACAGTTGTTGGACTGCGATGTGGAAGAACCCAATGCCCACCTGTTCATGAATCCTCGGTTCAACCACACCGAGCCGGTCACCATACCTGTGCCCGAAGTCGATCTGGAAAAGTGCGATTTTTGCGGGAAATGCGGCGAGATCTGTCAGTTCAGTGCCATCACGGTGATTGGTCAAAAAGTCCTCACCTTCCCGGAGCTGTGTCACAGTTGCAAGGGGTGTATGATGGTCTGCCCAAAGGATGCCATCAGTGAAAAGGCGCGGGAACTCGGGGTGCTGGAAGCCGGGGCATCCGGCCCGGTCGAGTTTGTTCACGGCCGTTTGCGGATCGGTGAAGCCATGTCGCCGCCGGTTATTGACCGGGTCAAGGAGCGAATCGACCCCGAAAAGATTGCCATTATCGATGCGCCGCCCGGGACATCCTGCCCGGTGATCGTCGCCCTCAAAGGTTCGGACTTTGCTGTGTTGGTGACCGAGCCGACCCCCTTTGGTCTCAATGACCTAAAGCTGGCTGTAGCGGCCGTGCGCATTCTGGAGATTCCCATTGGCATCATCATCAACCGGTGCGACGTGGGAGACGATCAGGTCGCCACCTATGCCAAAGAAGAGGGCATACCTGTCTTGATGGAGATCCCCAATGACCGGAAGATTGCCGAGGCCTATTCCCGTGGGGTGATGATGGTGGATGTGGTGCCGGAAATGAAGGACCGGTTTCAAGCGGTCTATGAAAGAATAACAGAATTGGTTGAATGAAAGAACTCACAATCATCAGTGGCAAAGGCGGCACGGGAAAGACCAGCGTGGTCGCCTCGTTTGCGGCCCTTGCCCAGAATAAGGTCCTGGCTGACGCGGACGTGGATGCAGCCGACCTCCACTTGATCCTTGCCCCGGAAATAAGGCATGAAGAAGATTTCAGGGGTGGGCGAACCGCCCGGATAGACCCGGAAAGATGCACCGAGTGCGGGGAATGCCTGGACAGGTGTCAGTTCAATGCCATCAGCCCCGAGTTTGTCGTGAACAAGATTGACTGTGAGGGCTGCGGTGTATGTGTGTACTTCTGTCCGGTCGAGGCCATTGATTTTCCAGAAAACATATGCGGCAGGTGGTATATTTCGGAGACCCGGTTCGGGCCCCTGGTCCATGCCAGGCTGGGCATTGCAGAAGAGAATTCGGGTCTCCTGGTAAGCCTGGTCAGAAACCAGGCCAAGGTGCTCGCCGAAGAGCGAGGGCTGGATACCATCATCGTGGACGGCCCCCCGGGCATAGGGTGCCCGGTCATCTCCTCCATTACCGGGACCGATGCCGTCTTGATCGTGACCGAACCCACGGTTTCGGGCCTCCATGATCTTGAGCGGGTCGGAGGCCTGGCCGATCATTTTAAGATACCGACGCTCGCCTGTATCAACAAATTCGACCTGAATGAGGCGATGTCTGACCGGATTGCCGACTTTTGTGCAGGGCACCGAATCGATTTGGTGGGCCGTATCCCCTATGATACATTGGTCACCCGCGCCATGGTGGCCGGTCAGAGTATTGTGGAATTTTCAGACGGCGGGGTATCTGAGGCTATCTGGCAGATCTGGCGCCGCGTTGAGGACTTTCTAAGAGATAAGGCCTGAGTCGATGAGCGGCGAACATTATGTCTATGGGCCTGTGCCCTCAAGAAGACTGGGACGGTCCCTGGGTGTCGATCTGGTCCCCTACAAGGTCTGTTCATACGACTGCATTTACTGTCAGCTCGGGCGAACCAAAGAAAAAACAATCTTGCGAAAGCCCTATATACCGGTGGAAAGCATCCTGGACCAGTTACGTCAAAAACTCGAAGAGGGCGTATCTGCAGACTACATTACGCTGGCAGGTTCAGGAGAACCCACTTTAAACAGTGAAATCGGACGGTTGATTCACGATATCAAGAAAAAAACGCAGATCCCGGTGGCCGTGTTGACCAACGGTTCCCTCCTGTCAGACAGCCGGGTCCGTGAGGCCATCATGGAGGCTGATGTGGTCCTGCCTTCTTTAGACGCCCATGACCAGGCCGGCTTTGAAGCCGTCAATCGACCCCATCCTGAGATCTCCTTTGACACCATGGTAGAAGGACTCATGGCCTTTCGGAAGGCATATCCGGGCGAGATATGGCTTGAGGTCTTTATCCTGGACGGTATCAACGCTACCGAGACCGACGCCGTGCAATTCAAACACTGGATCGAAAGGGTGAATCCTCAGAAGGTGCACGTGAACACGGCAGTTCGTCCGTCAGCCGAGGCCTACGCACGGCAGGTCTCCCCAGAAGAGATGGCCGGGTTTTGCAAGGTGCTGGGCAAGCGGGCCGAAGTGATTGCCCCGTTTAAGACTTCCCAAGGGCATGAGAGGCGGGCTAATGTTGAGGAAGACCTGTTAAACCTCCTTGCGAGGCGTCCTTGCACCCTGGATGACATTGCTTCCGGGTTGCGGGTACACAGAAACGAAATCTTGAAATACATAGAGCCCTTGATCAAAGCCCGCAGGATTGGCACCGTGAAGAAGGGCTCTGAGGTTTACTATCGACCCGACGACCTTCGATGACGCTCAGAGACAACATAGAACAGGCCTTAAGAGGGGTGATTGATCCCGGCACCAAGCTTGACATCATGCGTATGAAACTGGTCAGAGACCTTTCGGTGGACCAGGACGGTACTGTCAGTCTGACATTTCGCCCGTCCTCTCCGGTTTGCCCCATGGCCTTCAAACTGGGGTACGACATTCAGAAAGCCGTGCAAGAGACAGAGGGTGTCAAGGAGGTCGAGGTAAAGGTGGCGGGATACGACCGGGCGGATGAGCTTATGCAGGTATTGAAAGAAGCGGAGAATCATTAAAGATGACGGCTTCGTAAAAATTCCAACTGCGGCGTTACGCTTCATCTTTCGTCATTGCGACGTACAATAAGTACGCCTCTCTCCTCAAGATTCGCGCGCCTTGCATGTGGAGCTTTTTACTGTGCCGTCTCTTTTGGCACTTTTTTCGAGTCTGTCATTAAAGGGAGGTTAGTCATGCCCATTTATGAATATGAGTGCTCAGATTGTGGGCGCACCTTTGAAAAATTGCAGTCCTTAGAGGAAAGAATTGCTTTTTGTCCGGCATGCGGCAAGGAGGCCCAAAAGGTCATGAGTGCCTCTGTGGGTTACATCATGAAGGGAGGCAACCATCACGGTGGTGGCCGCGACGCCAGAGAGCCCGGTCTCTGCTGCGGACAAACCTCGCCGTGTGAGCATCCCAAGCGCTGTTGCACGAAGTGAAGGGTGTGACCTCGCCTGTGTTGGACCTTGGCCTATAGAAGGCTATTGCTTATTATGAACCGAAAAAGCGAGCGCATTCCCCGTAGCTTGCTGCGGGGTTAGCGAGCGTATCTAAAACAGTCAGCGTTCCTTACGGTCGAAGATTCCCTGTAGCTTGCTACAGGGAGCTTCAATCAGGGCTGCCCATGAACGGACATGACCCAGCTATGAACAAGAAGGAGGCATAACCAACCATGAAAATTGCTGTCACCGCCACGGATGATGAACTCATTTCCGACATGGATCCCCGCTTTGGAAGGGCCAAGTATTTTATCCTTGTAGATCCACAGACCCTGGAATATGAGGCTGTTGAGAACAAACAGAATCTCCATTTGCCGCAAGGAGCAGGCATCCAGGCGGCAAAGACCGTTGTGGATCACAAGGCCGATGTGCTGATATCCGGAAATTGCGGCCCCAAGGCCTTTAATGTGTTGAACGCCGCTGGCATCAAGATTGTCACAGGCGCCAAAGGGCGCGTGATCGATGCGATTACCCAGTACAAGAACGGTCAGTTACAAGCCTCGGGAGAGCCCAATGTGGAGGGCCATTGGGTGTAAGCAAGGGGTTGCAACCAAGCCCGGTCGTGCTTATAGTTTACTGAATAACCTATAAAGACGTCGTACACCGTACAAATAAGGGAGGTAATTTCATGAGTGAATCTAAAACGTGTGGTTCTTGTGGGCCTAAGCAGGACCCGGACGGGGCTGCCCAGGATCAGCTCATTCAGGAGGCCCTGGGTATCATCAAACACAAGTTCCTGGTCATGAGCGGTAAAGGGGGAGTGGGCAAAACCAGCGTTGCTGCGAACCTGGCCGTGGCCCTTTCAAAAAAGGGGGCAAAAGTGGGTCTCATGGATGTGGATCTCCATGGCCCTGATATCCCCAGGATGCTTGGACTCAAGGGCCTTCTTAACGTCAGCGCAGACAACCGGTTGGAGCCCAAGCAGTATTCGGACAACCTGAAAGTCGTGTCCATCGAATCCTTGACCCAGGATCAAGACGAAGCCGTGATTTGGCGGGGACCTCTAAAAATGCATGTCATCCGGCAGTTTATCTCCGACGTGCATTGGGAAAGGCTCGATTATCTGTTTATCGATTCACCGCCCGGCACGGGAGACGAACCGCTTTCCGTGGCTCAAACCATCCCTGGCGCCAAGGCGATCATTGTGACCACGCCTCAGGAGGTGTCGTTGGCCGATATCAGGAAATCGATCAATTTTTGCCGAACGGTTAACATGCCCGTCTTTGGATTGATCGAAAACATGAGCGGCTTCGTGTGTCCGCACTGCGGCAAGGCCCTGGACCTCTTTGGTTCAGGAGGCGGTTTCAAAACCGCCCTGGCCATGAACGTGCCCTTCCTGGGCCGAATCCCCTTTGATCCCCAACTCGTGGCGTGCGCCGATGTCGGGGAGTCCTATATGGAAAAGTATCCGGACTCAGAGGCAACGGCGGCATACAATCAAATTGTCGAAAAGATCATGGACGGCAGCCGGACAAAAGCCGCTGTGACCGAATTGACACCGAAGAAACAAAAGGATGACAAAGACAAGAAGGAGGAAACCGTTATGAAGATCGCCATCCCCGTAGCCGAGGGCAAACTGACCGCCCACTTTGGTCATGCGGCGCAATTCGCCATTGTCCACGTGGAAAACCAGGAAATAAAGGAGAAGGAACTCCTCACGCCCCCACCCCACG
>Ga0315534_1000007_pt1 | contig 91654 bp, 78 predicted proteins | sample SalMarSW160240MG_FD_203094 | JGI IMG/M metagenome (GOLD analysis project Ga0315534, IMG submission 203094) | Salt marsh sediment microbial communities from the Plum Island Ecosystem LTER, Massachusetts, United States - Salt Marsh Sediment SW1602-40 ... | reverse complement strand
TTCTTGGTGTTGTTCTCGCTCACCATCAAGGGCAGATGTAACTGCCTGCACCGCTCAGGTGTCAGGGTCAAACAGATCAGACCCCGACCGTAACGTGCCATGAAATTGATGTCTTCGGGTCTCACGCAGGCTGCCGCCATCACCAGATCACCCTCGTTCTCCCTGTCTTCATCATCCATCAGCACAACCATTTTGCCCTGGCGGATGTCTTCAATGATCTCGGTAATGGTATTAAGCGACATTGGTTGCTTGTTAACTGATATCCGGTTTCTTGATGTAGCCATGTTCGACCAGAAATGCCTGGGTTATGGTTGATTCAGGATGCTCCCGCTCATGGGCGGCATCGAGTAAACGTTCGAGATAACGGGCGATTAAATCCACCTCAATATTGACCGTTGTTCCGCTCGTATATTCTCCGAGGATGGTTGCCGTGCGGGTATGGGGAATGATATTCACTGTAAACTCACTGTCCCGAACATCGTTCACGGTCAAGCTCACGCCATCCACGCAAACGGAACCCTTGGGGGCAATATATCTGGCGAGCCGGACCGGTATTGCGATCCGCATCCGCACTGAACGGCCTTCATCAACGATATCATTGACTACACCCACATCATCGACGTGACCGCTGACGAAATGTCCGCCAATCGGCATGGTCGGCAACAGGGCCTTTTCAAGATTAACGTGATATCCGGGCTCAAGACCTGAAAGCGTGGTACAAGAGAGTGTTTCAGCTGATATATCGACATGGATACCGTGTTCGTCTGAGTCTGCAATGGTAAGACACACGCCGTTCACGGCGATACTGTCACCATTTATCAAATCTGCACAATCGAGCCCGCCACAGGAAATCAGCATGCGCACATCCTGCTGCTGGGTTTCGATGGTCTCTATTGTTCCAAGCGCCTGTACAATACCGGTGAACATGATCAAATACCCAGTTTGTATATCCGTGCGATAATACGCCAGTCACGACCGACAGGACGTATATCCGATATATCAAGGTCAATGATATCCTTCATGGAATCCAGACCAGGCAGATGAAAAAGCCCGCGTCCCGTATCACCAAGCAATCGCGGCGCCACATAGAATATAAACTCATCGATCAGACCTGCCTGCAGCATTGCGCCGTTTAATGTCGGTCCCGCCTCGAGCAAAACCTCGTTGATCTGCAACCCGGAGACATATTTCATCACAGAAGTCAGCTCGACCCTGCCGGTACTTCCCGGGAAATCGCTGATCATCGCACCCTTTTGTAGCAGTTGCCGCCTTGCATCGTCCGGCCCGTTTCCCGCACTGGCAATAAGGATCCGGCCCGGTGTACTGAAGACAGACGCTGTCGATGGCGTCTTTAGCCCACTGTCAATAATGATACGCCATGGTGGTTCGATAGTATTGACAGCGGCCTCCCGGTCAGTATCGATCAAATCGTTCGCACGTACATCCAGACGCGGATCATCCGCCAGTAGCGTCCCGCTGCCTGTCATGATAGCTGAACTCCGGGCGCGGAATCGCTGGACGTCCCGGCGCGCTTCGGCAGACGTGATCCATTTACTTTCTCCGGTCGCAGTCGCGGAACGTCCATCCAGCGTCGTTGCGATCTTGCACCTTACATACGGGCGACCGGCGATTGCGCGCATGATATGGCCCGGATTCAAACCCCCGGCTTGTGACTCGCACATGCCGGTTTCAACCGTAATGCCAGCGGCACGCAGTCGTTCGATACCCTGACCGGCAACGGCAGGATTCGGATCCGGCATTGCCGCGACAACCCGTCGTACGCCCGCATTTATCAGCGCCTCGGTACACGGTGGAGTGCGTCCGTGATGGCAACAGGGTTCCAGCGTAACATATACAGTTGCACCGCGCGCCCTGTCGCCGGCACGGTCAAGGGCGTCGACTTCGGCGTGAGGCCCGCCCGCCCGTTGATGCCAGCCCTCACCGACGACCTCATTGTCCCTGACGATGACACAACCAACACACGGATTTGGACGTGTGGTGTAGGAACCACGCGCTGCCAGCTGCAGTGCACGCACCATGTATTGGTGATCGGAGATGGCATTCATACAAGTGACCCGCCTGCCCTGGTATCGCGGCTCAACCGTTGTCTGTCCTGCCCTTCAACGGCAGTAATGACATCTGTCTCTTCTTGAGTTCGGGCGAGGCCTCATTTTGCAGGCGCTCGATCTCCTCGCGGAAGGCGTTCACATCCTGAAAACTCTGATAAATGGACGCAAACCGTACATAGGCGACCTCGTCGAGTTCACGCAGCTCCGCCATTACCCACTCGCCCAGTTCACGTGACTTGATCTCGCGTTCTCCGCTGGCGCGCAACCGTGTCTTGATCCGGCTGATTGCGGCTTCGATATCCTCAACTGACACGGGTCTTTTTTCCAGGGCACGTGAGATGCCGCCGCGCAGTTTATCCTCGTTGAATGGTTCACGCGTGCCGTTATTCTTGACTATACGGGGAAACACCAGTTCCGCCGTCTCGAAGGTAGTGAAACGCTCCCCGCACGACTGACATTCACGGCGTCGTCTCACCGCGTCGCCTTCGTTCGCGAGCCGCGAATCAATAACCTTGGTATCACCGGCATTACAGAACGGGCAACGCATATTCAATCATACAGCACAATTAACAACGACTCTTCCATCGCCACCTAGCCAGTGGATTGATATACCGGAAACTGCTGGCATATATCCAGGACGTTACTTCGAACCTTGTCGATGGTGTCCTGATTACCGATATCATCCAGCACATCACAAATCCAGGCCGTGAGTGAACGAATCTGGTCTTGCTTGAATCCACGCGTCGTTACGGCCGGCGTGCCTATGCGGATCCCGCTCGTGACGAACGGTGATTTGGGATCATTCGGCACACTGTTCTTGTTGACGGTTATATTGGCGGCACCCAGCGCCGCGTCGGCGTCCTTGCCCGTCATGTCCTTGCTGATCAGGTCGACCAGAAACAGGTGATTATCCGTGCCTCCCGAAACGATTTTATAGCCCCGCTCCTCCATCACCGCGGCCATCAGGCGCGCATTCGTAAGCACCTGTTGTTGATACACCTTGAAATCCGCCTGCAGGGCCTCCTTGAAGGCGACTGCCTTGGCGGCAATCACATGCATCAGCGGACCACCCTGCGAACCCGGGAAGACCATCGAATTCAGTTTCTTTTCGATCTCGGCATTGGCACGCGCGAGAATAAAACCGCCCCTTGGCCCGCGCAGCGTTTTATGGGTGGTCGAAGTCGTGACATCCGCTATCCCTACAGGACTTGGATAGATACCCGCTGCGATCAGACCTGCGACATGGGCCATATCGACCATCAGGTAGGCACCGACCTTGTCGGATATATCCCGAAAGCGTTGCCAGTCAACGACCCGTGAGTAGGCACTGAAACCGGCGACGATCATCCTTGGCTTGTGTTGCAATGCCAGCTCCTCGACCTGATCGTAATCGATCTCACCGGTGTCACCATGCAGACCGTATTGAACGGCGTGATACAGCTGACCGGAGAAATTCACCTTTGAACCGTGTGTCAGGTGCCCACCGTGGGCAAGGCTCATACCCAGGATGGTGTCGCCGGGTTTCAACAATGCCATGTACACGGCGGCATTCGCCTGCGAACCGGAGTGAGGCTGGACATTTGCGTAATCGGCCCCGAACAGTTGCTTGACGCGGTCAATGGCAAGTGTCTCGACCTGATCGACAAATTCGCAACCACCATAGTAACGTTTGCCGGGATAACCCTCGGCATACTTATTGGTCAATATTGAGCCCTGCGCCTGCATGACGCGCGGGCTCGCATAGTTCTCGGAAGCAATCAGTTCAATATGTTCCTCTTGCCGCCTTGCCTCGTCCTCGATTGCTTTCCATATTGCATCATCAAAGCCGGCAATCGTCATATCCGCTCCAAACATATTCACCTCTCTATTCGTAAGCCTTTAATATTCCGGAAAAAACTGAAATGATACCCGATTACGTGGAACGACGCATCTGGTTGTTAATCAAGCAGTCACCAGCAACGCGATGATGCACCTTTCAGCAACCATCTTCGACGTTCGGTCCCGTCGATGCATCCATGTCATCACGTGGTGTGGTCTTTGATCATGAGTATATGCACCTTTCCACCGGGATGTCGGCATCCTTTACATATCATCAGCTTACAATCACCTTCAAGGCGCGCAAATCTTATAATATTTTGTTTTTATTAAACAAAACCCCAATGGCATGCTTTATGCTGATTACCTGTCTATAGGTAAACACATCGATATGTGTATGACGTATACTTGACGTAAATAACAGGGTTCACACATGCTGTTTATCCCGGCGAATTCGTAGTAAGAGACAACAGAATAATAACCTCACGGCTCGCCCATCGGGCTAATCTATCAGGGGAACAATCAAGTTGGTACAAGCAGAACGACAAATCAAGGATGCCATCTTCAGTTCCAAGGTCTTGTCTCTGCTGGATGCCTTGCAACAAACACGACAAGGCGCCGCCGTCTATGAACACGTTAAAAGCGTCCTTGAGTATTACGAGACCGATACCTGCAGGATACACGAAGGCTACGCCTGTCTGTTGCGTGAACTGCTCGATGCCTATGTCAACCTGTTGCCCGATGACTCACCGTTGCGCGTGCATCTGGTTATGGTGCAGAAAAGGCTGATGCCGCCTCTGTCCATATCGGAATTATCAGGACTGCGCGAGTACATAAATACAGTGGCGGAATCAATCACCCAGGGTAACGAGGCCGGGAGCAGGTCGATGGAAAAGGCCTTGATACCTCTACTCCGCTCATTCGGCATCAAGAATTCACCATCCTTTCCGGCACAACAGAAACCACCCGCCGGCACCACAGAGAAATCCGCCGAGACCGAGGAGGAGGTTACCGGAACCCCTCAGGATACCAACAGACGCGTGGATATTACATACCGGCAACATCTCGACGAAAAACGTCAACGAATCCAGGAGATCCAGGAGATCCTGGCACATCACGTCGCGGAAGTGGTCAAGCAGAATGAAGAATTCGGTGTTTTACTCGAGATCGAACACGAAGCCTTGCATAAGACGGAAGACATACAGGAGGTTAAAACACTCAGGGATGCTCTGATCAATGAGGTTGATAAACTACTCAAAGGACATTCGACACTTGCCAACAAGCTCGACAGTGCCAACAAATATCTGCAGATCATCGAGACGGAAGGCCAGCATCTGAATGACGAACTGACCCGCGTGCACATACTCAGTCTGACGGATGAACTGACCGAACTGCCTAACCGCCGCGCCTTCCTGCGCCGGCTTGAAGACGAGGTTGCACGCGTGCAACGTTACGGTTATCCACTGTCACTTGGATTGATCGATCTGGACGGCTTCAAGTCCATCAACGATCAGTTCGGACATGCCGCCGGAGATGAGGTATTGAATAACTATGCTGCCAACATCCTCTCGATATTCCGTCATCACGACATGGTAGCGCGTTACGGAGGAGAGGAATTTGCGGTGTTACTGCCCAATACCAATATGGAGGGTGCCTTGCAGGCGTTAAAGAAGGTACAGAAACGCGCAGCGGAAACAACCTATACATACGAAGGGATCTCCCGCCCCATGCCGACGTTTTCTGCCGGCCTTTCTCTCTACAAACCGGGCGAGACTCCCAGTAACCTGATCGAACGCGCTGACAAGGCACTGTATCAGGCCAAAAACCGCGGCCGCAACCGCATCGAGATCAATAACAGCGAAGGCGCGGATAACTTAAACGATTAGGTCGCCTTCCTGTTGCGGTTCTATAATGCGTCAGATCTGAACGAATCAATGTAAGCCTGCAGGACCGCGCACCATGCCTCGGCCAGATTCGACCTGTTGTATCCTCCCCCGCCCAAAGCCAACACACGTCCATGACCGATACTGTCGGCGATACGACACAGGCCCAATGCTGTTGTGTAGTGTACATTTGTTGAAAATTGCATATGGGTGATAGGATCTCCGCTGATGGAATCCGCCCCGCATTGAAGTATGATGAAATCCGGCCGGGCGTCATCGATGAATGTCTGGATTTTGTGCCAGTAACGAAAAAATGCCTCGTCATCAGCCGCGGGCGGCAGGGGAAGATTCAGTTTGGTTCCCCTGGCGGCGTCGATTCCGGTTTCATCGGCACTGCCGGTTCCCGGGTAGAGATAATGGCCATCTTCATGGACATCGACGATCGTCAGGTCGGTATCACGTTCATACGCATAAAAGACACCGTCTCCATGATGTGCGTCTATATCCACATAGGCTATACGCTGCAGTGAATATTGATTGCGTAGAGATTCAATGACCACCCCGCAATCATTGAAGACACAGAATCCTGATGCCATATCACGACGTGCATGATGCAGTCCTCCGATCGGTACCAGGGCCCTTGAGCACTTGCCTTCCATAATACGTGCCATGGCATCGACACTGGAACCGACCACATACGCAGCCGCGGTATAGATGCCCTGCACAGCGGGCGTATCACCGTAATCCAGAAATCCTTCACCGGTTTCCGACAGCGCCTTGACCCGCTCGACATAATCATGGGTATGAAACTGTTCAATGATCTCCTGAGATGCCAGCTGCGGTTTGCACACTCGCACCTTGTGTTCCAGATCCCGCCGCCTTGCTTCATTCCAGAAGGCATCCAGCCTGTCCGGACCAAATGGGTGACCGTTTCCAAAACCGTAGCGGGCCAGGTCTTCACCGACATATACGCAGACAGCGGGATCAGGCACACCGACACCTCAGACAAAAAAGCCCGCGCAAGCGGGCCTGCCGATGTGCCGGTAAAAGTACAATCACGGCCTGTCCGTCTCCAGGCCCTCTTTCTTAACCGGCATCAAGTCGGCTTTACTGACACCGAGTGCTAGCACGAACGTGCTGGCCACGTAGATCGATGAATAGGTACCGATGACGATACCGACGATCAACGCGGTGGCAAAACCGTGAATGATCTCACCGCCAAAGAAGAATAACGCGATCAGCACCAGCAATGTCGTAAATGACGTCATGATAGTGCGCGATAAGGTCTGGTTTATCGAGGTGTTCAATATCTCTGCGGGTGAACCCTTGCGCATCTTGCGAAAGTTTTCCCGGATGCGGTCAAATACAACGATGGTATCGTTGAGTGAATAACCGATCACCGCCAGGATCGCCGCCAGTACCGACAGATCGAACTCAATCTGCAGGATGGAGAAAAAGCCTATGGTAATGATAACGTCATGGATCAGGGCAATCACTGCACCAAAGGCGAAACGTTTCTCGAAACGCAGTGCAACATAGATCAGGATGCCGATCAGTGCATATAACATTGCAAGCCCGCCATCCTCGGTCAACTCATCACCGATCTGCGGGCCGACAAATTCAACGCGACGCAGTTCGACCTGATCGGGGTAGGCCTTTTGTAATACACCGAAGACCTGTGTGCTGATCTCGGCACTGCTCAGTTCTTTACGGGGCGCGAGGCGGATAAGGACATCACGTGAGGTTCCGAAATGCTGCACAAGAACGTCCTCGTAACCGGCCTCAACCAGATTGTCACGCACACTGCTGGGATCGATTGACTGGCTGAATTCGAGTTCGATCAGGGTACCGCCGGTGAAATCAATCCCGAGGTTGAGTCCGCGCATGGCTATCGAGGCGATCGCTACAATGATCAACGTAATTGAAAAGGCAAGCGCCACCTTGCGCTTGCCGATGAAATCAATAGTGGTGTTTCCCGAGAAGATCTGCATTTGCCTATATCGCCAGTTTTTTCACTTTACGGCCGCCGTAAACCAGGTTGATCACGGCGCGTGAGCCCATGATGGCGGTAAACATCGATGTCAGGATACCGATAGACAATGTCACAGCAAAGCCCTTGATCGGACCGGTGCCAAACCCGTACAGCACGACTGCGGCGATCAGGGTGGTAATATTGGCGTCGGCGATCGTAGACAATGCCTTCTCGTAACCTGCGTTGATACTCGCCTGTGGACTGTTGCCGTTACGCACCTCTTCACGGATACGCTCGAAGATCAGCACATTGGCGTCTACAGCCATGCCTATCGTCAGGACGATACCTGCGATACCTGGCAGGGTCAGGGTGGCCTGCAACATGGACAATACCGCCACGATCAATACCAGATTAAGGGCCAGGGCAAGGTTGGCGACTAGGCCGAAAGCACGATACCACACGGCCATAAATACCAGCACCAGTATAAATCCGATGACAACCGACATAAATCCCCGGTCGATATTATCCTGGCCGAGGCTCGGGCCAACCGTGCGTTCCTCGACAATTTCGATCGGAGCGGCCAGTGCACCGGCCCGCAACAACAACGCAAGGTCACGTGCCTCCTCGGTACTGTCAAGTCCGGTAATCTGAAAGTGCTTGCTGAATTGATCTCGAATGGTTGCGATATTGATCACTTCCTCGACCTTCTTGGTCGTCTTGACTTGCTTGCCGTCGACCATACGTGTCTGGGCTTTGTTTTCGATGAAGACCACCGCCATGTTTTTGCCGACATTCTCGCTGGTGGTCTCACCCATTTGTCTTGCGCCCTTGCCATCAAGCGTAATCGACACATTGGGACTGCCCGTTTGCTGATCGATTCCCGACGCCGCATTGATGATCTGGTCACCGGTTACAATGATCTCCTTCTGCAACAATACGGGATTACCGGCCCTGTCCCTGTACAGGTTTGAACCGAAAGGCACCTGGCCAGCCGCCGCCTGGCTCGCATCATGGGTTTCATCCTGAAGATGAAATTCCAGTGTAGCCGTTGCACCGAGGATCTCCTTGGCACGCGCCGGATCCTGTACACCCGGCAGTTGCACCACGATCCTGTTCTGGCCCTGTTGTTGTATAACAGGCTCGGCCACGCCCAGCTCATTCACACGGTTGCGCAGTGTCTTGATATTCGTTTGCAGCGCCAGTTTTTTGATCGATCCGATCTCCTGTTCGCTGATCGATGCCTGAATGTAGTATTCATTATCCTGATCAATATCCTGCAACGTGAGTTGCGGATACTCCTTGTTTAAAAACTCGTGACCCTGTTGACGTTCATTACTGTCACGGAACTTGATTGAAACACCACCGTTGTCACCCCGACCGATTGCGAGGTAACGGATCTTCTCGCCGCGCAGACCTGCGCGTATATCGCTGACGTAGCGTTCTTCGGCCTGCCGGACGGCGGCATCCATATCGACGCTCATCAGAAAGTGAACACCACCACGCAGATCCAGCCCGAGATACATGGGTAATGCATTAATGCTCGTCAGCCAGTCGGGTGTTGCCGAGACAAGATTCAGGGCCACCACATAGTTGCTACCAAGCGCAGCGGACACGGCGTCACGGGCCTTTAGCTGATCTTCAGTATCCGAAAATCGGACCATGATTCCACGTTCAGTCCTTTCAATCGCCTGGTAGCTGATATCCACGGATTTTATCTGCTCTATGACCCGTTGCTGCGTAGCATCGTCGATCAGTGCCGATCGCACGGGCGCAATCTGGATCACCGGCACCTCGCCGTATAAATTCGGCAACGCATACAACACGCCAATGATTATGACAACGACGATAAGCAGATATTTCCACAACGGATACTGGTTTATCATGGCCTTGAACTTGCCTGCTTTGAATAGACCACGATATCAGTCGGACTTCATGGTTCCCTTGGGCATCAGGGAACTGACTGCATTTTTCTGCACTTTCACCTCGATGCCTTTTGCCACCTCGATCACCATAAAGCTGTCACCGAGCTGGGTGACCTTGCCGAGCAGGCCGCCATTGGTCACAACCTCATCACCCTTGGCCAGCGACTCGACCATCTTTTTGTGTTCCTTGGCGCGCTTGATCTGTGGGCGAAGCAATAAAAAATAGAAAATAACGAAAATCAGTATCAACGGTATCAGGCTCATTAATCCCGATTGAGCACCCGCTGCGGGAGCATTCTGGGCCCACGCTTCTTTGACAAAAAGACTCATGCTTTATCCTCTTGGTAGTGTCATCCTGTAAATTGCCAGCGCGATATTACCATATATAACAAATATTTTATGCACGTTTTGCGTGGAAATCCGCCACGAAATGATCGAGTTGCCGGTCACTGATGGCCTGGCGCATATCCCGCATCAACTGTTGATAATAATATAGATTGTGATAGGTATTTAACCGGGCGCCGAGAATCTCGTTGTTCATCGCCAGATGCCGCAGATAGGCGCGGCTGTAATGACGACATGTATAACAACCGCACTGCTCATCCAGGGGACTGGTATCATTCTTGTAGCGACTGTTGAGAATGCGAATAATACCATTGCTGACAAACAGGTGGCCATTGCGCGCATTACGCGTCGGGATAACGCAATCGAACATGTCGATACCACGGCAAACTGCATCCACGATATCTTCAGGTTTTCCCACACCCATGAGATAACGTGGTTGTGAAACCGGCATGCTTGGCGCCAGATCATTGACCACTTCAAGCATCGCTTCCCGCGGTTCACCGACCGACAGCCCACCTATTGCATATCCGTTGAAACCCATATCGACCAGGCGTTCAAGTGATTCCAGGCGCAGCTGCCTGAACACACCACCCTGGACAATCCCGAATAGTGCCGCCGGCTGATCCTGATGAACGGTCCTGCAGCGTTGCGCCCACCGCAATGACAATTCCATTGACCTACGTACATCTGCTTCATCAGCCGGATAAGGGGTACATTCATCAAAACACATAATGATATCGGCGCCCAGGATATGCTGGACCTTGATGGATTCCTCCGGACCAAGAAAGATCTTGTCGCCGTTGACGGGTGACCTGAATGTGACACCCTGTTCCGATATATCACGCATATCACTCAGGCTGAATACCTGATACCCCCCCGAGTCCGTCAATATCGGTCCATCCCACTGCATGAACCGGTGCAGACCACGATGTGCCGCGATCGTCTCCGTTCCGGGACGCAGCATGAGATGAAAGGTATTGGCGAGAATGATCTCCGCACCAATCTCATGCAATTCTTCCGGTGTCATCGCCTTGACTGTCGCCCCTGTGCCGACGGGCATGAAGGCGGGAGTATGAATAACACCGCGCTGTAACCTCAGTAGGCCGTTGCGGGCGGAACCATCGACATCAGTTACAGTAAATTCCATTGTCAGCCAGAGGTATGTTTACACGGATCATGAAGTATCCAGCTTCATTCAGTTATTTATTTATTCAAATCGCTACCGGCACTGTTTCACCTGCGAGTCCCGCGGGTGATAAACATGGCGTCTCCATAACTGTAGAAACGGTATCGCCGTTTGATGGCATGTCCGTATGCGGCAAGGACATTGTCCTTACCGGCGAAAGCGCAGATCAGCATAAGCAGTGTCGATTCTGGCATGTGAAAATTCGTAATTATCGCATCCACAGTGCGAAATTCATAACCCGGATATATGAAGATGTCGGTTTCGCCCTTGTACGGTGAAATCCCGTCCTCCCTGCTCACGGCTTCCAGGCTGCGCACTACCGTTGTCCCCACAGCAATCACCCTGCCACCGTTCCTGCGTGTCTCACGTACCTGCTCACATACGGGCGCAGTCACCTCGAAATATTCACGATGCATGCGATGTTCACGGATGTCATTAACGCGAACCGGCTGGAATGTTCCTGCCCCGATATGCAAGGTTACATAGGCAGCGTTAACACCAACGGAATCCAGACGGGCCATCAAGGCCCGATCAAAGTGCAGACCCGCGGTAGGTGCGGCGACCGCCCCGTCAAACCTGGCATAGACGGTTTGATAGCGTTCGATGTCAACGTAACTGTCGCCCCGCCCGAGATAGGGGGGTAGCGGTACATGCCCGATTTCCTCAAGGAGACTCAAAACGGGCCTTGTGTCATCAATATGCAGGCGATAAAACCCGGCCTCACGCCCTTCGATCCGCACGCGCACCCCGTTCTCGAGTTCAACGTGACAGTTTATCCGCAGCGGTTTGCTTGCACCAATTTGCGCCACGACATGATTGTTATCCAATATCCGTTCGATAAGCACTTCGACCTTGCCACCGGTTGGCTTGGTGGCGAAAAGTCGCGCCGGTATCACCCGTGTATTATTGAATATCAGCAGGTCGCCGGGCCTTAAAAGTGTGCATAGCTCATCAAATTTCCTGTCCATGACCTTTCCGTCGGAACCATCAAGGCACAATAACCGGCTGCTGCCGCGCTCAGGGAGAGGCTCCTGGGCGATAAGCCCTGCGGGCAGGTCATAATAAAAATCTGAACGCTGCATCCTGATTCCCTGTTAATACCAGCTTGTCACTTGAGTCATGTGGCTTGTATACTTGAGCGTTATTGCCGGGGTGGCGGAACTGGTAGACGCGCCGGACTCAAAATCCGGTGGTTTTGCGACCGTGAGAGTTCGAGTCTCTCTCCCGGCACCAGTCAGGCTCCGGGCCCGTTTTCTCCCGGTTGACAGGCATGACGATAACGAAAATATAATTAAGCTACACTTAAACAACCATTATTAGTCTATTAAATTTAAAAACAATAAATTATACGACTTGATCACCATAATTGTTCGCGCTCATTCCCGGCTCTGGTTCAATATTATATATATGGCGCATGTGTACCTTAATTGTATCAACAGCGGATGTGAGGTAGTGACATACAACTACATCATGGGTAACAGGATATTTTAACAGACATGTCAGGCACAAGCTTTACACTCGAGATCCGGCCTGTCATACCTGCGCGCTTAAAGCGTCTGGACGACCTCGCCAATGATCTGTTATACAGCTGGGACAGCCAGGTCAGGAGCCTGTTCCAACGGCTTGATCCCGAATTGTGGAACACCTGTGGCCACAATCCGAAGGTGTTCCTGCGCCGCATCTCGCAGCACAAACTCGAACTAGCCGAAAAAGACCGTGTCTACATACAAGACTATAATCGGGTTTTATCGGTCTATGACACCTATCTCGAAGACAAGATAAAACCGGAAATCGATCAGCTGCTCGATGCCGACCAGGACCTGATAGCCTATTTCTGCGCCGAATTCGGTTTTCATGAAAGTTTTCCAATATATTCCGGTGGCCTCGGGATATTGGCCGGTGATCATTGCAAGGCCGCCAGCGATCTGAGTTTACCGTTTGTCGCAGTCGGTCTGTTATACAGGCAGGGTTATTTTAACCAGACCATCGATGGTAACGGCAATCAGGTGGCACATTACTTCCAGACCGACTCGGCCGACCTGCCCATAGTTGCGGCAACCGATACCGACGGCAAGGAAATCCGTGTCCGGGTTGATTTGCCCGACAGTTCTGTTGAATTAAAGGTATGGAAAGCCAAGGCGGGACATATCACCCTCTATCTGCTGGACACCGACCTGCCGGAGAACGACGAGACCCTTAGAGGTATCACATACCAGCTCTATGGCGGTGATATCGACACCCGTATACAGCAGGAGATCGTGTTGGGAATCGGTGGCGTTCGTGCCTTGCGTGCCGTCGGCTGCACCCCCACGATCTGGCACATCAATGAAGGACATGCTGCATTCCAGATCCTGGAGCGCTGTCGCGAATATGTACAAAACGGTCTTGACTTCCATACCGCACTCGAAATCGTCGCCGCGGCCACGGTATTTACCACCCATACACCGGTACCAGCAGGCCATGATATTTTCGAACACAAACATATAAGCTCCTATTTCGATAAATTTGTAGCTGCGCTCGGGATTGAGATAAAGCAATTTCTGGATCTGGGCCACTATCCCGGCAGCGAAAAAAGCTTCAATATGACCGCCCTCGCCATGCGTACATCCCGTTTTCACAATGGGGTCAGCCGTATTCATGGCGGAGTGGCTTCCCACATGGAAGGATATGTCTGGCCCGAGGTCCCCCCCAATGAAAATCCGATCGGTTATGTCACCAACGGTGTACATGTCCCGACGTTCCTGGCGCGTGAATGGGTAAGTCTGTTCGATATCCATTTTGGCGGTGGTTGGCGCAATGAACTCCTCAATGAGGATTTCTGGCAAAACCTCGACGACATACCCGACCACAGTTTCTGGAGCACGCGGCAGTCATTGAAGACGAAATTATTCGAGGAGGTCTACAAACGTGTTGCGCAGCAATATCGTCGTAATGGGTGCAGCCCGACACAGATAGAACGTCTGACTCAGCATATCGCCTCACAGGACCCTGACATCCTTACCATAGGTTTTGCACGACGTTTTGCTACATACAAGCGGGCGTCACTGTTATTCTCCGATCCGGAACGTCTGGCACGACTTGTCAATGATCCCGAACGCCCGCTGTTATTCATCTTTGCAGGCAAGGCCCATCCACATGATATTCCCGGACAACAGATGCTCAAGACCATTCATGAGTTTTCCCATCAACCGGATTTCGAGGGCAAGATTATCCTTGTCGAGGGATACGATCTTGCCCTGGCCCGCAAACTGGTCACGGGTGTCGATGTCTGGTTGAACACTCCCCAGTATCCTCTTGAGGCAAGTGGTACATCAGGTGAAAAGGCGGGTATCAACGGCGTAATCAATCTCAGTGTGCTGGATGGCTGGTGGGGGGAGGGCTTCAATGGCGAAAACGGCTGGGCGATTTCACCTCACGATGCGCATTTCGATGAAGCATTTCGTAACAGGGAAGAGGCCAATGAATTGCTGGATCTCCTCGAGTCTCAGGTCATAAGCCTGTACTATAACCGCAACGGTCACGGTTACTCCGATGAATGGGTAAAAAAATCCAAGAATTCCCTCAAATCCTTGATGCCAAGATTTAATTCACAACGCATGGTGATGGATTATGTGCGGCAGTATTATTCCAGGGCAAAGCAACAATTCGGCACCCTGTGCGGTAACAAGTATAATCCTGCAAAAGAACTGGCCAGCTGGAAAAAGGCTGTTGCCAAGTCCTGGCAGAAGGTGTCTATCCGTCGCCTTGATTCATCGCCCACGGCCATCAAGGCTGGAGACACGCTGCCGATCGAGATCGCTGTTGATCTCAATGGCCTGCAGCCCGGGGACATCTTCGCAGAATGCCTGGTGGGAACAGAATCGGAAATAAACGAGTTTGTCGTCAACGATGTGTATCAAATGGAGGCCGTCGGCATGACAAGTTCTGGTGAAACACACTTCAAACTGGAATTGCGTTCACCCCTGCCCGGCCTGCAAAAATACAAGATCCGCATCTATCCCTATCACAAACTCCTCAGCCGACGTTTCGAAACGGGATTCATGCGCTGGCTATAAAAACCGCGGGCGGTAAAACTTCCCGGCTCGATATCAGCTTATACGGCCATATAAATGTGTGTAGTGCCGCAGGCGTTCGTCTGCACCCGAAGGTAATTGCTCCCACTGGAAACGCCATTGCCAGTTGTCACTCATTGTCCCGGGCGTATTCATGCGGAATTCGCTGCCCAGCATAAGAATATCCTGCATCGGAACAATCGCCATTCTGGCCACCGATGCGTGCGCGCAGCGAATCATCGGCCAAGGCATCTCTTCGTCCACATTACCGAGGTAATCATCTACGTAGCGACGTGTGTTGTCGGATAACTGCTTGTACCATCCCAGGGTTGTGTCATTGTCATGAGTACCCGTATATACAACTGTATTTTGCCCATGATTGTGCGGCAGATAAGGGTTGTGGCTGTCGCTGTCAAACGCAAATTGCAGGATACTCATGCCGGGCAGATGATATCTTTCCCGCAGCGCCTTGACTTCAGGCGTAATCAGTCCCAGATCCTCGGCTACGAGGGGCAACTCCCCGAACGACTTGTATAGTGACTGAAATAATTCGTCTCCGGGGGCCCTGACCCAATGTCCTCCCCTGGCATCCATGTCTCCTGCCGGAATCTCCCAATAGGACTCGAAACCTCGAAAATGATCGACACGGATAAAATCGAAATATTTCAGTTGCGTTTTGATGCGATCCTTCCACCATTGGAAATCGTCATCCTGCATAACCTCCCAGCGATAATGGGGATTGCCCCAGCGCTGGCCGGTGGCAGAAAAATAATCGGGCGGAACGCCTGTCACGATGGTCGGTTTCCCGTTTTCATCGAGTGCAAAATAATGTCGGTTTGTCCATACATCAGCGCTGTCGTAGTCGACAAAGATTGGCAAATCGCCGAACATCAAAATGCCATGGTTATTTGCATAGGCCTTGAGCGTGCTCCATTGCCTGAAGTATATAAACTGCTCGAAGAATATCTGATGAATCAGCTTATGCAGTCGGCTCTGTGCCTTTTTCAGTGCGGCCGCCTTTCTGTCCCGCAACTGCGGGGGCCAAAGTGACCAGTCCTTACCCTTGTTCTCTTTTCTTAAAGCCTGGTATAAGGCGTAATCCTGCAGCCAATGTTCCTCTGCCGTGATAAAGGCTTCCAGGGCGGCCTTATCTTCTTCCGTCGCTTTTTCACAAAAGCCATGGTAGGCGGATTCCAGAAGGTTGTAGCGAAATTGCTTGTGGTTCTCCTTACCGGTAGCTGGCGCGGATTCGAGCGCGTGCGTATCCAGCCAACCTTGCTTGATCAGCTCCGCGGGACTGATCAGCAAATGATTACCTGCGTGTACCGAAAGACTCTGATAGGGGGAACCATGGAAATGTGTCGGTCCGAGTGGCAACATTTGCCATACTGTCTGACCGGTGGCATTGAGAAAATCTACAAAGCGATAGGCCTCCTCGCCCAGATCTCCATTACCCCACGGCCCCGGTAACGAAGTGGGATGCAGCAGAATCCCGGACCGTCGTCTGTTGAAGTAGTCTGAAGGGGTCAACTCGTTGCCATTTGCCCTGTACGCATAACACCTCCCTGTGCCGGGCTGCCACTGCCATGACTGACCACATGTGTCAGTGATTCGGGAGGCAGTTTACCTATCAAATGATAGAGAGCGGATAGATGCAGCCGGAATAGATGTTCAAAATTACTGACACTTTCCGCTGGATTATAATCTCCAAACCACCAGAACCAGTCCGAACCCTCACATACCGCCAGTTGCCTGTATGCCGCCTCGAGTTGCTCGCCTGATAATTGGCCGGCTGCCAGGACCGCATCAAAGGCCTGTTTTGCTTCACACAACAGGTCCCAGCCCCGGTTTTTGTCGACATCGCCAATCCATGTGGAGAATGTACCGTGCACCCAGCTACCGGCGACAAGCGATGGCATATCATGAACAACACCGGCATTTTCAAGAAAATCCCCGAAAGTTGTCAGATTGATACGGGGATGTTCTGACAACCTTTTATAAAGGGCGGTAATAAAATGATAACCGTTTTCCGGATAGTATTCCCATGCATTCTCACCATCCAGGATGATCGATACCAGTCGATCATGGTCCCCGTTGTACCCCTCCGCGATGGTTTCGAGATGACTGATCAGATTATTAACTGCATCATCGGCGTGCCAGGTGGAATAAGTGAAACCGATAAGATCCGACAATCCGTCATCCCGGAAAAAACAGGCAGGGCCCGTTTTCCTGACACGATATACCCGGTGCAGTCCGACTTCCGGAACGACCGGTCCGGCGGATGCCGGCCTCGACAGACTGTTACGTAAAACATTCTCGCCGCTGGCGGCCCAGCTGAACCGATACCGGGTAAGCAACCTGAGAAATTCTGCACTGACGCCGCCCTCTGCGGGCCAGCAACCCCTGGGCTCAATGCCGAAATGACGTTTGAACACCTCTATACCTTTGCGAATATGCCACTCAGAGCGATCCTCGCCCCCTGGATAGGCGCTGGCGACCGGCAGTGTTACATCGGGCATCGCTTCACTTGCACTGTTGAAATCCAGCAGCAAAGGCAGCATGGCATGTGCATACGGCGTCATGGATAATTCTATCTGACCGTTTTCTGCCAACCTGCGGTAGCGGCCTATGATATTGGTGATGATTTCACCGATGACCTCCATCAGCGTGCGTCTGTCCTTGAGTGTAAACAGCTTGCCCTTCTCGATCAGCATCTGCACCCGTACATCATCCCGGCGCACCGTCTCACCCAGCCAGGCAAGGTGATACCACATCAGGATGTCAACCAGATAACCATCCTGAAAATAATCAATAACCTGCTGGTCCTCGATTACCATGGACGCCAGCTTGGCCAGTTTCCTGTATGGCTGGTAACGGTTGATCAAACGCTGTTCGTTGGCGCGCAGACAGGCCTTGATGAGAGCGATGCGTTCTTCCCTGGTATTGGGCAAAGACGGCATTGCAAGGGCCGCCAATAAAGGATCCTTGATCTCCTTGCCCTGGGTAAGGTAGCCGTTTATCTGAAGCGCGTAATCCTCTATCTGCTCCAGCAGGATGGGAACGAAATTCACCACCGCGCGTGCCTTGGGTATCCTTTCCATGATCACCGCCATGTCATGGTAGTCCTTGATCGTGTGCAGATACGTCCAGGGCAAATGATAACGGCCGTTGATGGCATCACGGTATTCGGGCTGGTGCATATGCCAGCATAGAACAACATTCAAACGCTTGTTAACGCCCACGATGATACTCCTGTCCCAGCATATCCGGAGTTATCAGTATTACGCCACCGGGGCTGATGTAGAAACGTTTGGCATCTTCTTCCGGGTTTTCTCCGATGACCGTACTATCCGGTATACGGCAACCCTTGTCTACCACGACCTTGGTCAGGCGGCAATGTTCACCGATTTCAACATCAGGCAGGACGACACAATCGACGAGTTTTGAAAAAGACTGTACATAGACATTGGAAAACAGCAGTGAACGCTGGATGGAAGCCCCGGATATAATACATCCTCCCGATACCATGGAATCGACGGCCATCCCCCTTCTATCATTGTCATCAAAGATAAATTTTGCCGGTGGTAACTGGGCCTGATAGGTCCATATCGGCCATTCATCATCGTAAAGATTCAACTCCGGCGTCACGCCGATCAATTCAATATTGGCCTGCCAAAAAGCATCAACCGTACCTACATCACGCCAGTATGCCTGAACGCCGGTATCCGCCTCGCGGAATGGATAGGCATAGACCCTGTATCTATTGATCACGGAGGGGATAATATCCTTCCCGAAATCATGGCTGGAGGAAGTATCATCGGCGTCCTTGATCAATTGCTCGTAGAGGAACTGGCTGTTGAATATATAGATCCCCATTGACGCCAAAGCGAGATCATCCTTCCCCGGCATGGGCTGTGGTTGCTCAGGTTTCTCGGCGAAATCCAGCACGTAACTGTTATTATCGACGGACATCACTCCGAATGCCCTTGCCTGTTCCAGTGGAACCTCGATGCAACCAACCGTCATATCCGCTTTGGTTTCGACATGGCAGGCCAGCATCGGACCATAGTCCATCTTGTATATATGATCACCCGCCAGGATCAATACATATGATGGATCATAACTGCGCAGGATATCGATATTCTGGAATACGGCATCGGCCGTACCTGTATACCACGAAGTGGCAATCCTCTGTTGCGCCGGTACCAGTTCGACAAACTCACCCAGTTCCGCGCGCAGAAAATTCCATCCTTTTTGAATATGACGTATCAGGGAATGCGACTTGTACTGCGTCAGGACCGCAATCCTGCGAATACCCGAATTGACGCAATTTGACAAGGGGAAATCGATGATACGAAACTTGCCACCGAAAGGTACCGCGGGCTTGGCACGCCATTGCGTTAGATGTTTGAGGCGTGAACCGCGTCCGCCCGCAAGAATAAGGGCAATGGTATCTCTCGTTAATCGGCTAACAAAACGTGCAGAGTGGTCTCCTTCTGCCTTGCTCACTCTTTCATAACCTCCGCGTGCCTGTCATTTCACGAGGCACGATGTGTGACTCCCGGGTTCCGTCAATAAATGACAAATATTGAAGTAAATTATCTAGTTATAAATGGAAAACAGCGGATATACGCCAATTCCGTCGGACTCGTGGTCTGTTTAGATTATGTTATCATTATTTTTAACCGATGGGCGATAGCCATATTATGCGTTTATTAAAAAATATAACAGCCAATGGTAAGCTGAAATGACAAAATTAGCGGTTACTCAGGATTCCTCGACCACTAGCTCACTCACATCCGACGCGCAACTGATTATCCAGGCGCGTCACCACGACCCCTTTGCCTACCTCGGCAAACACCCGCGGGACGGCGGCATCGTCGTGCGCGCATACATTCCGGGTGCCAGTCACATCACCATTGCAGATGGCAATCATTCCATGCAACGGCTGGAAAATACCGACCTGTTCGAATGGCAAGGCAAGGCTGAACAGATACCTGACCGTTATCAATTACAATGGACGGATCGCTGGGGCAACACCCATACCGCGTATGACCCTTATACTCTTCCGCCACAAATCCCTGATTTTGACATTCACCTGTTTGGAGAGGGCAGACATCAACATGCCTACAGGATCCTCGGCGCCAATCCGCGAATTATCGACGGTATCCCGGGGGTATTGTTTGCAACCTGGGCCCCCAATGCAGAGCGGGTGAGCGTCGTGGGTGATTTCAACGACTGGGACGGTCGTCGCCATCCCATGCGTGCGCGCGGCGGCAGCGGCATCTGGGAATTATTTATCCCCGGTATCCAGACAGGGGCCTTGTACAAATTTGAAATCCGCAACCGGAACTCGGGGGATATTTTCATCAAATCCGATCCCTATGCACGCAGCTTCGAGTTGCGCCCCAGCACCGCCTCGATCATAACAGACGAATCAGGCTATGACTGGGAGGATGCGCACTGGATACAACAACGCTCTCACGCTGATTGGCTGCACCGGCCAATGTCGATCTATGAAGTGCATCTTGGATCCTGGCAGCGTGATGATAACGGAAATTTTCTTAATTACCGTGAGCTTGCCAGGCGCCTGGTGGAGTATATACGCAATCTCGGCTTTACCCATATCGAACTGTTGCCGGTTACCGAACATCCACTGGACGCATCCTGGGGCTACCAGACCACCGGCTATTTTGCCGCAACCAGCCGCTTCGGCGATCCGGATGACTTCAGATTCTTTGTGGATTACTGCCATCAAAACAATATCGGGGTTATCCTTGACTGGGTTCCCGGTCATTTTCCCAAGGATGCGTATGCGCTTGCCCGGTTTGACGGTTCAGCGCTCTATGAACATGAGGACCCACGCCGGGGCGAGCACCGTGACTGGGGAACCCTGATCTTCAATTACGGTCGCAACGAGGTCAGGAACTTTCTGATATCCAACGCGCTCTTCTGGCTCGAAGAGTTCCATATCGACGGATTGCGGGTCGACGCAGTTGCCTCCATGCTCTACCTGGATTATTCACGCAAGGAAGGCGACTGGGCTCCGAATATCTATGGCGGAAATGAAAACCTCGAGGCCATTGACTTTATCCGCCAACTCAATGAACTCACCCACACGCTGCAACCGGGCACCATGATCATGGCCGAGGAAAGCACGGCGTGGCCGATGGTCTCGCGCCCGGTATGGCTTGGCGGTCTGGGCTTCAGTATGAAATGGAACATGGGTTGGATGCACGACACACTCGAGTATATGAGCAAGGATCCTGTGCACAGACATTATCATCACGATATGCTGACATTCAGCCAGCTGTATGCCTTTACTGAAAATTTCATTTTGCCGTTCTCCCACGATGAAGTCGTGCATGGTAAAAGCTCGATGATCTACAAGATGCCGGGGGACGAGTGGCAACGGTTTGCCAACTTGCGATTGCTGTATACCTATATGTTTACCCATCCGGGTAAAAAACTGCTGTTTATGGGTTGCGAATTCGGACAGGGAAAGGAATGGGACCACGCCACTATTCTTGACTGGTATGTACTCGATTATCCGTTACACCAGGGCGTACTTGACCTGGTGGGCAGTCTTAACCGCCTGTATCGCGAATCAAGCGCCCTGCATCATTATGATTTCGAACAACAGGGCTTTGAATGGATCGATTGCCATGACTCCTCGCAGTCGGTTCTGACGTACCTGCGCCGCAGCGATGACGAAACCATGATTATCGCACTCAACTTCACCCCTGTGCCCCGTTATAACTATCGCGTAGGTATTCCGCAGGAGGGTGAATACGAAGAGGTGATGAATTCCGATTCAGTCTATTACGGTGGCAGCAACGTCGGTAATGCCCATACGATTCTCGCCGAAACCATACCCTGGATGAACCGGCCATTTTCCATTAACATCACGCTGCCACCGCTGGCGGGTGTCGTCTTCAGGGCACCCACTCAGGGTTAAGCTGATTATTTCAGGATTAATCCGGCTGCAACAAACATCATGCACATCACAACGGGAAGCAGCCACTGTAAGACCGCGGGCGCATTACAACCGTAAATGGTGACGGAATTGACAGGCATATTCTCTGCATGATGGGTCACATTATGGAACACACCGGCGGCAAAATCACCGATATCATCAAGCGACCTCACACGCCCCCTGACTTCGGCGAATGCATCCTTGACGACTTCCTGTACTTCTCCGATCATTTCAAGTACCAGGGCAATGCGTATCGATAACCGCTCCCGCGATATACCCAATATGCGTAACGGGAATGCGAGCCAGTAGAGAGCCATGACCAATTGCTGTCGCGAAGTGCAACGCAGTAACAGGTTGACTGCCATCAGGATCAATGACAGTGACGTTGCGCGCATTAGCCCTGAAACAATACCCTCAGTGGTCGGCAACCATGATGCATAGGGGGTAAAAGGAAACGCCACCGCCTGGCCGGGTGTCAGCCATGAGTAAATAATAAATATGGACAGGAAGAACCACCGCATTCTGCGGATCATTGCAAATGCCGATATTAGATAGACAGGCTTTGCCAGACAGTACAGGGTTACAAGCAACAAGACGCCGGTGATCAGTTGACTGTTGCCGGCGAGGGAGACAAACCCGGCGAATATCAGGAATATGACGATCCGTATAACCGGGTGAACTTTATCAACAATCGTGGAATTGAAGTCCTGACCAGACTGCGCAACAGGTTGCATCATCAATGACACTTGCGGCTAACCAATCTGTTGAATAAGTTCCTCAGCTTCCCGTTTCTGTTCTTCATTACCCTCACCTACCACCTCGGTTAGGATGCCACGCGCGCTTTCCTTGTCATCCATATCGATGTATGCCTTGGCAAGATCAAGCTTGGTGTCAACCTCATTGCCATCGGAAATAAGATTATCGTCCTCCATCTCACCAGATGAATCATCGTCCAGCGAGATTTCATCATCGATATTGGAAAGCCACTCGATATCATCATCCAGACTGGTATCGTCGTCGCCAGACTTCTTGCCAGCCTGCAGATCCATCTCCTGCGCATCGTCGGTATTTGATTCGCCGGAGGGCGTGCCGGAGATTGCCTCATTTCCGCTTGAATCGTCATTGGAATCAATATCCGAATCAAAATCTTTGTTCAAGGCATCCAGTTCGAAGTCGAGCGCATTTTCCCTTAGCTCGTCATCTCGGCTTGTATCAACACTGGCATCGATATTGGTTTTATCCTTATTGTCATCCTCGGAGTCTAGTGCTGCGCTCAGCCCCGACTCGAATTCTATGCTATTGCCCATATTCTCCGCAGACGTTCCGGAAGCCCTCTCAGTCTTGGCTACATCGGACTGTTGAGCATCTTCTAGGGAACTTGCAACTGCCAGGCCCGGTTCAAAATTGATGACATTACTCTTGTCTTCGCTGGTTTCATCACGGGCAGATTCTTCGGCCCGGATTTCATTCGTCTCCGCAGGGAGATCCTCCAGGGATGTCTCTGACTGTTCGTCCATATCAAAACTCGGCAGATCGTCATCGGCCTGATTGAGCGCTGTTTCATCCGATGGCTCGGCTAGCGACCCTGATCGATCATCTATGTCCTGGTTCTCGTCATCCGTCATGGCAAAGGATGCGGGCTGTTCATCAGCATCGAATAAGGCGACTGATTCCTCCGGATCGGTGGTGACTGTATCCTCGGTCGCTGCTTCATTTGTCCCGGACAGCTTTTCTGTCTTCTCCTCGAATGACAGGTCTTGATCCATTCCCTGCTTGCCGGGATCCTCGTCGATATCGATCTTGTCTAACGTATCAGGGCTATCGGAGAAGATCGTCGACAGGTTATCGTCAATATCGTCGTCAATCATGGCGCCAGGCTCGCTGGGAATGCTGCTGTGATCATCGGCGCTGCTGAACAGCGGATGATCCGGCGTCAGCTTTTTGCCTATCTGAACCACTTTATCCCATACCGGCCCACCCTGTGGACCGATAGTGGCATAGAGTTCCTCGGCCTGTGCAACAAAACCGTCAACGTCCTTGCTCTCGGCATATACTTCCATCAATTTCAGCTTGTAATCATTCCGGTCGGGTTCATTCTGCAGGGCGCCATTCAATAACTCGATGGCCTTGTCAAAGCGGCGATAGGCAAGATAGACATCGGCCTCAGCGAGGACGTCCATTTCATCGGAATCGGTTTCAATCGCGTCCAGAGCCGATTCCGCCGTATAGCCACTCACGGCGCTCGCGATTGCAGAATCAGATTCATCGGCAACCTGGTCTGCAGCAGCCAGAATTCCTTCCTCAAATCCGTCTGATGCCACCTGGCGCTGACGGACCTTCATCCATATCAGGATCAGGACAATCACGACCACCAATCCACCCAGTCCCAGTGTCAGCGGATCCCTCATTAACATGGTGAAAGCGCTGTCTCCTGCAGGTTGCGCGGCAGGCGGCGCCGGTTTCGGTGGTGTTGCCGGTTGCGGCGGCGGGGCTACCGGCTGCTGTGCCGATTCCGGTACTTCAACCTCGGCGAGCGGTGCTGCTTCGGCCTGTTCCGTTTGCGGTGTGCCACCCGCAGCCTGTTGTTGTGTCGCACTACCCTGGATGGCGGCCATGGTGTCATCCTTCAAAGTAACCAGCCGCTGCATGGAAGCAAGCTGATCTTCCAGGGCGGATATCCGGTTACGCAGTTCCTCGTTCTCCTGGCGGGTCACGTCCGATGTCTCGAGCGCCATGTTCAGTTCTTCGCGCAGAGACTCCAGTTCTGCGTTCACGTTCGCAAACCCTGCGCCTGTTTCCGACCCGGACTCCCCTGAGCTCGGGGCTACCAGTTTCAATTGCGCCTGGCCCCCGGTCTGTTTGCCGGCTGTCGCCGAAGGGGCGCTTGATGATGCATCCGTGCCGACAGCACGTTGTCCGGCCGCTTGTCCGGCATTGCGTTTCGCGTCCAGCCATTGTTGATACTGGAGCCGGGACTCCCGCAACGCCTCCTGGGCACTCATCGCGTTAATCGAATCCGGATCGCTGATGCGCAGGACATAGCCGGCCTTCAGTTCATTGATGTTATTGTTATAAAAGGCGTCCGGATTATTCTTCAGCAAGGCCATCATGACCTGGTGCACGGTCACAGAGCTATCCGGCCGCAATCGGGTTGCGATCGACCACAGGGTATCGGTTCTAGTGACAGGCCCGTATTGCAGCCCACCGGAAGCACTATGCAGTGGTACCGCCTGATCCGGTCCACGAGATACAGATGTACTGGCCGTCGTATTTTCGACACTTGTTTCCGGGCCCGGGCGCGGTTGTTGCGACGGCCTACTGACGGTTTCGGTGGCCGCCTCAACCGGTGACGGTTTTTCATTCAACAATACGGGGGGATCCAGCAACACGGTATATTCCCGCATCAATCGCCCGTTCGGCCAATTAACCTCTACCAGAAAGTCCAGAAAGGGCTCCTTGATAGCATCTTTCGATGACACCTTGATATACAGGCCGCCTTCCGGTTTCTTGTCGATTTCGAATTTCATCGACGACAGGTACACGGGACGGTCCAGATCTGCGCGGGCAAAGGCATCACTCGATGCCAGATCTACCTTGAGTTCGTCGGGATTGATGGAATTAGCGGATAAAAGTCCGATTTCGGCGTCCAGCGGCTGGTTCAGAGCAGAATGTAAGCGAATATCACCCAATCCCAGGGCGTAGCTGTTGAAAGGCAAAAGTAACGACAATGCGGCAATTCCAATCGCCAGACTTCGCAATATCCTATCTCCTATTTTTTCCGGGCAGATCTTCATTGAGCGTCCAATCTGGATCAAACTGAAATGTATAATGCAATTTTTATTCCAGATAATTGCCACCCTTGGTTACCCCGAGACTTGCAAACACCTAATTAAGGAATTCTTTTACCAGAATTTCCGCTATTTGAACACTATTTAGTGCCGCACCCTTGCGTACATTATCCGAGACCACCCACATATTCAAACCATTGTGACATGAGAGATCCTCCCGAATACGACCGACATACACCGGATCAGTACCGGCCGCTTCCGTCACTGCGGTCGGATAACCTCCCGGCTTGTGTTTATCCAGCACTACAACGCCGGCGGCCTTTTTGAGTAACGTGCTGGCATCTTCGGCACTGATCTTGTTTTTTGTTTCAATATGCACTGCTTCCGAGTGCCCGTAAAAAACCGGGACACGTACACAGGTCGGATTCACCAGTACGCTGTCATCTTCCAGGATCTTATGGGTTTCCCATATCATTTTCATCTCCTCTTTGGTATAGCCATTCTCCTGAAATTCATCGATATGGGGTAACACATTAAAGGCGATCTGTTTCGGATACACGCCGGTTTGAACCGGTTTGCCGTTCAACAGGTCGGCGGTCTGCCTCGCCAGTTCTTCGATGGCCTCCTTGCCGGTCCCGGAAACGGCCTGATAGGTACACACATTGACGCGGTTGATGCCCACCGCGTCGTACAGAGGCTTGAGTGCCACTACCATTTGAATAGTGGAACAATTGGGATTGGCAATAATATGACGGTTATTGTAGTCGGCGATCCGGTGCGGATTGACCTCCGGAACCACCAGCGGAATATCCTCATCGTAGCGAAACCTGGAGGTGTTATCGATCACGATGCAACCCGCGGACGCCGCCTTGGGTGCATATTCGGCCGATACACCGGCACCGGCAGAAAAGAGTCCGATCTGAACATCTGAAAAATCAAATTCTGCCAGATCCTGTACCAAGATATCGTTTCCTTTATAACTGATCCTTGAACCAGCGGAACGGCTGCTTGCCAATGGAAAGAGCTTTTTCAACGGGAAATTCCGCTCCTCCAGAATGGCGATCATGGTCTCGCCAACCGCCCCGGTTGCACCGACAACTGCCACGTTGTATTGATTATTCATCGACCAGAACTTCCCTACCTTAATATATTAACTACCGTAAATACCTTGATCTTTATCACAGATATATATATCGAACACTTTCATATAGCTGCAGCAATCGCATCACCCATTTCAGCGGTCGTCACCCTGTTGGTGCCCGGCGTATGGATATCTGCAGTACGGTAGCCGTCATCCAGTACCCGATTCACCGCTGTCTCGATGCGCGCAGCGCATTGCATCTCACCCAGCGAATAACGCAGCAACATGGCGAGCGACAGGATTGTCGCGACTGGATTGGCAATCCCCTGGCCGGCGATATCCGGTGCCGAGCCGTGAATCGGCTCGTACATGCCCTTGCCCTCCTCATTAAGTGAGGCGGACGGCAGCATTCCGATGGAACCCGTCAACATGGCGGCACAATCGGAGAGGATATCACCGAACATGTTGGTTGTAACAATAACATCAAATTGCCTGGGCTGACGCACCAGTTGCATAGCAGCATTATCCACATACATATGACTCACTTCCACATCAGGGTATTCTCCGGCGACAGTTGTCATGACCTCACGCCATAACTGTGTACACTCAAGGACATTCGCCTTGTCCACAGAACAGACCTTTTTGTTCCGCTTCTGTGCGGTTGTGAATGCGACACGGCCGATACGCTCGATCTCTGATTCACTGTAGACCATCGTGTTAAATCCTTGCCGCTCACCGTTATCAATCACGCGTATTCCACGTGGCTGACCGAAGTAGATACCGCCCGTCAACTCCCGCACGATCATGATATCCAGTCCTGAGACAATGTCGGGCTTCAGTGAAGAGGCATCCGCCAACTGTGGAAACAACACTGCAGGCCGCAGATTGGCAAACAGGGACAACCCGGAACGAATACCGAGCAATCCCTTTTCCGGTCGCAGCGCAATATCAAGTGATTCCCATTGCGGTCCGCCGACGGCACCCAACAGCACCGCATCGGCCTGTCTGGCCATATTCAGTGTCTTTTCCGGTAACGGATGTCCCGTCGCATCGATCGCGGCACCGCCGATCTGTGCATGCTGGATATCAACCGACAAGCCGTGAGATGTTTGCAAACGCTCCAGTATCTTTTCCGCTTCGGCGATGATCTCCGGACCGATACCGTCCCCAGGTAACACAAGAATTGTTTTTGTCATCGATCAACCATATGTTGCGTGACTAGACCTTGCTGTTGTTGTTGAACAGCCAGGGGGCGCTACGGCGGCGATTTTCTTCATATCGTTTGATCTCATCTGTATGCTGAAGCGTCAAACCAATTTCATCAAGGCCGTTCAACAGGCAATGTTTGCGAAATCCGTCGATATCGAACGCAAACACCTCGCCTTCCGGAATCGCCACGGTCTGTTCGGGAAGGTTGACGACCAGCTTGAATCCCGGAAACACCTCGACCTGCTTGAACAGCTTGTCGATTAAGTGTGGCGGCATGATGACGGGCAATACACCGTTCTTGAAACAATTGTTATAGAAGATATCAGCAAAGCTTGGGCCGATAACCACCCTGAAGCCGTAATCAAGCAATGCCCACACGGCGTGCTCGCGGGATGACCCGCAACCGAAATTATCCCGTACGAGTATTATAGTGGCGCCGGCGTAACGCCGCTGGTTCAGTACAAAATCAGGATTCAGTGGACGTCCGGTGTTATCCATGCCCGGCTCGCCGTGGTCCAGGTAGCGCCATTCATCGAACAGGTTTGGACCGAAGCCGCTGCGCTTGACCGATTTCAGAAACTGTTTGGGTATGATGGCATCGGTATCGACATTGGCCCGATCCAGCGGCATGACGATACCCTCTACGATATTAAAGGCCTTCATTACTATTCCACCAAGAGAGATATCAGATTAATGTAAAATTTCCCGCGCAATTGGCAAACCATCCACCTTATCATGAAATGTCACTGTCTCCCGGTTGCAGTGAACCGGATCTTTTGTGATGACTCAATGGGCGCGCTCCAGTTCCGAGACATCGACAAAATGTCCTGCCACGGCAGCCGCAGCAGCCATTGCCGGACTGACAAGATGGGTACGCCCACCTTGCCCCTGTCGGCCTTCAAAATTCCGGTTCGATGTGGAGGCACAACGTTCACCCGGTTCCAGTCGGTCGGCATTCATTGCAAGGCACATGGAACATCCGGGCTCCCGCCACTCAAATCCAGCTGCAAGGAAAATTCTGTCCAGGCCTTCCTCTTCGGCCTGGCGTTTAACCAGGCCGGATCCGGGAACCACCATGGCAAGCTTGATGTTGCCGGCAAGCTTATGGCCGCGCACGACCGCAGCGGCCTCTCGCAAATCTTCAATGCGCGAATTGGTACACGAGCCGATGAAAATCTTGTCCAGCTTGATGTCCCGAATCCGGGTTCCGGGCGCCAATCCCATATACTGCAAGGCACGCCGCATTCCCTCAATCTTGGTGGTATCGGTCTCACCGGCCGGGTCCGGTACGCGGCCATCGACCGGCACCACCATCTCGGGTGACGTACCCCATGAGACCTGCGGCCTGATCGTGGCGGCGTCGATATCCTCGACCTGATCAAACTGTGCGTCTGAATCACTGTGCAAATCGCGCCACACGGCCACGGCCTGTTCCAACAAATCACCCTTGGGTGCTAAGGGACGGCCTTTTACATAGTTGATGGTCTTGTCATCCACGGCAACCATGCCCGCGCGCGCGCCGGCCTCGATACTCATATTACAGATCGTCATCCGGCCTTCGATGGATAGATCCCTGATCACATCGCCGCCGTATTCGATTACATAACCGGTGGCGCCGGCGGTTCCGATCCTGCCGATGATGGCAAGCGCAACATCCTTGGCTGTCACACCCGGTGCCAGACGGCCGTTGACCGAGATCAGCATATTCTTTGATTTTTTCATGACCAGGCATTGCGTTGCCATGACATGCTCGACCTCGGATGTGCCGATACCGAAGGCCAGTGCTCCGAAGGCACCGTGGGTTGATGTATGGGAATCTCCGCAAACAATGGTCATCCCGGGAAGGGTGGCACCCTCTTCCGGACCGATGACATGCACGATCCCCTGGCGAGGATCATTCATGTGAAATTCGATGATACCCAGTTCCGCGCAATTACGATCGAGCGTCTCGACCTGGATACGTGATACCGGGTCCGATATCCCGCGGCTGCGGTCCGTCGTCGGGACATTATGATCCGGAACTGCCAGCATCGAATCTACACGCCACGGCATCCTGTGCGCCAGCCGCAAGCCCTCGAAGGCCTGTGGCGAGGTCACCTCATGCACCAGATGACGATCTATATATAGAATACTGGTCCCGTCATCATTCCTGCGGACCTCGTGGGATTCCCATAATTTGTCATAAAGTGTCTTGCCGGCCATCGGTCATTGCACCCGTATCATTCATAACCATCTTCTCTATCATAGCACTATTTCACTATGCTAACCTATTGTATCAACAGGACTACTGGCATTGCGCCAGGCGGTTATTCCGCTTGTATACCTGTTATCTGCATGCGAAGATTACAAAAAACAAGGTCATCAAGAGATTTATCAGCCACGACATGTCCACCGCGATAAAAGCACGCATCATCGATGGGAAAAGTATCGCCGCCGGGATACGCGGGCAGATCAAACAGCGGGTCACTGAGCGCATCGCCCGGGGTGCCCGACCGCCCGGCCTGGCGGTCATCCTGATCGGCAATGATCCTGCCTCCGAAGTCTACGTACGCAACAAACGCAGGGCGTGTGAAGAAGCCGGTATTGTTTCCCGATCCCATGATTTGCCAGCATCCATCCCACAAAAGGAACTGGTCGAGCTGATCGACCGGTTAAACGATGACAGTGACATTGACGGCATACTGGTGCAATTACCATTACCCGAACATATCGATACCGAAACGATCATCGAACGCATCCGCACCGACAAGGATGTCGACGGCTTTCATCCCTATAATATCGGCCGCCTTGCACTGCGCATACCGCTGCTGCAACCCTGTACGCCGCGGGGCATCATGGTATTACTGGAGCATACGGGAGAACCCATCAGGGGAAAACACGCGGTGGTCGTCGGCGCCTCGAATATTGTCGGCAGACCGATGGCGATGGAACTGTTGTTGGCGGGCAGCACCGTGACGACCTGTCATCGATTCACGACTGATCTTGCCAGGCATATCTCACGTGCCGATATCATGGTGGTCGCCACAGGCAAGGCGGGCCTGATAAAGGGCGAATGGATCAAACCGGGTGCCATCGTCGTCGACGTCGGCACTACCCGCAACGCCCATGGAAAACTGGTCGGTGACGTCGAATTCGATGTGGCGGCGGAACGCGCCGGATGGATCACACCGGTGCCGGGCGGAGTTGGCCCGATGACCGTTGCGATGTTGCTGGAAAATACCTTGTATGCTGCCGATCAGCTGCACGCCGAGATCTGACGAAAACCCACCCCATTTATTTCCGCAGACATGGCTTTAATAACGGCCAACTCCTGAAACCTGCCCCTGATGTGTAAAGCAGAACTTACAAAACACTTGAAAATCAAAGGATCTTTTGAACATCCCGACCCCAAGTAGTATAATAGACCTACCCTTCAATAATCATATCCGTAGGTATCAGTTGTAACAAATATGATCCGTCATGTTGAATCTGTGGCCTGCCACGCGTATCTTGGTATGTCCGGCATATCTCGCATGAGTGCGAATAAAAAAACAGCATCGCCACGCATACTCTCTGCATTAGTCGTGGGCGCCATATTCAGCGTCTGTGAACCCCTGTCTGCCGCCACCATTACAGTGGACAGTGATGTGGATGCACTTATCAGTGACGGAAATTGTACCCTGCGGGAGGCGATTATCTCATCCAATACGGATTCGCCGGTAGATGCCTGCACTCAAGGCAGTGGATCGGATGTGATTATATTACCTGCAGGGACGTATATCCTGACGATACCCGGAACGAACGAAAATGCATCAGCGGACGGGGACCTCGATGTAACCAGCAACCTGACTATCAGCGGTGAGGATGCAACCACTACGATAATCGATGGCAACGGCGCGATCACCGGTGAACGCGCAATTACCATCGGATCTTCAGGAAACAGCAGCTTCTCCGTCACGATAAGTGATGTAACGATCAAGAATGGAGCAACCGCCACCATAGGTGGCGGCATATTAAATTACGGTAACACGACGCTTACGAACATAGTAGTAACAGGCAGCACAGCGACCCAAAATGGCGGTGGCATATACAACTTTTTGGGCAACATGACGCTCACAAACGCCACCATATTACAAAATACTGCGGCAACCAACGGCGGCGGTGTTTATAACCTGTCAACGTTAACTATCATTGATAGTAATGTCAGCAATAATACAGCCACAACCGGATTTGGTGGCGGTATCGCAGCCTTAGGCAACAACTTTACGGTCACCGACAGCATGATTATGGATAATACCGCGGCAATCTCTGGTGGCGGTATCCACGCTGCCTCGGGCGTAACCCATATAACCGGCTGCACGGTCAGTGGCAACACTGTAATCAATGGAAACGGTGGCGGTATCTATAGCGATGGCGGTTTTGAATTCAATATAGCAGCCAGCACCATCAGTGGAAATTCAGCTCAGATAGGAGGGGGCGGTGTCAACATCGGCAGGGGTACTGCACTGATCATCAATAGTATCATTAATGGAAATACATCTTTGGGCGACGGTGGCGGTATCAATAACAACGGGGCATTGACTGTGAATATGAGCGACATCAGTGAAAATACTGCTGTCAATCATGGCGGGGGCATCAGTAACGCAGCCAATATTGCAGCCAGGAGCACTACCATCAGTGGAAATACAGCTCAAGGTAACGGTGGCGGCATATGGAACAACAATGGCGGCGTGCAGATGAATAACGTAACCATTACCAACAATACTGCAGATAATGACGCTGACGATTCTGGTGACGGCGGCGGGTTGTACACGAATATCGGCCTGAACAACATCAGCAATACCCTCATCGCAGGAAATATCGACGGTAGCAGTAGTGCTGAAGTACCTGATTGCCTTGGCGACATCAATTCGCTCGGTAATAACATCGTTGGAGACGACACGGGATGTAATTTCACTAATAATACCGGAGATATCGTGGGTACTACAGGCAATCCTGTAAATCCGCTTCTGGGCCCGCTCGCCGACAATGGTGGCGACACCCGAACACATGAGTTGCTGGAAGAAAGCCCGGCGATTGACACTGGGAACGACGCGAGTTGTGAAGTCCAGGATCAACGTGGCATCGACCGTCCCCAGGACGGTAACAACGATAATGTTGCGATATGTGATATTGGCAGTTTTGAACTTCAGCTCAGTCCAAATGTGGTTTATGTTGATCCTGTGAATCCGCCGGATGACCTGCAGATGCCGTTCGACAGGCGCGTGATCAATACTTTCCCTACGCTGGACCTGAGTGTAACGAACAGTGGCAGACTCGATCTGTTAGTTCGGAGAATCGGTAGTTTTGAACGCCTGGAGCCACCGTTCTCCCTGGATGAAGACTGTACTACGGCTCCGATTCCCCCTTCCGGCAGCTGCGTTATTACTGTCCAGTTTTCAGTGGCGCAAGTAGGCCAGTTCTCCGACAGTTTTGATATCATTACCAATGATCCTGACGAGTCCATCGTCGTCGTCGACGTCAGTGGCGAGGGAGTCCTTGCATTGAACAACACTCCCCCGTCGGCACCTGAACTGATTGCACCGGAGAACGGCGCGACTGGACAGGATCCCGATAACGTTGATTTCCAGTGGACGCGCGCCGATGATCCCGACAACGACACGCTCACCTATTCGATATTGCTCTGCACAGACGCCACGCTGTTTATATGCCCAGACCCTCAACCGCTCCAGGGTCTTACGTCAAGCATTGATCAGGAATATCTCTATGCGGGCCTGGGGACATCCGGAATATTGTTTGGTCTTTTCGGTTTTACCAGCGGACGTATTCAACGCAGGACGCGCCTGGGATTGCTGATACTCGCCTCGCTGGCTGCCAGCCCGCTGCTGATTTCGTGCGATACGGGCCTCAAGGATGTCGATGTCTCCTCGGCACTCAACTCAACCCCGTTGGGTGTTTCCTTCGGTAATTTTACGCCCGGCACGACCTATTATTGGAGGATTGATGTGGCTGACGGGAAGGGTGGTACCGCCTCGAGCAATGTGCGAAATTTCAAAACAGCGGACGCCCCGCCGGCAGACTCCCAATAAAACTTAAGCAATACTGTTACTGCTGGGCCCGCAACATCCAGGCGGTCTTTTCATGTATGCGCATACGGTCGGACACCAGGGCGACAGTGGATTCATCTGTCAGCTCCTGGGCGATTGACATGACATCGCGGCATGTCTTGACGACCTGTTCATGGCCCTTCGTAAGGATATCGATCATTTCCTGTGCTGAAGGCACGCCGTCGACCTCCTTGATGGAACTCAACTCCGCAAACGCCTTGTAGGTCCCTGGTGCGGGCACGGCCAGCGTGCGGATACGTTCGGCGATATCATCTACCGCAACTGCGAGTTCGGTGTAATGCTCCTCGAACATCAGATGCAATTCACGGAACTGCGGGCCTGTGACGTTCCAGTGAAAATTATGAGTCTGCAGATACAGTGTGTAGGAATCTGCAAGTAATCGCTTCAAGCCCTCGGCGATCCTGACGCGATCCGCCTCTTTGATGCCGATATCGATTTTGCTCATACTCGTCACTCCCTCTTTTATATACAAGATGAAAGATTATACAACTTACCAGAAAATCATATTGGAAAGACATACAGATACATAATTGATTGTTGGTATTATGATCATAGCCTGATCCTATCAGAAAGCATATTAGCAGCCTGATATCAGCTGGATGATCCGATGGTACCTCGTCATGATAACACCCGTTATCATGGACTTTCTTACTGACCGGACTTGAAGGACATTAGCCCTCCCAGAAAACCCGCGGCGCGGCATCACGCGTGGAATTCCGCGACAGGGCATCGATCCGGGCCTGCTGGCTTTCGATGGTTGACTGCTGTTCACGGACAACACGGTTGAGTGACTCGAGATCGAGCACGTTTTCTTGCGTGGCCTCTACTTCCTGCCCGACGGCAGCAGGATGAGCGCAAAAATACAACGTGATACTGAATAAAACCGTGGCCCAACGGTGGGCAATAGACATGTATAACCCCATGCAATAAGCAGCTGTTTACAAACACTGGCTGGCTGCCTTTGCCTGGAGGCATGGGTGGCTGGCTGGTAAAGGTATCAGCCGCAGCTGCTACCCGATGTATATTTATTTAGTCAGAATCAATTTTTCTTTACTGGTAATTCGCAAGCGATAATCCTGTTCGGCATGTTCGAAAATCAATTCCGAACAACCCCTCAACAGGTCATTGATCGAGATGCGATTAAACCTGTTTTTAAGGCCAGTACCCTGATCGTTGAACTCGACCAAACTGCGTTTTTCCTTTGTCATCGCCTGTTTCCTTATGGTGCGATCATGCACGACCGTTACGATTTTGAAAATGGCGTGATATCGCCCGGCTTACGCAACATCTTGTCGACCTCACTCTGATGCATTTCCTCTTCTGTGATCAGGCGGCGGGCATAGTCTTCCAGCAACACGGAACGTTCCTGTACCAGGCTGAGCAATTCCCTGTAGGATCCCAGCGCGATCTGTTCCTGTTCCAGGGATTCGCGCAGGATATCGCCGATGTCATGTTTATGGGTTTCCAGCAACGGGCCGATTGCTAAAGAGGGATGACCGCCCAGGCTGGTAATCAGCTCTCCAGCCTCCTGGGCATGCAGCAAACCCTCATTTGCCTGTTCGCGAAGCCATGAAGTGATAGGTATCCGGTTATAACCGAATACCATGAATGCATAATGGGTATAGCGCACGACCCCGGCCAGTTCCAGCTCGAGAATCTTGTTGAGTACCTCAATGACCTTGTCTTTATCCAGCGCATCTTGATTCATATTGAACCTCCCCCTTGGATTAAATCCTCTGTTAAATCCTCTTCACCAGATCAATCGGCACGACATCATCCTTGCCGACCTGCTGCAGGCAATGATCGCAAAAGACGCATCTGTCACCCAAAGTCTCGAGCCTGCTGTGATGAGCCTGGCTGATTTCGTCAGCGCATCCGATCAGAAAGAGCTCCCTTGCCAATTGTTGCATACCGGATCCCCCTGTGCGGGAGACTATCTGCCTGCAAGGCACGGTATCCAGTTTATCAAGTCGCCATTGATGGACAACAAGGCCGGATTCTTCCCTCACCATGCCAAGGCGGGGTTCACCATGCGTCATCCACGCAGTGATCCAGAAACTCATAACACTATATTTATAAAAGACTTATTGACGCTTGGTAATCTTCCGCCTGTTTTCATGAATAATAACTATTCTCATTTATATTGTCAACAATAATGATAATTATTCTCATTTTATATCAATTCAGTCTGTGATCGGCCCGGTCTCTTCCGGCAGGTTAAATCGTCGCAGCCGACCCTATAAAAACGTCCAGATGTATTTTTAGCCCGGCACCGCTCGGGAATGTACAGTGACATCCCGGTGCAGGATTCAACGATGGGACAAGCTGTCAGGACCAATGGTGGTCATGACAGGATAGCGCAACCGGATTACCTATTGTTCGGTGTGAGACTCTTGCTCAAAAGAATCAATTGTTGCCTCGGCCTGTAACCAGTCTTCCACCGGATCACCTCCCTGGAATCCGCGCTGTTCGGCGATGAAATAGGCCGTCTCGGCGATCTTGTGATAACGGTCATCCTGGTCGAAGGATATATGTTCCTGTGATTGAACTGAATGGTGGTTGATATCAGATGATGCATATTGCTGTTCCATGGTTACTTCTCCTTCTCAGGTTAGATCGCTTTTAGAAACACCTGAATAATAAGACAACCTTATTACAAAAAAGTTACATGAAAATCCTGCGGGTGTGTCACTCCATCAAGGCATACCACACGACCTTCGAAAATTCATAATAGAACTTCCGGCTGTCAGCCCACTCCTTTTTAAAAAACCCTTTGCGCGGTGCGTATGGTAATTGGAGGTGACAATAATGACCTTTCCATAGCCATGTTGCTGTATATAGGGCAGAAGTTTCCTGACCTCCTCTTTGGTCGAGTCGGCGTCATGACCGGCAACCCAGGTCTCACCGTTGTCTTTACTTTTTACGCCAGATGGTCCCGCCGGGGCTGTCTTCGACAATATACCCCTGCGCCTGGATTACATTGCGTAGTCGATCGGCCTCCGGCCAGTCCCTGTTTTGCCTTGCCTCATCCCGCCGTTTTGCGAGCAGGCTGATCTCATCGTCACCGCCTCCGGCCGTGGATATCTTCAGAAACCGCACAGGATCAAGTCTGCCTATTCCGAGGCCATCAGCCATCTGCCGGAGTGTTGCCGCATGCTGCAACGCCTGATCGTCATTGCCTTTATCGAGTTCGCTGTTGATCCCGGTGGACAACCTGTCAAGTTCGGCCATGGCATCGGCGGTGTTGAAATCATCATCCATGGCCGCCTTGAATGCCTTGCTGAAAACGGATTTGTCATCCGCTACTGCATTACCGTGATCTCCAGCGCGGTGCAGCGCGCGATAGATACCGGCAAGCCTTTTTTCAGCGGCCTTGAGTTCATCGTATCCATAATTCAGCGGACTGCGATAATGACTTTGCAGGATAAAGAATCGGATGATCTCACCCGCCCGCTCCCTGTCGTCACTGTCGACCTTATCGATGATTTCGCGAACGGTGAAAAAATTGCCCAGTGACTTCGACATCTTCTCTTCATTGATACGGACAAAGCCGTTGTGCATCCACACGTTGACGAATTTTTTCCCTGTGGCCGCCTCGGACTGGGCGATCTCGTTTTCATGGTGCGGAAACATCAGGTCCATGCCGCCGCCGTGAATATCGAAATGATCACCGAGGCAGTGGACAGACATCGCCGAACACTCGATATGCCATCCCGGCCGCCCCGGCCCCCAAGGAGAATCCCATTGAGGCTCACCCGGCTTGGCCGCCTTCCATAATACGAAGTCGAGCGGGTCACGCTTCGCAGCATCGATCTCGACGCGCTCACCTGCACGCAGGTCTTCCATGCGCTTGCCGGACAGCATGCCGTAATCTTCAAAGCGGTTGACGGCGTAAAACACATCATGATTGTCGGCTTTATAGGCCGCTCCCTTGTCGATGAGTTTCTGTATCATGGTAATGATGTCAGCCATATATTCAGTGGCGCGCGGTTCGGCGTTGGGGTGTAATGCGCCCAGCAAATCCGCATCCTCGTGCATGGCCTTGATGAACCTGGCGGTCAGATCCTGTATAGACGATTTCTTTTCATGTGCACGGTTTATGATCTTGTCATCGATGTCGGTGATATTGCGTACATAATTGACATGCTGCCTGCCATAAACACTGCACAGATATCGGTATACGACATCGAATACCACCATGACCCGTGCATGCCCCAGATGACAGTAATCGTATACAGTCATGCCGCAGACATACATACGGACATTGGTGGGATCGATCGGAGCAAAGGGCTGTTTGTCTCTGGTAAGACTGTTATAGATCTGTAACATGTTAGGTCATTCGTGCTGTTTTCTCGTTCTTTTCATGGTCCGGGTTCCACAATTGACCCAAACACCTTATCATTTGTCTGTATTTTAAGTATGATCGGATCAACGACAACAATATAAATGGATTATAGACAATGAAACAACTGTTCCTCGCCGCCCTCTCCCCTTTTTTGATCATCCCGCTCAGTCAGGCAGGCGCCGCCTCCATGGACGATTCGCATCCGCGGGTCAGCATGATAACCAATTTCGGCGAGATTGTACTTGAACTCGACCGCGAAAAGGCACCGCAGACCGTCGATAATTTCATCAGGTATGTCAAGAATGATCTCTACAACGGCACGATCTTTCATCGCGTCATAAAGGATTTCATGATACAGGGCGGAGGATATTCCGCAGATTTCATCAAAAAAACCACCTTCGCTCCAATCAAGAACGAAGCGGATAATGGCCTGAAAAATGATCGCGGCACCATTGCCATGGCCCGCACCTCTGATCCTCACTCGGCCACCTCTCAATTTTTTATCAACGTGGTAGACAACGATTTCCTGAATTACAGCTCACCCACCACGCAGGGATGGGGTTACGCCGTATTCGGGAAAGTCATCAAGGGCATGGATGTAGTGGACAAGATCCGCAATGTTCGCACCGGCAGAGGCGGCCCCTTTCCGGGCGATGTACCCGCCAGTACGGTCCTGATTGAAACCGTTACCATGATCCCTGATGACAAAGAGCAACAAGAAGAAAAATAATACCCTTATGGCTTCATAATGATCCTGTTCATCTCCGACCTGCACCTTTACAAGGAACGTCCGGAGATTACGGAATTGTTTCTGGAATTTCTGGAGCATCGTGCAGGTGAAGCAGAAGCACTTTATATCCTTGGCGATCTGTTCGAGGTGTGGATCGGCGACGATGCGGTCTCGAGCGAAAACAGGCGCATCATCACTGCTTTAAACAGGCTTTCAGACCGCGGTACCCGGGTGATGTTCATGCACGGCAACCGGGATTTTCTCATCGGAGAGGATTTTGCACGGATGTCTGGTTGCAGCCTTATCCCCGATTCCACGGTTATCAAGCTTAACGGCGAACCGACATTGCTGATGCACGGCGATACACTGTGTACCGATGATCTCGAATATCAGCAATTCCGTGCCAGGGTGCGTGACCCGCAAATCCAGCGTGACTTCCTGTCGCAACCCGTCGCAAAACGTTCGGATATCGTGGATCACTACCGTCAGGAAAGCCGGGAACGTTCCCGACACAAATCGACGGAGATCATGGATGTCAACCAGGATGCCGTGATCAAGATCATGAAACAGTATCAGGTCAGACGTTTGATACATGGTCATACCCACCGACCCGCGATCCATTCTCTCAAGATCGACGGACAGGATGCCGAACGGATCGTGCTCGGCGACTGGTATCATCAGGGCAGCGTGTTAACCGTGGATGAAAGCGGCTTTCATCTGGAGGGATTCGACGGAACCAGTCTGCACGGCGCACATACCGGATGAAGGGAAAGATTCATATCGGTACCTCGGGATGGCACTACCCGCACTGGAAAAAACTCTTCTATCCGGAAGACGTGCCCAAAAAAGACTGGCTACACTTTTACGCGGACAGGCTGGACTGCGTTGAGATCAACAATACCTTTTACAAACTCCCCGGGGCGGATACATTTTCCAACTGGTCCGAGCAAACGCCTGACGGTTTCATCTTTGCTGTCAAGGCCTCGCGTACTATCACTCACCGCAAAAAGCTCAGCAACTGCCAGGACGCGATCGATACGTTCTTCGAGGTTGTCGACGGATTGGGCAACAAGCTTGGTCCCGTGCTGTTTCAGTTACCGCCACGCTGGCATTGTAATACACGACGACTGAATGAGTTTCTCACATTACTGCCCGAACATCATCGCTACACCTTCGAGTTCCGGGACCCCAGCTGGCATAACGAGGAAACCTATTCCGTACTCAGGTATTTCAATGCCGCCTTTTGCACCTTTGAGCTGGGTGATATGAACACACCGCAAGTGTGCACCGCTGACTTCAACTACATCCGACTGCATGGACCTGAAGGGCCATATACCGGCAATTATTCGTCCCGCCGCTTACGCAGATGGGCGGAAAAACTGTCGGGCTGGCAGGCGCAGGGACAGGATGTCTATCTATTTTTTGATAACGATGAATCGGCGTATGCCGTCAAGAACGCACTGCTGACAGACAAGCTGATAAAGGATCTCGATCGTTGATCCCCGGCAATGCGGTATATCACTGCAGAGGCGCCCCGCTGTGTTGTGCTTCACCAGATCGCATGATGCCTGTAGATATCCGCAACAGTGATTTAATGTAACGCACGCTTTGCCAACCACATCCCGGGGATCATAGGCATCCACAGGGTAAATCCTCGCAGCAACAAGGTAGCAGTAAGGGCCGCTTCCACAGGCACCCCCATAACACCCAGCATACTGACGCAGGTAACTTCAAAAGTGCCGAGTCCCAGAGGAATCAGCCCGATGGTGGCGACCATGGATGCCACTACAAAACTTGGGAAAACCCCCCAGAATGAAGCCTGTATGCCAACCACCTGCAACATGACCCATAAGGTAGCCGCATCCAGCAAAAACACAAAGCCATGCAATAGTGAAGCGCTCATGACCAATGCCGGCTTTCTCAATAATTCACTGGGTGCGTTTGCAATTGCACTTAGCAAATTACTCAACCCGGGTATTCTCATCAATAACGCCGGTAATTCCCTTTTCGCAAAACTACGCAACCACAGCGCTCCCGCAGGAATGCCGGCCGCAAAAAACGAGAATGCCAGCACGACAATCACTATCCAGGCATGAAGGGCATGGTAGAAATACAGTAACAGCACGGAAAGCAATCCAGCGAACAGGTAGGCGCTGTAAAATGCCACCATACTTAATAACAGCGTAGCCATGCACAGGGATGATGGAACCCCGCGACGATTCAATGCTGTGATGAAAAAGGCGATACCAGTCATCCCTCCAGTGGGCATCGCCTGATCGGAAAACAATTTCGCTACACCAAGCGGGACCAGCGACAGCAGTGGAAATTCCTCCCCAGCCTGTCTCAAGGCCAGATACCAGACAGCGGCAACACTGAAGTAGGTGGTGATCTGAAGCAATAATGCGACAAACAACCACACCGGTTGAACCTGACGTACGAGGACAACAAATTGTTGCAGTTCGCCAATGTGGGTTACTACGAGTATCAACGCCGCCAACATCAGCAGGCCGATGAACCAACCGGAGTACTTGTGCCAGCCGGATTTCTTGTTCATCTGTTTATACAGGACACCTTCACGACACCCTGTACGAATACGCCTGATGAATACGGATCCGCGTAATCGAGTTCGAGATCATGCAATTGGAACCCATTTCAATTCACGGCATTTATGCAAATAATTGTGGAATTACCCAATATATTTCACCCATATGAAATTGTTGAATATTTATTTTTAAACACGTATGCAACTTCGCGAATACTGCAATGTCTTATTTCTCGTCTGGCAACTAATGCCGGTTAATGGGTAACCGACGCAATCAGACAAATATGAACTTTTGGCAGTGCAATTAAAACTGCCAAAAGGCAGGAGTAGTTAAATGATCAACATTATCAATATCTCAAGTTACAAGGCAACCCGGATCAGAACCTTCTCAAGGATTGTGTACCTGGTGTCTGGACTGGGCATGGCAACCATGATCTCCGCCTATCCACCGCTAAAGCCTGAATGGATTGTGGTGGGCAGCATGCTGAGCATTGTATTAACGTTATTCGGGATAATCGGTTTATGGCCACGCATAAGAGTCACTATTTTCGGTCATATTCTCAACAACAGGATTGTGCATACTGTTGTCTTCTTTCTGGCAGGTATAACCGTCATCATGATGACCTATTTCAACCCGCCTGTCGCAGACGCATGGTACGCATTTTTCAGCCTTGTGGGTGCCTTAATGGTCTTTGACGCAATAGCGTCCACGGCCTATCGACTGAAATCGAAAACAATCCCCAGGAAAATAGCCCCTGCTATCTATCCTCTGCACAGCAGTCATAATAAAGCGGCCTAACGAAAACCAGACACATGATATCTGTGTGGATCAAGCCCCCGTTCACATCCTGGCCGGGGGGCTTTTTGCAGGATGTCATCATTACTGATATCGTCTATGGTTATCTGCTGTTATCGGGCAGGTATCATCTTGTAAATCAGGCGGGCGATAATTCGCTCGCCGGGATATGCTGACGTTTCACATTGCTGGATTGAATGGAAATAATGGCCTCATGAACAGGTCAAGGCACGTGATTATCGCGCAGCACCTTGCGCCAGCGCCCGCTGCCGGCTCTGTTCCAGTTCGCCGGATTGTTTAGAACTGTCGTAACCGGGATCCGTCTCGGGCCAGCCCCGGGTGTGTTTGATAACCAGTTCTGTTAGTGCACGAATATGCTCGGGCCTGTCGTTCAATGCCGGGATATAGTGATAGCGCTGGCCGCCCGCGGAAAGAAATATATCCCTGTTCTGCATATCAAGTTCCTCGAGCGTCTCGAGACAATCCGCGGCGAATCCGGGACACACCACATCGACGCTTTTCACACCCGACTTCGCCCACGTGCGCAATGTCTGGTCACAGTATGGCTTCAACCATTCCTGACGTCCGAAGCGCGACTGGAAAGCCGTTTCCCATTGCCCCTCCTGCAACTGTAACTGTTCGGCGACAAGTCGAGCGGTCGCCTGGCACTGGCAATAATACGGATCACCCGCCAGGTGCGTGCGTTTCGGCATGCCGTGGAAGGAAAACAGCATGCGTTCGGAACGTCCGCGTATCTCCCAGTATTCACGTACACTCGTCGCTACGGCGTCGATATAACCCGGATCGTCATGGTAATGGGTAATCATGCGTAACTCCGGTATCCAGCGCCAGGTCTTCAACACGTCGGAGACGGCATCGAATGTCGATGCCGTCGTGGCGGTGGAATACTGCGGATACAAAGGCAACAGGAGGATACGTTGCGCGTTCGCCTCGCGTAATTGATTGAGCGCCGATTCGATAGAGGGATTGCCGTAACGCATGCCGAGCGCGACAACCACTGGCCCGTCTATTGATTGCCCCAGTTCAGCCTGTAAATTCTTCGCCTGTCGTTTGGAAATCGCCAGCAAGGGGGAACCTTCATCAGTCCAGATCTGCTGATATTTATGCGCCGAACTGCGTGACCTGAACGGCAGGATAATGCCGTTGAGGATCATCCACCACAGCCAGCGCGGTATCTCGATTACACGCGGGTCCGAGAGGAATTCACGCAGATACCTGCGCATGGCGGAAGGTATCGGGGCGTCCGGTGTTCCAAGGTTGTTTAGCAGGATCCCGGTAACCGGCATAGTGCCGTGCGTGTAGTCCTCGTTGCCCAGATAATTTGTCATGGTTTGCCTGAAGTATCGTTGATCATTTTTCATTCAGTATACATGCGCCACAACAAAATAGCAGACGTCTGAATATCCTGTTACGATCGCGCTGCGAAATTATTACAAAACCGGATATCCATTCCGGATACGACAACCGAATCTGCGTACAGACTGCTCAATGCTTTCGTTATACATTATCAAGGCGAACCGATCGCGACGATCGCCGCAAATGCTCAAAACCCGGCATCACAAAGCCACCGGGAATGCCTCATAGTGATTTTATCCCGTCAACACCGGTATTTCTAATGGACAGTAAAAAAAACGGAAACATAGCAGATTTTCACACTACCGACCTGCCTTTACGCGATCAGCAAAAAACCATGTGAGGTCCCGGGATTGTCGATGGACTCATGCCGGCCGGCCTTGAGGCCGGTGACAACAATAATATTATTGCGGACTTCAGTGATAGGGCAAACGGTAACGTGGCCCCGGCAGGATTCGCCAGATGGTGGATGGAACCTGTCGCGCGTATCCCACGATTACGTCCGTTGACGTATCGCCGGCTTACGTCAGCGCCGGGCGGCTTATACAGGCGTATACGGCACCGCGGCGGCGGCAATGATCGTTCGTATCAGCCGCGCAATGACAAGGTCAGCAACAGGGAGTTCAACCTGCTGACAAACATGGCCGGATCATCCAACTGCCCGCCTTCACTGAGCATCGCCTGATCATAAAGGATATTCGTCCAGTCATTGAAGCGTTGCTCGTTCCCTTCTTCCTTGAGGCCTTTTACCAGCGGGTGCTGTGGATTGATCTCGAGGATCGGTTTGCTTGTGGGTACATGCTGTCCCGCCGCCTCGAGAATCTTGCGCAGGTTGATGGCGATATCCTGATCCTCGACTACCAGGCAGGAAGGGTAATCCACCAGGCGATGTGTTACCCGCACCTCCTTGACCTTGTCGCCCAGGGTATCCTGCATCTTCTTGACCATATCCTTGTAATCATCCGCCGCCTTGTCCAGCTGTTTCTTTTCTTCGTTGTCTTCCAGCTTGCCCAGTTCCAGGTCGCCCTTGGCAACGGATTGTAACTGCTTGCCGTCATACTCGGTCAGGTAGGACATCATCCATTCATCGATACGGTCATGAAGTAACACTACCTCAATGCCCTTTTTACGGAACACCTCGAGATGGGGACTGCTCTTTGCCGCGGCGAAGGTTTCGGCGGTGACGTAATAGATCTTTTCCTGTCCCGCCTTCATGCGCTCGATGTAATCATCGAGAGAGACGTCCTGGACATCGGTGTCGTTATGAGTCGATGAAAAGCGCAACAGTTTTGCGATACGTTCCCGGTTGTTATGATCCTCGACCGGGCCCTCTTTCATCACCCGCCCGAATTCCTGCCAGAATTCTGCATATTTTTCCTTGTCGTTTTTGGCCATGTTCTCCAGCAGGCCAAGCACCTTCTTCACCGATGCATTGCGTATGGTGTCGATCTGCTTGTTATGTTGCAGTATCTCGCGCGATATATTCAGCGGCAGATCATCGGAATCGATCACACCGCGTACAAAACGCAGGTAATTGGGCATCAGCTGGTCGGCGCCATCCATGATAAACACCCGGCGCACATACAGCTTGAGGCCATGGCGCTGATCACGGTCCCACAGATCGAACGGCGCGCGCCTGGGAATAAACAGCAATGATATGTAGGACTGTTTGCCCTCTACATGGGAATGGACATGGGCCAGGGGCTCTTCGAAGTCGTGAGCGACATGCTTATAGAACTCATTGTACTCCTCATCTTTGATATCCTGCTTGTTGCGCGCCCACAATGCCGAGGCATGGTTAATGGTCTCATCTTCACCCTTCTTGTCCTTGTCTTCCGATTGCATGACGATCGGCAGCGATATATGGTCGGAATACTTTCTGATAATCCCGCGCAGCCGGTAACCATCAAGGAATTCATCTTCATCGTTGCGCAGGTGCAACACGATGTCGGTACCGCGCGACGCTTTCTCGACCGTCTCCAGTGTATAATTTCCCTCGCCCCGTGACTCCCAGCGTACGCCGTGTTCGGGACCGAGCCCTGCGCGACGCGTGGTGACAGTCACCTTGGCCGCAACGATAAATGCCGAATAAAATCCGACCCCGAATTGCCCGATCAGCCTGGCGTCACTGGCCTGATCTCCGGTGAGCGACTGAAAAAACTGCTGGGTACCTGATTTCGCGATGGTACCGATATTGTCCATCACCTCATCGCGGTTCATCCCGATACCGTTATCACTGACGGTGATGGTGCGTTTCTTCTTGTCATAGGACACGCGCACCTTGAGATCGGCATCCCCTTCATACAGTGCGTCATCGGTCAGGGCCTCGAAACGCAATTTATCGCACGCATCCGAGGCATTGGAGATCAGCTCCCTGAGGAAAATCTCCTTGTTGGAATAGAGAGAATGGATCATCAACTGCAGCAGCTGACTGACCTCGGTCTGAAAATCCAGGGTTTCTTTATGTGCCTCAACAGTGCTGCTCATGGTTCCAAAACGCTCCTTTTGCCTTATTTATTAACTTGATATATATAGTAGAATTAATCCAGCCGGAATTTTATATCTTATGCACGACAAGCCTGTAAAAAGATCGGCAACCTATTATAAAGATTGTTATTTCAGGCTCAAGTCAGCTGGATTACTCGTCATTATGTATTCACCATACGCAAAACATACTCAAAATTAGCGAGCGTGGGCGAGACTAGACAAAAATGAACGAGGAACCGGAGTTTACACGCAGTCTGCCACATTCGCGGCCCCGGATTCTAAGTTCATTTTTCCTCGGTACCCCCGTGGGGTGAACGCAGTATCGCCGAGCGCAGCATTTTTGACCCTGTTCTGCTCGATTTCCAGTACTACCTATGATCCAATGACACAAAATTCAAGTACTATGCCCTGATATGGACATTCACACCGTTGAAACAACACCGTTCGAAGGACAAAAACCGGGCACTTCGGGACTGCGGAAAAAGGTCACGGTCTTTCAGCAGCCCCATTACCTGGAAAACTTCGTACAATCCGTATTCGACTGTCTGGAAGACTACAGGGAACAGACCCTCATTGTGGGGGGTGACGGACGCTATCATAATCTTGCCGCCATCCAGACCATCATCAGGATGGCAGCCGCCAACGGCGTCGGCAAGGTCATCGTCGGCCAGAATGGCCTGCTTTCCACACCCGCGGTGTCGTGTCTGATCCGCAAGCATAAAGCCTTCGGCGGCATCATCCTCTCGGCCAGCCACAACCCCGGAGGACCCAGGGGCGATTTCGGCATAAAATACAACACCCGCAACGGTGGACCGGCCCCTGAGCACCTCACCGATTCTATATATAAACGGACCCTAGAAATTGATCGTTACCGCACAATAAACAGCCCGGACATCGACCTTGCCAGGCAGGACAGGCTCCAGGTGGGTGACATGGCCGTGCTGGTCGTCGATCCGGTCGCCGACTACGCCGATCTGATGGAACACCTGTTCGACTTCGACCAGATCAGAGCCATGTTCGAAGCCGGGCTGTTTCACATGTGTTTCGACGCCATGCACGCCGTTACCGGGCCGTATGCCTTCAACATTCTCGAAGAACGGCTGGGCGCACTGCTCGGCACCGTGATCAACGGTATACCGTTGCCGGATTTCGGCGGCGGTCATCCCGACCCGAACCTGACATATGCCCACGAGTTGGCGGATATCATGAATTCCATCAACGCGCCCGATTTCGGTGCGGCCTCGGACGGTGACGGTGACCGTAACATGATCTTCGGCAAACGGTTTTTCGTAACTCCCAGTGACAGTCTGGCGGTGCTCGCCGCCAATGCCAAATATGTCCCCGGCTATCGCAACGGCCTGTCCGGTGTCGCCCGCTCCATGCCGACCAGCCAGGCGATCGACCGGGTCGCCGATGCGCTCGGCATCGAATGTTATGAAACCCCGACCGGCTGGAAGTTTTTCGGAAATCTGCTCGACAGCGGCAGGATCAACCTGTGCGGCGAGGAAAGTTTTGGTAACGGCTCCGACCATATCCGCGAAAAAGACGGATTGTGGGCGGTGCTGTTCTGGCTGAATATCATCGCCGCCCGTCGCCAGTCCGTCGAACAGATCGTGCGCGAACACTGGGCGACATACGGCAGGAACTACTACACCCGCCACGACTATGAAGACCTGGAACAGGCCATTGCCGATGAAATGATGTCGGATCTTGGTAACAAGATCACTGTCCTGAAGGGAAAACGGATCGGCAACCGGCCCATCGTCATCAGTGACGATTTCAGTTATACCGATCCGGTGGACCACAGCACTACGGAACACCAGGGCATCAGGATCTGCCTGGATGACGGCTCACGGATGATATTCCGGCTCTCCGGCACCGGCACCGGCGGCGCAACGCTGCGTATCTATATAGAAAACTATGAACCCGATCCGGCAAAACACAACGTGGACACCCAGACTGTACTGGCGCCCCTGATCGATGCGGCCAATGAACTCTCCGGCATCCTCAAGCGTACCGGCCGCGGCGCACCCACCGTGATCACGTAATGGTAATCCAGATATCCTGTCAGGTGGCTTTCCCGCCCATATGATAATCAGTATCATGGTAGATTCAGGTTACCGGTTCGGCAATCGCAACAGGCCCCCGAAGATATTTCACACGCAACCATATTTATTCAGACTTTTTAATTATATATGCAGTATATCCGCCGCTTCTCCGAACTGAACATGGACGATGTGCCGCTGGTAGGCGGCAAGAATGCATCGCTGGGTGAGATGTACAGCTCGCTATCATCGCTGGGCATCAAGGTTCCCAACGGCTTCACCATCACCGCGGACGGTTACCGCCACTTCATCGAGCATAATCAGCTGCAGGACAAGATCGACGAGACCCTGTCGAAGCTGGATACCCATAACTACACCTCGCTCGCCGCCGCGGGTGCGTCCATTCGCGAAGGAATCATGCACGGTGACATGCCCGATGACCTGGTCGAGGAGATCTTCCGGGGCTACGATGAACTGGCACAGGAATACGGCGACAATCCGGATGTCGCGGTGAGGAGTTCCGCCACCGCCGAAGACTTGCCCGGCGCCTCATTCGCGGGACAACAGGAGACCTATCTCAATATCCGCGGCAGGAAGAACCTGGTATCGACCTGCCGCCAGGTGTTCGCCTCGCTGTTTACCGACCGCGCCATCTCCTACCGGGTAGACAAGGGCTTTGCCGACATGGATATCGCGTTGTCGATCGGAATACAAAAGATGGTGCGCTCGGATATCGGCTGCTCCGGTGTGATGTTCACCATCGACACCGAAACGGGATTTCGCGATGTCGTCTTTATCACCGCTGCATACGGCCTCGGCGAAAACATCGTCCAGGGCAAGGTGAATCCAGATGAGTTTTATGTCTTCAAGCCCACGCTGGAAAAGGGCTGCAGGCCGATTCTCAAACGCCAGCTCGGTGACAAGGCCATCAAGATGATCTACACCAGCGACTCTATCGCGGGGATCTCGACACGCAATGTCCATGTGCAACGCGAGGGCCGCGAGAAATTTGCCCTCACCGACGACGAGGTGCTGGAACTGGCACGCTACGGCGTCACGATCGAAAATCATTACTCAAAACGCGCAGGGAAACCCATGCCAATGGATATCGAATGGGCCAGGGACGGCGAGACAAATGAACTGTTTATCCTGCAGGCGCGCCCGGAAACGGTGCAGGCGAGCGCCGACACCCACTTCCGTGAAACCTTTACGCTGAAGACCCGTGGCAATGTACTCGCTACAGGCAAGAGTGTCGGGCAACGGATCGCCACGGGCAACGCGCGCGTGATACTGGAGGCGGCACAGATGGGTGAACTCAAGCCCGGCGAGATACTGGTATCCGATATCACCGACCCGGACTGGGAACCGGTAATGAAGATCGCTGCGGGGATCGTCACCAACCGCGGCGGGCGCACCTGTCATGCCGCGATCGTCGCGCGGGAACTCGGCATCCCCGCCGTCGTCGGTTGCGGCGATGCTACCCAGGTTATCAATTCCGGCCTGCCGGTCACCGTCTCATGTGCCGAGGGTGATACCGGTTACATCTATGAAGGTGCACAGGAATTCGAAAAGAACCGCATCGACCTGACGGACATCAAGCAACTCAAGACACGGATCATGGTCAATATCGCCAACCCTGAGCAGGCATTCGATGTCTCGAGGCTACCCTGTGACGGCGTGGGTCTGGCACGTCTTGAGTTCATCATCAACACCAGCATCCGTATCCATCCCCGTGCCCTCATCGAATATGACACACTCGACAAGGATACCCGGAAAAAGATTGACCGGATCACCGCCGGCTACCCCGACCGCAAGACCTTTTATATCCAGCGACTTGCTGAAGGAGTCGGGATGATCGCGGCGGCCTTCCATCCCAGGCAGGTCATCGTCCGCTTCAGCGACTTCAAGTCCAACGAATACGCATCCTTGATCGGCGGTGGCGGATTCGAGCCGACAGAAGAAAACCCGATGATCGGCTTCCGCGGCGCGGGTCGCTATTTCTCGGAACAGTTCGAGGAATGTTTCATCCTCGAATGTCAGGCCATCAAGGCCGTTCGCGAAGAGATGGGACTTGATAACGTCTCTGTAATGATCCCATTCGTCCGCACCGTAGAAGAATCCAGGAGCGTGCTGGAACTGATGTCGAAGCAGGGCCTAAAACGCGGTGAACACGGTCTTGATATCTACATGATGTGCGAGATACCCGTCAACGCCCTGCTGGCCGGAGAATTCCTCGAGAATTTCGACGGCTTTTCCATCGGGTCAAATGACCTGACGCAACTGACACTGGGCGTCGATCGCGATTCGAGCATCGTCACCAGTTTCGACGAACGCAACCCCGCTGTATTGATACTGATGGAAATGGCCATCAAGGCCTGCAAGAAGGAGAACAAGTATGTCGGTATCTGTGGACAGGCGCCGTCCGACTATCCCGAGATCGCAAGGTGGCTGGTGCAACACGACATCGATTCGATATCGCTCAACCCGGACAGCGTGCTTTCGATTACCCAGGTCATTAACGACATCGAACAGCAGGCACACCACAAGAAATCAAATTGATAATCCGGCGCTGCCGGTCAAACCAGAAAGAAAACTGAAACACCCAAAAACAGCAATATCACCCAGCCCAGCATCGCAACAGCCGCGGATGAGTTTTGTGGTGTTTTGAAATCGGACGCAAAATATGCCATGAATCCCCACGTCAGAAGATAATCTGACCAGAAGTCACTGAACCATACCATGGTACCGGCCAGCAAAATCAGGACAGAACCGGCAAACAGCATCTCCCCTTCCCTGAAAAACACCAATCTCAGGATGATCAACAAGGCTATGCCGGCAAAGACTGTGCGACTTTCTCTCATGGTGTCAGGCACCTTCGGTTAAATAATCTGCTTGTTTTCCAGATTTGGACAAGGCCGATGGACGTGTATCTTGTATATAGCGTCGCTGATCCGGGGAACCTGAACGGCAATACAACCCGGCAATCCTTGCCGTGACGGGTAAACTCATTGCGGCAATCCTTGTGCCGGTCTCGAACTCCCGCTCTAGCGATCTGGGTATGTGATCCATACCATCACAGCAATATCAACAGCTTACAAATCAATATCGCACGTCAATAAAACCTGGAACGGCGCTTGCAATCACACTGTTCAGCAACGCGGTCAAACCGATGATCGCGCAACCATAAAAATGGAGAAGTGTATGAATCAATCGACTCTGTTGGGATTGGGGGGCGGTTTGGCGCTGGTGATCGGCATGATGGTGATGTCGCCGGAACACATGGGCGCATTCTTCAACCTGCCGGGCCTGATCGTGGTTCTGGGCGGAACGCTGATGGCCACCTTGATCAGCCGTCCGATCAGGGATGTCTATGCCGTACTGCGCGGACTCCCGGGGCTGTTCAGCGACAGGCCCAGCATGCTGCATCAGGACATCAATCACCTGCTGAACTTCGCACGCAGTTATCGTTCCTATTCCATCGAAAACGCTGAGCGACAACTGGCCAACATGGGCAATATGTTTTTGAAAAACAGCCTGCGCCGGGTACTGGATAATGAACCCACGGAGGACCTGCTCAAATTCATGCAATGGCGTATCTCCGGGATCCGCAATACCGAACAGAACAAGGTGCAGATTCTCTATACCATGGCGACATTCGCCCCGGCCTTCGGCATGCTCGGCACCTTGTTCGGACTGATCCAGATGCTGTCGGTCATTGGCGACAGCGGCCTGAGCGAGATCGGCGGTGCCATGGCCTTCGCCATGATCACCACGGTATACGGTATCATCCTGTCCAACCTGTTCTTCAAGCCGCTCGCCATCAAGATGGAACGCCGGATGAATCACCGCATCACCCGCCTGAACGTGCTCATGGAAGGCGTGATCCAGGTCCACCAGCGCCGGCACCCGACACAGATCCTTGAAACGCTGGATGCCTATTACAGCCAGCATCAACCTGAGACGGAACCCGATAACAGGCTCACCCTTGTGAAAGAGAGCTGAGTGTTGAACGCGAAACCTGACTCGATTCAACAGGCCGGTAACAATACGCCCGTCCCTTATGTCCCCGGCAGTCCACCCGGACTCGATGACAACGATTACGCCGTTGACTCGATCGTCAAACATGACAGCTGGTCAATGAGTTTCATCGACCTGCTGACACTGCTACTTGCATTATTCGTACTACTCCTGTCGTTCAAGAATGACGGCAATCCGGAAAATATACCCGTTGCTACGGCAAAGGCCACGCCTCAAACCCTGACGGTGATTCACAGCGACGAACCCATACCGGTCTCGCCGTTTGCATCCGTACCGGATGACACGCAGGCGCCTATGGTGCTGACCGAAACGGACACCACCACGTATCCGCGCAGTGTGATCGAAGAGATCGTGGCAAAACTCACCAAGGATTACGATCAACAGGATGTCGCACACAAGGAACTGCGCATCAGCTCAGGCACCGACAGCATCAATCTCGAAATCAGCGAGGCCATCCTGTTCGCACCGGCCAGCGACAAGCTGACCGTTACGGGTAACCAGATACTCGAGCAACTGGCCGGTGTACTGGTCGAATATCCCTTCCGCCTGTCCGTCGAGGGCCATACCGATAACGTGCCCATCAACTCCGCGCAATTTCCCTCCAACTGGGAATTGTCGGCGGCGCGTGCCACCCGCGTCACGCGCCGGCTGATCGATAACGGCTTTCCCGCTGCATCGATCCGCAGCATCGGTTACGGCGACACGCGCCCGATCGCCACTAACGATTCCCCCGAGGGACGGGCCCGAAACCGCCGCGTATCGATCGTTATGGATCTGTCGGATAATGACGTTACACGAACCGCAGGCAACTGAACCATCCCGACATCGATTTAGTTGCATCAGTACAGATAGACCGCACCACTGCGGCTGGCCGAATTGTCGGCCTGGTCGCCTCCCATACCCGTAGCATTGCTGGCCTCGTTGTAGGCACCGACGGCCAGAATATCGCCGTCGGTTGATAGAGCGATGTCGATACCAAACTGGTCGTTCGCATCGGTGTTCGATGACTTGATGTAGGCCTGTTCTGTCCAGTTACCGCCACCATCACGGGTAAAGAGATAGACCGCGCCGCTGACGATGGCCGAGTTATTGGCTGAGTCGCCGTTGATACCGGAAGTATTGCTGTCTTCCCGGGAGGCCCCGACGGCCAGGGTATTGCCGTCGGCGGCAAGGTCGAGACTGCTACTGAAGAAGTCACCTGCCTCTGCGTTCGATGCCTTGATGTAGGCCTGCTGACTCCAGTTCGCGCCGCTGCGGGTAAAGACATATACCGCACCGCTTTCGCCTGCCAGGTTGTCGGCCTGGTTGCCATCGATACTGGTAGCGCTGCTGTCCTCGAGGCGGGCACCGACGGCCAGTGTGTTGCCGTCGTCTGCAAGATCGACCACATAACCGAAGCGATCACCTGCCCCCGTGTTCGATGCCTTTAGGTAGGCCTGCTGACTCCAGCTTGTGCCGCTGCGGGTAAAGACATACACCGCGCCGCTATCGACAGCCGAGTTGTCGCTCTGATTACCGTCGACGCCGGTGGCGTTGCTGGCCTCGAGCTGGGCCCCGACGGCCAGGGTGTTGCCGTCGGCGGCAAGGGCTACGCTGATGCCGAAATCATCGAGCGCCCCTGTGTTCGAGGCCTTGATATAGGCCTGCTGGCTCCAGCTCGAACCGGTGCGAGTAAAGATATAGACGGCACCGCTGCCGCTGGCCGAATTGTCACTGTCATTACCATCGATAGCGGTTGCGTTACTGTCCTCATCGGTCGCACCGACGGCCAGCGTATTGCCGTCGGCGGTAAGGGCTACGCTGGCACCGAAACGGTCATCCACCTCCGTGTTCGAGGCCTTGACGTAGGCCTGCTGACTCCAGCTCGCACCGCTGCGGGTAAAGATATAGACAGCACCACTGCCGGTAGCGGAATTATTGTCCTGCACACCATCGATACCGGTGGCGTTGCTCGACTCGAGGTAGGCCCCGACGGCCAGCGTGTCGCCGTCGGCGGCAAGCGCGACACTGTAACCGAAAAAGTCACCGGACTCCGTGTTCGATGCCTTGATATAGGCCTGCTGGTTCCACCCGGTGTTGTCCCGGGTATAAATGTATACCGCGCCACTGAAATTGGCGGAATTGTCGGTCTGGACACTATTGATACCGGTAGCATTGCTCGACTCGGCGGTGGATCCCACAGCCAGGGTGTTGCCATCGGTGGATATGGCAACACTGAATCCAAATTGATCATCTGCCCCGGTGTTCGATGCCTTCGCATAGCCGATCGCTTCAATCATCGTTCCGCTGACATTGACCGGTGCGGAGTCGGTGCACGTATTGGCGTTACAGGCCTGGAGGATATAGCGGGCATTGATGCGGGCGGGAAGTGAAACCACGAGATCATGTGCTTGCGCATTGGCCTTGATTGTAGCAACGAGTGTATATCCCGAAACACTATCAGGATCTTCCAGCAAGCGGTACTCGGTCTCGCCTGTGACGTCACCCCAGCTGAAATGAAAGGTCTTGATACTCTGAAACGTAAGGCTCAACACCGGGGCATCCGGCTCACCGGCATCACCCCCGCCGCCTCCACTGCAGGCACTGAGCAGCAACATCGACAACATCGACAACCATTCCTGCACGGAATACATGCGTGTGGGTCTCATGGTTTCCCCTTTCCCTGCCGGTGTGTCGGCAGTCAGACCGGATTTAACGTTACGTTTTTCAGCCCCGGGAATAATCGGGCCGGATTACAATTACCTCTGATGCTTAACTAAAATTGTACTATGAGAATGTTTTTTTCAATCCTCACACCGGGCACAGTGGCGATTGGACTAAAGTGGGTAGGTGAAGTGGTGATTATAGCACTTGTGATGGAGTTTTGGTCCAGTCTATAGAGGAAATCCAGCCGGGATCTGGAGCCGGTTCGGCCGTCGATTTCCCCCAGGTAATTTCTCCCAGGAAATATCCCGGAGTAGCGGCTCGCCCGGGGCTACGTCGCCGCGCTGCCGTAAATCGATTGCCGGATCAATCCGGGATCGTCTTAATTATTCAATAAAGCCGGCTGACCGATACGACCGGTCTGTATAACATCACCGGCCCCCGGTATCGCCGTTGATCTGAAATTCGTCCTTCATCTCTTCCAGGAAGATCTCGGCTTCCATCCTGTCCACGTACGGACCCATTGGTTTACCGCCACGAATCCAGAAATACCAGCCGTTTTCCTTGCAGTCCGACAGCGAAAGAAAGAACATCCGCTCCGTGCGAAAATAGAACGTTCTTTGACGAGATGCTGAAGAATTCATGTAACTCATGTCACTCCCCCTCATAAATATACTTTTTTATTGAAAAAAATCCCCGTTACAAGGTAACGGGGTATAAAATGAGTGTAAGTCTTAAGGAAGATAAAAGTATCTAAAACAAAACGTCAGTGACTTTAATTTAACAGGAGGCAATCAAGTGTTACGTTTGTAATAATCGTAACACTTGTGCAAGGTCGTGTCAATCACTTCAATTAACATGTGCAATCAACTAGTTATAGATATAGAAGATCGCATTCCCACCGTCCCCATGAGCCAACCAGGCCTGTCCATTCTCCATCAGCATCCCGTCCTGACATATCCACACCGCAAATCTCGCGATAATGATTACCTGATCTTTTACCGGGTTCGATCCGTTATCTGATCCCCCTGTTTTTTATTCCTCCGGCATGTAGGTGCGTCAATTAGTCACATACCGGACTTGCACCGTAGTTGTTATACTTGCGCGCCGATAAACAAGGCCCGCCGCATAGTGGATTTACACATTAACAGGTTATAAAGAGTGGATATGAATGTAAAAAAGCGTCTTCTTTCATGGTCGTTTGCCGGTATATGTTTTTCCCAGATTCTCTACACCCCGCCGGTCGGTGCCTTCGTAGGACTGTGTTGCACCAAATGCGGCGGCAACATGCCGATGAACATACCCGGCGGCGGCGTTCCGGAAACTTATGAATTCCGTTTCAAGATAAGCCCCATGTTCATGCGCATGGAAGATTTGCGGGATGGGACAAACGATGTGAGCACCAGCTCGATCCTCGGTGTACCCGCTACCGGCGTCTTTATGGCGGCACCTACCAGTATGGATATGACCATGCTCAATTTCACCGCAGGCTATAGTTTTACCGATGACTTCTTTGCAGGCCTGATGATGATGTGGAAAAAAAATGAGATGGACATGAGTTTTAATACAGCCATGCAGACATTGACCGGGCAAAGCGGCTTTACCATGAAATCTGAGGGCATGGGCGATACCATGCTGATGACGAAATACCGCCTGTTCGCCGATGATCCATTGATCCCTACAAGTCAGGGATCCCTGTTTCTCGGCCTCAGCCTTCCAACAGGCTCGATCAATGAAAAGAATAAGTCTCATCCATTACCGATACGTCAGCAGGAACAACTGCCCTATGGCATGCAGCTGGGTTCGGGCACCTTTGACCCGACGATCGGCTTCCTCTACCAGGGTTCCAGCTCACCCCACTGGTGGGGCGTCAATGCCATGTATACCCCCAGGTTGTATGAAAACTCCCGTGACTATCGTCTGGGAGATGAATTGCGGTTTGATCTCTATGACATGTATCAGTTCCGTTACGACCTCGTATCCCAGGTGCAATTGAATATATCTCATCAGGGCAAGATCAGGGGTGAAATGGATGCTGCGGTATCCGGTGCATCCGGACATGCGGCGCAGGGCAATGCCGGCTCCCCGTACATGACACCGCTGTGGGATCCTGATAATTACGGTGGAGATAAGATACTGGCCACGGTTGGCCTGCAGTGGCAGCCTGCAAGCATGCACATTATCGATGTGAATCTCGGCATACCACTATACCAGGATCTTAACGGACCGCAGCTGAAGGAAGACTACCGGCTGATGTTTACCTGGTACATGGAGATTCCGACTAAATCGAGCATTCGCAATCGGGGTAAAACATCCCGGGAGAGTCAACTGGGATTCTAGTCAAGACAAACACCGGATACGCGGGAGATAGAATGATGAAACTGTGGTTGTCCACACCTCTTTTAATCTTGCTGGCTGCTTGTGCCGGCGGACCTACGTCGATACCGGAGCCTGACAGTGCCGCTGCACGGCTCTATACCGAGAAATGCTCGGCCTGCCATGCCCTGCCTCATCCAAAGCGGCACACCTTCGCGCAATGGCAATCGATCTTCACACTCATGGAACAACGTATTGCCGAAAGAAAACAACCGGCAATTACAACAGATGAAAAAGAGTCACTCCTCGGTTATCTAAAAGAACATGCGAGATGAAAATGTTTCTGTGTAATCACAATCCCTGAATGCGCCATTCTTTACATAACTTGAGGACCATATATCTCCTGATCCTCGCGGTCATAATGCCCGTCCCGGTGGCCGATGCCGCCGACCCGTTCGCCGATTTCGGTATAGAAATCCCCAGGACAAGGGTGGATGCCCCGGGGTTCACCCTCACGACGATAAAGGGTGAAACGGTAAAACTGTCCAACTATCACGGCAAGGTTGTGCTGCTTAACTTCTGGGCGACCTGGTGCGAACCCTGCCGGGACGAGATGCCGTCCATGCAAGCACTGTGGGGACATTTCAAGGACAAGGATTTTGTCATTCTGGCGGTTGCAGCGGACAGGGGCAACAAAAAAGGCATCGCCAGATTTGTCGGAAAATACAAGCTGACCTATCCCGTCCCACTGGACCCGGACGGTACGGTAAGAAACACCTACGAGGTCGTGGGGCTGCCGATGACCTATCTGATCGGCAGGGACGGCAAGATATCCGGCCGCCTGCTTTCGTCCCGCGACTGGTCGAGCGCTGCAAGCATAGCTGTAATCGAAGATCTGCTGCAGCGCTAAACAGATTGAACAACAGAAGGATCTAACCCTGATATCCGTATGATGGACAACTGGTGACGATCCTATCCTTTAGCTGTTACGGATCTGCAGACATTGTCCGATTGCCAGGGTCTAGCCAAAGGTAAAGGCAAAGGCCTGTACACCCGGGTCGAGGAAATGGATCTCGAAGGTGTGATCCATGACCTCGCCGTTCTGCCGCACCAGCTGGTAGAGGCGTTGACCGGTGACGATGCCCCGGCCATCGATGCCGGTATCCGTTCCGTGGTCATCACCGGGCGCCTTGCCGTCGAAGGTGACCAGGAACTGGACCGAATTACCGCTCGGCGGCGGTCCCAGCACCAGATGCAGATCGCGGGCATGAAACCTGAAGACGATACTGCCCTCGTTGCTGTTGAGCGTGGCGTGTTCGCCGTCGATCGTCCAGTTACCCGCCAGCCCCCATTGATTGAGTCGCGGAGTATCCACCGTATAGTCATGAGGTTCGTCCTCGACTGGGCCGCCGGGCGAAACGAAATGCTCGGCGCGGTTATAACCGATATAGGTTTCATGCGATCGAACGTCGTGCCGATCGGATGCGGCCTCCACGCCCGATGCCTTGACCGTCGCCAGGCCTGCAGACAAATCGGACTGTCCCGCCTCGGCGAGCAGTTCCCGGATGACCTTTTCCGATTCATCGTATTCACCCTCACCGAAATGGTGATAACGGATGCGACCCTGCGCATCGATAAAATAATGCGCCGGCCAGTAATGATTCTCAAAGGCCTTCCAGATGGCATAGTGATTATCGACGGCCACCGGATAATTGATATTGAGATCCGCGATGGCATTCTTCACATTGCCGATATCCTTTTCAAAGGCAAACTCCGGAGAGTGCACGCCGATCACCACCAGCCCCTCATCTCGGTATTTCTCGGCCCACGCCCGCACATAAGGAATGGTGCGCAGGCAATTGATGCACGAATAGGTCCAGAAATCGACCAGCACCACCTTGCCTTTCAGATCTTCCCTCGTCAACGGCGGTGAGTTCAGCCATTCAACCGCACCGCTCAAGGGCGGCATGTTACCCTCAACAGGCAATCGCTCGGCCTGTGCCCGCAGGGCGGCGATCATCATCGGCGTTGCCTCGGAACCGCCATTCATCGCCACGGATTTATCCGCCATAGACGTCGAGGACAATAACGCCGAGTCCTGTGCCGATACATCCTGACCGGATGCGGAATGGAATTCATCGAGCAGACCCTGCTCCAGTGAAGCGGTCCGCGCAAGGGATATCTTCGTCAACACGCCGGTATCGAGTCCCAGTGCGATGGCACCCACGGCGACAAGCACCAGAACGCCGATCCCCTTCCTGACCCATTCGCCAATGCCGAGCGAGCGTTTCATCGCTGTAAATACCCGGCCACCCACGAGCAGGGCGAGCGCCAGTGATGTCGCCGCACCGGCTGCGTACGCGAGCAATAACAAGGAGGTCTGTACCGTAGCACCTTCAAGCGCGGCACTCGCCAGGATCAGGCCCAGTATGGGGCCCGCACACGGTGCCCACAGCAGGCCGGTGGCTACACCCAGCATCAGGGGAGCCCAGAGGGTACCGCCATGATCACCGCTATCGCCGTCGACCGACTGCGACAACCGCGAACCCAGGGCAACGACGGGCCTCGTCAAGCGCTCGGACAAGGCGGGAAACACCAGCGTCAGACCAAGCAACGCGAGGACAACCAGCGCCACGATACGACCATATTCATTGGCCTGTACGGCCCAGCCGCCACCAATGGCGGCAAGGGTTGCAACCAGGGCGAATGTCGCGGCCATGCCGATGAGCATCGGCAGTCCGTTACGCATGAAGGGTTGGTCGGCGCGGGCAAACACGAATGGCAGAACGGGCAGGATACAGGGGCTGACAATCGTCAGGACCCCACCGAGATAGGACAAGATAAACAGGATCATGGTTGGCTATCCTTTAAACTCTGGATCGAATAAGAATCTAGTAACTTCAGATTCAAAGGATAGGTTTTATCTATCAACAAAGCATCACGATAGATTCACAAATTCATCACGATCCTGCACCAGGGAGCCGTCCAATATTCGGATCCGGATAAATACAACTGTCATCTGAATTAATACAGGAAACGGATTAACCCCGGCAAGGAAGGGCCGACTCCGAATTCCATCTGTTCCCATACCATTTCAATCCGGAATCTCCGGCTCGACGAGTTGCGCTAGTTGCATGAGCGATTCCTGCCAACCGAGATAGCAGGCCTCGGGTGGAATCGCTTCGGGTATCCCTTCCTGCACGATATCCAGCTTGGTTCCGCAGGAAACCTGTTTCAGGGTGACTATTGTCTGCATTTCGCCGGGTAGATTGGGGTCGTCGAACTTGTCCGTGTATCGGATACGCTCGGAGGGCACAAGCTCCAGATACTCACCGCCGAACGCGTGGCCCTTGCCTGTCGTAAAGTTCTTGAACGACATCCTGTAGCTACCGCCCACCCGGACATCCATATGATGGACCGTGCAGGTAAAACCATACGGTGGAATCCATTTCGCCATCGCATCGGCGTCGGTGAACGCGCGATATGTCTTTTCGGGTGTCGTCCGAAGCACCCGATGCAGTCGGATTGTGTTTGTAGTCATGACTATCCCGCCTTTGCGTTATATTGCCTGATCGAATACTGCTGGCTTAAGTGTTTGATACTCTCACCGGCGCAGGCGTATTCATGATACATATCGTCAAGATAATCAACGATGTCTTCTGCCGGCATTGATGACGGAATTTCCAAATCATCCCCCGGCGAACGCATGCCCGTTCCCAGCCGATACACTACCCATGCATTGCCCTCTCGATGCATCTCCAGTTGAAAGCGTCCGTAGACATCGAATTTCACAAATCAACACCGGTTAAACAAACTGCCGGTTTGACAATTATACTGGAACTTTTGGTTGCCCGGACTCAAGCCATCAGACGACCCTGTCTTGCCATCATCCCGTCTCCTCATGAATCCCCGCAGATCACCGATAAAGGCTTATCAAGCATCCAAAACAGGTGAAATACCATGCAAAGACCAATGACCAGGCTATTGTTTATTATGTTTTTTTCTGCCTTCCTGGGCGCTTGCGGGCCCATGGCCGTACGGCCGGTCTCCAGCCCCGAGATGGCAGCCGCCTACGGCAACATCACGCTGCCCGAGGGCAATATTACCAACGTCATGTTGTACAAGGTGGGGGAGGTCTATGCACCACCGTTCAAATCTCCTCCCAAGGGTCATATCTACACCAACGGTAATTTCTTTTTCGAAAACCTGCAGCCCGGCAAGTATTTCCTGATGGGTTTCATGTCAGGTCAGAAGGCCTTCTACTTCAACTACCGTGGCGTGGAGAAAGAGAAATTCATCCATGAGGTCGCCATCGACATCAAGCCTGGTTCAACCACCTATGTGGGCAGTTACGAAGTAACGGGCATCGACCGCAATTTTTTCAAGAGTGATACCTTTGATATCAGACGCAGCGACAAGCCAGGCAGGAACACCATCCTGGCACACTTGAAAGAGGCTGCGGCCGGTACGGGCTGGGATGAACGTTTTGAACAGGCAATGAAATAACCGGAACTTAAACCTGCAATGCTCCCCAAGTTATGAGGGCACCTTAATCTATGGGTGCACCTTATCTAATGGTCATCTGGATATCTACAGTAGATTTGCTGTTTCCCTTCTCTTTCCTAAATTGTCCTCGACAAGGATGTTATAAGGTGATTATATAATTACAGCCGTTCCAGAGTTTCCTCGTGGTATCTATTTTTTATTGTTTTCCTCTGGTCCGTACCGTTCCCTCACACCTATGCACATACATGGAGACAGCACAGATGAAAAAGGCCTGGTATCCAGTTGCAATTTCGCTGTTAGCCTTGACCATCTACCTTGACGGTGATAACAACTTACTGCCGTCTATGGCACACGCCGCATCTATGCCGGGACCGAATATCGTAAATGTCGTAGCCAGAGACTATGAGTTCGAGATGCCGGATACCTTGTCGGCGGGACCGACCCTGTTCCACCTGACCAACGATGGCGAACAACTCCATCACATGACACTTGTGAAACTCGAACAAGGCAAGACCCTAGCAGATTTCACCGCGCTCCCTCCCGGCCCAGCCCCTGTATGGGCGGTATTCATGGGCGGGCCGAACGCGACGTTGCCGAAAGGCGGACAGAGCGAAGACATCGTTGACCTGTCACCCGGCAACTACGCCGTTATCTGTATCATCCCGGATGCAGACGGCAAGCTCCATACGATGAAGGGCATGGTCAAGGCACTGACTGTGACGCCATCCTCGCAGGCCCGGGCTATGCCGTCCAGCGACGTGACACTGACACTCACGAATTATGCATTTTCGTTATCTGCGCCTCTGACCGCTGGCAGGCATACCATTCAGGTCGTCAATCACGGAACCCAGATACATGAAGCGGTATTATTCCGTCTCGAACCGGGCAAAACAGGTGAGGACGTCTTTAATTGGGTAGGCGGTGGTTTCCAGGGACCCCCGCCGGGCGCCCCGCTAGGTGGCGGTGGACCCGAGGCACCGGGCAAGATAAATACCTGGCCTGTCGACCTGACAGCCGGGCATTACGCGCTGATCTGCTTTTTGCCTGACTCAAAGGATGCGAAACCCCATGCCGCGCACGGGATGATCTACAATTTCGAGGTCCTGTAAATGGCCTCGCATAATACATGTAGCTATCGATCGCAACATAATCAACGGTATGAATGATTCTTTATACCTGTGTCGGACCTTGTTGCCTTTCCGACTCTTTCTTTAAGTCACTCAATGCCTGCGCCAGCACACCATCCAGTATCTTGTGTATTCGGCCGGCAAAGAGTGAAACGAACACACCTTCCAACGATTCTTCGGTGCGCACCTTTGTCCCGTTTTCATCGGGCTCAAGTTCACATACATGAACTCCCTTTACGCCCATGACAGAGCCGGACCATGCAATCCGGTTTGGCTCGCTTACCTCTTTGAGTCGCGACCTGATCTTCAGGCCCTCCGCCACCCATCTAAATTCAGTTCCCTCTGCAACAGGCCCATGTAGATCCATCTCCGTGATACTTTCATTCCATTGCGGCCAGTTTTCCAGACCGCTCAATATGCCCCACACCACTTCCAGTGGCGCATGTACAAACGTTTCACGGGAGGCGAAGGCGGGTGCATTCTTGTCGATATCAATACGAGTCATCAAGAGTTCATGGGCTAAGAAGGAAGATTGAAGAGTAAATACAGGCTGCGTTATTTTATTATATATCAAGTTGGCCCGATCCTGGTTGATCAGACGCAACCTGCTATCATCAGTCCTGTTGCTCCGGGCACATGCACATAACACTTTTCTCTTGTGATCTGAATTCCCGTCACTGGAGAAGAATCTTGATTAAACCTGGAATGACTTGAGACCTCTTGTTATCCTGCTCTCAAACGTGCTCTTGAGTAAACGATACAGGTGAGCGTGGAGGTGGAATGATCATGACGTATAAACGGGTAATGATGGTGGGCGTGGTGCTGGCCCTGGCCGGCTGTAACAAGCCACCGCAGGATGATACGCCAAAGGATGCTATGCCGAAGGATGGTATGAATGCGCAGCTGGACAGGATCCGCACCCTGGAGATTCAGTCGACGCTGATCTCGGTAGAAGCGGCCTGTTCCGAACCCACCGACCGCGACCTGCTCGTCGATGGGGCGCTCGCGCTGCTGCGCCGTGCTACCGCCGGGCGGGAGATGGCACGCATTCATCAGATGATGGGTAATATGACTATGGACAAACCTGGCGACATGCCTGAAAAATCCAGTCCCGCGCCCGCGTCGCCCCAGCAGGCCATGCACACCACCGTTCACCGGGTCGGAGGTGATGAATTCGACCTTCTGGATGCCATGACCCGTCCGCCCGGGCTGAGCTGCGCCCAACTACAACCTGTGAGCCTGGCGGCCACGGCCGCGGCGCTGCGACAGCATCATGAATCAAACGCAACGCGGAACATGGACAAGGTCCTTGATACCGAGGTGGACAGGGCTGCGGAAAAACTCGACAATGCGGTGCAAACGTCCATCACTGACAAGACACCGGATGTGGTGCGTAAACTGGCACTGGCACTGCAGAAAATCTGAAAGAGTTGTCAGGCATGATGCGAAGAATTAAGTGAAAACAGGCTTTACTCAACCCTGTTGCTAATCCTCAGGCAATGCATCAAATTCCTTTTTCTTGTTTTCGAACCAGCTCTTCATCGCATCCGGTGCCTTCATAATCTCTTGCATTTCACTCATTGCCCTGAGATGAGCTTCATCCTTTTTTTGAAACATTTCCATACCATGCTGTTTACTCATCTCTGCGATCTCTTCAAAAGAATTCGCATGAAATTCCTTATCACATGCCCCTCCAAGTTGTCTGCAGCTCATCGTTTTCATCTTTGTATCCTTCGATAGATTATCAATTCGATATAAAGGTTCAATATCATATGGCTATCTCCCGGTTCCAGCCTTCCTGAATTATTTGCCATTCGTTAGCGCAAATGCTCATCGAAAAAGCCAAGCGTACGTGACCAGGCGAGCTCGGCCTCCCTGGGTGCATAGCGTGCGGTGGAGTCGTTGTGAAAACCGTGGTTGACGCCATCGTATATATAGGCAACATAATCCGCATGATTCGCTTTCAGGGTCTTCTCGTAGCCTGGCCAGGTTGCATTCACACGATCATCGAGTCCGGCGAAATGCAGCATCAACGGCCCTTTGACATTTGCACGTAGTTCCTCCGCGGCGGGAGTGCCGTAAAACGGCACTGCTGCATCGATTTCATCGGGGATCCTTGCAGCGAGCATATTCACGATGTATCCACCATAGCAGAAACCCACGGCACCAAGCTTCCCACTGCTGCTGCCATGGTGCTTCAGAAAGTGTGCCGTAGCGATAAAATCCTCCTCCAGTTTGGAACTATCCATACCACTTTGCATCGCACGACCATCATCGTCATTGCCGGGATAGCCACCAAGCGGGTACAAGGCGTCGGGGGCAAAGGCCAGGAAACCCTGCTTGGCCAGGCGACGGGCGACATCCTTGATATACGGATTCAATCCGCGGTTTTCATGTACCACCAGCACAGCCGGCAGTTTTCCGTCGACGCTGGTGGGTGTGACGAGATAACCCTCGCATTCACCGTAGCCCCTGGGCGATGGAAACCTGGTGAATCTGGACTTGATGTCGGGGTCGTTAAAGGATACCTGTTCGGCCAGAGCGTAATCAGGTAGCAATGCACTCGCCAACATGCTCATGCTCAAGCCGAGTGCGACAAGGCGCGCCATGAATGTACGTCTGTCGATCAGACCATGTGCATACTCGTCATACCAATCGAAGGCCTCTTGAGGGATAGCCCGGCAAGCACCTTTTTTGGAGAGTGATTTGGTTTCCATGGAGTCCCTCCTGATTAACAGTATCGAAGAGAATACCAAACAATGATTTAGGACTTAAAGGAATGATTGAACTTGATAACAGGTAGCCTTTTAAATAATTAGATGAATCGGGGGTTAATCCCTTTTTGGTTACAATTCACTCTTCCTTAACGCGTAGACAAGGGCTCTGCGTAACGAATCCAGAAGGGAATCGTAGGCTGTGCTTTTTGTGTTTTTACCCAGTTTTTTCATCAAGTCGTCCTGTGCCTGCATAGCCTCATGAAGGGGAATATCCAGATCATCACATGCAAGCATGTGGCGCGCATCCTTAAGGAGTTTTTCAGGATTGCCATTTCTGTCACCTTGCATAATGTCCTCTGCATTGCCAATAAAGTCATCGGCAGCAATCACAGTCGCATCGTTTGGTAGCGTTAGCAGATTAGTCTGTAACACGGGGAACCAGGCAAGCATCTGATCGTAATTATCGCCAGTCTTTGCCTTTAATACAGCATCGATCAACTGAATGGTGCGTGCCGCCGCTCCGCGACTGGCGGCCAGATGCAATATGGTCCTGGCGGAGATCAGGTCACTGGCCGCTGTCGCATAGTCCTTATCAATCATTGCCGCCCTGGATCGCATGGTCAGATCCAGGCTGGCGGAGAGCTCTTCTGCTGTGACCAGTAGGATATCCGTTCCGGGACAGTAGCCCCCGGGTTTTGGTGAGAGAGTTTTGGTAGTTGCTGCGGTGACTTGCGTACAGAACAGCAGTAACAGCAAAGGTATACATGCCCAAAACACGCGGTTACTAGTATATACAGGTTGTCGATTCATTGGTGTTCATCCTTATTCAAGTAAATTGAATTTATTGCTCACCGCTCATAACACCCACGGCAGCAACCCCACGAGGCCAAACAGGATCAGATAGGACGCGACGATATAGCTTAATAATCTGGGCCAGATCAGAATCGCGATCCCTGCCAGCAACGAGATCAGCGATGGTCCCATCAGAATATATTGTGTCGAGATTTCAGGGGACATTCATCAATCCTCGTTCTCGAGCTGCTCGCGGATCGATTCCAACTCCGCCTGGCGTTTGGCATCGGTTTCGGGATAGCTCATATTAAGCGACCTGAATGTATCAAGGATAAGATGAGAAATGATCAGGCGGGCGTTCTTCTTGTCGTCGGCGGGGACCACATACCATGGCGCGACATTGGTACTGGTCGCACTCAGACACTTCTCGTAGGCGTGCATATACTGCTTCCAGTATTTCCGCTCATGAACATCGGCGAGACTGAATTTCCAGTTTTTCTCCGGCTCATCAATGCGTGCCAGAAAACGCTTGCGCTGTTCTTCAGCAGACAGGTGCAGAAAAAATTTGATGATGCGGGTACCGTTGAGATATAGATGATTCTCCAGGTCCACGATCGATCGATAGCGCTGTTTCCAGATTCCGTCTTCGTCATCAATGATCTCATGCGGCAAGCCCTGGCTGTGGAGGATTTCCGGATGTACACGCACGATCAGGACCTCCTCATAGTAGGAACGGTTGAAGATGCCAATCCGGCCTCGTTCCGGCAGGCACTGGGTAGTGCGCCACAGAAAATCGTGTTCCAGTTCCAGTGCGCTCGGGTGTTTGAAACTGAATACCTGACAACCCTGGGGATTCACGCCGGACATCACATGCCTGATAGCGCCATCTTTACCGGCAGCATCCATGGCTTGAAATATCAATAATAACGCATAGCGGTTGGAGGCATAGTGCAGGCGTTGCAGGTCACTCAACTCAGTGACATGGTTCTTAAGCATCGACTTGTAGTCTTTCTTTGACTCGTAGACCGGCTCAACCCGCGTCGACCAGTGCTTCAGTTTTACCTCATCACCTTCCTTTACCCGGTAATCCTTTGCATCGATTTTCATTGTCATATCAACCTTGAGATAATCTCATAATCATTAGTGTCGCTGCCTGACCTACTGGTGCCAGGCTTCGTCTATCCATTTCCGCGCCTCATCGGCATCGCTATGATCGAAGTACCGGACCGTCGCTTTCGTGAATGGCTTGCAGAACTCTGCCATGTCATGTTGCCATTTCTTGTCCCCGACCATAGCCAGGCGCTCGATATCAGCGAAGTGTTCGACACCGAACTTGAAGTCTTCCCAGGCCGCACTGGCTTCCCAGCCGTGAAAGTTGCTCATATCGAACAGCAGCCGCAGCTTTCCATACTGGTGGACTAGTCTATCAAACTCGGGCACGAATTTTTCGTAATCAGCCTTTACCAATTTTCCGCTAACGTGAACGACAAGCACCTTTCCACCATTTTGTTCATTGAGTTGAATTGGCATTTCTGGCTCCTGTGATTTAGTTCAGGTAAGACTATCCGGAGTATTTGGTACGCATCATGCTGGATGCATCAACCTGGCACATCCCACTTCCAGCCCCTGATCTCGGGCATGTCCTGGCCATGTTTTCTAATATACTGACGGTGCTCGATCAGCTTGTCCTTCAGTTGCTGCTTAAGGTAAACACCCTTGTCACCTGTCTGCGGCAGACGGTCAATGGTATCCATGACGAGGTGGAAACGATCCAGTTCGTTCAGCACCGTCATGTCGAAGGGCGTGGTGATGGTTCCCTCCTCCTTATAACCGCGCACGTGGATGTTGTGATGATTGGTACGTCGATAGGTCAGCCGGTGGATCAACCACGGGTATGCGTGGTAGGCAAAGATCACCGGCTTGTCCCTGGTAAACAGTTCATCGAAATCCCTGTCGCTCAGACCATGTGGATGTTCGCTGGGCGGCTGCAGCTTCATGAGGTCAACGACGTTGACCACACGGATCTTCAATTCGGGCAGATGCTCGCGCAGGATCGAAACGGCGGCGAGTGTCTCCAGTGTCGGCACGTCACCACAACAGGCCATGACTATATCGGGCGATACCGCCTGGTCGTTGCTGGCCCACTGCCAGATACCGATGCCTTCACTGCAGTGCTTGACCGCCTCATCCATGTTCAACCACTGCGGTGCCGGGTGTTTGCCCGCGACCACCACGTTGACGTAATGAAGACTGCGCAGGCAGTGATCCATTACCGACAGCAGACAATTGGCGTCCGGTGGAAAATATACGCGCACCACCTCGGCCTTCTTGTTCACCACGTGATCGATGAAGCCGGGGTCCTGATGGGTAAATCCGTTGTGGTCCTGGCGCCAGACGTGCGAGGTTAATAGATAATTCAACGAGGCGATCTTGCGCCGCCACGGCAGGTGTGCGGTGACCTTCAGCCACTTGGCGTGTTGGTTGAACATTGAATCGATGATGTGGATGAACGCCTCGTAGCTATTGAACAGTCCATGCCGGCCGGTAAGCAGATAACCCTCGAGCCAGCCCTCGCATTGGTGTTCGCTGAGCATCTCCATCACCCGACCTTCCGGTGCGAGCCATTGATCATTGGGTACTTTGGCACCGTCCCACTGGCGCTGGGTCACTTCAAAAACGGCATCAAGCCGATTGGATACGGTCTCGTCCGGACCGAACAGGCGGAAGTTACGCTGCTCGGCGTTGAGCCTGATTACATCGCGCAGGAACGGCCCGAGCACATGGGCATCGCCGACACCGGGAGCCCCCGGTACGGGGACATCAGCCGCGTAATCGCGAAAATCCGGCATGCGCAAATCACGCAGCAATTTACCACCGTTGGCATGCGGATTGGCGCCCATTCGACGTTCGCCCCTGGGCGCCAGTTCGGCCAGCTCCGGTTTCAGGCGTCCCTGTTCATCAAAGAGTTCTTCCGACCGGTAGCTCTTGAGCCAGTCTTCCAGCAGCTTGAGATGCTGGGGGTGGGCTGCCGGGTCGGACAGCGGTACCTGGTGCGCGCGGAAGGTGCCCTCGACCTGCAAGCCGTCGACCACCTTCGGGCCGGTCCAGCCCTTGGGGGATTTAAGGACGATCATTGGCCAGCGTGGCCGCGTGGTGTCGTTGTTGTGACGGGCGTTATGCTGAATGTTTCGAATATCCTCGATCACCTTGTCCAGCGTTGTGGCCATCAGTTGGTGCATGGCTTCGGGCTCATGACCTTCGACAAAATACGGTGTCCAGCCGCAGCCACGGATAAACTGCTCCAGTTCCTCATGCTCGATGCGGGCCAGGACGGTGGGATTGCTGATCTTGTATCCGTTGAGATGCAGGATGGGTAATACCGCGCCGTCGGTGATCGGATCAAGAAATTTATTGGACTGCCAGGCGGTCGCCAAAGGTCCCGTCTCCGCTTCGCCGTCGCCGACAACACAGGCAACGATCAGATCGGGATTGTCTAACACCGCTCCGAATGAATGGCTGAGTGAATAACCCAGTTCACCACCCTCGTGGATCGAGCCCGGACATTCCGGCGAGGCGTGGCTGGGAATCCCCCCGGGAAACGAAAACTGAACAAAGAGCTTGCGCAGGCCCGCCTCATCCTGGCTGATGTTGGGATAGATCTCGCTATAGGTGCCTTCCAGATAGGTGTTGCCCACCACCGCCGGCCCGCCGTGTCCGGGACCGGAAACATAGATCATGTTGAGGTCATATGTCTTGATGACCCGGTTCAAGTGCACATAAATGAAATTCTGACCGGGGGTTGTACCCCAGTGCCCCAACAACAGATGTTTCACATCAGCGAGTGTCAGCGGCCGCTTCAACAACGGATTGTCATACAGATAAATCTGGCCGACCGAGAGATAATTGGCCGCCCGCCAGTAGGCATCCATCTTGTAAAGCATTTCCGGTGAAAGCGTATTCGTCGTCATGGTTGATTCTCCTTGTTTATATCAATTTGAGGCGCTCACAAACACTCCGGCTATCACGCGTTGCCTGACCGCTCGAAAATGCCCACTGTAACGAAAACGAGGCTTAGCGGGCTTCACCGAGAACACCTTCATCACTGTACAATCCATATGAACCGAGTTTTATGCATGTCGACCTGTAATCCGTGTGTAGTATGCCTTGAATCCCCTCACCTGCTGCGATTTGAACAAACATCGGAGTATTTTCTATGTAGAGCACCTGCCGGGCCGGCACTTGAGCAATGTCCAGAGCAAGCCGAAAAATCTCCGTATCGGGTTTGCGGATATGAACAAAGCAAGAGGAAATGAATGCATCCACGAATCCACCCAGCTTGAACTTGCGAATACGATATTCATTTACTTCGCGTCCTTCGTTACTGACCACGACGATCTTCAGTCCGTACTTCACCTTGAGTCTCTGAATCAACTCGATCATCCCGGGATAAGGTATCGATTGTGCGAACATGAAACGCTGAAACTCAGTCCGGCTGAAGGGTCGTTTCTGGTAAAAGACCACCCGTCCTAAATATTCCTCCAGCGTGAGTTTTCCCTCTTCATAGGTATCGAAAGTCAGGTGATGGTGGTCTTCCAGCTCACCCCACTCCAGTTTGAAATGCATTGCCGCCCGTTTGCGGGCGTGATGATCCCAGCCATTGCTGAGCAGGACGCCGCCGACATCCACAAACAGGCAGGTCATATCAGGCGTGTTCGTCATAGTCTGCTCTTTCGCGCTCTCCATCACCGCTGCCATAGTATATGAGCAGCTTCCAGAGGAACCACTACACCATCGTGATGGGGTATGAGTCTTGCTGTATAGTCCATAGCCGGACGGGCCGCGGGCACCTCTGCGCGGAAAACATAACCGTTTGTCGTGCCCACCAATGGTCGTACACGTTTCATCTCGACTCGCTCCGGTGAGGTAACGTTACCGCCGTTGGCATAGAGCTCGACGCGTACGGCTTGCGGGTCGAGATCGTCAAGATACACCTGCACCTCAAAGACATGTTGCTTGCCGTCTGTCTCAAGGTTCACTTCGCCGAAACGCAGCGTGCCCCAATGGTGATCCAGTGCGTTTCGCCACTTGACCACCTGCTCACCGCTTGCGCCCTTTCCCGCGGTACGTGCGTTATACGCCGCAGCCGCCGGGATATAGTGTTGCTCGGTATATTCACGTACCGTGCGGTTGGTTGAAAAATGCGGCGTCAAGCGCGCCATGCTTTCCCGCATGCGAGCTACCCAGGCAGCGGGAATGCCGTCCTTGTCGCGTGTATAAAACTCGGGAACCACCTCGTTCTCCAGCAGCTCGTAGAGCGCTGTGGCCTCGGCCACATCCCACGCAGGATCATCGCCATGCTCCCGTCCGTCCCCCAAGGCCCAGCCTATCTCTGGCGAGTAGGCCTCCGCCCACCAGCCGTCAATTTCCGAGAGATTGATGCCCCCGTTGACCAGCACCTTCATGCCGCTGGTGCCGCTCGCCTCCCAGGGCCGACGCGGCGTATTGAGCCAGACATCCGCACCTTGCACCAGCTGCTCTGTCAGAAGCATGTCATAATCACTAAGGAAGATCACATGAGGACGTACCTCTGGCCGTCTAATGAATTGTATCCATTGCTGAATCAGGGCCTGTCCGGCCAAATCCGCCGGATGGGCCTTGCCGGCAATGATGAGCTGTACAGGACGTTGGGAATTGCTCAGCAAGCGCAGTAAGCGTTCGGGATCGTGGAGCAGCAGATTCGGCCTTTTATAGCTAGCAAAGCGACGCGCGAAGCCCAACGTCAGTGCATTGGGATCAAACAGATGTTTCGCTTCCTCAACTTCCGCGGGCGAAGCGCCTGACGCGGTGAGTTGCCTTGACAAGCGTTCGCGGGCAAATTCAATCAGCGTCGTACTGGTCACATTGCGAAATTGCCAGAGATCGATGTCGGAGACTCGGCGTATGTCATGCTCAAGGGTTTCCGTCGTCCCCAGCCAGCGGTCCTTGCCACACGCCCGAGTCCAAAGCGCATCGGCCTCCGCCGAGTCCCAGGTCGGCACATGGACACCATTGGTCACGTGTCCGACCGGAATTTCATCCATAGGCCAACGCGGAAAGAGTGGCTCGAACAAGTGCCGGCTGACCTTGCCGTGCAGGCTGCTCACGCCATTGACCGCCCCGCTGCCGCGAATCGCCAGATAGGCCATGTTGAAGGGTTCAGACGCATCGTTCGGATCACGGCGACCCAGGGCCAGTAATTCGTGGCAGGTTATGCCGAGTCTCTGCTTGGCGTATCCGCCGAGATATTGCTCGATGAGGGCTGGAGCGAACAGGTCAAAACCGGCCGCCACCGCCGTGTGCGTGGTAAAGAGATTACCCACCCTCGTTACTGCCATTGCGACCTCGAAAGGCTGCGCGTTCTCTTCCATGAATCCACGGGCACGTTCCAACACGGCAATGGCGGCATGCCCCTCATTTAGATGGCAGACTTCCGGCTGAATACCGAGCGCGGTTAATAGCCGCCATCCGCCTATCCCGAGGAGCATTTCCTGTTTAAGCCGCAACTCCGGTCCACCGCCGTACAGCTCGCTGGTGATGCCGCGATGGGCAGGATAATTTGCTACGTCATTGCTATCCAGCAAGTACAGCGTCACGCGCCCAACTTGCACATGCCAGGCTCGCAGCCATACCGTATAACCGGGCAAAGCGACTTCCAGACGCAGCCACTCACCGTTCGCTTTACGCAGCGGCGCTATCGGTAACTGTCCGGGATCGTTATAGGGGAACAGGGCCTGTTGCGCACCGCTCCTGTCAATCAACTGACGAAAATAGCCTTGCTGGTAGAGCAGTCCCACGCCGACGACTGGGACACCCAAATCGCTGGCTGCCTTGAGTTGATCTCCCGCAACGTTGCCGAGCCCGCCCGAATAAATAGGCAAAGCTTCACCCAGCATGAATTCCATACTGAAATAGGCAACACAGTTCAGTGACGATTTCGGATAGGTTTGCTGAAACCACGCCGGCGCTGTCGCCTCCTCCCGTCTCGCCCGTACCAGTTCATCAATGTTTTTGCGAAATACGGAATCGGTTAAAACACCTTGGAGTTTCTCCCGTGAGACCGTCTGCAGGACGGCCCAAGGGTTATGGGTGTACTCCCACAGCACAGGGTCCAGCTGCCGCCACACCTGGTCGGTAGCATGATTCCAGACTGAACGCATATCCAGGGCAAGTTCCGCCAGGGAATCGAAACCCTCAATATCCGCAGATTCCATACTTTTCGTTACCGGGCTAGGTCGTTTTTGTTCGCTCATGATTTTACCTTAACATTTAACCTGGTCGGCTTCCGGCTGCTGACTGTCACGAGGACGCTGCAAGCGCGGTGTTAACGATAACCTGTGCATCCCCCAGAATACGTCGCAGATAATCCGCACCAAGGAAGCTTTCCGCATAGATCTTATAGATGTCTTCGGTGCCGGAGGGTCGTGCCGCAAACCAGCCGCTCCGGGTTGTGACCTTCAATCCGCCGATAGGCTCGCCATTACCGGGGGCTCGGGTGAGGATACTCTGGATTTTCTCGCCGCCCAGCTCCGAGGTCGTGATCTGCTGCGGTGACAGTTTTGCCAATCTTTGTTTTTGTTCCGGAGTCGCCGGCGCCTCGACACGATCGTAAACCGGTTCACCGAATTCGCGCGCAAGGTCATGGTAGATTTCGCCGGGATCGCGTCCCATGCGCGCGGTAATCTCCGCCGACAACAACGCCGGTATAATGCCATCCTTATCCGTTGTCCAGACGCTGCCATCCAGACGAATAAACGAGGCGCCCGCGCTCTCTTCTCCGCAAAAACCGAGTGAACCATCGAATAAGCCATCCACAAACCACTTGAAACCAACCGGTACCTCGTATAACTTGCGGCCGAGCTTTGCTGTGAGGCGATCGATCATCACGCTGCTGACCAGCGTTTTGCCGACCATCGCATCTTTGCTCCACTTCGGCCGATGCTGGAAAAGATAGAAAACGGCGACAGAAAGATAATGGTTGGGCGGTAACAAGCCAGTGCTTTGAGTGACGATCCCATGCCGATCATGATCGGTATCGCAGGCGAAGGCGATGTCAAAGCGATCCTTGAGTGCGATCAATCTCTGCATCGCGTAGGACGAGGATGGATCCATGCGAATCTGGCCATCCCAATCGGCCGTCATGAAGCGGAAGGTCGGATCCACGAGGTCATTAACGATCGTGAGATTCAAACCATAACGCTCGGCAATCGGACCCCAATAATGAACACCGGCACCACCGAGAGGATCCACACCCATACTGATATTCGTGTCACGGATCGCCTCCATGTCTAACACGTTTCCAAGATCATCTATATAAGCATTCAGATAGTCGTAACGGTGGGTAGTGGCTGCGCGACAGGCCTGATCGAAAGAAATTCGTCTTACACCCTCCAGATTGCTTTCCAGTAAGGCATTGGCCCTGGCTTCGATCCAATCCGTAACATCGCTGCCCGCCGGCCCGCCGTTGGGCGGGTTGTACTTGAAGCCGCCATAGTCGGGCGGATTGTGCGAAGGTGTAATGACAATTCCGTCTGCCAGTGCCGTATCACGTCCGCGGTTATATGCGAGGATCGTATGAGAAATCACGGGTGTAGGCGTGTATTCGTCTTTATCCGCCAACATGACGTCCACACTATTGGCCGCCAGCACTTCCAGTGCGCTGGTGAACGCCGGCTCGGAAAGCGCGTGGGTGTCGATGCCCAGGAAAAGTGGCCCACTGATACCCAGTTTCTTGCGGTAAAGGCATATGGCCTGGGTGATGGCCAGTATATGCCGTTCGTTGAAGCTGCGTTCAAACGCAGAACCTCGATGCCCTGAAGTGCCGAATGCAACACGTTGGCCCGGCACCGTTGGATCCGGCGTTTCGCTGTAATAGGCCGTTATGAGGCGGGACACATTAACCAGCATCGATGGATCGACCGGCTTTCCAGCCAATTTACTTATCTTCAAGGTTATCTGTCCTCAAGTGCCAACGAAGTGCGTTCCCGCACTCACGTATTGTTGTTGGTCGCAAACCCGAATAGCTAACACAAGGCGAACATAGCTTTCCGTATAGATGATACACATGGCGATTCTTTTCATGAATGCACACCATTAACCTTGGCCGGTGCGTCTCGGGAGATGGATGCGCCGCAGAAATCCGAGGTGACGGTGTGAGGTATGCTCGATATTGGCATAGACCATGAGCTTGGCCCAGTCGGTGAGCAGGGCCCACGTGACGGAATAGGCCCAGATAAGTCCGATGGCTGTCCAGTCGATGGGTGTCACCAGACCGAAGCCGTAGGCCACCAGGATTGTGGCCGCCACCTTGGTTGCCACCGCCGACCAGATCATGACGGGAGCCGGATATGGCCGCTTGAGGAAAAACCCCTTGCTGCGGGAGATGAACAGCGTCAGGTGCCCCGCCACCGCCATCTTCAGGAAGATGAAGCTTTGCACTTCCGCGGTGGTGAGGTGCAGTACGTCCATCGCCACAAATAGCATCATGAAGCTGCCTGCAACACCCGTGAGGCCCATAATGGTTGACACGAGTATGACCCGATGCATGTTCCATCCAACCGGACGGGGATCGAGGTGCGTGTTGTCGTAGGCGATGGTCATGATCGGCACGTCGTTGAAAAATGCCAGCAGGATAATCATGATGGCGGTGATCGGGTAGATATTGAACACCAGCATCGCCAGGACAACGAAGACCATGATGCGTATGGTCTCGGTGATGCGATAAATCGCATAGGAATTCATGCGTTCAAAGATACGGCGTGCCTCTTCGATGGCATTCACGATGACCGACAGACCCGGTGCTGTGAGCACCAGGTCCGCCGCTGCGCGGGCCGCGTCGGTGGCGCCTGATACCGCAATACCAACGTCTGCCTGCTTGAGGGCCGGGGCATCATTGACACCGTCGCCGGTCATTCCAACGATGTGGCCGCGATCCTGCAGTGTGTTGACGATATCGAACTTGTGTTCGGGAAAGACCTGGGCAAAACCATCGCTGTTTTCCACTTGTTCCGCGTGCTGATTATCCAGGGCGCCGGTTTTCTCGCCGAATATATCGGTGGCGGGAAGGATCTTCTGCCCCAGCCCCAGCTTGCCCGCGATCTCACGGGCGATCGCCAGGTTATCACCTGTAACCATCTTTACATCGACACCATGTCTCTCGGCATCCTTAATGGTGCCGGCAGAATCCTCGCGCGGAGGATCGAACAGTGGCAGGACACCGAGAAACGACCACGCTTCATTTTCATCGCAGCGCGCCACACCCAGGGTGCGATAACCCCTGGAGGCAAACTCATCGACAGCTTGTTCCACTTTTTCCCGGCTCCGGGAATCGATCCGCGAAAGATCCAGTATCACCTGGGGCGCCCCTTTGGTGACCTTGAAGGTCGTCCCCGAGGCGTCTCTGACCGTGGCCTCGGTACGCTTGGCCACCGGATCGAATGGTATGAATTTTAATTGCTGGTAGCCCTTGAGGACATCCGGTTGTTCCAGACCGGCGAGCACTGCAAGGTCAATGGCGTCCTGGTCCTCCGCCTTGCAGGCCAGGGAGGCGGTAAGCAGCAGGGCGTTTCGATCCCCGGCCTCCAGTAACATGGGCTCGCCGAGCTTCAGTTTATTCTGGGTAAGCGTTCCGGTCTTGTCGGAACACAGGATATCCATGCCCGCCATCTCTTCAATGGATTCCAGGCGTGACAGGATCGCCTTCATCTTCGACAGCGCCATGGCCCCAACGGCCATGGTCACCGACAACACCGCCGGCATCGCCACCGGGATGGAGGCCACGACGAGGATCAGCGCGAACTGCACCAGATCCAGCAGCGGTGCATGGCGGAAGATCTGGACAATGATCAGGAGGGCCACCAATCCCAGACTTAGATAGATCAGGTAATCGCCGATGCGTAATACCGCCTTTTGGAAATGCGATACCGTCTTGGCGGATTCGACCAGCTTGGCAGTCTGACCGAAGTAGGTGTTGCTCCCGGTACCGGTGACCAGGGCGACCATTTCCCCTTGCTTGGCCACCGAACCCGAATAGGCGACATCCCCCACCTTTTTACTGACCGGTAGGGATTCCCCTGTGAGCGCGGACTGATCGATGCTCAGGTAATCACCGTCGATCAGCTTGGCGTCGGCAGGGATGATGTCACCGAGACGCAACCGGATCACGTCGCCCGGGACCAGTTGCTTGGCATCGACCTCCTGCCACCGGCCCTCGCGCAGCACCCGGCTTTTGAGAGCCAGACTTTTTTTCAGCGCATCCACGGCACTGCCTGCCTTGTATTCCTGCCAGAACCCAACCGCAGCGTTGAAGATCAACAGCGCCACGATAATGATGAAATCAGACCAGTGGCGGAGGATCGCCGAGAGCGATGCCGCAACCTCGATCATCCAGGGGATGGGGCCCCAGAAATAACCCAGGAACTTGAGCACGGGGTTGACCTTCTTTTCCTCCAGGGCATTGGGTCCGAAGTCTTCGAGACGTTGTGCTGCCTCTTGCCCGGAAAGCCCGTGCTCGGCAGAACTGTCCAGTTTCTCGAACAGTTCGTCGGCGGTCATCCTTTCTGCCTCTTCTTTATTGAGTAATACTTTAGTGGCCTGCATCAGCATGATGATTGTTTCCTTGTCAGAGTACTTGCATGATTAGGCAGATCAGCCCTCAATGCGGGTTATTATCAGCCCAATTACCAAAAAGCATGGTCGGGTCACAGGGTTAATTATCGTGTTTAACATGGTGCACTACTCGTTTAAAGATGGTTGGCTACAGGGATGGGGGTGACCGGCTGTATTTCCTCCAGACATCCCTTGCCTGACCAGCGAGATTATTTTTTCAATACCTGTACAAGCAGTTGGGCCAGCTTCGATTTGAAGGTGCCATCATACAGTCCGGAACTTGTCGTTACTGTGTCTTCATCTATGGCAAGCACCTCTTCTGCCTTGCCCAAATTACCCTTTTTGATCGATTGCATTGCCGAGTCGATGACAGCTTGTATTTTCGACAAGGGTATGTCAATTGAGACGAACGCAAGTGGATATTCGATAGAATCAACTGTTTTCATCGCTGCGTCGAATTGGCCTTCCTTCAGCGCTCTTCTCGCGTTGCCCAGTTGATCCAGACCTTTCATGCTTGGATTGCGATCTGCTTCACTAAATCCTTCCACGTTCTCTATATTAGTATGCGTGGCAGAAATAAATACGGAAGCGGTCCCTGTACCATAATGGCTGGTGACACTTTCCAGGTTGTTTTGTGCCTGCACAAGCGCATCACTAGCCTTCACGGTTTGTTTATTTTTAAGCTCACTACGGGCATTATTGATATTGCCCAGGATCTGACTCAGGTATTTCGATGCGGATTCGCTCTGGTTCTCAGTAAGAAATCCTGTGGACTCCATACTGACCGCATTCGTCGATGCAAGTGCTGATCCGGCGACACCGGTCAGTAATACTGCGGAAATCAAAAAAGGTATCAGACGTCTATTGATAAGCTTGTTGCTCGACTGCTTCATTACCATTGTGCTTCTCATATATCTATCCTCTTAAGTTGGTTAAAGTTCTGTGCGATGTGGGTACGTTTGAGGAAACACTGTTAAAAATCGCTCGCAACATGAATAAATGAGCGAGTAACCTCAAACGGCGACATACGCCTTACTTCAGGATTGGCAAGTAACATGCCAGATAATTTAATTTTTATTTTCATTAACTTAAGGTGTGGAGGAGAAATAGCAGTGGTTTAAATCCACCAAACTACGGTTTATTTCAACCGTTTAAATCCCAAAAGGGGAGGACACCACTCCATGCCTATTTCCTGTTCGAACGCAGTTTCGACCCCATGGAGAAGCGCAAGACACAGCTGCTCTATCAATAGCAGGCAATGGCAGGCGAATTCTCTATGGATTTCATCGCTGGATCGCGGACTGCAGGAGCTTGGCAATGTCGGTGAATGGTATGACTGGGATCCCGCAAATCGCCAATCGCATCGCATGGGCTCGGCGATACCCGGTAAACAGCCACTGGGTAGTCGCCATGCAATCGAATACAATGCCGCATGCTAGTTTGTCGTGTCTGTGCGGCGATGCTGCGCCTTGCATTTCCAGCAAGCCTATTGGAGATGACTATTGAATAAAAATATGAGTTTTTCGACTTGGCTAACGCGGTATGTGAAGGTTGTATTTTTGAATTCGGTATCGTAGCGTTTCACGCGTGGTGCCTAAGGCCTTGGCCGTAGCGGTGATATTATGATTATATTTCGCGAGTGTTGTCTCGATGATATGACGATCCATCTCGTCAAGGTCCATGCTGCCGTCCAATGGTAGGTACAAGCAGTCACTGCCTGTCACAACGCTGGCACCCACGGCCTGATCTGCTTCAAGTTGCAACCATTGGATAGGAAATTCTTCATCGCTTGAGAACAGCACGCAACGTTCGACTACATTGCGTAGTTCACGCACATTGCCCGGCCATGCATGGTTCTCCAGTCGTTGCCATACCTCTTCCGGTACGATCCGTACACGTTTGCCTGCCTTGGCATTGAATTCGGCAATGAAAACCGGCACCAATTCTTTCAGGTCCTGCTTATGCGTGCGCAGTGCCGGCAGCTCCAGGCGAAACACGCTTAGACGGTGAAAAAGGTCGGCGCGAAAGCTCCCTTCGGCAACCCGCCGTTGCAAGTCTTGATTGGTAGCTGCAATCACTTGAACATCCACCTTGATCTCGCGGTCGCCTCCCAAACGGCGGATGCTGCGGTCTTCAATGGCCTTGAGGAGTTTGGCCTGCAAGTCAATGTCCATGTCACCAATCTCGTCCAGGAACAACGTACCGCCGCTGGCTTGTTCCATCAACCCTCGGCGTCGGCTCTTGGCCCCGGTAAAGGCACCGGTTTCATGCCCGAACATTTCTGACTCCAGCAATTCCCGCGGCAGAGCGGCGCAATTGAGTTCCACCATCGGTCCTGTGGTACGTGGTCCGGAGTGGTGCAATATACGCGCAGCCAAGCCCTTGCCCGTGCCGGTCTCCCCGGTGATAATCAGGGCACTGAAGGGGATTGAGGCGAGCTTGGCCAACATTTCGCGCACTGTTATCGTTGCAGCGCTGTGGCCGGCGTAGATATGTGGCTGGTAGCGCTGACTATCGGCATCACTCTGTTCACTCAAGCGACGTTGGGCACGGGCGCTGCGCACAGCACCGCTAATCACCAATTCCAGGCGATCCGGTTTATACGGTTTCTCAATGAAATCGAAGGCACCGAGGCGCAGGGCCCGTACCGAATCAGGCACACTGCCGTAGCCGGTAAGGATTACCCATTCACCGGTGATTCTTCGTCCACGGGCCTTCTCCAGCAGGTCCAGGCAATTACCATCCGGCAGATTCATATCTGACAACACCACCAAGGGGTCAAATCCCAGCTCAAACAACAGGTGCCCACTGTCGGCCAGGCTATGCGCCCAGGTCACGTCCCAACCCTTCCCGGAAAAATAACGCTTCATCTCCGAACCAAGCAGGCGTTCGTCTTCAATGATCAGCAGTGTGTCACCCATGCTTATTTCTGCATGGTAATGTCAAAATGACACGGGCACCACAAGGTGTCAGATTCTCAAGGCGCATGGAACCCCCCAAATCGTGGATGAAGCGCTGCACAACAGCCAGTCCCAGACCGGTGCCGCCAGCACGTCCCGTGACAAACGGCCTGATACCGTTCTCCAGAAAATTCTGTGGAAAACCTGGTCCGTCGTCACGCACCGACAGTTCCACTTGATCTTCCGACGTGACAGAGGCGCGGATCGTGATCGAACCGGGACGATCGGTACCGATGGACTGTGCAGCGTTCAGCACTAGATTGAGCAGGGCCTGATGCAGACGGCTAGCAGGCATAGAGCATTTCAAGGTGTCGGGTACTTCACAGTACAACTGAATATTTTCACCGATTTGATATCGCACCAGGGTCACGAGATCGTCAACGGCACGAGCTAGATACATCGTGCTCAAGGCTTCCGGTTCCTGACGGTTCTGATTGAGCATGGCGCTCAATAATTCGCTGACGCGGTTGAGTTCGTTGATCACCAGATTCAGGCGATTACGCTGATCGACGTTGTTGATTTCCTGATTGAGATTATTCAAGGCCATCTGGATACCTGCCAGGGGATTGCGCAGTTCATGCGCCAGTCCCGCGGCAATCTCCCCCACTGCCGCCAAGCGTTCGGCCGTCGCCAACCCGCGTTGCTGATCAAGCAGAGCGTGTGTCGCAGTGCGCACCTGATCTTCCAGAGACTGCCGGTGTGCACGGTTTTGTTCCTCCAAATCCGCCAAGCGTCTCACCAAATGATTGTAATTATCGAATAAAGGTCGCAATACAGGATCGACACCGTGTCTGGAGACTGGACTGTAATCCTGATCAGCTAGTGAGGTCAATAACAAGCTCAGTTCATTGAGTGGCGTCAGGAGGCTCCGGCGCAATAGCAGCAGGGCCACAATGGCAACCAATGGAAGCACGATCAGGGTTCCCACCGCGATTCTAAACTCGAACTCGGTATCGCGGCGTGCCTCGGCCACGAGCTGTTGGTGGATATGGTCTTCGGTCGTTATGACATGGCCGATGGAAGTTAGACTCTCGATCAGGGCTCCCCGTGGATTTTCTGCTATCTTGTCAAGCGACAACCAAGCAGCCTGGAGTTGATGGGCAGTCGTTGGCGCCGTTTGTTGTTCCAGCGATTGCAATTGCACCAGCTCTTGCCGCACATGCATAATCTTGCCCGGATCTGGTCCTATTGCGCTAGCATCATGGGCAATGAGCAATTCCTCAATATCCAACGACACACGCTGCAACAAACCGAGTTTCTCCGCTTGTGCCTGCACGGGATCGAGACGCCGCAGCCCATGCCACGATAATCCCGCTAAAATTCCTAAAGCTACGAGCAGTAATATACCCGTTACACCGGCTGGTAACCAGATAGAGCGAAGAAACGGGGAAGTACTCATCGCACTATAATATGTGTGGCATTAGCTATCATTCATTCAAGCGGGATCCACGCTGTTGGCAACGGGATTACCTCATCGTGTTTATTCATTTAAAAATTATGCTTGATCATCGCGATTACCTATACACCTCAGCTATAAAAGGTTTATGTGTACGGGTGATACACACTACCGCTGAACAGAGATTCTACATCTCACAATGATCTCCCTTCGACTCTTCGGAGTGTTGTTGTTTTACCGCCTAATCTACTGAAATACACGACTTAAGAAGAATGCAGGATATCCTCAATGTCGTAATCGATAGTATCAAAGGCATTAGACAAGCGCTCGCTCCAGCATCCTCCGCCATGACTGACAAACTGTGTCAGACGATCAACCTTGTTTTTGATTGCGGTAAATTTTGCCCGGTCGCCAGTGTCTGCATGGGCTATGGCATGAGTGAGAAAACTCTGTGCCTGTTGCAATTGTATGATAGCCTCCTTGTCGAAATCAGGTACGATGAGTTTTCCCTCGGCCTGGGCAAGGCGGTACTTGGCTTCGATCACGTCCCGCAAAGGACTATAATCTTGCGGGAGTTGCTTGGTGTCGATAGCGGCAAAATCCAAGTCGCGCTCATACGTCGCGCGGGCATTTTCCCAACGCTGGGTGAGCATGATATCTTGTTGTGATTGTCTGCTTGAGGATGCAGCTCTAGCGATATCCAATAACGACTCGTCACAGGGACTCCCGTCCCTGGCAATCGGGGATGTTGCCCAACTCGATGTTGCTATACCCATTGTGATCACGCTTAAGATGACTGTGACAAAAAGTAGGCTTCTCGACTTGTTTAACATGGAACACCCTCCTTTTACAACGTGAGCCCGTGGTTCTCTGGTGATAACACGGCACGGACCCTGGCATACGGGTCCGTGCGCTCGATCTGCTATGCCTTGGACTTATGACCGTGGATGAGATTATCAAACATCTTCTTGGCTCGCTGGAACATATCCGGCTTATCCGAGCCGCTCTTTACCTTGGACTCGATGGCGTCAATTTCTTTGCGTATATCCCTATATTTCCCGTAGCCCAAGGCCTTGGCGTCAGCCAGATTGTTATCGGCATCAGCCAGCAAAGACAATACCTTATCCTTGTTCTTTACCTTGTCCTGTTTTTGTAGCTGTTCGGCCTGTAACATATCGCCCTCTGCCTTTATAGGTGGCAACGGAATAGCATCTGTGAGTGTTACGATTGAACTCATAGCATCAGTGAGTGTGGATTTGGCATCCTGCACCTTGGATTCTTGAATCTGTCTGCTCGCCCGCTCAATGGCATCGGGATAGATCGCGAGAGGCACGTAATCCGTGTCGATATACATTTCGCTGACTAACGGCGATAGCGTAGTACGCGCTGCCTGAATATCCCCATGATCGAGTTCCTTTTTGGCCTCTTTCACCGCTTTTTTAATTGCATCTGGCTTACTCTCCAAATCGACCACGTTAGCACGTACTCCAATCGCCGCCAGTTTAAGATGGGAGTCGCGTGCCAGGACGACACTCATCTCACCATCCGCCTTTTCAAGTGCCTTGAAGGCGCCCTGATTGTCTTTTTTCTCAAGCAACGATATGGCTTGCTGCATCTCATGATTTGCGGTGATGGCCTCCTTGACCAGCCCCTGCCTTAGTTTATCAACCTCTTGTTTCGCTGTACTCTTGACATTAGGTTCTTTGGCTACTGTTGCTGGAGTCGGTTCATTTCCTACCTTCGCGGTGCTCGTCACGCTCTCAGCGGCATATACCGCGGATCCACTGCTCAGCAACGCCAAACAAAAAACTCCTATTGTAACCTTATCACTTGACCGTTTCTTCAATGTCTTGTTATCCATTTTCAATTCTCCTAAGATGGTTAATGTGTTATGCGACGCGTTTAGCGTGTGTATATATCTTGCGATGGTTAGGTATATCTCTAATCACAACTTGATCACCTCAACTATCGCTTCAACTCACCACTGTTACAGCAAGCGCTGTGCCAATCAATTATCTTGATAATTATTAATAACTTAAAATATTGAACACATCATGTAGTGGTTTATTTCCACCACGCACTTGTTTATATCAACCATTTGAACATAAGAGAGTAACGAAAATACAAATACCAGACGACAATGTCACAAGACAGAAACACGTATCACCGATGACAATGACGAACGATCAGATGGATACTACGCATGGATGATTGCAAGGACGCAGGAGGGTAGACAATGTCGGGAACAGATTATCGAAACCGCTAAAATGTAGAAGATATCCAATAAGAATGATGGTAAGACGGTGATTCATCTCAATCACTTCTCTTGGTAGTTTTTAATTAATTCACACAAGTCAGATAAGGAACTATTTATTGTTTGTTGATATTCAGGTGATACTTCGGTTAGCCCTTGATCCATTGAGACTGCATAAACCTCTTCCAGGATACCCCATTTACTTAACAATATATTTTTATAATCGGGAGAAATGTTTTCCATGGTCATTATTAGCGCCTCGATATCACGAACGAGTCTATCGAAACTCACTTTTCCCGTTTCGAAAGACCCAATCAACTCCAGAATACGAGCATATTGACGCTGGTTATATAGGATATTCTCACTCATCAAGTTATCTCATTAATAACGATAGATGAAACCTCAGTACAATATTATCACTTGTATGGTTTAGTTCCCCTTTTATCTGGCCATCCATATACTTTGACATGGTTTATGCAATGATGTCCCTCTTCCTGCGGCTCTGATGAAATATCATCTCCTCCCCATTTTTCTGTAAATAACTGATCATGTGGATAATCGGCTTTTTCGGCTTTATCTGCTAATCGTTAGAGCAATGCAGAAAACCGGCGCTCTGGATAATCAGCACGCGGAACAAGTGGAAAACAGCGATGGTTTTGCCCAGGTCTTTCCCGAACACAAGTTCGATATCGTCAACACACTACAGGATCGCGGCTACATCGTTGGAATGACCGGCGACGGTGTCAATGATGCCCCAGCCCCAGCTTGCTCGCGATCTCACGGGCGATCGCCAGGTTATTACCTGTAACCATCTTTACATCGACACCATGTCTCTCGGCATCCTTAATGGTGCCGGCAGAATCCTCGCGCGGATGATCAAACAGTGGCAGAACACCGACAACACCGCCGGCATCGCCACCGGGATGGAAGCCACGAAGAGGATCAGCGCGAACTGCACCAGATCCAGCAGCGGTGCATGGCGGAAGATCTGGACAATGATCAGGAGGGCCACCAATCCCAGACTTAGATAGATCAGGTAATCACCGATGCGTAATACCACCTTTTGGAAATGCGATACCGTCTTGGCGGAACTGTCCAGTTTCTCGAACAGTTCGTCGGCGGTCATCCTTTCTGCCTCTTCTTTATTGAGTAATGCCGAAGTGGTCCGCATCAGAATGATGAGCGTCTCCTAGTCAGAGCACTAGAATGGGTGAGCGGGTCAGATCTCGAAGTGAGCACGATGCCGGCCATTGTGGCCATGGCCGGATACTCCAGGACCTTGGCCGGGAGGTTACCGGACATGGATCGGAGGAAGCATGTATCTTGGGACATCATCCATATATTGGTGGACTTTTATCATTGCGGCTGAGTCAACTAAACTAAAAATGCGCCACATCCACTGTACCTTGTTGACATATATTCCTACCAGAAACTGACTATTGCATTGATATTTCGCAAAGGCACCAACAACCATGCCTCAAGCAATAAGTCCGGTTACAAGAGTCCGGTACCGATGCAATCCAGTATGCGGTTGATTAAGATTCTGTTTATCTCTTTGTGCTTTTCAACGAGAATCAGTTGTCACAACCTCCTTATTTTGCAATGCTTGATAGACATGCAGGAATTCGCGCTACCATGGTCCTTTTCAGATACTTGTCGCACACCGACAAGAAAGTGGTCATGCCTTGATACGGCGGCACATGACAGCGGAGACCGCTAAATACAAGCACGGTCACTGGCTGGCCGCCGGTGTCATCGCCATGCTCTCCCTGACGGCGCAGGCTGCGGATGTCACTGTGCCCGGCGACTATACACGCATTCAGGACGCCATCGACGCACTCACCGCCAATCCCCTCATCGGCGATACCGTCATCGTCGAGCCCGGCACCTACACCGAGCATCTGCAGATGGGCAGCAATATCACGGTGCGCGGGCGGGAGACGGCACGCACCTTTCTGATTCCCGAGGGTGGTGGCACCGCCGTGACGTTTACTGCCGTCAGTAATGCGGTCCTGGCGAATTTCACCTTCCTGGATACCGACGTGGGGGTGGCGATAACCGGCAGCACCGGCATCACCGTGGCCAGCAACGTCTTTGAGCTGGGCAGCGACGGCACGGGGGTGAACGTCGCCGATGCCTCCAGTGTCAGCGTGCTCAACAATACATTCTATGACAATGGAACCGGGCTGAGCCGCAGCAACACCACGACCATCGTGCGCAATAACATCTTCGCCAACAATGCTAGGGCCATCTCCGGCACCGTTGGCACGAATATCGACTACCAGTGTTATGACGGCAATGACGCGGGCACACAACCGGGTACCAATGTACAGACCGGTGATCCCTTGTTCGTCGATGTCGCCAACCACGATTTCCACTTGCGCACGGGTTCGCCCTGCATAGATGCAGGCCAGGGCACCGATGTCATCGATGATACGGACGCGGACCTGGGAGCGTACGGCGGAGATCTCGCGGACGTATTTCCTTTTCCCGTGCCCCGGCCCACAGCGATCGATGCCAGCGTCGCCTCGCCACCGCCCTATAATATCGAGCTGAGCTGGTCGCCCAACCTCTCCTATCGGGTAACCGACGGCAGTCCGCCGGGTGGCTACAGGATTTACTATGACTCTGACGGCAGCGGCACGCCTTACGAAGGCGCGGACGCCCGCGACCTTGGTGGATCGACAACCCCCTCGCCGATCGATGTGGGCAATGTCACCACGTATGTCTTGCGCAATCTGTCTCCCGCAACCGCAACGCCCGCTGCACCGGTATTGCAGACGGCGGCGCCGAGCAATCAACGTATCGACCTGAGCTGGAATGCGGTGGATGGCGCCAGCGATTATCGCGTCCAGTATGGCATTGCCGATACCTCGGAAAACGAGATCGACGTAGGAAACGTCACCGCCTACACCCTGACCGGTCTCGACAACGGCGTGACTTACCGTGTTACGGTCAGCGCCCTGACGCAGGGCCAATACTATCTGGCGGTATCGGTCTATGACAACACCGGCGCACAAAACGAAAGCGTACTGTCAACGGAAACCTCACTGCTAATCGGTCCACAACAACTCAGCCTGCCGTCAAACGAGTTGACCGCCATGCCGGAGGAAGTCACCCCCTATCCCATCCTGCCGGACGACCACTGTTTCATCGCCACCGCCGCTTATGGCTATTACTCCGCACCCCAGGTGCGTGTGTTGCGCGACTTCCGTGATCGGTATCTGCTCACCAATACATCCGGCCGCGCCTTCGTACGCTGGTACTATCGACACAGTCCGCCCGCGGCACGCTATATCAGCACCCATTCCGGGTGGAAGGCCGTGGTACGTGCCGCCTTGTTGCCCCTGGTCGCGCTGGCGTGGTTGCTGAGCAAGGGTGGTACACCTGCAGTCGTTATTTTGCTCGCGGTGAGCCTGGTAGTGATCGGGTGGTGGATGACCTGGCGCCACCGTCGCCGGCACGATGGGCACAATGCAGGTACAGCGCGATGAAGAAGGTTGTCATCTTGTTGCTCTGCTGTATGGCGTTAAGCGCGGGGTACGTAAGCGCTGCCGAAGGACCGTCAACGTCACCGCGCTGGTCATTTGAATTCAAGGGCGATCGATTTCAACCTACGCTGCCCGACTGGGATCAGTATTACGGTTCGGATACCATGCATCAGTTCGTCGCGGCATTGGGTTATATGCCGCTGCGTGTATTACAAGTCGGTGGTGAAGTCGGTTACAGCCACGACCATGGCCAGGGAACGCTACCCTCCAGCGGAGCGTCGGGCGGTGAAGTGAATTACACCCTGATGCCTGTGCATGTCTATGTGCAGGCACGAGGCGCTTTCACAGAGGGACAATGGCTGATCCCCTATGTCGGCGGTGGCTGGACCTACCTCTATTACAATCAGGAGGTGGTGAATCAACAGAAGAGCCAGGGACACGCCGACGGCTGGAATACGCGCGCCGGCCTGCAACTGCTGCTCAACCCGCTGGACCCGAACTCTGCCGAAGACATCAGGGATAGCCTGGGCATTCAACATACCTATCTCACGCTGGAGGTGCAGAAATTCAGCGCCAAGGTCGACGGCATCGACCTGGGAGGGAAAAGTTATCTTCTGGGTTTGCGTCTTGAATACTAGAGTGTCGTATTAACATAACCTCCTCTGCAACCCTTAATGCATTTTCTACTTAGCCTGCTTGAATATTCGAAAAAAGAAATACGGCATGATCAATATCCAAATCAGGAAAATAGACCACACCCGACCATTCAAGATGTTGTAGTCGGCCAGTAGCTGCTGCCAGGAATGACGGGCTATATAGTGTCCAAATCCGAATTCAAATGCTATTGTCAGCGAAAACCAGGCAATTCCCACAACCCATGCCTGACGCGCAGTTTCAAGAGGTCGATACTTCCAAAGTACCCAGACGGCGAGCCCTGAGAGTAATACTCCAGTTACAGTCGAGAGCTGGTGTGCAGCCAGGTCCGTCATCAGCTTTCCATATGTCTCAACCCGAATTATGCCGTTGAGGACTCCAATAACCATAAGGATTAACCAAAAGAGCAGATGTCGTTTCATGGTTGCTTAATTGGAATTAGACGATACTCGATTTATGCAGTCTCACTGTCTGTATCAGATAATTCATATTTTTCATTGAATCAACAGGGAAGTTAGCCTGAAATCAGGCCGCCGTAGTTCCTGGTCAGCCCCGATCTTTTTACATCGCACTCACGGTAGTCGCCCGATTACCAAGACAAATATAAGCAAAACGCCCAGCCCTGCAACGATGTGATTAACTGCAATTCCCCACCTTGCTGCATAACCGGGCGGGAATTCAGACGGGCTGAGCGAACGCAGCAAAACATTATACTGCCGGGCAGAGTAAGCGGAAGCAAAAGAACCCAGAGCAATGAATGAAAGTCCCAGCCAAAACGTTATGGTGACTTGGGCCAGATGCGTACCTTTCGGCTCGATGGCCTGAACAAGCAGCCCGGCGCGCTCGACGAGGAAACCAAAGGCAATTAAGGCAAGACTGGTCCTGTTCCAGGCCAGCAATGTGCGTTCTGCTGCAAAAAGCACTCTCGGGTCATTGAGTTCAGACACAATCTCTCCTAAGCATCTGACTGATAATTCGGTTTGCTGAATTTACGTATATCGGGAACCTTACTCTACCTGACAGGAATTATTATCCTACTCATACAGCGGATCAGATATACACTCGATTATGAATCAGCTCAATGTTGATTCCATGGAATTTTAGGAGGTAAGCCATAAAGCAGGCCGTTTCTTCAGTCGCGGTCGCTATGATCGTCATCAACGGGACGGCCGGAGATGATCTTACGCCCTGTGAACATTGCAGAAATGATACTGCCGCCTTCCCGTAGCTCGGTGATGATTACCGCAACCACGTGTAAAACGACGATGACAAGCAACGCATAAAATCCGAACTCGTGTATCTCTCCAAAAGGACCGCGAAAAGAACGCATGCTTTCATAAGCGGCAGCATCATACATGTTGGACGCATAGGGCAATAATGTATCCGGAGGAACGCCGGGTGCGGCCACCCACTGTGCGATCCAATGGCCGAACGGAGGATAGAACAGGTCCGTGCTGGCCAATACCAATCCGGTCACGATCTGGATTACAAGCAGGAGAAATAACAATCCTACCCCCAGACGCCCTACCGGGTTGTGCCCCAGATACTGCTCCGGGTGACCGGAGATGAAGGCTGCGATATAACTGCGTACCGCGTGGAAGTATCCCTTTCCTCCCGGAAGCACCGCACGCCACCTGGCGTAACGGTTACCCAGAAAAGCCCACACGATACGCCAGAGAAGGTTCAGCGCAAAGATATAGCCAACCCAGACATGGATTGTTTTCAGTGTCACTTTGCCGTCATTGGTGACCCCAAGATCTTTCGCATTGAGTATCACGATACCAATAACGATAAGGGCAATGACGCAGATCGCATTGATCCAGTGAAACCACCGGGTGCCCGCATCCCACACGAAATAAGATTTTAGTTCAGACATACATGATTTCCCCAGTAATCAATGTGTCGTTATTTTTATAAGAATTATACAAACAATCTATAACTTTGCCAGGTCCAACCCCGTCCCTTCAATCAGAAAGCATCTCCCTTAAGAGGTCTCTTTTATATTACCACCAATTATAATTGGGACTCTTCAATCTGTCCCCTTTGATGCTTTGGAGTAATTTTACTAAATCTATCGAGAACTCTGATCTATCTCTTTGGCCTGATCTGATGCGGCATCATTCATGAACCTGGTCACGTCCTGGCCAAATTTCTGTACGTCTTGTGGCCTCACAGGAACCTTTGTAACACTACTATTAGAATATTCAACTGGTTCCTCTATCTGAAGACTGGAGCCGGGACCAACTTGACGATAAATCAGAACACCAACAATTAAAAGTGAAGCCAGTAGAATGATCAGTCTCATGATATTTTTTACTCCTCCAGCACCCTACGCTCATTCGTCCGGTAGACTTCAGATAACTACCAGCAGTCTCGCTAAGGTGTTGTAACCA
>Ga0315534_1000006_pt1 | contig 102308 bp, 78 predicted proteins | sample SalMarSW160240MG_FD_203094 | JGI IMG/M metagenome (GOLD analysis project Ga0315534, IMG submission 203094) | Salt marsh sediment microbial communities from the Plum Island Ecosystem LTER, Massachusetts, United States - Salt Marsh Sediment SW1602-40 ... | reverse complement strand
AATACGCCGGTGCCGACCGACACACCCACCAATACGCCGGTGCCGACCGACACACCCACCAACACGCCGGTGCCGACCGACACACCCACCAATACGCCGGTGCCAACCGACACACCCACCAACACGCCGGTTCCAACCGACACACCCACCAACACGCCGGTACCGACCGACACACCCACCAACACGCCGGTACCGACCGACACGCCCACGAACACACCGCTGCCTACGGACACGCCGACCGACCCGCCGGTTCCAACCGACACACCTGAGCCAGGCGTCTGCCCGCTATTCTTGGACTTCGAAACCGACGCCGCCGGTGAAGCGCTGCAAGCTGGAACCTTCATCGATGACGAATGGGCAGCACTTGGAATTACAATCACGACCAACAATCCGACAGCCCATCCTGCGATGATATTCGACAGTGAGAATCCGACGGGCAACGACGACGATCTCGGAACTCCGAACGAAGACTTTGGCGGCCCGGGTGTCGGCAAGGGCGGCGAGATGGGCGCACCCGGAGAGAATAGCGTTCCGCTAGGCAACGTTTTGATCCTATCCCAGGACGCCAATCCGAACGATCCCAATGATTACTTCGGTGGCGGCACCTTCATCTTCGAGTTCAACCAACCGACAGATGTCTTCGAGATTCACATACTCGACATCGACAGCGGCGAACGCGACGGCGTCGTCACAGGCTACGATGCCGACGGTGAAGTCGTGGGACGAAAATGGATCGCCGCACTCGGCAACAACAGCTTCCAGGTACTGCAGCTCGGTTTCGAGAACGTGACTCGCTTGAAGGTCAAGATCGAAGCCAGCGGCGCAGTTGCGGGACTCAAATTGTGCCCGAATCAAGATCCAGGTGACTCGACATTGCCGCCGGATCCAGAGCCAAGCGCAACACCAACGATGGAACCAACGGAAGAGCCAACGGCCACTCCGACGCCCGAATCCGAGCCGGAGGCAACGGCAACACCGAAAAAACCGACGGCCACAACACCACCTGACGATGATCCGGGGAACTACGATCCATCCAAACCCAGACTCTCGATTAGCTCTTGTCTGGATGATGGACATAGATTCCATCTGACAATTACGAACACGGGCGCGGCAGGGAAATATCGACTGCTCTCTTCTAACGGCGTTATCCTCGGTCCGTGGAATCTGAGTACGGGAGAAGTTATCAGCGAATATTCGGACGGCACACCGATCACCACGAGCATCGAGGATACGTGGGTGGTTCAATACCGCTATGGATCGAAATGGCAGCATACCTCATCCACGTATGTGAGTTCGATCGAAGACCATGAGAAAAAAGAGGATTTCTGCGAATTGGTCAATCCATCGCCGGAACCCGTTCCAATGGATCCGATCGTGATCATCGCTGCCCCGGAGAAGAAACTGGTTGAAGGCGACACATTCCACGCATCCAGCACGGTCATCGGTGATTTATCCCAAGCCTGGACCGCAATCGTCGATTATGGCGACGGAAGCGGTATCGAAACGCTGCCAGTAGCGGCAAACGGGAAGATCGAACTCGAGCACGTCTACGGCGATAACGGTGAGTACGATCTCACAGTTACGGTCATTGATGACGATGGCAATCAAGCCTCAAAATCCGTTGTCATTACCGTCGATAACGCTTCGCCGCAGCTGGATTTCCAAGGCCACACATCGTTCAGATCCTGCCGCTACGTCGATCATTTCTTCAACTTCAATTTCAAGTGGCGGGTATGCTCCGACGTCATCGTGACCTACGCTCGAGTGGGTGAGGAGAAAACATTCACTACGACGACCGTTGATGCCGGCTCCGACGATCTCACCTACACATGGAGCAGCGGAGAGGAAGTCACGTACTTCAACGACGGCGTTTCGGCCGATCCTCCTGCCAGTTCGATGGGTGTCTTCCCCTTCAGCGTCACCGACGAGGCAACTTTCGTCTTCGAGGAACCTGGCTGGCAGCGACTCACGCTCAACGTCAGCGACGATGATGGCGGCACCGTAACGCGGAAAATCAAGGTGTTCGTGATCCAGGAAGCACCATGTGCGCAGGGATTGGGTTATTGGAAGCATCAGCTTTCCTATTACAATCGGAGATACAACCGCAATGTATTCCATGGTGCCAAGCTGAAAGCCTATCTGGGTATCATCAATGCCTACTCTTCCGTATTCTCGGAGAAGGTATCACTGAAATCGCTCGATCGTGCCTATGATATCTTGCGCTTCGAGAACAGCGATCTTCGTGCGAAAGCGAATGCGCATCTCTTGACGGCCTGGTTCAATTTCGCCCAAGGTTCGATCCGATGGAACGATCCCATCGATTGGGATGGCGACGGCGCAAGCGATGGATCGTTCGCCGAATTGATCAAGGATGCGGAAAACATCTTACTTGATCCAAACGCCTCGCATGCACAAATCGAACTGGCGAAAGATATCGCCGAAGGAATCACGCAGTACGGACAGAGTGTGTGCCACGGGCATTAACCGATAACCAATGCTAATTGAAACAACCACCAAAGGACGATCCGAGAAAGGATCGTCCTTTCTCTTCATGTTCTTATAAAGCCGGTTTATGAATCGCATCCGAGTCGCTTTCAACGAGAGTCAAAGACTCGACTCTGGCGATTCGAAACCAGCCTCCTCCCCAATCATCCGTGCACCAACGTCCATACAAACGGACAGGCTGCCAACTACGCATCCCATCCCGCGGGCGCTCGGCTTCATCCTCGAATTGTGCCCGGATGAACGCGTCCCCATCTCCGAAGAAAAATCCCGATCCACCCGTCCGTCCCGGCAATTTGAATCCCACCAAGGTAATCGGCCGTTTCGCTTCTGCCTCCAATCGACGCAAAGGGAGAGCATCTTTCAAATCTTCCGAGATTAACTGTAGCGGATTTACGCTGACCGGAAATCCCAGGATATGCCGTTCCCACGCCAGCCGTTCCCCAGCAGATTCCTGCGGCGGCGCCTCCCGTTCGGTGAACTCGAACGAAATCTGACGCGGAGTCCCGGCACGGAATACATCTTCGGCTTCCGCGATTGCCTTCGATCTGCTCGCCGCAAGTCCATCGAGCGCACCGCCCTGGATGAGATGAATGATTTCCTTCTGCTGCAGGTCCACGCGGCCGAGCAAATCACGCACGCCGGTGAACGCTGCCGAAGATCGTTCCCACAGGATAGAGGCAATCGATCGGCGTCGTAAATCACGAACCTGATCCAATCCCATCCACAATACCGGAGCTTGCATTTGCTTCTCATCGCTCTCATGTTCCAAGGTAAAGCGTCGTCCGCTGTGATTAACGTGCGGTGGACGCACTTGAATACCCAGGCGCCGCGCTTCTGCAATGTATATCGCCGGGTGGTGATAGCCCCCATGTCCGGCGAGGCGGGCACACAGAAAGGCTCCCGGCCAATGCGCTTTCAAGTACGCGGATCGATAGCTGACCATCGCATATGCCGTTGCGTGGCCCTGATTGAACCCGTATCCGGCAAACGCATCGACCTGCTCCCAGAGCTGATTTGCCTGCTGCTGCGACAATCCGGGCCCATGCGGTTCTGGCCGCATACATCCACGGATGAAGCGCGTGCGCATGGCGGTCATTTCTTCGGGCCGGAATTTACTCATACCGCGCCGCAGGTGGTCCGCCTCCTCCCAACTCAGGTCGGCGATTTCGTGTGCAAGACGCAAGACCTGCTCCTGGAAGATGAGAACCCCCTTCGTACGCCGCAGAATCGGCTCAAGCGCCGGGTGCAGGTAGCTGACGGGTTCCTCCCCCCGATACCTTCGCACGAACGATCGCGCCATGCCCCCCATCGCCGGGCCGGGTTTGAAGAACGCATTCGCCGTCGCAAGATCTTGGACATTGCTGGCTTTCAACTGACGCAGCGTACGCTGCGCGCCAGCCGATTCGCACTGAAACACGCCAATCGTATTGCCGTTCATCAACAGCGATGAAGTTACGGCGTCTACGAGCGGTATCTCATTCAAGTCAAAATTCGGAAGATGGTGCCGACGTACCAATTCGGCCGCATCATTGAGCACCGTGAGCGCACGGATACCCAGCAAATCGAGTTTCGGTACACCGATCGACTCGAGGTCTATGTTGTTGAACTGCGCGATCAAAAACCCTTTGGAAGCCCATTGCACCGGGAGGTAATCCGTTATCGGACCGGGCGTAATCACCACACCACCCGGATGTACGCTGAGATGATGCGGCTGACCGACGAGTTGGTATCCCTTCTGGACGACTTCACGTTCGAGGGGATCGGTCAATTGTTCCAAAACGTCATCCACACTGCGGCGATCCCGCTTGCGCGGATCGGGATGCCACCAACGGGGAAGCATGGACTTCAAGCGTTTAATGCGCTTCTCGCCCAGACCGAATGCTTTCGCCGTCTCTCCAACTGCGGATCTTGGCTGCATGCTGCTGATCGCAGCAACGAGTGCCACACGGTCCGCACCGAAGCGTCTACGTACGTAATCCAGGACTTCGTCCCGGCGGCGGCTGCAGAAGTCGAGGTCGATATCGGGGAGATCTTTGCGTTCCGGATTCAAAAATCTTTCGAATAGCAGATCGTGTTCGATCGGGTCCACCGAGGTAATACCCAGGCAATACGCCACGAGCGAATTTGCTACGCTGCCACGCGTGCTCACGGGAATTTCCGCTTCGTGTGCGAAGCGAACGATGTCGGCGACGATCAAGAACAGGGCAGCATATTCACGCGCCACAATCACGTCCAGCTCATGCTGCAATCGCGCACGGATTTCGGCGGACGGCCCTTTACCAAAACGCTCGCTCATTCCGTTCCGCGCCGCGGATTCGAGCAGCGTGTCCTGCGTCTCCCCCTCAGGCATGTCGATTATCGGCCAGATGACCTTCCCTTCTGGCAAAGACGGTTCACAACGGCGAACGATTTCGGACACACCTTCAAGCGCCAACGGGTGCTTGGCATGTCGTGCTGTCACTTCTTCCCGGGAAAGCCAGTGAAGATCGACGGTCGCATCTCCCCCATCAGGGAGCGCCCCGTCGGGCACTGCTTCCAAGTTGCAATTATGGTCGATCGCAGCCAGGAGTCTCAAGCGGGGTCGTTCACCGGGATGCAGCGCGTAAACCGGCTGCACGGCCACATACGGCAGACTCACGCGTTCGGCGAGCGCGATCATGCGCTCGCACTTGCCTTGGTCGCCAGATGAATGCATTTCCAATCCCAGATAACAAGTTTCTTTGAAGATCGACCCAAGCTGGGAGAGGTGCTGCTCTGCTGCGGCATCATGCCCATCATCAATCCACCGCGATGACCATCCACTGCGTCCGCCTGCGATGCAGATAAGGCCCTCATGGTATGTGCTCAGCTGTTCCCACGTGAGGCAGCGATCTGTGCCGGAAGCCATCTCTGGATGACCCATCATTAATGAAGATAACCGGCACAACGAACGATACCCTGCCTGGTTCATCGCCAGCAGCGTAAGCTGCCCGTGACCGGTGAAATTTCCCGGGGAAATCACATCGGGCCTGTCCACATCGAACGTGACTCCTAGTATGGGTTTTATGCCGGCCGCACGGCACTGCCGGGAGAACTGCACGGCTCCATACAACCCATTCATGTCCGTGAGCGCCAACGTGGAAAAACCCTCTGCCACAGCCCGGGCAACAAGCGCTTCGATGCTTGGCGTCGCTCGCAGGAACGAATAATGAGAATGGACACGCAGATGCGTGAATTCAGAAGATAAATCTCTTTTCATACTAGGCTGTCAAGATCTCGCCTTTCGGGGTCGCGGATTCAATCGATCCACGCTTTGAATTCACCTGGGGATTCATTATCTCATGTCTTAGATTGCAGGTGAGGCGTCCGGCAGGAATCTAATCCGCGTTGAGCGGCAGCACCACACGCACGCTAGTTCCCTCGCCGGGTTTGCTTTCGATCTCGATCTTTCCCCGATGCGCCTCGACCAATTCCTTGGCGATGGCCAATCCCAAACCACTGCCGGTGGAATCGTTCGATTTGTAGAAGCGCTCGAAGATGTGGGGCAAGTCTTGCGCGCTGATCCCCTCCCCTGTGTCGTGAATTCCGATTTCCAGGTGATCTTCGTCCAGCAACCTGCACGTCGCGCGGATCGTATCGCCGTCCGAGGAGTGCCGCGATGCGTTTACGATCAAATTGACCAACACCGTGCGTATCCGCAGCGGATCGATGTTTGCCAGCGGCAGATCATCAGCGATCTCCGCCAGACAAGTGATGCCTTTCTCCTCCGCCTGGGGCCGCAGCGCCGCCATCGTTTCACCAATAAGGACCGATAAATCCGTCGGCTCTTTTCGTAAGTCCAACGCACCGCTTTCCGCCAGGGCCAGGGTTCGCAGGTCTTCGATCAGACGGCCCATTTGACGCGTTTCATCTAAGATGGATTCGAAATGCGCGTCCTGGCGAGGATAAACGCCATCGAGCATTCCCTCGATGCGTCCTTGAATTACCGTGAGCGGCGTTCGTAATTCATGCGTGACGTTTGCCATTAAATCTCGCCGCTGTGTTTCATGCGCCTGCAATTGCGTTGCCATGGCATTAAACGCATGCGCCAGGGATCGCATCTCAGGACTTCCCCGCTCCGATATTCGTACCGAATAATCGCCCCCAGCAATTTGGTCCGAGGCTGCGACCATCTGATCGATGGGAGAAACAAGACGGAGCAAGGCGCGCCCCAAAAAGAAGAAAATGACCGCCACCACTCCAATCACACCAACAAGCACACCCACCGACTTGAAATCTGGCCAGGCTATTCCCTGCACGAGGCCAGCGACGAGGTTGATTCCCATAGAACAAGCGAATGATGTGAAAATGAAAGCCCCGATGAGGCCCATGATCAACCTGGGCAGAAGGCTCGTATGTTTTCGCCGCATCATGCGGTGAATCGGCGGCCAGGGTTCCTCCTCGGGCCACCACGGCGGCCTGCCCCAATAGGAACGTCGGGCAAAACGCATACGCATAAAATCGGACCGGGAGAATCTATCGCGCTTCATCGGAGAATCGGTATCCCACGCCATAAACAGTCAGAATGTACCGCGGTTCGCTGGGCCTTGGCTCGATTTTGCGGCGGATGTTCTTGATGTGGGCGTCGATGGCACGTTCGTAGGATTCGATGGTCACACCATGGATCGACTCGATCAACTGAGCGCGCGTGAAAATCCGCCCGGGCTGGCTGGCAAGTTTGGCCAGAAGCTGAAATTCCGTTGGGGTGAGATCGACGTTTCGATCACCAACATGCAGGCGCATGCTTCCAGTTTCGAGGGTGATGTCGAGCGCCCGGATGACTTCAGGGGTTTCTTCGACGGCTTCCACACGACGGAAGACAGCGCGTATGCGAGCCACGAGTTCTTTGGGACTGAACGGCTTGGTCACATAGTCGTCGGCGCCCAACTCCAATCCGACGAGCTTGTCTGCCTCCTCATCCCGGGCGGTAAGCATCACGATGGGCGCATTCGAGTTCCGCCGCACCTTACGACACACGTCGAGGCCATCCATGTCCGGTAAACCCAGATCGAGCACGATGAGATCGGGGGATTGGTTGCGAATAGCCGCCAGGGCGGATTCACCATCGTAGGCCGCGAGAACCGAAAAGCCCGCGTTTTCCAGATAATCGCGGGCGATCTGCACGATCTTGGGCTCATCGTCGACGATCAGCACGGTTTTCACGATAGAGTCCTCCGCGTGGGGATGTGCATGAAGCATATCCCCACGCGTCCATTATAGGTCAGAAGATCACTCCTCTGCAGGTGTTTCGTCACCTTCGTCCATTTCATGCAGATGGCGATGCCACGACCGAACCATGGGCGGAGCACAATTTTCCCAATCCATGCGGCGCCAATGCCAAGGTCCATGTCCATGCCAATGCCTGCGCGCACCCCAAAATCCGATCCCGAAAAGCGGGAACAGAATCAAGGGCACTGCGATCCGCAGCAGGATCATGAAGCCAATAAATGCCAGGGCAACGCCAAACACGGAAGGGAAGTAGCCGAAGTGCCACGGGTGCGCCGGCAGTTCCACGCTTTGATCCGCAGCGGAAGAAACGCCCAGGTTGTACACGTAGAATCCCAGCGCGATCAAACCGCAGACCAGCACCAGAATCCCCACGACGGAAAAGAATATCCGATTTTTCATTGTTAATACCTCCTTTGGTATTTGTTCTGCGTTGAATTCTGGTCCAGGATTGTGAATAGAGTGTGAATAAAATGTGGAAGAATGGGGGAGATACTTTTAACGTTACGGGCAGAGATCAAGACCACGCGCATGAAACCCACCAGCGCAACGTTGTGTGAAAGTCTTAAAATGAAATTTCTCGCCGTCCGTCGATTGCGAAATTAGTAAACTTGGTCTACATTGCGCCTGGAAAAAGCTGCTTTGCAAGGAGGATCGCCGTGAAAAAGACCGTGACCTCATGTTTGCTCATCCTTCTGTTAACCGCTTGTGCGCAAGCGACACCGCCCCCACCCACTTCGACCCCCACGCCGATCCCACCGACACAGACATCTACAGCGACCATAACACTGACACCCACCACAACCCTCACGCCGACTCCGACGAATACGCCCACGGCAACCCTGTCCCCGACGCCTACGGAGACCGCGACACCCACGATCACGCCCACAGAAGAAGCGCCTTACGTGACCGCCAACGGCGAGGTGAACTGCCGCTATGGACCGGATGCGGACTACCTTTATGCCTGGGGGCTTTCCGAGGACGACACGGCTTCCCTGGAAGGACGCAACTACGAAGGAACCTGGTTGTACGTCCAACCCCACGACACGGTTTGGACCTGTTGGGTTGCCACCTCGACTGTCACGGCATCCGTCGACATCGAGAGTGTTCCGGTCGTCTATCCCGTGATTTACGTTCATCCGGCCGTTTCGAATCCAAGCGGTGTCAAGGCCACCCGCAGCGGCAACAGCGTTACCATCAGCTGGAATCCGGCACCGGATGCCATCGGTCTGGGGTATCTCGTCGAAGCACGGATTTGTGCCGGAAGTTATTTGATCGACGTGGTCGAGTCCACGACGAGCACATCCCTCACACTCACGGACAAAGCCGGCTGCTCCGGCGACTCGTACGGACAGCTGCGCGTGTTCGATAAACGAGGGTACAGCGCGCCGGTCAAGATCAAGTGGCCCAAGCCGTAGCGATTGACGGTGAGGCCGTATGCAGCTGCGTAAACGATTGATCATTTCCTTCTTCAGGGTCCTGACCAGCACGCTGTGTCGGATCGACGACACGCCGCTGTGCCAGGTACCGCTTCGCGGTCCCTTGATTCTGATCATCAACCACATCAATCTGGTGGAAGCGCCTGTACTTTACACCCGGCTACAGCCACGTCCGATTACGGGCTTCGTCGCTGCGTATCGCTGGGAGAAACCCTTCTTTCGCTGGCTGCTCACCGCCGTAGACGCCATCCCACTACGGCGCGGCACGGCGGATGTATCCGCGATACGAGAAGCGCTGCAGCGTTTGAAGCAAGGCGCCATTTTAGCGGTCGCCCCGGAAGGCACACGCAACTACGATGGCAAGCTGCAACGTGGTCGTGCCGGCAGCGTACTCCTGGCATTGCACAGTGGGGCGCCGATCCAACCGGTTGTTTGTTACGGTAACGAGCGCTTCAGCGAAAACCTGCGCCGTTTGCGACGAACGGATATTCATCTGAAAGTGGGAGAACCTTTCTACCTCGATGCTGGCACAAAACGTGTCACCCCAACGGTTCGCCAGGAAATGGCCGATGCGATGATGTACAGGCTGGCTTCACTTTTACCCGCAAACTATCGCGGCATGTACACCGACCTCGAACGAGCGAGTGAAAGGTACATTCAGAATCACAGTTGATATTTGTAGATTGCAGTCAGAATTGATAAAACCACCGCCGGTGATAAAAATCCGGCGGTGATTTTGTTTCCAGTTGCGATCCAGGATCAGAATGCCAATTATGGCCAGGGGATCGGCACCGGATCGGTATAGCCGTGCTTTTCGACGGCCTGCACGGTGCCGTTCGAGGGCCGGTCGCAGGTTTGTTCGTCCGTTATCGTGAGAGTATTGGTATCCGTGTGATAAACCATATCGACCAGGTACCCATGCAAACATACCTGGGCTTTGATGAAGTAGCCGCGATCGTCATCCAGAGTCATATTGACGGGCGTCCAGAAGATGACCACCGTATCCCCGTTCCGTTCCGCTCGGACCTTTTTGGGCGGGTCGTACAAGGTAGATTTCGGCAACGGATTCATGTAGGTCGTAACGGAAAAGATATCACCGTCCACATCCACCACCGAAGCCGAAATCCAACAGGCCCAGTGTTGCTTTTCCCAACTCACCCAGAGCCAACTGCCGTCGTAATTGCGGTTCCAGAGAATGCCCTTGTCCCCGGGGTAGAAATCCCCGGCGTGTAAATATGCAGTCGCTGGGCCGTAGCGGCAGTGGGATTGTGTGTTCACCGTGACTTTGGGAAAATCGAACGTCGGCGTGAGCGTGATCGTCGGCGTGGGCGTGATTGTAGGTGTGAGCGTCTGGGTTGGCGTGAGCGTAATCGTCGGCGTGAATGTCGGTGTATAGGTCAACGTCGGTGTCGGGGTGTAGGTCATGGTGGGCGTGTTGGTTGGTGTGGGGGTCTTCGTGGCGAAAATTTGCTGGACCTGCGCACAGCCGGTCAGACTGAGCGCCAACAAAACGACCAAGATAAATAATCCGCGTGTTGGAAATCTTCTAACCGTTTTCACAATCATCCTAACTCCACATTGCCAACCCGAGTCCACTTTTCGGAATTGTAGCCAAGGAATTCAGCTTTCTCAATGGCCCGTATGGCCTGTATAAAAACCGGCAAGATTTCACTCGAACGACCAGGAACAGGCAAAGCCTTGCGGGATGACGTACGGATCGAGGTTATACTCGTCCAGATAGAGAATCACGGTTTCGTTCGAATACCCGATCGTTATCTCGTACGCATCCACGATCGTTTCCCCGGTATCCATCGAACCCAGTCTTACGTATTCAAGCGCCTCACCCCGGGGTCCGAGAAGTAGATCCAGGTACTCTCGCTCCAGGGACGGACCTTCATACACATCTCCCCTACCCACGCCGATCGGGTTGTCCTTACTGTAACCGTATGTTGGATCCGTGCTGATAGGACACATGTTTTCCATCGGTGCCGACTCAAAGAATTCGACCGATTCAATAATCTGAACGGCGATGTACTCGCCGTCGAGAATCCAACGATCTATCGGTGCAGCGGCGATGACTTCAAAGGAAGTGTCTCCATGGTGGTAAGCCACGGCAATAAGCCCCAGCATTTGCTCGCCAAACATCTCGCCCGCAATATTTATCGCAAATCCCTGCACATCCCCGATGTTGTACCAATAAATATCAGAAGCACTGAATGAATCCATTTCCCCCGATAGATAAGAACCCAAATCTTTAACAGCCTTTTGTAACGTCGTATCGAGTTTCATGGGACCGCCCCCCAATGTGATAAAAATCTCGGAAGCCTCACTAGACAACGACACTGCCCCCGGTCGATACGTACGATAGAATCCCTCCACCTGGCGATACCGGAAGCCCCCATGCTGAATATCCTCGTATTCACCAAGGACGAAATCAATTGTAGGGATCGCCGTTGGTTCTGCTGTTGGTGTATTCGTGGGCGTTGAAGTCGGCAGGGGCGTGTTTGCCGTTGCCTCCGCCGTTTGCGTAGCGTAAGTATCGGCAGCGATCTTTGTAGCCTCCGCGTCGAGTTCAGCTTGAGAAGGACCGCAGGAGGCCAGGACCACATTCATCAACAGCACAATCGAACATAATATCCTTGATTTCCTCATCGAATCTCCCCTCCGATTTCAAACTGCAAATCCTGTAACGGTCAGTATCGGACCCAAATATAATCAATGTGGTATGGAATAAAATGTCGATCGCAGTCCGTTCGAGCTTTACGAATATAGATCCCCAGAAACGACCAGGAACGGGCCTTTCTTAATCTTCTTTTTTACAATTATTCCGAGCGTTGAGGTAACGATAGATCACTTCATCTGGATTGGCAAGCTCGAATCACGTACCGGCTAACGAAGTCCGACTTGGATGACGGCGCAAGCTGTTGTATAAAGAAACAGAGTACTCAGGGAGGCGCACGTGGCTGTGCAAACGGGATTCATCACCGGCACCGGCTTTTATGCGCTGCCGAATATCCAAACGATAAAAATAGAAAAAGTATCCACGCCTTTCGGCGAAGTCAACGTGCAAATTGCCGGCCTGGAAGGCCAGGAGATCGCCTTCATCCCTCGTCACGGAGCAAGACACAGTCTGGCACCGGATGAGATCAACTATCGCGCCAATATGTTTGCGCTGCACGTACTCGGAGTCGAATGCATCCTTGCGACGAGCGTCTGCGGTTCGTTGGTGCCGGATTGGCGGCCCGGCACACTGGTCTTAATCGACCAGTTCCTCAATTTCACCAGCGGCCGCCCGGACAGCTTCTACCCGCTGGAAGGAAAGTTGGCTCACGTCGACGTGACCGATCCCTACTGCCCCACCCTGCACGACGCCATGGCTAAATCGGCCGCGGAACTGGGCATCGATCTGCAGCGCGGGGCAACGTACGCCTGTTTTTCCGGACCGCGTTTCGAGACCCGGGCCGAGATCGAAATGGTCCGCCGCCTGGACGGCCACCTGGTCGGGCAAACCAACTACCCCGAATGTGTGCTCGCACGCGAACTGGCGATGTGCTACGCCACCTTGGGCGTAGTTAGCAATCCGGCTGCCGGGATGGGATCGAGCCTGAGCGCAAACGAAGTGATGCAGAATCTGCAAGGACTGGAAGAGACGATCGGCCGTTTGTTTGAAAGTGTCGTTCGCTCGCTGCCCGAGACATACGACTGCACCTGCCGCCATGCGCTCGACGAAGCGTTTCTCTAGAGGCCCCCTGCCTCAGCTTGAAAGGAATCGTCATGAAACCATCCATCGACCTGCTGATCAAGAACGGCCTGATCGTCTCCATGGACGACGCAAACCGCGTTATCGAAGACGGCGCAGTAGCCGTCCAGGGTGCTGAAATCATCGATGTCGGAACTACATCCGACCTGCACGCGAAATACGAGGCGCAAGAAGAGATCGATGCCGACCAACACATCGTCATGCCGGGATTGATCAACGCCCACACACATCTGGCGATGACCTTGTTCCGTGGTTTTGCCGACGACCTTCCTCTTGACCCGTTTCTGGCACGGGTGTGGGAGGCGGAAGGCCGCTTCATCCGCCCGGATACGGTGACAATCGGCACGCGCCTCGCTTTCGCCGAGATGATCCGCGGCGGCACCACCATGGCGATGGACATGTATTGGTTTCCGGAAGCTTCGGCGGATGTGGCCAGCGCGGCCGGTTTTCGTTTGATCAACGGTCCCATTTTCGTCGACTTCGACGGTCCCGATGGCATTCCTGCCGCAGAGCGAGCGCAACGCGGACGGGAATTCTTCCAACGATATGCGGAAAATCCCTTCATCCTGCCCTGCGTACTGCCGCATGGCACCTACACCGTCTCGCCGGACATCCTCACGCAAGCCTGGGAACTTGCTGTTGAATGCGAAGCCCTTTTCCACACCCACGCTTCCGAGACGGCGGACGAAGTCAACACGGTGCGCGAGAGATACGGGACGACGCCTCCGCAACATCTCGATCACCTGGGACTCCTGACCCCACGCACCAGCCTGGCACACTGCGTTCACTTGAGCGACGACGACATCCAGCTCATCGCCGATCGCGGCGCTGCGGTCGTGCACTGCCCGATCTCCAACCTCAAGATGGCTTCCGGCATCGCCCCGCTGCAGCAGATGCACGCCGCCGGCATCCCCGTTCTCCTGGGGACCGACGGCGCGGCGACGGGCAACGATCTCGATCTATGGAAGCAGATGCGCATCGCCGCCATTCTCCATCGTGGCGTGCATCACGATCCCACCTTCAATCCTGCAGAGCAAGTCGTCGCTGCCGTTACGCGCCAATCGGCCGAGGCGCTGGGCATTGGCGACCGATTCGGTTCGATCGAAAGCGGTAAATTCGCCGATCTGATCCTGATCGATCTCAACAGCGTACATCTCGTGCCGATGTACGACGTGTTCTCCCATCTGGTATACGCCGTGGGGCGCGAGGACGTGGCCACGGTGATCATTCATGGAAAAGTGGTTATGCGTCAACGTGAGCTGCTGACCATCGACGAAGCCGAAACGGTAGCGCGCACGCGCGAATTGGCGGTCAGGTTCGCCGAAGCTATGCCGCTTCAATAAAATCGTATATTACCTCGCGGGAATTCATCCGCTTGACATATCGAAGTTTATCGATATAATAAACTCAATGTCAAAACACTCAGATTCACTGGACACCGTAACCTTTGCCAAGGCGTTGGCGGACGAAACCCGCCAGCGGATCATGGCTTTCTGCTGCTGCCAGGCCAGAAGCGTGAACGAGATCGTGGAAGCGCTCGACGTGACCCAGCCTACTGTGTCGCACCATCTGGCAATCCTGCGCAACGCCAGCCTGGTCAACGTCAAACGCAAAGGGAAGCAGGTATTTTACGAACTCAACCAGGAGCGCCTGGCCGACGCGTGCTGCGTCGTGGCCGTCACCTTCGCCCCGGGGCATCCCGTGGAGGTGAAAGATTGATCCATATTTTTTTATTTCATAACATCGAAATATGTAAATACGTCGATAAGGAGATCGTACGATGAGTAAAAATCAGAAAACATCCGAATCAAGTAACATCCGCACCAAAGTTCGTGAACATTACGGTAATTTTGCCGCGGCGTTTGATCCCCAAAGCGCACAAGGCTGCTGCGGGTCGAGTGAAGGTAACGAATCAATCAACCTGTCGCTTTATGAAACCCCTGAGGTCGACAGCCTCCCCGTAGACGTCACGGGGATCTCTGCGGGCTGCGGGGATCCGGTTACGCTGGCGTCGGTAAAGCCCGGAGAAACCGTACTCGACCTTGGCTCTGGCGGCGGAATCGACTGTTTTCTCGCCGCCCAGAAGGTGGGTGAGACTGGCAAAGTCATCGGCGTGGACATGACCCCCGAGATGCTCGATAGAGCCCGGGCGAACAAAGCCAAGATCGGCGCGGAAAACGTAGAATTTCGCCTGGGGGAAATCGAGCATCTCCCCGTCGCAGACGACAGCGTGGACGTAATCCTCTCGAACTGCGTGATCAATCTCAGCCCCGACAAGCCCGCTGTGTTCCGTGAAGCATTCCGTGTGCTCAAACCGGGCGGGCGTTTTGCCGTGACCGACATCGTCACTGATGGACCGCTTCCCGAAGCCATCCGCGAGAACCTGGCTGCCTGGTACGGCTGCGTCGCCGGCGCCCTGGACTATCGCAACTACGTCGATGCTTTGAATGCCGCCGGGTTCAGCGACGTGCAGGTATCCCGTGTAGAGATCGACCCTACGACGATCACCGAGGAGCTTGAAAATTACGGCATCGAGTTGCCCGAGCCCAAAGCGGGTGAGCAAAAGCGCGTAGCAATCGTCATGGTCGATGGCAAACCGGTGGAACTCGATCTCGAGGATCTCAATCCACCTTTCAGCGCCCGCATCAGCGCTCAAAAGCCGGTATCCTGACCTGGGTAACAATTTGAAAATCACCTGCGCGCTTCACCCCGACAGGGGATGTGCGCGCAGGTGAAACTCGCTATGGTGTATGTATCCTGATCGCAAGGAGCACGCCGTGGAAAGTTTTCTGGCCTATCCCCTCGAACCGCAGACGTTGGCCGTCGACAGCGACATGCGTACGCTGGCCCGCTTCCGCCGCACGATGTCCCCCGAAGATCAAGCCGTCCTCGACACGCTGCTCGTCTCCGTGCAGCACCACTGGCCGGTTCGGCAAGCCTGCGCGCATCTGACCCCCCTGGATCTTTTGCTCATGACCGTGTTGGTGGAGCAGAAGAAAGAGATCGATCGATTGGCCAATACGATCAAAAATCATCTCGAAGCCGCTCCTACTGTTAAATAAAGAACACCCCGCAGAGACTTCCATCCCTGCGGGGAGAAAACCAATCCTCCGAAGTATCACTCATAGCGGAAGAACCAGATCCCCAGCGCAAAGAACACCACGGCGAAGATCATCAGCACCCCGGCTTCGGGCAGGATGTCCACCAAGCCCAGCCTGCGCAGCCCCAGATCGTTCAAGCCCTGCAGCGCCCAGGTGGTGGGCAGAAACTGGTTCACGATTTTGACCGAGTCGGAGAACAGCTCCCCGGGATACCAGCAGCCACCGACGAGCGCCATGACCATGCCGGTGATCGGCGCCAGGCTGCCGGCCTGGGCAGTGGAACGCACCAGCGTACCCAGCAGCGTGCCCAAGGCGGTCGCCGCCAGGCTGAAGGCCAACAGCAGCACCACCAAACCGGGGATGGAATTACCCCAATCGATGCCCAGTACGTGAATGCCGAAGATCACCAGCAACGCCATCTGCACCCAGGCGGCCAGCAGCTGACCCAGGATCGTGCCCAGCAGAAAAGTTGCCTTGTTGGTCGGTGTAGTAAACAAGCGTCGCAGGGTGCCGGTCGTGCGTTCGTCGGCCAGCACGGCCGCTGTGGCCAGGAGCGGGATAAAGACCCAGGTAATCAACTGCCCTGCACTGGCCTGCACGCTGTTGGCCTTTTCTCTTTCGTAAACCACACCCTCGTCCGGTGTGCGGATTTCCACACGCTCCGGCAGGTCGCCGAAGGCAGCTTCGGCTCGTGCGTAGCTTTCTTCGTAGTACATCCGCCGTGCCGCAGTATCTGCAAAATCCCCTCGCTTTTCATATTCCGCCGTGCTCACGTTTGCCGCCAGGAGTGTTCGACCCATCTGCTCCACGGCTGCGAACACCTTCTGCTCGGCTGCGTCGTAGGCATCTTCGTCGCCCGCTTCTTGCAGGGCAAGATCGACCAACCCACCGCCGTACAACTGCTCCTGAAAACCCGTGGGGATGGTCAGGATGGCGGCCGTTTCTTCCGCATCAGCCACCGCTTCCATTTCTTCACTCGAGATCGATACGACCTCCATCGTTCCCGTCGACGCCAGGCCTTCGAGCAGTTGATTGGACAGCGAGGTCTGATCCTGATCGACGACGAGCAATTGATACGTTCCCCCATCCGATCCGATCGTTCCACTCAGCAAGAAGGTGAATATGATCGGCAGGACGAGGAAGAACATGATCTCCATCGGATTGGAAAATCGATTTTTGAGATCCTTCCAGGCGATGTTATATATCTTCTTCATTTCACTACTCCACTGCAGCGCTTCTATCAGCACCGCATCAAACCGCGCCGGCGGAAGACGACAACCGCCACGCCGAATAAAATGCTTCCCATAACAACCAGACCGACGATCGTACCGCGGACGTCCGCCAGCGTGCCAGCCCCGGCCAGGATAGCAAACCCCTCCTGTGCCCAGGCGTTGGGTGTAATCTTTCCTATGGTTCCCAGTACGCCGCCAAAGCTGCCACCGCCGAAAAACGAACCTCCCAGCAGCCCGAAGAAGAGCATCATAGCCGTGCCCATCGTCGAAACCTGTTCGGCCGTACGTGCGATTGCGGCCAGCAGGATGCCCCAGCCGGCCGCCCCAAAGACGGCGGCCACGATCAACAGCGCTACACCGAGCGCGTCTCCCCAGTTGATCTGGAAGGCAAGGCTGGTGGCCCCGATCACGATGGCCAACTGCGCCACACCCACCAGCACGACGCCGAGCACCTTACCCCCAAGGATCCAGGCGCCATCCGTCGGCGTGGCCAGCATGCGCGGTAAAGTGCCTTCTTCTCGTTCGGCGAGAATACTGCGCCCGCCGATACCGGAAACGGTGTACATCAGAAACAACATGGCCATACTTGGCGCCAGCAAGGCCAGCGGTTGAATGGCGACATCTTCTTCCTCAACACGCTGACTTTGGACGGTTATCCCGGCCATCGCATTGGATCCCGTTGTCACTAACGTTTCGCCGATTTCCCGGCCGACGTCATAGGCTTCTTGCGGCTGGATCAATCCAGCCCCGATCAGACCACCCACCGCAACTTTGCTGCTGACGACACCTGCGTCGACGCGCGCCAGAAAACGCTCGATCAAGGAACGCACGATGCCGACCCGGATGGGCTGCCCGGGATAGACGTACAGTTCGACCGGACTGCCCTGACTGAGCTCTTCAGCGCTCAGCATCGCCTGGCTAAAATCCATCGGCAGGATCAACGCCGTAACAAACTTGCCTTCATCAACGAGTTCACGAGCCCGCGTTGCACTGCTCATAACGGTAATTTTGATCACCGAGTGCAAGCTCTCTTCGCACAGCCACGTTACCATTGCCTCGCCCAATTCGCCTTCATCTTCGTTGACGACCACCACTTTATTGGCCTGTATGGCGGGTTCGCCCGCCGAGACCGAGAACGCCCCGGTGACAAATCCCATGGCCAGCGTAAGGGCGAAGGGTCCTGCCAGCATGATCCATCCCACCCTGTCTCGAAATGCCACTTTCAGGTCTTTCCATCCGATTGCCAGTAACTTGAACATCGCCGCCTCCTAGTCCCGCAGCGCCCGGCCGGTCAGATGCAGGAACACGGCTTCGAGGTTGGGTTCCTGGATCGAGGCGGATGTAATTTTCGCATCCTGCGCATTGGCGATGGTGATCAACGCCGGCAGGACGGCATTGCCGTCGTCCACGAAAAGACGCAGGGTCCCGTTGAGCGGCTGCACCTGATGCACGCCAGGCACGCGCCCCAAAGCTTCTACTAGTTCCGCTCGGCTGGTCTCCTCGGCGGTGTGCATTTCGATCACGTCCTGTTCGCCGACCAATTCGGTTAACTCCTGCTGTGTGCCCAGGGCGATCATTTCTCCGTGATCGATGATGCCGATGCGGTCGCTGAGTTCCTGAGCCTCTTCCATATAGTGGGTCGTATACAGTACGGTCATGCCCTGCGTGTTGAGCGACATCACCGTGTTGAGGATGTTGCGGCGACTCTGCGGGTCGATCCCGACCGTGGGCTCGTCCATGTAAATCACTTTCGGCTCGTGCAGCAAACCGACGCCGATGTTGATGCGCCGCTGCATGCCACCCGAGTAGGTTTCCACCCGGTCTTTGGCCCGTTCGCGCAAACCAGTCAAGTCGAGCACTTCGTCGACGCGCTTTCGCAGCGCCTTGCCCCCCATGCCGTAGAGCCGGCCCCAGAAGATCAAGTTTTCGGCGGCCGTCAATTTCGGATAGAGCGCGATTTCCTGCGGCACGACGCCGATGACCGCTTTCACTTTCTGCGGTGCCCGCAATATTGATGCGCCGTCGATGTGTGCGTCCCCGCTGGTGGGCTTAAGCAAACAAGAGAGCATTGATAATGTCGTAGACTTGCCCGCCCCATTGGGCCCCAACAGGCTGAAAATCTCCCCCTCGCGGACGACGAAGCTAACTTCGTCCACGGCCGGATCGGGGGTCCCGTTGTAGCGCTTGGTCAGCGCTTGTGCTTCAATCATGTTCCTCACGTTCATTCCTCCTTGGTGCTTCCTTTGCACATGTGTAATCACTACCATGAAGACTGTAGCTGAAATATCCACGGATTGGATGTGCTGATGGTCGCACTCAAAGGTCACATTCCCAATAGGAAGGTCACACTCTGGGGTCAACGAAGACACTTCAAGCGGGAAGGTTCAAGAAACACAATGCTCGGTACCTGCCACGGCGGCAAGCGCATCGAAGGATGCGCTAATCGAGGATGTAAAAATGAAAACTGTTTGGGAGAGAAGTTAAATGAGACCCCACTCACGAGCACGCAGGGCGGCCTGTGTGCGATCGCGCACGCCCATTTTTTCCAGGATGTGGGTCACGTGATTTTTGACCGTCCCCTCGGCGATGACCAGTGTTTCAGCGATCTCGCGATTGCTCGCGCCAGCGGAGATCAGCTGCAGAACCTGGATTTCACGTTCGGAAAGCGGCTCTGCCATCAATTCCTGGGGGGTCTTCGCTTTCGGTGTGAGGCGGGAAAATTCGGCGACCACTTTCGTTGCAATGGAGGGCTGCAGGAAGGATTCGCCGCGCGCCGCACCTTGAATCGCCTCGACCAGGGTCTCCGAGGATACGTCCTTCAACAGATAACCCAAAGCGCCTGCTCGCAGACCTTCGAAAACGTATTCATCGTCGTCGAACGTGGTCAGGATGACGACGCTGCTCTGCGGGCATTCACTCTGCAGCTGCCGCGTGGCACCCACGCCATCCAGCTGCGGCATCTGCAGATCCATGAGCACCACATCCGGTTTGAGACGAACGGCCTCATGCACGGCTTCGATCCCGTCACCGGCCTCACCGACGACTTCGATGCCGCGCTGGACAGAGAGCAGCGTACGCAGCCCCTCCCGGAATAAGACCTGGTCATCCACGAGTAAGACGCGGATCGCCTTGTATTCATCCGCAGTCATGTGGGAATAACGACCTCCAGACGAGCACCATCCGGTTTTGCACCGTGAAGAGACACACGCCCGTTTAACAAATGTACACGCTCCCGCAAACCAAAGAGGCCGAAGCCATCTTCATCTTTATCGAGATCGACACCCACGCCATTATCTTCAATCAACAATGAGATTTCATTTTCTGCAGCGTAGTCGAGCTGCACTTTCACACACGAGGCGCGTGCGTGTTTGCGGACATTGGTGAGGCCTTCCTGGACAGCACGGTAGATGGCGTGTTCGATTTGTGCGGGCAGTTCTCTCACTTCGCCGGATACCTTCCATTCGCATCGAATCCCAGACTCCTGGCATTCCTCAACCAATCTCTCGATCGCCGTCGTGAGAGGGCGTCCCTCCATGGGGGAGGCACGCAATGCAGCGACCGAACGCCGCACTTCCGACAAACCATCTTTCGCCAGCGTTTGCGCTTTCTCCAGGGCCTGATACGCCGCTTGCTGATCCGAATCGAGCACGGCGCGCGCCGCCTCGAGTTGAACGTTGATCACCGTCAAATAATGGCCCAGACTGTCGTGGATCTCGCGTGCCAGGCGGTTACGCTCCTTTGACGTGGCCAATTCTTCGGCTTGCACGGCGTATTCGCGCAACTGCTGATTCACCGCTTCCAGACGATCCGCCAGGCGCTGCACTTCCTGGCGCGACGTATCTGCTTGAACTACGACACGCGTGAATACAACTACGAATATCACTCCCGACACCAACCCCAACAACGTGCCCGTGGCGTCCTCATCATTAATGAGAATGCCGCTCGGGAGGACAAAAACCCCAATCGCCACAGCGATGATTACCGGTGTCCAACGTACGGAATACACCATGACGGCATGCGAGACCAGCGGCAGCACCATGAGCCATAATGCCGAAAAAATCGGGCTGATCCAGATCGCTACAGACGCCAGGGCGACTTGAACGGCAAAATAGAGTAAAAACCATCTGCGATCTTCGCGGCGCTCGACCCACTCGAAACCTAAAACACCGATGACACAATAAAGCACAGCGATAACGATCAAAGCAATCGATATTGGATCAGAGAGTGGAACGTCGATCCTGCCGAAAGTAACGAAATACCCCAGCAACACCGTAAACACGAAGGCACCGTGCAACAGTCGGCCTTGCCTGAGAGTCTCAGAATAAGATGAAGATTCAAAATCCTTCATGGCATCACCATCGCGAGTCTGATGTCGTGTCGAGCAAAGTTATGACCGTTTCTATTGTAAACCGGATTGCTCCTAGAACGGAAAGAACATTGAAATTACGCGAATCAATACCCCCTCCTTGACGATTCTTATTCAGAATCGGGGTTATCAACCTGTAACAGGCACAACTTCCGGGGTTTTCAAAGGCAGGACGATTTCGAAGGTGGTGCCTTCACCCAATTCGCTTTCAATGCCGATTTCACCACCCATCATCTCCACCAAATTGCGCGTGATCGCCAAGCCCAGACCCGTCCCTTTACGGTCGACGTCTTTGCTGGCTGTTTCCAACTGCCGGTATTCCTCGAAGATAGTCTCGAAGCGATCTTCGGGGATTCCGGGACCAGTGTCGCGAACGGTGATGCGCCAGCGGTTTGAACCGAGCACGCCGATACGTACATCGACTTGGCCTTGATCGGTGAATTTAATGGCATTTCCGGCCAGATTCAGCATGATTTGTTTCACGCGGCCCTCGTCACCGATAATCCGCGTCGGTAGATCTTCAGCCATCTCAACGTTGAGTTCGATCCCCTTCTGGTGAGCGGTTTCCTCCATCGTCGATTGTACGGTCCTCCCCAGATCATAGATGGCAAACGGCTCATCTTCGATTTCCAATTCGCCCGCTTCGATCTTCGCCAAATCAAGCAGGTCGTTGATGATGTTGTGCAGGTGTCTTGCGCTGCCAAGGACGTTTTCCAGCTTGCCCTTCAGTTTCGGTGTAATTTCTCCGTAGGTACCGCGTATGGCGAGCTCGGTGAAAACGATGATCGAACTGAGCGGGGTGCGCAGCTCGTGGCTGGTGCGTGCGGTGAACTGCGACTTCATCTCACTCGCCAGGGCGAGCTTGTGGTTTGCCTCCAATAAATCGTAGGTGGCATCGTCGAGTGATTTACGCAAGTCCTGCGTGGTCAGCTTGCTCAGAACGGCGACAAAGGCAAGCGCTAATCCATAGACTATGACAACCACAACTTCAGCGATTACGGCCGTGATGGTCAAGACAGGAATCACTCCACTGACGACGACCAATCGAGAGAGGATGAACAACAACACACACAGAGCGGCAACAAAATATCCCTGCCGCGGGCCAATAACCATGCCGGCGACGATGATCGCCAGCGAATAACTCACGCCAATGATGGGAGATAATCCGGCGATAATACTGCCGTTTATGGCAATGATGATGAGGATCGGCAGGATCAAGGTGTATCCAGACTCAACAACACGACCTTTTTTTGCCAGGTGGCGCGCGAGAAGACTGATGGGAAACATGCAGGCCACCAAACTGTACACCAGCACCGTATGAGTCGTTAGATTGTCGATAAGCATGATCGTCAGGCCGATCAGCAGTATCGGCACGATGATCATTAATGCGTTACAGATGCCAATCATCAGGCGCTTACTGCGCCCGAATTCAGCCTTCGTGTAAGGGGTTTGATTGTCGAATGGTTTGACGTTGTCCATCGGAATTTCCCTTCACCCAATTGGCGGACGTTCTACTCGACCGTCGAGTCGCTTGAAAGCGCGCAGGACCCCCATTACGGGCACGAGATCGACATCGATCCCCGACTCGCTCATCCAGCGTCTGTATTCTTCTTGCCAGAAAAATCCATGGCAGTTCGCATTCGACCGAATGACGATGTCCATGTACGCATCCATTACCGGCTTGCAGGCCTGCATTCCAAAAAGCAGCCCACCGGGCCGAAGCACGCGGGCGGTTTCATGGATTGCTTTTCTTGGATCCGGGGTCCAGTGCAGTACGAGCATCCAAAACGAAGCGTCGAATGAATTATCATCAAACGGCAATCGCGTGGCGCTGGCGACTTTGAATATCGGGCGATTCTCTGCCGTTACCGGTTTATGGTCGGGTTTGATCTCCTGAAGATGCGTCTCGAACGATTCTTGTGCAAGTTCAATCAAGCTGGGTACGACATCGATCGCCGTAATTTTAATCTCGCCGTCGAACCTGGCCCAAATTTCCGCCGTCTCAAGTCCACTTCCGCAGCCAATCTCAAGCAGATGTTTCCCTCGCAGCCATTCGATGTCTTTCCGCTTCAGATAGGCAAAACATGCCCGGCGCATGGATGAGTACAGTTGTGTGGACAAAACTCTGTCGAACTTGAGCATGAACTCGAAATCATCTTGTTCGAAGGTCTTCGCCAAGCTGATCAGTTCCTGACGCATGCGCGGCAGGATGTATTGGGTTAATCCTTCTGACATGAGCAGGAACCCATGCAGCCGCCGATCCGTGCTGCCTACGAGCTGCTCGAGGTCGGGAACCGGATTTTCCGCTACGGTGCGGTAAAAATCGCCCTCTTTCACCAACACGGATTCCTTATCCGCCACAAGGATCTCGATCATCGAGCGCGTGTACTCGCTGTCGACAAAGCCGAACTTGGCCAGGATCTGACCATAGGTACGGGGTTCCTGTAGATATTCAAAGAACCCCTCGTCGGCAAGAACCTTGAGGACATAATAACGAAAGAGCTGATCGCCCTGACGGCCAGCGCGTAGTAACGGTCCCGCGCCGGAGACGATATGCCATAAGGCATGAATCAATCGCATGAACCAACCTTAATTGTGGGCTCCTACTCCCCAGAATTAAGATATGGTTGCACAAATTGAATGAACTTGTCAACCTCAATTGGTTTGGCGAAGTAATCATCACACCCAGCCTCCATGGCTCGCTCGCGATCACCCACCATGGCGTATGCCGTGATGGCCAGGACGGGAATGTCGAAAAAATCCTCATGGCTTTTTATCGAGCGGGTTGCTTTCCAACCATCGAGTTTGGGCAAACCCAAATCCATGAGGATCACATCCGGTTTAAGTTCGAAAGCCATGTTGACCGCCTCGTGGCCATCACGAGCTACGCGCACTTCAGACCGTTCGAAAAATGCTTCAAAAATGTCGAGCAAAACATCAATGGTGTGTTCTTCATCTTCGGCAAGAAGGACCCGTTTTACCTTGCCGTTCTTCTTGCCGTTGCCGTTGATTCCAATTCCGTCCATAACGCACCTACCTTTCGCGTCAAAGCGGATGAATAATTCCCTCGAGTTTGACCCTCGAGCGAAACAGCACGTTGATACCTCACAAATCCGTCACACCGATTAACTTGCACCCGATGCGAAGTTCAATCCAGCCAATAGGACTTAGTCTTAGTCTATTCTGGCCTCAGAATCCCAATGCCCCATGCAAGACCAGAATCCAAGCAAACAACCGCACTAATGGTAACTTCGAGATTAACACCAATCTCAGGCTCGCGACCTTACAGACAACTACCAATTCAGTGAGCATAAGCCAAACGGATTTGGGACACGGATATGCAAAAAAAAGCAATGTACCGGACCATGAAGGGTAATGAAAGAGTCACAAAGCAATGGTTCAAGGATTATTGATGTTACTGAAAATCAACTTCGGGGGACGAGGTTTTTCGAACGACGGAGATTAGGACACTCATTCCAATTAAAAAAAACGTGTCGATATTATGGCGTCAGATGGATTGATAGTTTCAGAAGGTTTCAAATATTACAAAGCACTTTCGCAGTGCCTTTGGACATTTCGAATATTCGGTCTTTATTCTTTACGAAGTTTATTGGTCACTGGAATGAATTCGAATGGTCGTGCGTGAGTCGAAAAGTAATGTTCATCCGGCAACAAATCGTACTCGAGGCCGAACACTTGGCTAAAAATGAGGCGAAACGAATTCACTGGCGAGATTGTGGGATACAGGTTTTCTCGTACATCCTCTGGTACGTAATATGCATTGAGTATGGAGAAGCGCTCCCACATAATCGTTTCATCCGGCGAATCCCAAACCAAGTATGCACCCGGTCCATGGTCTCCTTGTAGAATCATGATGGGTTGTGGATCCGATTCCGCAAGGATCCGGTCTAGAATGGTCACCAGGCGATCATTCAAGAAGACGAGTTGATCGATATAATGTTCGATGTAGTCCTCGCGTGAACCCAGGAAATGGTCACCGTCCTTAATCGTGTAGGGGAAGCTGTGGGGCAACTCTTCGCCATCTCTTCCGAAGACGAAAGGTGGATGTGGGCAAACGATATGCGCGTACACGAATTTCGGTCCTTCAATATCGGCCATTCTTTCCAATCGATATAGTGTTGAGAGAATCCGATCGCGCTGAGCCTGATAAGATCGGTATCTTAAATCCCGTCCTTGCGCGCTTGCAACAACGATCGAAAGGTCATTCAACGCTCGAATTGCTGTTGTTTCCGTTAGTAAGATATCGAACGTACTCCATGATATCCCCTCATCCGTAGAGGTGACATCCAGCATGATCGGTTCATAGAAAATATCGGCGTCCTTGATATTGATCGGCCATGAGCCCGTTTGAAAAGCCACGGTGGTATAACCGATTTCTTCCAGCGTAGCGCGTACAACACTGTGTTGGAGGCGGTCCGACAAGCCGCCAATATATCTGGAGTTTGGCAGCAGGTTGAGATTGAGATTCTGAAGATAGCCCATGTTGAGTGAAGAAGGCAAAGAGAGAATAGTCTGAACGTAATTACTAGAGCTCTCATCCGCTACGTAAAAACCTCGCGACTGCAGGTAATCGATAAAGGGTTCGTTGTCATACCCATAAAGATCCAATAGCACGTCTTCCCTGCCGTAGCCATCGAGAATGATGTAATAGATGTCGGGCAACTCGCCGTTCTCAACCTGCATGTTCTCGAAAGCCAGGTCACCGAGGTCTTCTTGGGGTTTGCTCGTGACATCCTTTAATATGTAATTACCGATGGTGATAATCGGGAACAGGATTGAGATCGCTCCGACAATCGTGAAAGCAGAGATCGCGCTTTCGAGTCTACGGGATGTTTTCAAGATCCATATGGTGCCAATGGTAAGCAGGATGGTAAACATGGGTAACAAGTAACGATGTCTCCCCAAGATGACACCAGAGATTTGCCAATCTTTTATGTAAGAATACACATGTCCATAAGAGAAGAATGCAACCAAGATCATCGCACAAAGAAGGCTGGCTTTCGCCCAACTTCGAGAAATCAACCGCAGCAATAGAAATAGAACGATTGCGCCGAGGAGAGAGATGAGCCACGGAATCAATCCCTGAGAGATCGGCACCTCCCCAACATTATTCGCCAATAATGCGACTACGGGATAACTGGCAAAAAGAATAGGAAGTTGGGCATGCGATCGCAACATTTGGGCTTATCCCTGTCAGCAACGAAAGATATTTTCCTGAAGGGCTATTATTTATTAAAACCAATCAGTGAATATAACCAAATATTCTACCTTTGGCCAACAGGTACTATAAACGAGTTTTCTTCTTTTGTATATAGGACGGATATTGGCATGGCGGCATCAGCAAAGACACCGCAAAGGAAGCAGCCGTTGCTGCTGGAAAGACGATGTTGATGCGGACTAGAAAATCAATACAAGCAACGCAACGGGTATCAAAATAATCCCCACCACGATTCCCGCAACAATCAAACCCACCACCCCGCCTGCTAGTCCCACAACAAGCCCAACGGCGGCGACAACCAGGCTTACGATCAGGCCAATCAGCCCCAAAATCAGGCCGACAAACATGTTAATCAACCACATTTCAATCCCTCACGCAATGAATTTAAAAACCTTTACTAATGTATACGCAGAAAACCTCGGTGGGTTGCGAGATGGAAGGCCACATCTTCATGGAAAGCAAAGAGCCCTCGCAGAAGCGAGGGCTCTTTTTGTGGACTCAATCGGTCTACAGAGTCGTGACTTCAGCAGCCTGCAGGCCCTTGGGACCTTGCTCGATGGAGAATTCCACCTGTTGGCCTTCTTCCAAAGTGCGGAATCCATCGCTCTGGATGGCTGTGTAGTGGACGAATACATCGTCCCCTTCTTCACGCTCGATGAAGCCGTAGCCTTTGCTTCCATTGAACCACTTGACCGTACCAGTTACTCGTTCCGACATCGTACTCTTTGCCTCCTTAGGCATGTTTTCTAAGGTGCGTTTGCCGTTCCTGGCGGTCGGGTTCAATGAACCAAACCGACCTGAGCAACGTCTACTCAGGTCTTCGTCTTACGACTTCCAGAGAGAACGTGCATGCAACCTTGCTCGATAAATCTTACCACATTTCTCGACTTCTGCCCATATGTCTGACAATTGTCCACCAGCCTACCTGGCACGGAATTTTTCGTTCAACGAAACATACGCGATTTTTCATCGAGCAAACCCATTTCTTCCTGCGTAAGTCGAAAATGCATCGCCCCGGCGCTGTCCGCTGCCTGACTCACCTTGCTTGCACCAGGGATGGCGACCACGGTTTCGCCTTGAAAATGGATCAGCCAATTCAAGGCCGCCTGTGCCGCTGTGGCGGCATGGGATGCGGCAATCGTCTCCAGAGTCTCGACCAAAGAGCGGCTGCGTTCCAGATCGCGCCGCAGCATCATCCTGCGTCCTCTTGGGCGCTCAGCCAGCAGGTTCTCATCTTTGTGAAACTTCCCGCCCAGCAATCCGCGCGCCAATGGTGAGTACGCCACGATCGTGACGCCCAATTCCTTGGCAGCTTGCAGCACACCGTTGCTTTCAATCTTGCGATGCATCAGGCTGTACTGCACCTGGTTGACCGCCAGCGGCAGACCGCGTTTAGCCAAAGCCGCATGGGCGCGCCGCATTTGTCCCTCGTTGAAGTTACTTACCCCTACCGAACGAATCAATCCAGCTTGTACCAGATCGGCCATGGCATCCATCTCGGCTTCCCGTGAGGAAAAACTCCAGGGTTGATGCACCATGTAGAGATCGATGCTGTATCCGTCTAGGAAACGAATGCGATCGTGAACCGTACGCTTCATATTCCCCGCTGTACGTAAAAACGGCATCCACTTCGTCCCAACGATCACATCGCCATCTGCCTTCCCGGCCGCTTTCAAGGCGATCGAGAGTGCACGTTCCGAACGCCCGCGACCATACAATTCTGCCGTGTCAAACCAATTGATGCCGCCGTCCAATGCAGCTTGCACGATGGCATTCATCGTTTCCTGAGAGAGATCGGGGAACATCATCCCAAAAAATCCGCTGCCTCCCGAAAATTGCATCACGCCCAATCCGATCGGTGTAACCTGTAGACCGGTTTGACCGAGGGGTCTCTTTTTCACATCCATGGTCGCCTCCTGTGGTCTCGTCAACGATCATACCTATATATATCCTACCCGATCTTCCAAGCCACTTCATCACCTTGGTTTTCGTTTATCCGTTAACCGAAAGCATAAACCACAGTACAATGTCTCAGGATAAACGGGAGAAATGACACCTCTTAAAAATGGAGAGTAACATACGATGACATCGAAATACCCTCACCACGCCGTTTTATGGGACATGGATGGCGTGTTGGTCAATACCGGCGAACTGCATTACCGCTCCTGGAAAGATGCCTTTGCCGAACTGGGTACAGAGTTTACACGCGAGCAGTTCACCTCCACCTTCGGCATGAACAACGCCGGGATACTGGAGACAGTATACGGCAAAGCGCTGACACCTGAGCTGCTTGAGAAGATCAGCACCCGCAAGGAAGTATCATTTCGCGAGATGGTCAAAGGGAACGCCGAACTCCTGCCGGGTGCCGGTGCATTACTCGATATGTTCACCGACTTGGACCTGAAGCAGGCCATCGCCTCCTCCGCTCCCCCGGAGAATATCAATGTATTGGTAGGGGAACTGAAAATCGGCCGCTACTTCCAGGCTTTGGTATCCGGCGCCGATATGCCGGGAAAACCCGACCCCTCCGTATTCCTGGAATCAGCACGCAGACTGGACGTGGAATCGCGCAACTGCATCGTCATCGAAGACGCCATCGCAGGCGTGGAAGGCGCCCGCAGGGCAGGGATGAAATGCATCGCCGTTACGACCACCAACCCATCGGAAGCATTGGCGCAAGCGGATTATATTGTCGAGAGTCTGACGCACGTCGATGGGCAAATGATTTCAACCCTGCTTGAGTCGCAGTCATAAAAAAAGCAGCCCCGACCGAATGCATCGAGGCTGCTGAGACTTGCGCGTATACGCTAATTCAGCGTGACCTGGAAATAAGCCCAGGCAGAGTAGGATCCCTGATTATTGGCGCCGTCCGTTGCGCGCACTCGCCAACGGTAATACCCACCGCAGTCCACGCTGACGCTTTGCTCCATAGCACTCGTGCTGAAGGGGCTGCCCGGCGCTGCACTCCAAGTGCTGTTGTCATAGCTGACCTGCAATTGCACCGTGTAATGACTGATTTGGCTCTCATCGGACACGGGGTTCCAATCGAGCACGGTATTGGACGTGCACGCCAGCGTGACACCTCCAGTTGGAGAAACAGGCGCTGGTGCCGGTGGCGGCGTCTCGTCCTTCGGAACCTCTGTGGGAGTCGGTGTTTTCACAGGCAGCGGCGGGGCTTCCACAACGGACAACGAATTTACATCGCACGTCGTTTCGACAGCGCCGCTCCACACCCAGCAGTACACCTTCGCATCCGCCAAGAAGACGTACCACCAACTGCCCTCGGCGTTGCGCCCCTGCACTTCGGCCGATTCACCTTCCAACATGTAACCCACATCATCGTAGTCTGATAGGGGACCTTTACGACATGTTACGTTCATCAACGCCGTCGCCAAAGGAACACATACCTCCGGCTCTACAGGCTCTTCACCCTCATCCGGGGGCTTTTCCCCTTCATCCGCTTCTTCGACCATGGCCGGTTGTGCTTCGAGCGCCGGGTTCTCAAAGTAGAACCAACGCACCGCATCCGGATTGCAGATCGTATCCCATTGCTCATCCTGGCCAGCAGACAGCTCCCCGTACAAACGCCATTCATAACGCCCACCCGGGCGTGCTTCCACGCCAAATTCGGACAGCGAAATACTGCTTTCATCCGTAGTAAGGCTGTGCAGGGATTGATCGGGTGTACGTAATTCCACCCGCCAGCGAGCCGCCTCGTCCGCTTCATCGGTCAGCTGCCACGTCAAAGTTGGATGCTCGTCGATGGCGAAGACCGTACCGCCCGCCGGTGCGAAACCATCCGCCGCGAGCATTTGCGTACAATCGGGCAGCGGTTCCGGCGGCGCGGCCTCGCCACCCATGGCTGTGCTCGAAGTCAACTGGAAATTCGGCAGGATTAACACCAACAGGAAAATCGAGAGTACCCCTACAAAGCCGGCTGCCAAACCGACGGGCACAAGCCTGGCAGGCGCCTCCGGCCAGACAACACGCACGAGGACCAGCATGCCACCCAGGAAGAGAAGACCGAGCAAACTGATAGCGGACATCGGTCCCGCGGGCATGTGATAACAGCGCGCCAGGTGGTTCTCGGCAAACTCCGAGGTCTCGCCGTCCGCGTCGGTCGCTGTGGCCGTGATCGCATCGCAGGTTTCCACGCCGCTGATATCCAATTCCCAATTGCCGGCGACGTCCGCGCGAGCTTCACCCAGGAAAGTCTTGCCCTCACCGTAACCGCTGGGATCCGATGCGGCCAAAAAGACTTCCACCAGGCAGCCGCGGCAGGCGAAACCTTCGACATGCGTTTCGGTGGCGGAATCGATGCGAGGCACGTGGTCATCGTGACGATTGGTTTCGATGCCCAGATCGCCGTTATCGAAAATGCTATTCTGGGTGAAGGTGTGCACGTTGAAAACCAAGCTGTCCACGAGAATGCCGTATTCGCCATTGTCGCGGATCGTGTTGCCGGCCAGTGTCGCCGGCCCCGAGGTGTCGTACAGGTAGACGCCATGCCGGCCGTTACCGAAAATTAAATTACCCTCACCAGCGCCCAATCCGCCGATCGTCAGGTTGTCCGCCTGAGTGAAAATACCATCCATGCCATTCGGTGCTGCGACGGTACCGCTCGCATCGGCGCCGATGATGTTGCCCAGGACAACGTTGCCTTCCGTGTAGTAGAGGTTGATTCCGTGGCGACCATTGCCGGAGATCAGATTGCCTTCTCCTTCGCCAGCTCCACCGATCAAATTATCATGACCGGTGACGGTGATACCACTCGAGAGATTCCCGTTGCCATCTCCCGGCGCACTGCCGCCGATGGTGTTGCCCTGGATGGTGTTGTGATTGGACCAGACGCCAATGCCAAATCCGTTTCCGATGATGACATTGCCTTCGATAAAGTTCCAACCCCCCGAAAGACCAATGCCCCCGCCGTAGTACGTGTCATACCCTCCCGTATCATCCACTTCGGCAAATCCTTCAATGATCAACCCGCGGACGGCATTGTGATTGGATTCGATATGAATGGGGCTCATCGCAGATGGTCCGTTACTGAGTAAACGCACGACGGGGGAGCCAAGATAGTCCGGCTCGCTGGTGCCGTCGATTACCGTGTGATCATTGGTGATCGTTGGAAAATGAGAGTGAGGTTCAATACGAATCGTATGCGGCAACAAGCCATCGATGTCGAAGCTGATCGTATCGCCTCCGGGATGGCCGTTGGCATAGTTTATCGCCTCGCGCAGCGAGCAGTGATCCTCCGTGCAATAGCCATCATCATCGTCGTCCGTGGTGTTCACGGTGAGATACGGTTCGTAGAGCGGCGGCATCTCAAACGTCATACAATCGCCCGCACGCTGATTCAAGGCAAACTCGGAGGTATCGCCCAGACTGTCCGTAGCCGTGGCGGTTATTGAATCGCATGTCTCGACTGGAGTGGTCAAACTGATGGTAAAGTCACGTGAGCTGTCCGCCACGCCTTCTCCCAGAAAAGTTGCGCCCTCGCCGTAATCGCTTGGGTCGGGATCGGCCAGGAACACCTCCACCGTACAACCGCGGCAAGTCTCCCCGCTTACCTCGGTCAAGCCCACCGATAACAGATCCGGCGGGTCGATTCCTTCGTTGTTGTTGGTGATATCGATCCCCAGTTCGTCGTTGTCGAAGATACTGTTACGGCTGAAGGTGTTATGGTCGAATCCGCGATCTTCAGGCAGATAAATCCCCTCCCCGCCGTTATAGGCGATGACGTTGTTCTCCACGACATTTCGACTGCCTTGGATCACCACGCCGTGCGAGTCGTTGGCGCTAGCGTCACCCCAGGGCATCACGCCGATCAAGTTATCGACGATGCGATTGTCATCCCCTTGGACAACGATGCCATACGTGCTGTTCGGAAAGACGTTGCCCTCGATGAGGTTGTTCGCACCGATCACAATGATGGGCGCTCCAACTGAGGTCCCACGGAAGCTACTGAATTTGAAGCCCCGGATAGTGTTGTTATCCGACTGCAAGCTGAAAGCGTAGGAAATATCATCATCGCCGACAAGCACCACCGAAGGTCCGCCGAGGAACTCCGGCATCGTCGTTGCGTCGATGGTGGTGTTGTCGTCGGTTATCGCGGGTAATTCCCGATCTAACCAAATCACCCAATTCGGGCTGCCGCTGGCGATGCTGATCTGGATCGTGTCCGGTCCCGGGTTGGCATTCGCCGCCAGGATCGCCTCCCGCAGCGTGCAACTGACGACCTCACAGCCCCCGTCGTCGAAATCCCCCAGGTCGTTGACCACGTAAACGGCGGCTTCCGCCGGGAGCGGTATGGCAAGATACCCGCATGACAAGATAACGATGGCAAAGACTCTCACCACGAATATGACATTCCCACGAACACGAATCGCGCTCATCATCTTCTTCTTTCCTCCTGCCCCCGTCAACAATGAAGCACCTCAGGTCCGTACGATCTTCGAACCTGCACAGCCATAGAAATTTCCGAAATAGGAATCCGTAGTCATTCCGTCTAGCTTTTAATGACTCAACGAATAGACCCGCTCAAATGTGACAGAAATTCTCACGATCGAAAACATCATCAAGAAACGGTTCGAGCGAGCACAGTATAAACCGTCCCCATCAATTTTCCAATCAAGCTTTGGTTCCATTAACCGGTGGAATTTCACATCGAAGACAATTTCTCCCCACAACTGCCGTACGCAAAACCGACGTTCGGCGCATAAATCATTCACGCCGGTAGTACCACGGCACCCTTGTTCGTCGCCCGTAAAGCGAATACAATACCCTGGATTATTTGGTTATTTTTGATATTTTGGTATTTTCTATTGGTATGGATATGAAGCTGACCCGACGTCAAAGTGACTTCATCGATAAGCTCCTCGAACTCTATCGAGAATCAGCCAATCCTATTCACTATTCAGAGATCGCCAGAAAGCTGGGCGTGAGCGACATCACGGCCTACGATATGCTGCGTCTTCTGGAAGAAAAGGGTCTCGCCACCTCGCAGTACGAGCTGCCCGACAAGAAAGCCGGACCAGGCAGGTCGAAAATCACTTTCACGCCCACACCGCGCGCCCGCCACATCATGGGCGATCTGGTCGGCGAAGAACAGGGTACAGCGGGTTGGGAAGCGGTCAAAGAACGCGCCCTGGCAAAACTCAAGGAAAGTGACATCGAAGTTGAGGAACTCATCCAGGAGGTCCTGGCGCGCGTACCGCCGGAAGGTCGCGGTCCGCTGCACCACTGCGTCGAAATAATGACCATCATATCGCTACGATTGCGCCGCAGTTCGGGGCGTAGCCTGCTCATCGAATTCCTGCCGGACATTCTCCCTTCTGCGGACGAAGCCAGCAGGGCGAATCTCAACCTGTTGGGCGGCTTCGCCATGGGCATCCTGGTTGGTGAAAACAGTGACGATCCGGTTTGGAGCCGTGAATTGCTGGAGCATGTCAAACGCTATCAAACCTACGTCATCGATATGGGTGTAAAGGAGCACAGGAAACTGGCGATGCAATTATTGCAGGTTTTCGACTCGCTCAAAGGTGTCGCATGAAACTCTTATGGGACGATTCATGCGGGAAATTATCCCCATGCGTTAGCGCTGCCTCCGCTGTACACGCAATTGCGATTGCGGCATCGCAGAACAAACGAAACTGACAGGAAAAAATATGCCGACCCGGCATCAACGAAAAGGAGTAACTTAACCGTGCTTGAATCACTGATCGACCGTATCACCCGTACTTCACTGCGCTTCAAATGGATTGTGATCGCACTCTCCATCCTCGTCATGGTTGGAGGGGTTCTCGCCGTCACGCAACTCAACCAAGAGCTGCTCCCTAAGATCGAATTTCCGCAATCGATCGTATTTACGATGAATCCCGGAGTCAACCCCGAGTTGATGCAAGACCAAGTGACCATCCCTATCGAGCAAGCGGTGATGGGTGTCGATGGCGTCGTCAACATCGAATCAACGACCACGCACGGGGTTTCCGTCGTCGTCGTATACAACGAATTTGGCATCGACATCGAAACTGCCCGGGAGGAAATCCTCGGCCTGGTACAGGCGTTGGATTTACCCGAGGGCACACAGCCTCCAGAACTGCTGACATTCAGCATGTCCGATCTGCCCCTGGCCGCGATGAGTGTCTCTTCCGATCAACTATCCCTGGCTGAACTCAAAGCGCTGATCGAAGCAGACATTGTCCCAGAACTGCAACAGATCGACAACGTGGCGGACGTGCAGGTGAGCGGTGGGCAGGAGCTGCCCTCCCCGGAAGAAATGGCTGCAGAAACCACTGCGCTGGATGAATCCGATGCGGGTAATGAACTACCCGAGATGTGGCAAAGAGCTGGCGATATGCAGGGCATCTCTTTGAAAGTCCCTTCAGACGTCACGCCGCAGATCATCCAGGGCGTCGTCAGCATGGCACCGCAGTTGCTGGATACATTGACCCCGGAAAATTTGCGCGCCTTTTCGCCCGAAGTGCTCGCCTGGTTGCCCAGTAACTACATCGAAACCCTCGATCCCGCCCTACAAGAAGAACTCGATCAATTAGCGCAGCCTGCTGGTGGTTTGGGCGCTCTTGCTGCGGGGGGAAGCGAGACTCAACCCGTCCCAACAGAACCACCCGCACTCTCGGGTCTTTGGACGGAATCCTCCGATGAACCCAGCGCGGTGGGAATGCCCACCTTCGAAACCGCCGCCGATCTGATGGAAAGCGGATTCACCAGCAGCGCCAGCGAGTTGTTTTCTATGATGCTGCAAAGCGGCATCCCGCAAGCTCCACAACTCATCGCTGACCTGACTCCCGACGTCATTCTATGGTTAACGGAAAATGAAGAGGGTTTCCTGGAAAATCTCAGCCCAGAAGTCATTCGCCTGCTTTCTCCCGAGGTGATCGCCGTACTGCCTGGTGATTTTCTGGCCAGTTTAGACCCCACGCTTCGCGCGGAAATTACGGGGGCGGCAGGGGGAAGTCCACAAAAATTCATCCCTACTGAAACCATCAACCGCCTGGACGGCGTGCCCAGCCTCTCATTGGTGATCTATAAAGATAGCGAGGCGAACACCGTTTCTGTGTCCCATGCCGTTTTCGATGCGCTGGACGAACTCGAAGCTGAATTCGATGGGCTGCGGTTCGAAGTGGCCTTCGAACAAGCATCATTCATCGAAGAATCCATCAGTGGGGTCGCTCGTGAAGGTGGCTTGGGCGCCATTTTCGCCGTAATCGTGATCCTGATCTTTCTCAGCGGTTTCGTGCGCGGTAAGTACAGACTCTCCTGGCAGAGCACCCTGGTCACGGCAGTCAGCATCCCGCTCTCCGTGTTCATGGCGTTCGCTCTGTTTCGCTGGCTGCCACCGTTAACCAATCTGGTCACCGAACCGCTGGTAGAAGCGACGAAAGACATCGCTGTCCTGGGCGCGATCATCGAAGTGATCGCCCGCTTGTTCCCCACCAGCATGACGCTGAACATCATGACTCTCTCGGGTATGACCGTGGCTATCGGGCGTGTGGTGGATGACTCGATCGTGGTACTAGAAAACATCTACCGCCACATCCAGCGTGGGGAAGACATGAAGGTGTCGGTAATAAAAGGCACGCGTGACGTAGCCATCGCCATCTTCGCCTCGACTTTGACGACCGTGGTGGTCTTCCTGCCTATCGGATTGTTGGGCGGCATCGTGGGTGAGTTTTTCCTGCCCTTCGGCATCAGCGTCACCTATGCCTTGCTCTCCAGCTTTCTGGTGGCCATCACCATCGTTCCCACCCTGGCTTTCCTGTTCATTCACAAGGAACAATTGCCAGAAAGCCGAGAGACCAAACTCCAGGCCTGGTATACACCCATCCTGCGCTGGGCGTTGAGCCACCGTGCGGTCACCTTAATCGTCGCCCTCGTGCTCTTCCTCGGCAGTATGGCACTCTTGGCCCAACGGCCGCGTGCTTTCCTGCCCGAGATGGGCGAACCGCAGATCACGATCCAGGTGGACCTGCCCAATGGTATCGCCATGGCCGAAACCGATGCCATCGTAGCCGAATTCGAGACCGACCTGGCGGAAGTTGAAAATCTTGGCGCCGTGATGACTCAGGTGGGTGTCAGCGGCGGCCTGGAATCCCAACTCTTCGGATCGGGGATTGACCAGGGAGCCGCCAACATCGAAATTGGGATCGATCAAAGTGACGACATCGATGCCCTCACTGCGGAATTGCGTCGGCTTGCTGAAGACCACTTTGGCCCCGAAAATGTGACTGTGACCAGCGGCACGCTGACCAGCAGCGCTTTTGGTGGTTTCTCGCTCGTGATCTCGGGCGATCAAGACAATTTGGCCGCCTTCAACGACCAGGCGATCGCCGTCCTGGACAAGACCGACGGCTTAACGAATGTCAGCAGCAATCTGGCCAACCAAGATCTGATCCTGCGTGTCGACGGTGAACCGGCGGTCAGTTTCGCCGGCGAACTCGAGACGGAGGATTCGATGGGCGTAACAGCGGCTGCAAAAGCCGCGCTGCAAGAAGTCGCTCCGGCAGGAATCACGGTGAGTGAAGGCTTCCAGACCGAGATGCAAACCGAGGGTTTCGCACAATCTGTGGGCGGCGTGATGATCTCCATCGTTGCCGTGTACCTGCTCATGGTGATCACTTTCCGCTCCTTCGTGCACCCCTTCACCATCCTTTTCAGCCTGCCCCTGGCCATCATCGGCGCCGCCCTGGCGCTGTGGATCACCGACCGCGTGTTGGGCATCTCCGTGCTGGTGGGTTTGATGATGCTGGTGGGCATCGTAGTGACCAACGCCATCGTGCTTATCGCCCGCGTGCAAACCAACCGTAAAGAACGCGGCATGAACACACACGAGGCGCTGGTTGAAGCCGGACGCACACGTCTGCGCCCCATCCTGATGACTGCCATCGCCGCCATGTTGGCCTTGGTGCCGCTGGCTTTGGGATTCACGGAAGGCGCCCTGATCGCCGCCGAATTGGCCACCGTCGTGATCGGTGGGCTGTTCACCTCAACGCTGCTCACGCTGCTCGTCGTGCCGGTTATGTACAGCCTGCTGGATCCGCTCTCGCGCAACCACAAAAAGGTGGAAGCGACGGAAGTAAAAGCGTAGCAACAGCCTGATGAAGTAAAAACTCCCGAGGCACATCTCGGGAGTTTTTCTTTTACGCCTCTGCAGGTGATTCCTGTCCCCTTTCAAAGGCCGGAGGGTTTAGTACAATAGATACGGTCTATTCGTCGTCAATAATCCACCGGCAAGGAAGGTACCATGAATTTTCGCCCTAAATTATTTCAAATTGCGGTCTTGATCGGTCTGGCACTGTCCGCATGCAGCTCGCAACCCACTGAGGAAAATCCTACGCCACTTCCATCGGACACTCCCAGCCCAACCGAGACTCCCGATCAGGCCGCCGTTCCTGCCGAGAGCCGTCTCACGACCGCGTGCGTTGAAACGACGGACGCATCCCCGGATTCGTTGCAGCTCGGTGGAAGCCTGTTCGTGGTTGCCGTTGATGAAGGCAACAAAACCTACCTCTGGGATTTGAGCAGCGGCCAGAAGATTAAAGCCGATACCGGCACCACGCACGTCGTCCTCTCTCCCGATCGGGCGCGGCTGGCGGCGATCGATCGCCGCATGGAAGCCTTGATCGTCCTCGATGCGAGCGGCACCCGCTTGTTAGAACTTTTGGATTGGGGAGACGAATACGACGTCATCCAATGGCTCAAAGATAACCAATTGGTCATTAAACTTCCCCACGGCGATTCTGCCTACGACCCGGATGCGATCCTCGTGTTTGACATCGCCACGAAGGAACACCAGGAGATCGTTCCGGAATTTCCACTCATTACCGATTTCTTCCAGGACATTTCCTGGGGCGGATATTCCCTCAGCCCCATGGTTCCCAATCCCCAACTTACACACCTGATCTATTCTGCCAGCGAAGAAGACGACAATTTACTCATCCTCTGGGATCTGCAAAGCGAACTGGAAGTGCTGCGGATTCACCAGCATGGAAATCCGGGGGCCGGGGTGTATGCCAGTGCACCCATCTGGTCGAAAGACGGCACGACGTTTGTCACCAGCGCCATGCTGCGGTATGCCTTCGATCCGAACAATGATTCCGAACCCATCCGTCCGCTGCAATCAGCCGCGGATGCAGCGGAAAACGTTTTCATCAACGTGGATGATGCCGCTGCCTACGTGGCCGGCTTCGAATTGATTGGCGTAACGCAGAACGGCCAAACGCAGCGGCTCTCCTACCTCACGACCACTTTCAACGCGGCACAAGAAGACTGGGTCTGGTCTCCCGATGAAACCCGCATCGCATTCTGGCTCACCATCGAAGACGATGAATTTCCAGTGCGCGATGCTTTGGCTGTCCTGGACGTGGCCAGCGGCGAGGTGACCCAATACTGCATCAGCGGCTACCGAACACCAATCTGGTCTCCGGACGGACGCCAGGTCGCCATCAATCAGAATATCGATGGACGGGATACCTTCAAAATCGTGGATCTCGAAGCCGGTGTTGCCTACGCCATCGCCGCAGAAGATGCTGTAAAGGTCGAAGGCTGGATGATTCCGCCGCCGTGATGGTATATACTTTACAGGAATAAACACTTGCCCGTTTCCTGCCACTGCACTTGATTTCGATTTCAATCAAGGCGGGCTGCTCACTATAACCCCCATCACTCTGCCCTTACTCAGGAGAGGATCGGCTCGAATTCTGCGGATTTCTCACTCTCTCTTGATTCAATCGAACATACAACCTCGCAAATTTTCAATGTAGCCATCACCGAAAAAACCAAAATTGGAGGGAGGTAGGAGGAACGCTCATGAAAAAAGCCTCGTTACTTCATCTGCGGCTGTTCATCGTTTGTTTTTCACTCATATTTACAGGCTGTAAAAAAGGGAATACACCTAATCCCTCACCGCAACCCGAACCCGAAGACTCGGACGCCGCTCCACCCCTTATCGACGAACCGACGTTCATACTCTCCGGGGATGAATTCTACTTCGTGGTCAAGATCGAACGTGTGGGTAACTATAGCAGCGGCCCTCGAACGGCATAAATCTGGATACAGTCGGAAGTTCCCATATCCGAGGTATACATGGACGACATGAGTTTTGAGGGAGTGGGCTATGGGACCTACTCGGCGAAAGGTGTCGCCGGATCGGCGAGTGACACCTTCCAGCGCGAGGTTAAATATTCCATCGCCGGTACGTTTAGCGGCCCACCCAAATGCGAGATTCTCCTCGATGTGTTGGAAGAAATCGGCGAGGGCGAAATGTGTATCACCTTGCCGATCGTAGGAACCACCTGTGACGAGATACCGGAGAGTGCAAAAGAAACCTTCCACTTCGAACCATTCGTGATCCCATTCGATACAAGTGGAACCAATTGGATTTATAAGCATGATTGGAATACCGTGGATATGCAGTGGACAGATCATTTCGACATCGTACAGGCTAACGTAGCCTTTGATACAAAGTTATTTGAAAATCTCGGTTGCGTGCCGAAAGTACTCATGGAGTGATCCGGGAAATCCAACGATGTGATTTCAAGCCGCATCGAGGGCTGCGGACGATCTGACACCCAGAACTTGATCCAGCGGGAAACCTTCCCACGTCAACTCATCTTCGAATATCGCTCTGGTGCTTTTCTCCGATTGCCGCTCGAATCTAGGCCGAATCGATCGGGGAGAGATGAAATGGCTGTTACGAACACCTTCGGCGGATACATGCTGTGCTGCCCGACATGTGGGCGTCTGGTGAAATTTGGTCTGTCCTGGTTTGGATTATTTCCCATGCGCAGCGGAATAAGGCCGGCGGAGTTCGTCTGTACCAAGTGCGGTACGGTGTACGAATCCGGCTTGCAAGAATGGCCTCATATGGGTGTGAGGCGCAAGATCAGTTTCATTTTCCACTCGCTCGTATATGCCGTATTCGGCGGCTTCTTCGCCGCAGGATTGATCCTATTGATCGAAGGCGCAGCCACCGCACCGGACTTACCCTTCATCGAAAACCTGGAGATTAGCAAGTTGTTGATTCTCCGGGGTTGCCTTGCGGGGATCGTGCTACTGGTACAGGCGCTGCGAGTGAATCTCTCGCTGGAACGTACGCTCACCGAGACCAAACCCTATCCCGCCAAGTACACGGACTGGCAGATCAATCTTCAAGCCTGGGTGATGAAGATCTTAATGGTTGTCTTTATCAGCATTTACCTCGTCCTTAAAATATCAAATATATATTACTCCTGGCCAACCAGGATTAACAAAGGGTTGGCCAGGGGGCGGTACTTTCAGGATATCTCTTGATGGAATCGTACTGCGACTAACCTTCCACGTGCCAGACGTGCACGATGGATTTTTCCTCGTCGACCAGCGGTTCCAGGACATAGAGCAGGTCATTTTCGCGATCGAAAGCCGCCGCACCCACGTGACTGAGTAGAACGAAGGTCTCTCGGAAGAGCACGTCTTCGAACGTCAGCACGGCGTAAGGTTGCGGCACGCCCGATCCCATCTCCTCTATGGCTACGGCGGCAAAGTTGGCCGGGTTGTAGAAGATCATCTGTGCCTCGAATTCGGTCGACCACCAGCCGCGATCGTCACACTCCGGTGGGAAGGGTGGTTCATCCGGCCATACGGTGCCGTCCGGGCAACCATACCAAGTATCACCCAACCCTTTGTAACCGATGAAAACTACAGCGGATTTTTCACCAGCGGTAAGCCAGGCGGCGCCCGTCCAAGCATCGGAGTCGGCGTAGCCGTTCATTGCTGTCGAACCTTCCTGGTAATAATTGCCGTAAAGCAAGAGCGGGATGGCCTCCAGCACTGTTCCCGCAGCCGGTGGGTTGCCCTGGTTCCAAGGACCGATGGCAAAAACAGATGGGCCGAAGGAACCCTGCCCACCGTCGCGGAAGCGACCGGTGGCCAGACTCATCCCTGGCGTATAGGTGTCTGCCCACTCTTGTGGGATGGCGAAGAGATAATCGCTGGTAACGTAATTCCAATATTCGCCGATGCGCCACAGACCAGCCGGTTGTGGGTCGGAAAGGTTCAACTCCGCCCAGCCGTGTGAAGGATTGGTCGCTCCTTCGTCCAGGTGCTGCACCCAGGAGAAGTACAATTTACCCGTTTCTTGTTCGCCCTGGGGCGGCAGGTATTCCAGCGCTGCGCGGGGCTGCTCCAGGTTCCATTCCAACGTGTCTCCTCGGATATCCTGGAAAGGCTGCAGGGTGGTGGCCGTATTCAGTTCCTCCAGGTTCCTGGTGGCTGAGACTACAGGCACAGGGATGCTGATTTCGGAAACGTATTGGTTCCAATTGTGACCGGTACCGAAGAGCGAGCCGGGGAAGCCGTCGTCGGGACCGCTCGGATCGCCATCCGGGTAATAAGTCAGCGCCTCACCGCTCCATGACCAACCCACTTCGTCCGGCGCATCGCTGGGCAAGCGGAAGGCGCCAAGGTAGGTCAGATCGTCTGGTCCCAGGAGCGAAGCCGGAAGCGGTTGGCTGGTATCGGGCTGTGGGGGAATTGGCGTGGAATCGCCGTTGGGCGGTTGCGGGGCGAGGTCTTCTTCCTCTTCGTACTCCGGCACATCCGCCGGACCACAGCCCGCCAACAACAGAAGAATCACCCCGGCGAGCAATAGAAAGCATTTGGTTTTCATTGTTGCCTCTCCGTGGTTGGTATAAGTGTAGACCCCACTACGCGCAAAGGTTGTATGGGTTATGCGCTTGCCAATTTAACGAGTAAATGTAAGCACTTGTGACGCCGTCAGTGCAGTTGGCCTTAAGCCTGTGCTTGCGAACACACCTGGTGTCACGTTTCCACCCGAAGGTCAGGTGCATTGTTAGGGATTGACAGTAAACGATCTACTGAATTTTCCAACGCTGAAAAGAGGAAGAGATGTTCTGGCCAGTTCCAAGAAGCGGTAGACTGGCCAGAACTATACAGCAGATTTACTATCTCAAGCTGCGGAATCAGGGAATATCCTGCTCCTCCTCACAGCGCACGGCGCGGTCTTTCCCACTGCCACCCAGGCAAACGTCCGTGCCGTGCCCGCCGTTGAGTAAATCCCCATCCGGGCCGGCATCGATCACATCGTTCCCCAGACCCCCGATGAGCAGATCGTAGCCCGCGCCGCCGAAGAGCGCATCATCACCCTTCTGACCGAGCAGTAAATCGTTGCCACGCAACCCGCAGACTCTATCGTTCCCCGCACCGCCGAGAATCAGGTTGTCCCCATCGGTACCCACGATGACGTCAGCGCCGGATGTGCCGCGGATCAAGAAGTGGTAGGACTGCCCATCCTGCGGGCCGCCGACGATCAGGCCGTTGAAATCAACGTAGATCGTGGCATTCTCGCCAGCGCACTGCGGGATCAGATTCAAGCCCACCAGGACCGGATCGTGATCGGATGCGCGGAACGGATCGGGCGCGTACAGATCCGGCTGGTTGTAGTCGTTGTAATCCAGAGCAGCCGGTTCGTCGGCGTTGATGTGCCAGACGGCCACGTCCGTCACCTGAGACGCCAGGTTGCTATTCGCCAGTGCATGATCAAGGTAGCCCGCCTGCCCGTCGAACACGTACGAGTAGGCTTGCACACCCTCGAAGAGGGCCACCATGTCGGTATAACCCGCCGACTGCAGGGCAGCGATAGGATCTTCCATGGCGTAGGAGTTCAAATCGCCCATGATGATGAAATCGGGATCGCCGCTGCCGGTCGGGTCACCCGCCAGCCAGTTCGCCAGGGCGACGGCGGCGCTGGTGCGAGTCAGATTGCAGTTGCCCTGGCCGTCACCCACATCGGGATCGCCGATGTCGTCGCAGGCGGAGCCTTTGGATTTCAGGTGGTTTACCACCACGGTGAAGCGCTCGCCGCTTAGGTTCTCGGCGAAGGTTTGCGCCAACGCCGGGCGGTTATACTCGTCGTTGAAGGCTGGATCGACGGAGGAGTCCAACACGGCGAAGTCCCCAACGGGTGTCACGCTGGCGGGTTGATACAGGAAACCAACCTTGATGGCGTCCGAGCCGATTGTGCCCGTATCCACGTAGGCGTAGGTGCCGGCGCCCATTACGTCGTTCAACCCGTCCACCAGATCGGCCAGGGACTGGGAGGCGTTGTTCTCCAGTTCGATCAAGCCGACTACGTCGGCATCCATGGCAGCGATAGCGCTTACGATCTTGTCCCGCTGGCGGACGAATTCTTCGATGCTGTCCGCACCGCGGCAGTCCTGATTCGCCTCCGGCCCGCAGATCGGATTGCCTTCGTCGATCGTTGTGAAGTAATTCAAGACGTTGAAGCTGGCCACGGTCAGGCGGCCGCCCGTGTCCGGCGCTGTAAGCGGACGTTCGTTCCCGACCGCCAATTCAACAGGCTGCACGGGATGCACTTCGTAACGCCCGTACGCGTAGCCCAGAGCACCGGTCACGTCGCTGAGCGTGTCGCCGGCGCGCAGCGTGGTGCCGTCGATCAGGTAGGGCGGTAAGGGCAGCGGATTCTCGACCGAACTGCCGTCATCCAGCTGGATCAAACGCAGATAATTTTGCGCCTGCAGTGCGTTGGCAGCATCGCCAGGCAGGGTCACGTTGGTCGGTGTGTACAGGCGTCCATCGGCGGAGAGATCAACCTCGCCGTAGCGGCCGTGCGTGTAGTTGCCCGTCACGGTCAGGGTCTGCGGGAAGGTCACCAGCATGCCCTCCAGACGTTCGAAGTCGCTCCAATCCGTCGCCGGCAGACTAAACTCCGTCGGCAGCGGCTCGTAGCCCGTGCTGCAGATTACCAAGTTGTTCACGCCGCTCAGCTCGGTCAGATCGTAGTATTCGCTGACCGCAGCCTGCAGGCGGACCACGTCGCCGAAGGACACATCGACGCCGAAGCTGCCATCGTAGACGAAGATGCCCTCCGAAGTGGCTGGATCGCCGTCCTCGTCAGCCGTCTCTTCCTGCAGGAAGAAACCGCGCAGCCCATCGTAGCCCTGGAAATCGGCTACCACCACACCCTCGGCCACGACCACCTGCCCGACCAGCGGGCTGGAGTCCCCGGCGCCCTGAATGGCGTGAATCGTTGTTGCAGCCTCTCCACAGAATCCAAAGAAGCAGTTATTCTCGGCGCCGGGCGTCTCCCCACCGACGCTGAACGGCCCGATGCGGAAACCGTCCTCGCAGCGGAAGACGTAGCCGGGCACGTAAGACCCGTCCGGCCCTACGGCAGGCGGACCGTAGTGAAATTCTGTGTTGGCTGGTGGATTTTCTTCTTCGACCAGGGCGATTAGATCGACCAACGCCGTCCAGGGCGTGACATCAAGTACACCGTCGTCGTCCGTGTCCAGATCGTCGCCGTTCTCCCCGCCGAAACCCTGCACCAGCAGGTGTGTGACGTTGTCGCTGTTCTCGAAATTCAAGCTCGTGACCATATCGGCCGTGCCCAGCGTGAAGGTATTTTCTGCGGCGACGAAGTAGCCCGAGGCGGGGATACTGAGCCCGCTCAGGTCGGTGACGTTTTCGATCACGCCGCTGCCCCCCGTGCCGTCGCCGATCACCAGGTAGGTCAGGCCGTCGAGCGAGGTGTCCGGCGGACCAGCCAGTTCGAAGAACTCATCGGTGTCCGTGCCGTCCTGATCGATGCGAATCTCACTGATCAAAACATCCGGCGGCGGTACGATGCAGTGATTCTCGGCACCGGGTGTATCCTCCCCGTCGAGTGGATCGAAGGCGCCGATCGTCCAACCGCTCGGGCAGGTGAAGGCCAACCCGGGCACGTAGGAACCATCCGGCCCCACAGTAGGTGGTCCGTAGTGGTACTCGGTTCCGGTCGGTGGATTTTCTTCCTTGATTAAGGCGATCAAATCGACGATCGCCGTCCAAGGCGTCGTGTCGAGGACACCGTCGTCGTCCGTGTCCAGATCGTCGCCGTTCAAGCCCGTGAAGCCCTGCACCAGCAAGTGTGTGACGTTATCGCTGTTCTCGAAATTCAAGCTCGTGACTATATCGGCCGTGCCCAGCGTGAAGGTATTTTCTGCGGCGACGAAGTAGCCCGAGGCGGGGATACTGAGCCCGCTCAGGTCGGTGACATTTTCGATCACGCCGCTGCCCGCGCTGCCGTCCCCGATCACCAGGTAGGTCAGGCCGTCGAGCGAGGTGCCCGGCGAGCCAACCAGCTCGAAGAACTCATCGTTGTCCGTGCTGGGCTGGTCGATGCGGATCTCGCTGATGGATACATCAGGCGGGGGTTCGGGCGTGGGTGTTGGCGGCGCGCCGCCAAAGGACTGCCCGGTGTTGATGGCACCGAACGAGCTGGCTGCTGGAGCGTTCCAGGAGAAGTCCCCGTACAGTGCGCCGGTACCTGTAAGCTGCAGCGACTCACCCAACGGCGTGTCCGAGGCCTCTGAGACACCGATGTCGATCGATGTGAGGCCGTCGGCCGGTCCGCCGGCGGCGCTGAAGCTGCCCTCATAGCTGAGGAACTGAATCACCGTGTCAGACGGGTCGACCAGGGCCAGGCCGTCCGGCGATCCGTTCTGGATGCCGGACTGGGCAAAGGCCAGCGCACCGTAGCCGTCCCCCTCATCGGGAAGCAGACCGCTCAAGGCGAGATTGGCATACTCCGCGCCGGTGCTGCCGTTGTAGAAGACCAGCGACCAACCTGCCAGGTCCGTGCCTGCCGGTCCGGCAATCTCGACGGTTTCGTCGGCGTCGGTGCCGGCATTGTCATAATGGATTTCGTTGATGAAGACTTCTATGCCCGATGATTGTGCTTGAAAAGCAAGCGTGGGCATTAGCACCAGTATGGTGCTGAACAGTAGAACGCGGAACGATCGTACGGCGGTTCCCGAGCGCTTGAACATGATTTCCTCCTCCAAATCGCATTCGGCTCTCTTAATAGAAACCGCCCGGCCTCCCCCTCGGTCGGGCGACGTGAGTCGCGACCTTGCTCTGCGCTCCCCCTGCCCCCGAAACTGAGGCGTCCGATGTTGCTATTCAATTGTGCGGATTAAGGTTATCACAGGCGCGAGGGGGATTCAACACTTTATGCCTAAGACGGAATTCATGGGTCGCGTACAGCGGGCGTCAATGTTGATCGGATGCTTTGGAAATCCGATATAATCATAATTCATAGACCCGAATTGGAATGGATGCGCAGTTGTTTGCCATCCATGCAGCAAGGCGGCGTTGGAGGAGCAGCGAACATGGCGAAACGCATTAACGGACAAATCCGCAAGATCCTGCGCATCGTGGGCGAGGTGATCTCGCAGATGCTCAACGTGCCCATCCTTTCCGGAGTGATGATCATCTTCCTCTTCTTCCGTCTGCCAACCGAGATTCCCAACCGCGTGTCCGGTTTCAGCCTGACTCTCGTTTTCTTGTGCTTGATTCCCCTGGCCAGTCTGTTCTTCTACATCCCCGGCAAGCTGCGCGACTGGCCCAAGATCATCAAACGCCAGCGCATCGCCAGCTTCGTAATCATGATCGTCAGCTACCCCATTGGCTTTCTGATCCTGCGCCTGATGCATGCGCCCAGAATCTACGAGGCCGTCGCCGCCACCTACACGATGGTGACCCTGGGTTTGATCTTCTTCAATCTGATCCTGCGTTACAAAGCAAGCGGTCACGCCGCCGGAGTCGCCGGCCCGGTGGGTGCATTGGTCTATTTCTACGGCCTGATCGCAACGCCTTTGCTGGCGCTGCTGCCGCTGGTCACGCTTGCGCGCCTGTTTGCCAAGGGGCACGACGTCTGGCAGACCGTCGTCGGTTCGGCCATGTCGCTTTCCATCACCGTGCTTGTGCTGCGTTTGTATGGATTCCTGCCGCTATCGGGGATGCCGTACTGAACGCTGCGAAGATGCTTTTCCATTAAAAAAATAACTTCAGAACTTGCTCTTCACAAGCCTGAGGTCGGAGAACTTGTTGCGACATACTGGGCTGACGACAAGGGACACGATTAATCACTATCCAGTTTGCGCCTCAGATCGAAATCGCTGATAGTTTTCCTTGAGTTTCTCGTAAAAATTTCGCTGATCGGGAACGACTTGTGAGCGCAAGTTGAGATTATAGCGATGCTGTTCACCCGAGTTAAGCTGGAGGGTGATCTGCTTCGAACGCAAACGTCCCTGGATAGTAAGCGATTCGATCGATTTGAAAGGGAAATCATGAAGCTCCTGAAATACGGCTATCAACTCGAAAAGGCCTCTGGCGAGTTGGACGAACACAAGCCGCCGTATGGTCACGCCGGCGATGTAATGTTCTGCCAGGATCGACCCGGAAGTCAGATAACCGACCCCTTGAATCTTTTCATCCAACCCAAGCAGCGGTTTGGCATGATGCAGGAGCAGGCCCTGGTACTTGTTCACGGTGTTTCCCTCATTTTGCGTTATCCAAGACGCAGACGACCACTCCCCAGCATATCGGAGTCCGCCGCCAGAGACAAGGCGGCACCATTTACCCTCCAGACCAATTGTCGTGCTCGCAATGATGTTGTAGAGTCGAACTGGCGTGCGTCGCACCGCAAATAAGCAACTCTTTTCTTGAAGGAGGCCGAGATGCGCACGATCGACATGAACAGTTGGCCCCGCCGCAAGCACTTCGAGCTGTACAACTCTTTCGAGCAGCCGCATTTCGGCATGTGTGCCAACGTGGATCTGACCATCTTCCAAACTGCGATCAAACAAGCGGGACATTCCATCAGTGTGGCGATTATTTACGTGATCACCCGGGCGGCGAACGACATCCCCGAGTTTCGCTGCCGCATCCGTGGGGAGCAGGTCGTCGAGCATGAGATCGTTCATCCTTCGCCGACGATCTTGACGGACGACGAGCTCTTCAGCTTCTGCACGATTGCGTACCGCGAAGACTTCGCTGAATTTGCGGATCAAGCGGCGCAAGCGATCGCTGCCGTGAAGGCACAGCCGACGTTGGAAGACGAACCCGGCCAGGACAACCTGTTGTTCATGACCGCCATCCCCTGGGTCTCCTTCACCAGTTTCAAGCATCCCATGCCCCTGCAGCCGACCGATTCGGTGCCGCGTTTTGCTTGGGGCAAATTCTTCACGGAGAGGGAGAAGCTAAAAATGCCCCTTGCCGTACAGGCGCATCACGCCCTGATGGATGGCCTGCACGTCGGTAGGTATTACGCAGCGGTACAGGAGTTGTTGGACCATCCTGAATTTGTAAAGTAGCGTTGTCTGCGATGTCCAGGAGACATCGTTCCTTCTGGCGTTCAGGTAAGGATTCAACTACCCGTTTTGCAGGCTTTGGAAGAGCTGCAGATAATCCCCGAGATGGCGAGTGGTGAGGAAATTGTGACGCACATGCTCACGCCCCGCCTGGCCCATACGTCTCGCCTCATCCGGGTATTGCAGCAGACGTAGAGTCTTATCGGCGCAAGCCTGTACGCTTTCCACGAGGAAACCAGTCTCACCGTCGATCACCTGCAGCGGAATGCCGCCCACGTTGCCCCCCACTACCGGCTTCGACTTCCACAGCGCCTCCGTCACGACCAGGCCAAATCCCTCGCGCGTCGATTTCTGGATCACGACGTCGGACGCGTTTTGAAAACAACCCACCTCGAAAGCGCCGACCCCGTTGAAATTGTGCAGCACGTAGATGTCGTCATCCTCCCCCGCATGCCGCAGCGTCCGATCCAGATATAACCAGCCTTCGGGATCATCGTGAGCCATAGAGCCCACCAGGGCAAGCTGCACTTCGGGAACGTCCTGCTTCACGAGGCGGTATGCGTCGATCACACCCAACGGATCCTTCCAGGGATCAAAGCGGCTGACCTGGGTGATGAGGGGACGCTTGTGGTCGAGGCCGAATCCTTCGACTACTCTATTTACGTCTTCAGTGGGAATAGGCGCATTCTTTGCTGATCGCGGATCGATCGTCGGGGGGATGATCGCCAGGCGGGCATCTTCCAAGCCCCGTCCTACGTATTGGCGCATGGTAAAGATGAGGGCATCGTAATCGCCGACGAAACGCACGAAGAAATCCCAATACGCCGGATTGGACTGGGAGGTGTCGATATGTGACCGCCAGATCCAGTGTCGGCTTACGGTATTTTCATTGAAGTGAAGCAGACCGGCTGGCTGGGGATCGTGCACCACGATGAAATCGTAGTCACCTTCCAACTGTTCAGCGTTGAAGCGATTCTGCCGGGTCCAGGTCTCTTGCATCTCCGGCGTAAAGGGAATATCCATTCCCTGGAGGCCGTTGTGGCTGGCTTTACTCACTTCGAAGAAATCTTCGCTGCCCTCGATGACCTGCCACTCGGCGTCCAGTCCTACGTCGCGCATCAGGGGAACCAGCGTTTGCAGGATCTCCGCCACGCCCCCACCGAAAGCTGTGGCGTTGACGTGCAGCACATGGGCGCCGCGTAAATCCTGTGCAAGTGAGTGTAGATTAGTGACCACCTCTTCGCCGACGATGGGCTCGTAATCCGCTAAGCGCTTTTCGGATAACTCAACTTTCTGCAACATGACATACCGCCTTTGTATATCGAGTTCTGCCGTTCGCTTTTGAAAACACCAATAACCACAACTAGTATCAGATTGCCCCCTTCTTGCAGGACCCCTTCAGCGCCGAAGTGTACGCTTGACAGTGATGCTTCCAGATGACATAATAATACTACTGCTAACACGTGTTAGCAACAAGGGGTGCAAATGCCAAAACGCGTTACTGCACGGGATGTAGCAGACCGTGCGGGGGTTTCCAGAACGACCGTCTCCTTCGTTCTCAACAACGTGCCGGGGATGCGTATCAGTGAGGAAACCACGCAGCGTGTACTCGAGGCGGCACGCGACATCGATTATCACCCCAACGTTTCCGCCCGCAGACTGGTTACAGGCCGCAGCTACATCATCGCTTACGTCGAGCGCCAGAATCCGAAAGAAGCCTTCGCCGATGCCTTTTTCCCCCAAGTGCTGCACGGGGTGCACGATGCAGCCTCCGCCGCGGGATACGAAGTGTTGTTCGCACCGAGCGAAATCGACTCGGGTGCGCAACGCTGCACACGATTGCTGCGCGGCGGACATGTAGACGGAATCATTCTTTCCGGTCCGCGCGTGGATGATGAAGAATTAGAGGAACTTTTACAAACCAATGTGCCCATTGTTCTCCAGGGACATTGGCCTGGAGTGCCGGTCGCCTCGGTGGACGTCGACAACGTGAGCGCCGCCAGCTTGGCAGTTCAGCATCTCATCGATCGCGGTCACGACGACATTAGCATGATCGTACACGCACCTCTGGCATACACCGCCGCAGCTGCCCGCTTGCAGGGATACCAAAAGACGCTGCAAGAAAACGGGCTTGCATACAACGAGGACCGGATCCAGATCGCGGACTTCACGCCTGCCTCCGGTGAAGAGGCGATGGAACGACTTTTAGAAACTCGACCGCACACGAAGGCCATCTTCATCAGCAGCGATACCGTCGCCATCGGCGCCATTCGGGTTGCCAAACGCAACGGTCTCCGCGTCCCGGATGACATCGCCGTCATCGGCTTCGACGACATCCCGATGGCGGTGTACAACGAACCACCGCTTACCACGATTAGGCTGCCGGCCTACGGCATCGGCTGGGGCGCTGCGAATCTCCTGTTGCGCATCATGTCTGGCGACGAAGTGCGTCAGAAGAATGTACTTCTGGAGACAGATTTGGTCGTTCGCAGCTCTTGCTGAGCCGCACCCAAATCAACCCGATCGTAAATTGAAGCAGCAATCTTCGCAGAGGGGATTGCTATCAACATCGAAGATTTCTTTCCATCTCGAGATCAAGAAAGGAGGCCTCAGGAGAAGAACCAGTGTCCGAATAAATCCAGCTTCCGAATACACCACATTCTCATTAAGTAGGAGGAGGAAATGAAAGGCAAGTTAGCAAAATGGTTTTCACTATGGATGGTATTGGGCTTGTTGCTGACCGCATGTGCAGCAGAGACACCAACGCAAGAGATGCAGCAGCCTGCAGAACCCACACCGGCTGAAACCGGGATGCAAATTGACTGCATGGGTGCCGCAGCGGGCGATACGCTGAGCGTCATTTATCAATGGTCGGGCGCGGAGGAGGAGAGCATTAATGCCATCTTCAAACCCTTTGTGGACGCCTGCGGCGTCGAGATCGTGGCCGAATCCACGCGTGACGCCGCCGTTCTGGACACCAAGGCCAAAAGCACCCCTCCAGATCTGCTCTTCTGGCCCACTACCGCACCTACTTTGCTCTACACCGAGCAATTGAAGGATCTTTCAAGTTTGGGCGGGCATTCCGAAAACTATGCCGCTTTCTGGCAGGATTTGGGCACGGTAAGCGGTATGTGGCTGGCAGTGCCGGTGAAGGCAGACATCAAGTCCATCATCTGGTACAGCCCGGTACAGTTCGAGACCTTCGGCTACGAAGTGCCGACGACCTTCGACGAGTTGAATGCCCTGGTGGATCAGATGGTCGCCGATGGTAACGTACCCTGGAGCATGGGCTTTGAAAGCGGTCCGGCGACGGGTTGGGCGGGATCGGACTTCATCCAGGACCTGCTTCTCACACAGCAAGGTCCCGAATTCGTGATGGGTCTGATCGACGGATCGGTGTCCTACGACGACCCCGGCGTGGCGCAAGCCTACGATACCTACGTCAAATGGGCGTCGGATGAAAAATACACCGTGGGCGGAGCTACGGGAACATTGAATACGGGTTTCCTGAACGCCATCTACAAGGTGTTCTCCGATCCGCCGGAAGCGATGATGGTGAAGCAGTCCGGCTTTGCGGGTAGCGAGGTCCAGAAACAGTACCCCGATCTTGAATACGGGATCGACTACGACTTCTTCGCCTTCCCGGGAGCGCAGGGCATGCAGGGTGGCGCTGATTTCCTCATGGCCTTCAGCGATTCACCCGCCGCCCAAGCCATGGTCGCTTACCTCACCAGTGAGACGGGTGCCGAGGTTTGGGCCACTACGGGATTCGACCTCTCCCCCAACATGACGGCACTTGGCAAATACACCGATGAGTCCTTGTCGAAGAAAGCGGAAGCGCTGGCGAATGCATCCGGCTTCACACCGGACCTGGGTGACACCATTCCCGCACCGTTCGGTGACGCCGAATGGCGCGCCATCGTCGATGCCGTACAGGGCACCAACGTTAGCACCGCCTTGGCCGCTGTCGCGGCCGCGCAGCGCGAGGGCTTGGCGATGGCACCGCAAATCGAGTGCATGGGCGCCGCTGCGGGGGACTCCGTGTCTGTTATCTATCAGTGGTCGGGTGCAGAGGAGGAGAAGATCAATTCCATCTTCAAGCCCTTCGTCGACGCCTGTGGTGTCGAGATCGCAGCTGAATCCACCCGCGACAATGCCGTCCTGGACACACGAGTCAAGAGCACCCCTCCAGATTTGCTCTTCTGGCCCAGCACAGCGCCATTGACGCTCTACACCAGTCAACTTCAGGACTTGTCTGCGCTGGGTGTCGACTCCGGCAATTACGCCGACTTCTGGCAAGCACTCGGCACGGTCGACAATAGTTGGCTGGCAGTGCCGGTGAAGGCAGACATCAAATCCATCATCTGGTACAGCCCGGTGCAGTTCGAGACCTTCGGGTACGAAGTGCCGACGACCTTCGACGGGTTGGATGCCCTGGTCGAGCAGATGGTTGCCGACGGCAACGTGCCCTGGAGCATGGGCCTCGAGAACGGCGCAGCGACGGGCTGGACGGGATCGGACTTCATCCAGGACCTGCTTCTTACGCAGCAAGGTCCCGAATACGTGATGGGGCTGATCGACGGATCGATACCCTACGATGATCCGGGTGTGGTCCAGGCCTACGAGACGTACGCCAAATGGGCGTCGGACGAGAAATACACCGTGGGCGGCGCTACGGGAACGGTCAACACGGCCTTCCTGGATGCCATCTACAAGGTATTCTCCGATCCGCCGGAAGCGATGATGGTGAAGCAGTCCGGCTTTGCAGGCGGCGAGATCGTGAAACAGTTCCCCGACCTTGAATACGGGGTCGATTACGATTTCTTCGCTTTCCCCGGAGCGCAGGGCATGCAGGGAGGAGCCGATTTCTTGATGGCCTTCAGCGATTCACCTGCCGCCAAGGCGTTGCTGCTTTACCTCACCAGCCCCGAAGGCGCCATCGCCTGGGCCAAATCAGGCTTTGACCTCTCGCCGAACAAGTGGGCGACAGGCAAGTACACCGACGTGGCGTTGGCCAAGAAGGCGGAAGCGCTGGCGAATGCATCCGGTTTCACACCGGATCTGGGAGACTCCATTCCCGCGCCGTTCGGCGAAGCCGAATGGCGGGCGATCATCGAAGTTGTCCAGGGCGGAGACGTTGCAGCCGCACTGGCAATTGCAGCCGCAGCGCAAGCCTCTGCTTTAGGCCAATAATCCGTACGATTCCGGAACAAGGTGCTGGGGTTGAATACACCCCAGCACCTTCATACCACGCCTGCGTGGAGGAGGTGAATCAACAATGGCGGTTCCGAAAATCATGAAGCAAGGCAGGGTGGTGCCCTGGTTGTACATCTTGCCAGCGCTTGCAGTCATTCTAATCTTCGTCGTATACCCAACCCTGAACACAACCTACTTGAGTTTCCGCAACCGCAACGGGGAACAACCGGCGAGTGTGGATTGCGTTGCTGGAGAACCCTGCTGGGGGATGTTCGAGAACTACCGCTATGCCATCACACATCCGGACATGGTTCAGGCACTACGCAACAACGCGCTCTGGTTGTTGCTGATGGTTCCGGCGACCGTAGGCGTAGGGCTTCTCATTGCCGTACTTGCCGATCGGGTGCGCTATGAATCTCTGGTCAAATCCATCATTTTCATGCCCATGGCCATATCGTTCATCGGCGCCGGCTTAATCTGGCGCTTTATGTACTACATCGAAACCGGCGACAACCCCCAGATTGGAGTATTCAACGCGCTGCTGACGTCTGCGGGTTTGAAACCCGTGGCCTGGTTGAGCACGCCGGGAATCAATAATCTGGCCCTCATGTTGGTGGGTGTGTGGTTGTGGGCGGGCTTCAGCATGAGCATTCTCTCAGCGGCGCTGAAAGGGCTGCCCGATGAGGTGCTGGAAGCCGCCAGGGTCGACGGCGCTTCAGAATGGCAGCTCTTCTGGCAAGTCATGATGCCCATGATCATGCCCACCTTGACAGTGGTCATCACCACCATGGTTATTATCGTGCTTAAGATCTTCGACATCGTGTTCGTCATGACCGGAGGAAACTTCGGTACCGAGGTGATCGCCAACCGCATGTTTAAGTTAATCGTGACAGACACCGGCCGTTCGATGGCCATCGCCGTAATCCTATTGCTGCTCACCATCCCGATCATGATCATCAATGTGCGCAGGTTCCGAGAACAGGAGGCGACGCGATGAGACCTTTTGCGCGTTTGAATCGCCTCTTTAAGCGTCTTCCCGTAAACCTGGCGATTATCTTCATGTGTGTCATCTGGATCGTTCCCACCTTGGGCATTTTCGTCAGTTCGTTTCGCTCACGCGAAGCGGTTCGAACCTCGGGCTGGTGGACAGTTTTTATCCCCAAAGGTGGAACCGCCATTGAAGGCCAGCAGGAGTACAACACCTACTGCCTCGCCTGCCACGGCGAGACGGGCGACGCGATCCCAAGTGCGGATTTATCCGATCCGAATCTCGTGGCGCAATATCCAAGATCGAACCGTCTTCTGGTCGCACTGCGTCAAGACATCGATGGAAAGCCGCACCTGGAGGACTCCGCCTTACCCGAGGACGTCAATCAGGCGCTGGATGTACTGGCACCGATCCTGAGCTACATAAACACCCTCGCTGGAAAAGCCGAATCCGACATTGCTAAACTCAGCTTGCGCAACTACGCCGACGCGCTCGTAGGGTACAAAGGGACCGGTGATTACCTCACAGACTGCGGTACAGGAGTGGAAAGTACGCTGGCCAAATTCGATTGTAACCCCAGCGACGTTCTTAAGCCGGAAGGTATGGGACGTGCCTTCTTCAACACGCTCGCCGTGGCCATTCCTTCAGCGTTGATCCCCATTCTCTTCGCAGCCTTCGCCGCCTATGCGTTTGCCTGGATGGACTTCCCGGGTCGGCAGTGGATTTTCGCCATCCTGGTTGGGCTCCAGGTGATCCCCTTGCAAATGGCACTCGTACCAATCGCCAAACTGTACTCCAATATCGGCCTGCAAAGCTCATTCCTGGGGATATGGCTGTTTCACACCGGATTCGGTCTGCCCTACGCCATCTACCTGATGCGCAACTTCTTGGGAGGGCTGCCGCGTGAGGTGTTTGAATCCATCTACATCGATGGCGCCAATCACTGGACGGCTTTCTGGCGGTTGGCGATGCCGCTTTCGGTCCCCGCCATCGCCTCACTGGGCATCTATCAATTCCTGTGGATCTGGAACGACTTTCTGGTGGCGAAGATCTTCCTCTCCTCCAAACCAGTTCTCACCGTTCAAATCACCAATTTGATCGATCCGCGTGGCGGAAACTGGCACCTGCTCACCGGAGCCGCCTTTCTCTCCTTCATCGTCCCCATGCTGGTCTTCTTCGCGCTGCAGCGCTACTTCGTGCGCGGGTTGTTGGCCGGTTCTGTCAAAGGATAAATGGGAATCGTGCGACGATTTCCACTGCCGCAGTCTACTCAATAACTGCGGCATCTTCCTTCTTAACCCGGATGTTTTTCATCGCTTGCACAAGGCTATACCGCCAATCCCGTGCCCTTGGACAACGTAGAAGAACCTGCTTACATTCCCGAACTCAATCGTACAGATTGTGATACCACAGAAGGAGTGTACATCGTCGGCTAAAAAACCATAGCGAGTATCCTTGGGCATGAAGGCCTCGAACTGAGTTCCTATCGCAAGCCCCGTTTGACAGTTTCTGAGGCTTGCGGTAGACTTAAGACTAAGATATTTGGATCGGCCGCAATACCGCTCCCCTGTCTGGAGCGGTTTTTTTTATATCGCATTCCGATCGATGATAAAGGATGTATCAAACAACACATGACTTTTCAACAATACAATTTCAAACCAGCGTTACTACGCGCCGTACGTAAAGAAGGGTTCGAACAGCCCACACCCGTACAGCAGCAAGCCTTTCCCGCTGCCTTGCAGCATAGGGACATTCTTGGCACCGCCCAGACGGGCACCGGCAAGACGGTCGCCTTCCTGCTTCCCGCTCTGAATTTTTTGCTCACGACTCAACCATCCAATAAGCCACGCATGGTGGTCCTGGCACCCACTCGGGAACTTGCATCGCAGATCGCTGACGAGGCACACCGTTTTGCCCATTTCACACAATTACGCATCGCCACAATCGTTGGCGGCACTTCGATCAAAGCGCAGACCCAACTTTTACGGCGCGGGATCGACCTGGTCGTGGCTACACCCGGCCGTTTGATGGACCACATGCAGCGCGGCAACATACGCTTTGCTGCACTCGAGATACTGGTTCTCGACGAAGCCGACCGGATGCTCGACATGGGCTTTCTACCCGACATTGAATCCATCGTCCGAAGCATGCCCGACGATCGACAGACAATGCTCTTCTCAGCAACCATGCCGGCAGCGATTCAATCGCTGAGTTACCGCTTTCTTAAAAATCCGCTTCGCATCGAGATCGACACCGCACAACCGCCGCAAGCTATCCAACAGCATCTTTATCCAATACCCAAGCATTTGAAAACCGATCTGCTGCTCGAATTGTTGGACGACCCCAAAGTGGAAAGTACACTGATTTTCACCCGCACCAAGCAAGAAGCCGATATCCTTACCCGCAAGCTGCGAGAAGCCGGTTTGTCAGTCGTTGCTATGCATGGTGATTTTCAGCAGCGAAAACGCGTCCAAGCATTGCAGCGCTTCCGGACGCGAAAAGCTCGCATTCTGGTGGCAACGAATATCGCCGCACGTGGGCTAGACATCGAGGACATCTCCCACGTAATCAACTTCGACGTTCCGGATGAGGCCGAGAATTACGTGCACCGTATCGGACGTACAGCGCGTCTTCAAACCGACGGCGTTGCCTGGACACTGGTCACACCCGAGGACGAAACGTTGATCTCCGGCATCGAATACCTGCTCGACAAGAAGATAGAGCGTCGATTCGTCCCCGGTTTCGATTATGACGTACCTGCTCCGGATTGGGCCAAGCCCTCGGCGAAAACGATCCTGGCCAACGTTCGCCGCAAGCAAAGCTCGTACGAGCGTTGGAAAGCCCTCGCCCGCTGATTGAAACCAAAAATCGACTCGCTTAAAAAACTATTAGGGGGAATCTGCCCAACTTTCGAATTCGTGTCGCCTGGCGTTCAATCGAACGAATGGGAGTAGCGTAACCGCGTGAACTGAACCTCACTTTTGATATCATGTAGACCAAATTGGCAACCAATTAATCGAGGAATTCTTCCGTCTCGAATGGAAAATGTACGAAGCAGCGAGCAATGGAAATTACGATCTCGCATACCAGTACAATAAAGAATCTGCCGAATTATCCGACGATATTCAACTTGAATACGACCGACTTGCTGAAGAATATGAAAATTGGCAGGCTGATTAGATTCAACAAACGACGAGTAGGCAAATTCGGTTAATAAATCAACCGAGGGAATCAAGCCAACGCTTCCCAGTGTTGGAGCAAATTAGCGGCGCTCAATCGAGAAGATCGATTGGGCGCTTGGGATTCTGCAAACCCATTTTCTGACATCTGCAACCGTCAAGGACGACGCCCATTCGGTTCGAGACGCAGCAGGCTCAGGGTGATCAGCGCTGCAACCAAGAAAACCGACGCCGAGATGTGGAACTTCGTCGCATCGCCGAAGTTATCGATGCACCGACCTGCCAGAAAGGGCGCCAGCAACCTGATCATCGGCGGCATCGTCCCGGGAGAGACCAATCTGATCTCCGTCTACATCAGCGGAATCAGCATGCATGACAGTTCCTCGGTGACCATCTGGGGCAACTTCATCGGCACCGACTTTTCCGGCTCGACGGCCATCCCCGATCAGAGCGGCATATCCATGCAAAACAGCAACGGCGTGCTGATCGGTGGGACGGCACCGGTCAGAGCACTCTGGTCTCGGGCACTCCTCCAGTACCCTCCGCGACGAATTTGGTCATCTCACTCGTCGATCCCTCCTTACTGAAATACAGAACCAATATGCTTCATATCGCAATTTTCCTCGTTGGAAATTACAGCGCATTGTATTGCTGGTTCTGAGATCATCCACCATTCACTACGATCCACCCTTATCAAACCGGTATCGATCAAGCATCGATGATTGTGAATAACTTCGGATTTCTATACCAAAACCACCTTTATTCGATCCAACAAGCCCACGCACTCGCTGCCTTGGTATATAATTCTTTGGCAATGGTCTTATAGATCTACGCTTTATCGTAAGAATCCCGTTCGACGCAAAATCGATTCATGAAAGAGGTCTGAGTTGAAATTATTTGTTCCCGGACGTATTTGTCTTTTCGGAGAACACTCCGATTGGGCTGGCGGATATCGTCGTTTCGACGTAGATATCGAGAAGGGCTACACCTTGCTTACCGGCACTGACCAGGGCATATACGCCGAAGTCGAACCGCATCCTTCAGCTTTGGTTTTATCCTCCACCACGCCGAACGGCGAGAAGCATGGCCCCTATGAAATCCCGATGGATCCCAAAGCACTCCTCGAAGAAGCACAAAAGGGAGGTTATTGGAGCTACATCGCAGGGGTGGCGTATCAGATTCTGATTAACTACCAAGTCCGCGGTCTGACAATTGATAACTACAAGACCGACCTGCCGATCAAGAAAGGCCTGTCTTCCAGCGCAGCAATATGTGTCTTAACCGCGCGAGCCTTCAATCGCGTATATGACCTCAAAATGACGATACGCGGCGAGATGGAACTCGCTTACCAAGGCGAGATCACCACACCCTCCCGATGTGGGCGCATGGACCAGGGCTGCGCCTACGGAAATCGTCCCATCTTGATGACATTCGACGGCGACCATCTCGATGTTGCCGAACTCCAAGTTCCAGCAAACATGTACTTTGTGATCGTGGATCTGAACGCCGAGAAAGACACGACCGAAATATTGGCCCGACTAAGTCGCGGTTTTCCCTATCCCGAGTCCGAAATCGAACGCGGCGTTCAAGAACTCCTGGGACCGATCAACAAGAGAATCGTTCATGAGGCCATCGAAGCGCTCACTTTCTCGAACGCCGAACGGTTGGGTGCGTTAATGAGCGAAGCGCAAGGAGAGTTCGACCACCTGGCCACACCCGCCTGCCCAGAGGAGTTAACTGCGCCTGTTTTGCATCGCGCATTGAACCACGAAGGACTCCATCCCTATATTTGGGGTGGGAAAGGCGTTGGCTCGCAAGGGGATGGTACCGCGCAGTTCATCGTGCGCAGCGAAGCGGATCAAAAAGCTGCGATCGAGATTATCGAACGCGAACTGGGAATGCCATGCCTGCCACTGACAATACTTACCGGAGCAAAGGTGCGTAAAGCGGTGATTCCTGCGGCGGGATTTGGAACACGCCTCTTTCCAGCGACCAAAGCGGCTAAGAAAGAGTTGTTTCCTGTAATCGACCGTGACGGTATCGCTAAACCCGCCATCCTGCTGATCGTTGAAGAAGCGCTCAAAGCTGGCATCGAAGAGGTGATCATTATTGTACAAGAGCACGACTTGAATGCCTTCAACACATTGTTCAACGATCAAATCACGATCGAGAACTACAACAAACTCCCACGGCGGTTTCAGGAATATGCCCAGCAAATATTAGAAATCGGCCGCAGGGTGTCATTCGCTATTCAGGAGACCCAAGAGGGTTTCGGGCACGCAGTGTATTGTGCCAGGGATGCCATCGGGGATGAACCGTTCCTGCTGATGCTTGGAGATCATCTCTACCGGTCGGGTGGTGAACACTCGTGCGCCCAGCAGCTAATAGAATCCTACCAACAGCACGCCATCAGCGTGATCGGTCTACGGCGTACACCCGAAGAGGAGATTGCCAATTTCGGAACGGTGACCGGTGTCTGGGAGGAAGTGGGGCAGGTATTAAACATCACCGAATTCGCCGAAAAACCCACGCTCGATTATGCGCGTAACAACTTGCGCGTTAGGGAGCTTCCTGCTGATGAGTACCTGACCGCCTTCGGATTGTACGTGATCAAACCGAAGATCTTCGACTATCTTGAAGAACACATCACCAACAATGTGCGCGAACGAGGGGAATTCCAACTTACTTCCGCTCTGGACCGTCTACGGCAGGAAGATGGGTTCATGGGCATCTTGATGGACGGTAAACGCTACGATATCGGGCTTCCGGAACACTATCTGGAAACGCTGAGGACTTTTCAAGAAGACGAATAAATCAGATCTTGCTAACCCATCACCGTCCATCCACAAGCCTGGGCCACATTAAGTAGCTACGTATCCCCGTACGTGACCACCGGTTTGTACACCCGACTTCATATGCGAGGAGTGCAATACGGCGGGAGGCGTTTATACCCTCACCGTTGCAAAAGGTGGTTGAATTTATCCCTAATTAAGTGATCAGCAAGCACGCATTCACACTACCGCGAACTATAGCGCTTCTTTATTACGCCCATCCGGTTCGAGACGCAGCAAGCTCAAGCTGATCACCGCCGTAATGAAAAATACCAGTGCCGAGGCACGGAACATCGTCGTATACCCGAAGTTGTCGATGCACCAACCTGCCAGAAATGGGGCAAGCAACGTGGCCGGCGCAATCAGAGAATTCGCCATGCCGATGTAAGCAGCCCGGTTGTCCGGAGTGCCGAACTCGAGGGTGATCACCATCGACGTGGTCCAACTGGCAACGCCCGCAATACCCGCCAGGCAAAAAATGAGGAACCACACCGGGATTGAAGTGATCCAGCCGGCCATTAAAGCACTTATCATTGCCAGGATCGCCCCAAAGAACAGCATCAAACGATGGCTTTTACGATCACCCAACGCACCGAGTGTCGGGTTGGCGATGACCTGGGCGACGAACAATACCCCTGTCAACCAACCCACCAACCCCTCGCTGACTCCCAATTCGCCGACTGCGTAAACGGCGTAGAAAGAAAAAGCTACGCCACCCAGTTGAAAGATCATGCGGACCGCCAGGAAACGACGAAAAACGTGGTCGCTGGCGAGGATGTCGCGGACTTCCCGCCACAGGCGTGTGGGGATCACGGAAGGTTGGGTTGGGGCATGCGCTTGCTCGCGCGTCGATCCCAGGAAAGCAAAGGAAATTGCCATACCAACGCTGGCGAGCAGGAAGCAGAGTACGTAATCTTCGGGGGAATCGTATCGCTCGAGGATCTGGCCGGCGATTACGGCCGTGACGCTCATGAGCAAGTTGGCCGCCGATCCCTGCAGGCCGAAGAAGCGGCCGCGCCAGCTGGAGGGAATGATCTTGCCGATCATCGATTGCCAGACTGTTGCGGTAAAACCTCCCCCGAAGCCCTGCCAGATCAATATAATATAAATGAGCACCAACGCCGTAACCCGTTCCATCCCGGGCAGCAGAAATGCCAGCAGTGCCAATCCGAGAAATGGCAGGCGCTCGTGGATGGTCATCGCCATCACCATTGGTTTATAGCGTTCGAGACGCCGCACGCGCCCCGTAGTGAGCAGTTGGGGCAGCTGCCAACCGACGCTGTGAATGGCCGGGATCAAACCGATCAACACGGCCGAATCCGTCAACTGCCTGACGAAAAGCGGGATGATGGTCGTGAAGGAGGCAAAACCGAGGGCGACGCCGAAAAATGCGCCGTCGAGGACATTAACCGTGGCGTTGAATCTCACATCATCCGGCTGGCTCGTATTGGTTGGGGTCGAATCGGTCATGATCGTAGAGCCGGCCGGTTGAATTTGTGTTTCCTTGCCGTGGCCTTGCTCTTGGGTATTATAAAACACATCATTCTTTACTATCGATGAAATTCTTACTATGGCACGCTCCCCCAGATAGAATAAGCCCCTGCAGATGCAGGGGCTTTCGTCAAGTATCTATGCATCCTCAATTAGGGAAGCAGTTCGAAGATAACCGTTACCTGCATCCCGATCGTCGTCTGTCCAGGGCTTACGGTGCTCGGAACCCCGGCACCCACTCCACCTCCGCCCATCCCGATGTCACCCTTGAGACCGTAGGTGTAAATCGGCGCAATTCCGGCTGCGGAACCTTCACTGATAGCGATCGGCTTTCCCAGTCGAACGCCCATGCCTTCCGCCAGTTTATGGGCGCGGTCCTGGACATCGAACATGGCGATGTCACGCGCTTCTGCTTCGAGAGCGGAAGTGTCGTCGATGGTGAAGTCGATACCATAGATGTTGGTCACTCCGGCGTCCAAACCGGCGGAAATCAACCCACCAATGCCCTGCACGTCGCGCACGGTAACTGCCAACTGGATGTCCACATGGTAGCGAGTCTCTCCCGTCGGCATACCCGTCTGCGGATCGTATACATCTTCGGCCCAGACGCTGTAATTCGCAGTGCGTATGTCGCTCGAATTCACCCCGCGGCCAACGATGACTTCGGTGATCCGTTCGATAGCCGTATTGGCGTCGTAGATTGCCTGACCGATGTCCGAATCAACCGTCGACACACCTAGTTGCACGTGCGCCAGGTCGGGCGACCCGGTTGCTTCACCGTAGCCTGTCACCGAGATCGATTCGAGCACTTCCGCCGAACCCGTTCCACAGGCGGAAACGAGCAAAACGATAGGCAGCAACATCAGCATGCCAAGCATTGTTCGTGTATATCGGCTTGCGTTCTTCATGGTACTCCTCCATTCTTCTGTCATAAGGTTTTAATTCATCGATCCTGTCGCTTGCATTCTATTTTATCCGGTGGCGTGGACAATCTGCACCCTAGCACGTCACCCCTCACCGTGTACAGCACCAAGCATAAAGCCTCGATCGGCGCGGGGAACCGGGCACGAGAATGGTTTTTATATCGACCACGTGACCCGCATGGCTATCGACCACCTGGCCAGGTCCCATCCGCATCCGCTCTCCACCGCTTATTCATGGAAGCTGAGCGTGGACAGCAGCTGCTCGTAGAACTGTCGATTGAGCTCGGCATCGATATCCATCAGACGGATTTGGAAAAGCCGGCCGGCGGATAAGACATAGATCTCCTCCATTGAAACGGACGTGGGAGAAGCCGGCGTGGTGATGCGTACGGCAGGCATTCCGCTGATTTCGGCATTCATTTCTTGCGGAACGTTCAGCAATCGTTCGGCGAATTCGTCTTGCAGCCATGCGACCAAATCCGTGCCGCCTGGCGGGTTATAAAGCGGCGTTTCGTAATGTGCGATGGTTACGCCAGCCAGTGAGAATTCCTCTTCACCTAAATAAGCTTGTAGATACACCTCATTTGGATTCTCGGCGTTCAAGAAGCACAAGCACTCTGCTGGACGATCCTCGGGTGGTTTCGACTTGCAACCAGGCGGCATCGGCCCAAAAGTGCATTCCGCAGGAAATCGCAGGGAATAACCGAATTCCTCATTCTCGTAGACCTGCCGATCATCGTCCGCTTGCACGGCGACCATAGCGCATGCGCTAAGCACGCCCAATCCGACGACAATGATGATTGCGATCCACAGATTTTTACTGCTCATTTTTCATCTCCTTCATTTCTCGAATAGAATAATTTCCATTCCAAGCCATACTAGTGCAGAACTGTTCAGCGAACATCTTCCAAGCGGTCCGTATTGGTGATCCCTACCAGGTCCATGCACGCATCCTCCAGATGGACAGGTGGATAAAGTAAGACAATAAAAGAAGCCAGTCATGGATACGTGGAAAACAAAAATCGCTGGAAGATCGAACTTCCAGCGATATCCTTTATATTTTTTTGATGAGATTCAATCCGGGACGATGTTACCCTTTACCGCCAGCGCTACGGCTTCCGTCCGGCTGGAGGTGCCCAACTTGGAAAGGATATTACGTACATGATGTTTCACCGTCGAGCGGCTGATCACCAGCCGTTCGGCAATCTCCGGATTGTTCAAGCCTTCCACCATCAAAGCCAACACTTCCAACTCGCGCGGCGTGAGATCGGATCCCAGATCGGGCGGCTTGGTCGTTGCGTGGATCAAAGCTTGCGCCGCTTCAGGCGCCAATGTCGGCTGCCCCTTATATGCGTTGCGGATCGCTTCGGCCAACTCTTTGGCGGTGACGCTCTTCAACAAATAGCCAATAGCGCCCGCCTGAATCGCCTTCTGCACCAACGCCTCTTCGCGGAAGCTGGTTAATGCGATCACTTGGATTTGCGGGAATCCCCGGCGAATCGCTTCCGTCGTTTCGGCGCCATCCATGCCTTCCATCACCAGGTCCATGAGCACGACCTGCGGCTTGTGTTGCGCACACAGCATTAGCGCTTGTTCGCCGTTGGACGCTTCTGCGACCAGTTCCAGATCGTCGTAGGCGAGCAAAAAATCAGCCAAACCGCTGCGGACGACGGCGTGATCGTCGACCACCATCACGCGTATCTTGTCTGCTTCTCCCATTTTTCCCTCATCCACTACACGACTCAAGGCGATCGCATCCTAATTAAAACATATTCTCGGAAAGTCGCCTTGTTGACATCGTAACCAATTCGTGTTCAACGGTTCTACCACTTCCAGTCAAGTGATAGCCGTGTACCCCTTTTCTTCCCAGGCCCAATACACAGTTTGGCGCCGATGCTCTCGGCGCGCTCCTGCATGATGCGCAAGCCGAGGTGATCCGGTGGAACTGTTTCGGGATCGAATCCGATGCCATCGTCCTCAATAACGAGATTGATTCCCGAGGAATTTCGCTCGATGTGCATTCGCACATAGCTGGCTTGCGCGTGCTTGGCGATGTTGTTCAATGCTTCCTGAGCCACCCGGTAAAATACGATTTTCGCCTCGGGGGAAATTTCGCAGCTACCTTGTATCTCCAAATCAACCGGGATGCGTGCTCGACCGATCAACGAATCTGCCAGCTGCCGCATCAGTTCATCGAGATTCGCGGACGCTAAAGCGGAAGGGCGTAGTTCAAAGAGCAAGGTGCGCATCTCGGCCAAGGCACCTTTGGTCAGGTCGTTCAACACCTTGAGACGGCTGCGGCCGAGTTCGGGATCCTTCTCCCAAAGGTTGGGCAGCACTTCCGAGACCAGGCTGGCGGAAAACAGCGTCTGTGTAACCGCGTCGTGCAAATCGCGCGCCAGCCGCTGGCGCTCCTCATAGACTGCGGTTTTCTGCGCCTGATCCTGCAGTTGTGCCTGCTCGATGGCGATCGCCGCTCGCTGTGCAAGCGCCTCGAACAAGCGCTGTTGTTCCTCACCAAATTCCTGCAACGTCGTATAGGCCACGGTCAAAACGCCGTACGTTTTATCTTCGCTCTGAATGGGCACGCGCATCAAGGATTGAATGCCCTCCAGCTTCATCAACTTCCTGTTCACCCGCGTATCGTCCTGGACGTTTCGAATCACGACCGGTATGCCGGTTTCCATTACGATCTCTGCCGTGCTGCCTTCGACCGAATGGTTCAATTTATCGAGCGTTTTCGTTTCGAAGCCTCTTGAAGCTCGAACTCTCAAACGCCCAGCCGAGTCATCCCAATAAAGCAGCAACCCTTTATCGGCATGCAGGATGTCGACGGCGATCTCGACCAACGCCTGAAACACCTGATCCACCTCGAGATGCCGTATCAATTTTTCGTCCGCGAGATACAAGGCGTTGATTTCACTTCTGCGCCGCTCGATTTCCTGCGTTCGCTCCGCGACCAGTTTTTCCAGTTCACGACTGCGCGCTTCGATCCTGCGCACATTCCCGCGGAATCCGGTAAAGACAAGCGCCGCCAGAACGAATACTCCGAGAATCTGGAACCAGGGCGTCTCCCAGTATGGTGGGGTCACGGTGATGTTGACCGAAACCCCTTCCTCGTTCCAGACACCATCGCTGTTCGAGCCCCGTACTCGGAAAATGTATTCTCCACCATCGAGATTGGTGTAACTTACGTAGCGGCGTGTGCCGGACTGCACCCAATCCTCGTCGAAGCCCTCGAGCATGTAGGCATATTGGTTGTTCGCCGGCGCATAAAAGTCGAGGGCGGCGAATTCAAAGGCGATGAAATTATCCCGGTAAGATAGTTGGATGTGTTCGTTGGGAAGCAGGTCGTGACGTATGGCTTGATTGAACTTATAGAATGTGGTGATCACGATCGGAGGCACGTGGGGGTTCCGCCGAATCTCATCGGGAAAGAAAGCGTTGAAACCCCGAATTCCACCAAAAAACATTTCCCCACTGCCACTCGTGAAGTGCGCTCCCACATTAAACTCGTTATCCTGAAGCCCATCCCGCATATCGTAGTTCTCGAACGTTTTACTCTCCGGATCGAAGCGCGATAAGCCACGATTTGTGCTCATCCATAACCCACCGCTTGCGTCGGCTTCGATGCCGTAAATCGTATCGTTGGGAAGGCCGTCACGTTCCGTGAAATGCTCGAACTGTCCCGTCTCCCGGTCGAAACGATTTAGACCCCCACCCCACGTCCCGACCCACATGTTGTCCTGCGCATCCTCGTAAAAAGCAAACACCGAATCGGAACTCAAACTGGTCTCGTCCTCAGCGTCGAACTGATAACGGGTGAAATGATCGCTTCCCGGTTGAAGGACGTTGATTCCGCCGAGCGTCCCCACCCACAAAGCCCCTTCCCGGTCCTCGTAAAGCGCCCATATGCGGTCATCGCTGAGGCTGGAAGGATCGTCCTCATCGTGGCGGTAACGGATGAACCTTCCGGTGGCGGGGTCGAGCAGGTTCAGGCCGGAATAACGCGTGCCTACCCAGATACCGCCCGATTGGCTGGCTAGTAGAACATTCACGCGGTTTCCACTCAAGCTGTACGGGTCGGAAGCATCGTTAATGGAGTGTGTGAAAAGATCCGCATCAGAATCGAACAACTCCAGGCCACCCGCCGTCCCTATCCACATCCTGCCAGATGGATCTTCGAGCAAGGCGCGCACGTCGTCACTGAGTATACTTTCGGCATCGCGCTCATCATGGCGGTACACCACGATCTCGTTCTTCTCCCGATCGAGCACGCTCAACCCGCCGTTGAAGGTCCCCACCCAAACGCTTTCATCCGACGCCTCGATAACTGCCCATATCATGTTGTCGCTTAAACTGTCTGGTTTATTGGGATCGTGCTGATAGAGTTTGAAACGATCCGTGGCGCGATTGTATTTCGACAACCCACCGCCCCAAGTGCCAAACCACATCACACCGGATTGATCTTCGAAAATCGACCAAACCGTGCTGCTGCCGAGGCTGTCCGCATCGAACGGATCGTTGTAGTAGTGCAAAAAATGAAGCGCAAGGCTCGAAGAGGTGAACTCCTCAGCAGGCACCAGATTCAATCCGTTCTGGGTTCCCACCCAGAAGTTGCCCAGGCGATCCTGATAGATCGCTCGCACTCGATCGTGGCTAAGGCTCAGGGGATCGTCCGGGTCGTGTACGAAGCGGGTAAACGTCCCACTTGCGCGATCGAAACGGCTGATCCCACCCGCCTCGGAACCAACCCACAGATTTCCGTCTCGATCCTCGTAGATTACGGAAATGTCATTGACTTCGTCATCCTCAGCACTTATGGCTTGGTTGTACTGCGTGAAATCCCCGCTGGCACGATCGAAGTGATACATACCGTCGTGGGTGCCGATCCACATATCCCCCGTTGTATCCTCGTAGATCACGCGCGCGGCGTTATCGCTCAGAAGAGGTTGATTGCCGCTCTCGTCCAAGAAATTGGAAAATGTCCCGCTGGACCGGTCTAAACGGTTGAGTCCCTCTTCCTCCGTTCCCACCCACAACGTTCCCTGGCTGTCCTCATAGAGACTGATCACCCAGGAGCCGAAAAGATAAACATCCGCCTCCCCATGAGTGGGGTAATGGATGAACGAACCCGACGATGGATCGTAACGCTCGAGACCGCTGCGCGTACCGATCCATATTTCGCCGTTGCGATCGACCAGGATCTCGGAAACGTAGTTGTCGATGAGAGACGTGGGGTCGTCCGGATCGTGTTTGTAAACCGTAAATTGGTAACCATCGTATTTGTTCAAGCCGTCTTCCGTGCCTATCCACAGAAATCCCTGCGTGTCTTGCGCGATGGCCAGCACCGCATTCTGGGACAAGCCCTCCTCGATCCCCAGGCGTTCAAAACGTATCTTTTGGGTTTGCGCTGCGACCCGCAGGGGAAAGAGAAATTGGCTCACAATGCTTGCGGTGATCAGAATGGTTTTTATTTTTATTTTCATTGCATTCCGTCGTCTCTGTGAGGCGATGATAGGACTCATTCGCTCGTACCACTTTGCTCGGGCAGGCGTCCTTCAAAGCTCGATAAGTATATGTCAGCCAGTTCGTTCCGTACAACGAAGCTCGTTAGAAAAGACCTACCGCCAACCGTCAGAATCCACGTGATCCTGATCGAAGTGCTTTCGCCTGATGCGTGATGAGATCGTCGCAATTACTTTATCGCAGCCGGTTGACTTTTTCATCATCCGGCAGGTCCAATACATACCTGTCCAGGTGGACGAGGACGAGTCCCCTCCTATGACCCCTGGCAAATTGGTTCGCCTGAGGGATGTTAATCCGCCGCCTTCCCCGTAGACTGTGAGCATGAACGCATCGGTTGGTTATCCGAAGAAGGAGATAAACATGAACCGGTATAACGGCGTATCCATTCTGCTGCAGACGGCTGCATCGGCCAGCACCCTGATGCCGCTTTCCAAGATCAACGAGCTCGTGACCTACGACGACAATGAGGAAATCCTGCAACTTCATCATCGCCGGGATGCCCGACGGCGTCAGGCACGAGAACGAATTGCTTCATTAAAACAGATCGATGTAAATCGACTGCCGCTCGTTGCAACGGATCGTTCCGTCATAGAACGTGCGCTTCGCGAGCCTGAGATTTCAGCAATTCAACAGAAATCACCCGCACGCTCAAATGGCGGCAGCAAGCATACGATCGATCGCGACCACACCCCAAAACGAATCGCGGCCGTTTCAGGAATTCGCTGCTAAACTTCAATTTAGAGGAGGCGATACGATGAACACGAAATCGCTTTTCAATTTCAATGTTTTGAACATATCCGCGCCGTTTTTTCCCCGCTTGAAGATGTGGGGATGGGTCTTCTTGGTCCTCGCCGCACTCATACTCTCCGGCTGCAATATCCCCGAGTCGGCGAACGTCCCGCTCGTAACGCCCACAGATACGTCGACTCCGCTGAACACTGCTTCCATCTCGGGTTACGTCTGGGACGATCTCTGCGCCAATCAAACGAAGGACGCAGCGCTTCCGCCTGGGTGTATCGATGATCAGATCCTGGATATTTACGTAGCAAACGGTGTGTTTGAGAGTGGCGAGGCGGGGCTGGCGAACGTTTCCGTTGAATTGGTATTCGGTTTCTGTTCTTCCGAAACGGTTTTATCGACAACGACGGACGCAGAAGGAAAATACACTTTCCAAGGACTGGCGCCGGGCATGTACTGCGTTCGTGCAGTTTATCATGACGGCTCCGGTCAACCCGCTAAAACTGAAACGGGGATGTGGACGTTTCCCGTGGGCATGGATGAAAGCACGAGAGGCATGCACACGCTCACGCTGCAAGCCAACGAACGACGGGAGAACGTGAACTTCGGTTTCGATCTGTTCACCGACGCTCCGGTCACTGAGCCCACGCCGACACCCACACCGACCATATCCAGCTGCACCGATGTGGCAACCTTCGTCAAGGATGTGACCATCCCCGACGGAACGTATATCGACGCGGGCAAATCCTTCTCCAAGGTGTGGCGGCTGCGTAACAGCGGCACCTGCACCTGGACGAGTGAATACGCGCTTACCTTTCAATCAGGATTCAGGATGGACGCGGTAAGCGTGATTCCCATGCATGGCAGCATCGAGCCGGGCCAAACGGTCGATCTGACCATTAATCTCCAGGCCCCTCAAACACAAGGCAGCTTCTGGGGATTCTGGATGCTGCGCAACGCCAGCGGCCAGCTTTTCGGCACGGGCGATGACAGAAACTCGCCGATCTGGGTGAAGATCATCACCGAACCCGAGATTCACGAATGGCGCGGCGTCTATTACGACAATCAGAATCTTACAGGAGACCCCATCCTGATACGCAACGACAAGGCGATCGACTTCAATTGGAAATCCGGCGCGCCCGTTTCAACGCTGCCTCAAGATCGCTTCTCCGTACGCTGGACACGAACCTTGAAATTCGACGAAGCCTTCTACCGCTTTACGGTTCGCGTGGACGACGGGGTCCGCTTGTGGGTGGACGATCAACTGGTGATCGATTCCTGGGAGCCAAATCCACTCCACAGCGTGACCGTAGATCTCCGCATGGCCGAGGGCAAACACGATCTTAAACTAGAGTACTTCGAGCGCTCCGGACAGGCGCGCATCCACTTCGATACAGAGATAATTCACCCCGACAATCAGAATTACTGGGTCGGCAAGTACTGGTACAACCGCACGCTGGATAGTTCCTGGGCCTTGGTCAAGCTAGTACCGGAGATCGAGTTCGATTGGGGCAAGAAATCCCCGGCGCTCAGCTTGCCGAAAGACGATTTCTCCGTCCGCTGGAGTCGATACGTCGAATTTACCTCCGGCAATTACCGCCTGTGCGCTCGCGCAGACGACGGAATCCGCCTCAAAGTCGATGGCAAGCTGGTGCTCAACGAATGGCACACAAGCGACGCCAGTCAGGATTACTGCGTGGATCTCCCCCTTTCCGGATCGACGCGCCTGGATGTGGAGTATTACGAACGCAGTGGTACCGCGAGCGTTGCCTTCTGGTGGAAACATCTCGACCCAGTGAATCAGGACCCCGTTGCGAATCCCGACGCTTATGAGACCCTTCGCAACGAGACGCTCGTTGTTCCTGCGCCGGGCATACTGAGCAACGACAAGGACGGGTTAATTTGGGATCCTTCCCGATTAATAGCGATGCTCGTCGACAGCGTCTCGCACGGAGACCTGAGACTAAAAGCGGACGGTTCGTTTGAATACACACCGGAAACGGACTTCGCCGGAGAGGACGCATTCACCTATCGCTTTTCGGACGGCGAGCACACCTCCAATATCGCCAAGGTGTCGATCTCGGTCGTCGCCACGAACTCTCCGCCACTCGCCGCGGACGACTATTACGAGGTACTGCAGGACGAAATCTTGCAGGTCGATGCGCCGGGCATCCTTGCCAATGACCTTAAGCCTGATGGTCAGAGCTTACAAATCACACTTGAAGAGGAACCACTCTCCGGTATATTAACACTAAACCAGAATGGTTCCTTCGAGTACATTCCCGAGGCGGGATACAGCGGCGAGGTTGTATTTACTTACTGTATAACCGACCAAGATGGAGACAGTTCGGTTGCAAGTGTAATTTTGACAATTAAAAGCGAAACCGAATAAAGCCACACCGCACCTTCTCTTCACACTCCCAGTTGAAGAGTTCAGCCTCGCGTGGTCCCTTGTATACGTTTGGCGACACGCTGCGCGTGGTGATTCGCTTCCCCGCCTTGCCGACGGCATCGTTCAACCACTACGGGTTCCGCTGCGCACGCTCGGAATGACCGCCGGGTTATACGCAAAAACCGCGTTAAAAATGTGACGACTTACTTGGTTTGATCTTCGATTTCTGCACTCGGTGCGTTCTTTTTCACCGATTCGATTCCGTTTACACACCCGTCTTTGGATGTGTATCCCTCGCCATTGGCGATAACCTCCCCATTCGCTGCTCGCAGTCTCCAACGGAATTCGCCCTGACTGTCTTTGTAGATTTCGAACTTCCCCATGCTGCCTCCTTGTTCGGAACTCGGAAGTTACCAATTCACTGATAAGTATACCGCCGATCGTGCCCAATTCGCTGCACCGTCCGTTTCGATGCGCTCAGATAGAATAGGTTTTTTTTACCGGGAACATCGAGTGGTCGGAAAAGAAAAGACCCCTGCAAATGCAGGGGTCGGCAGTATCGTTACAGTGTAGCCTAGACTATCACGACCTGCGCTGCTTGTGGGCCTTTGGCGCCTTGTTCAATCGTGAATTCGACGCGCTGGCCTTCCTCGAGGTTGCGAAAGCCATCACCTTCAATGGCTGAGTAATGCACGAAGACGTCGTCGCCTTCTTCACGCTCGATGAAGCCGTAGCCCTTGCTGCTGTTGAACCACTTGACCGTTCCAAGAACTCGCTCCGACATTAGACATTGCCTCCTTATGGCAATCGGGTTGAAGGTGCCTGACTCGTTCTCGGAGGTCGATTTGATGGCAGCCATCCGGTGCAGTTGAAATTGCCCAGGCCGTGATCATGCGACTCCCAGACAGAACTTACATGCAACCTATTCGTGAAGATTCTATCATTATGCGCTTTCTTTGGGTAGGGCCTTGCGCATGCTGCGGAATTCAAGGGCCGGGAGATTTCATTCCGCTCATCATCGACAACCATCCTACCAATGCCATTCCGGTGTAGTGTACCCTTGCTCAGATCATGGGGAAAACAGCAAGCAGCATCCAACTTAAAAACATCGCGCCGCACAGCGCAGTCGGCCAATGTCCCCGCAACCGGGCCGTTGACAGCTCGATCAATCCCAGGACGACCGGCAGCAGGGGCAGCACCAGGACCAGCACGCCCAATCCGGGGATGATGAGCAGCGAAGCGATGAATCCCGCCGCCAGAAGGGTTGTATGGACCAGCCACGCTAGCGACCTGTGAATGATTCCCTGCCCTCGCAAACTCTCCCCGATGCACACAAACCAAGGCAAGGTCAATAAGACGGCGAACGGCCAGAGCATCAATCGTTTCATGATGGGCAGCCAGGGCACCCATACCAGGTTCGCCAACAACCCCACACCAACCCAGAGAATCAAAAATGCAAAGACGCCGCCGATGATCGAACGCCGAGACGGAAGCGAGATGCGGAACTTGAGCATGGAGAGGCCAATCAACCCCGCCAATGCATACCAAATCAACAAATAGCCGCCCACGATCAAACCCAAAGTATGCTTCGTGTTGATGCCCAATCCGTTGACCAGGGCAAGCAAGGCGGTTGCAGCAAGCGCTCCACCAAGCGGGGGCATCAGTCGTCGCCAAAGTGGTAGCAACGTTCGCCGTGCCTCCCCATGGACCACGAAGAGCGGTGACAACTCCCAACCTACCAGCAAAGCAGCAAAAATCCCCAGTCCATACCAAAGAATACGTCGATCGACGTACGGTGTGGCGTCGGGCTGCGGTCCGAACACTTGATCCAACCAGGTTCGTGCCGCAGCGTGACTGTCCGGGTCGAAAAGAATGGATATGTGCTCGACTCCTTCGATGACGATCAATGCGCGCCCTGTTCCATCCGCCGGATTACCGCCTGCGCCGCCGGCATCCGCCAGCAGTTCTTTAGCGGTTTCCATAAATTCGTGTTCGAAGCTTCCCGCCAGCAGCAACAGGTTGCGGGGGGAATCCGGTGTAACCTTGCGCCGAATGGGAGAGATGGCGATTGTGGCCTGCGTTTCTGGGTGGTCGACCCCATAATCGAGTGCCACGCCGCTTCCCATCGAGTGCCCCAGGATCGCGACCTCCGATCCGCTTGCATACCCGGCGGATTGGGCGATTCGAAGCGCCGCTTCTGCATTTTCAACCAACACGTCACTCGCATGCCGCAGTGGGTATGGTTGCTGGTTGGCCCCGTGACCGTCAAAATCCCAGGCCACAACCGTATAACCCGCGTGCGCCAAAGAAAGTGAAAAACCGCGCATTAGCAATTTCGAGCCGGTAAATCCATGGCCGACTAAAACCGTGGGTCGCATTTCAGAACGATCTTCTACAAGGGTGATGACGGTCGTTGGCGGGTCAGAATTGGGAAGTTGGATGATCTCAAGATCATGTGTGGCAGCCTGGATTTGTAAGATTGAGAATCCAAATAATGCCAAGCCGACCAACGCGAGGACCCAATCGGATCGTTTCATACCGCCTCACTTTTACCCGGAATTCAACTTGCGCATTTTGACCGATCGTCATTCCGTTAAGCGGTACTTGGTTCAGCGAATCGTTTTGTCTGAGGGAAAATCGAGAGTGCATAACAGATCAACGCAAGCAGATAGAGGCTGCGAATTCCCAGCGCAAGCGAAGCGTACTCTGCCAGGCCGCCCAGCACGCCTCCAAACAAGTTGGAGCCCATTACCACCGGAATCGAAGTCACGTCACGAAAACGAATGGCAAAAATCATCGCCGCAAAAAACAACGGCGCCACTTGTTCCAAACTGGCCAACATCATACGTAATATCGTTGGCAGCTCTAAAAACGTCCGCACCGGGATGAAGTAACTGAGGATCAACGTTAGACCGAGGAATATATACAGGGTACGCGTGTCGCTCAGCTTGAATCGATCGACGAGGATGTTGGCCAACACGATCATGAGTAATATGGCGCTGATCACCACAGCATTGACCACCCAGGTTGATCCGAACAGCAGAGCCATCTCCGTCACACTCTTGGTCTCGAGTAAGAAAAAGCCCGCACCCAGGAAAAAGAAACCGGGCTTGAAGTGCGTAAAGCCAGGCAAACTGCGGCGAATAAGAAAGAAGGCAAGTATGCCAATTCCCAATATGGCAACGACGTGCGTGGAAGGGATCGCCTTGTCGCGCAGATAGAGATATGGCCAATCGTCGGTCGTTCCCGGGATGTCTTCACGGTAAGAATAATCCGGCCGAGGGTTTAACCGTGTATCCTCGACGGTATATTGGCTGCCCGGATGTCGTCCGATGAGGAACAAAATGTCATTCGTCGGGAACTCATAGACTTGCGGTGGATGACCGAAAGCATCCGTCAAGGTTCGGTACAGGCGAAGACCGATCCATTCATTTTCCACCGGCACGCCGTAAGAAATCGCCAGCAGACCATCGTCGGCCAATAAATCCCGCACACGGGTGAAGCTTTCGCGAGTGTAGACGAAATTATCCAGCCGTGCGCTTGCATTGGGACTGAAGAGGGCATGAGAATCCAGAAATCCAAAGACGATCATATCGTATTCACCGGTCGCGTCCGTAAAGAACGTACGTGCATCTTCGACGACTTCCGTTACGACCGGGTTGGAATACGGTTTTTCCGGATGGTACTCCTCACCCAAACGTAGAATCAGCGGATCAATTTCAACCGCGACAACTTCCTGCGCTCCGGCGCGCAACGCACCAGCCACGTCGTTTCCCGTACCCGCACCGACGATCAACACCCGGGTCAGAGACGGCGCTGCCATATAGGCGGCATCATAAATCGCTTGCCTCGAATCGAAATATTCCGGAGCCATGGCGTAATTTGCGGCTACGAATTCCGGATCCAGGTTGACCATCTCTTGGTGGAACGCCAGATTCACAGAGAGATCGTATCCCAGCAAAACGTCAGAGGTTCCCGGTAACCGGTTTTCCTGCATGTCGATGCGATAGTACGGGGACCAGAGGGTTCTCATCGCCGAAGTCGGCCATACAAGAACCATCACTGCGGGAATAAACGCCATGATCATAGCTATCCAACGCAATCGGAACGTCATCTGCAGGAGAAAGTAAGTAAAGCCTGCAGCCGCAAGGAAGAACCAGATCGCCGGTGGTAAAGACATGAACGAGATTCCCGCATAGAAAAGTACCCCTGCCACACTGCCCAGGACGTTGATGCTGTACCCTTTAAGCGGACGAAATACAACGAATTTCGCTGCGATCAGCTCACCGAGCGGGACAAAGACGAGCGTCAACGCCAGAAACATACCCAGCAAGAGACCGTGGAGAGCGATCTGCCGCAGCGCCATGATTTGGGAACTCAATTGCTCTATCGATCCCGCCCAGAAGTACTCCTGTGCATTGAAGCGGTTGCTGAGCAGGATATCGCTCAGCAACGTTCGCCCCAAACCCAACACGACGCCGACGATAAGGATCATCAATGGCAGGTAAACGCGGAACAAGGAACGCAGGCCGCGTTCCTTGTTGTACACGACGAAACCCAAACCCATGCCGAGGTACGCCGCAATCAGGGCGATATTTTTATAGAAGGAAAAGAGGCGTAACTCAGATGCGATCCAGCGAATGAAAACGAGTTCGACAAAAAGCCCCAGCGCGCTGGAGAGGAAAAGATCGAAAACCGGACGCTTTCTCTTCACCATCGAGTGTCATTCTCCACCAAGCGGACGTTTGGACACCTCAAATTTCGGTAGGATTATAAATAAAAAGGGGAATAATTGAAACCATACCGCTACTGTCTTAATCTAATCCTCTTATGCATTTCACGGCATGCTTCATCCGTATGTCGTAAGTCTGAGAGTCGATGTCACGAAATCCGTCTCGATTCAGGCGAACCGCACGATTTCCCGGACGAGAGGCGTCGTATGCGACGATCCAATGTTCGCCCGACTTAAGGAGGAATCAATAGCACCATTGTCAATTTGGCGATGCTGTTTTATCCACTGGCAGTCGGATCAGCCTGTGAAATACGAGAACCAACGTCCGTCTTGAAGCGCCCATCCGCGCTCACCGGTGAAACAATCCTCGAACTGCCACCAGATATAGCCATCCGCCTCAACCGGGCCATCGACGATCTTCAGCAGCGTGTAGAGGTACTCCAGTTCAAACGCGGTCGGGCTGGCAAAGCCCGCTTCTTCTCGCAGTTCCAACCCGATTCCCTGCTCCGTAACTTCGTATGCCGCACCGATGTAGAATCCGGTGACGTCGGTAGAGCTGCCGCCGGAGAGGACGAATTGGCGCGACCACGAAGGAAGAGATGGCGCACTCGCTCCATCCAAGCGCGCTCTCCAGGCTTCGTCCGTCAGTCGGTCCGTTCTTGGCTGAACGAATTCGTAATACGAGTACACGCCTCCCTGTGCCACGTAAAACCTGCCGTCGAGGGGTACGACGACGAAAATGCGATCCACGTAGCCGGTGGCGACCTCCAGGACGCCGGGGTTGGCGCCTGCGGCGGCAGCCACGATGGGCAATGGATCCATAGATGTACTCATACATTCGTGCACTCCGAGGCAGGCTTGGATCAGTGCATAATCATCTGCCGTCAGAATCTCCCCCGCCAGTTCTTTAACGGCGAGATCGCCGAGCGCCTTAAATCGCTCTCCAAGTTCCGCCATACAGTTCTTTAAGCCGTCTAATGCATCTGGAAGACACCAATCAACTCCATAATTTGCGATCCCCCTCTGATCCAGGCCTTCGGCGATCACGGACGCTACGTAAGCCATGCGATAGAAAGCTTCTGGATTTGCCTCCACGTATCCCGGTGGTGGATCCGAACCACAAGGAGGACCGCCGCCACCCGCACCTTCGGGCATTTTTACGTATAGAATCGTGTCGTGCTTCAATTCCGCCCAGCTTCCCAAACAGGTGTTCATCTCCCGTACGGCCCAGGCTTGGGTGTTCATGACATTCGGATAGGAGTCGCCTTTCGGCGCAAGAACGGGCAGGAAGGCATAAAGCCAGGAATCATAAAAAACGGACCGCCATTGCTCTGGAGTCTGCGCCCCGACGGTTTCCTGCAGCATGGTCATCTGTTCCAGGTAATTCGGATATGCATCCTCTCCCAAGCCCATGAGGATGTCCATTGCGGCTTCCGAGCCCAACGCAGCCATCACGTCCGGGCCGGTGGGAAGCCAACGGTTATCGCCGTTCGGTTTGGCCTCGATGTTATCGAAGATGAGATTCTGCAGAATGAATGCGTCGATCGTAAATCGCTGTCCCAGGAAACGCCATCCAACCAGGGCCTCTGCATCCTCCAGGTAATCCACGAAGAGGGAATTGATCTGGGGTTGAGGAAGGTCCTCGCGTTTCGTTACAAATTCTGCCCACAGCGCCTCGTCGGCCAGATCGATGGGCGTGATGGAAGTACCGTAGACTTCATCCATCAGCACGGCAAACTCGGGAGGACCGGGATCGTCGGTCGGTCCGATGAGGAACGCGAGCACCTCGTCCAACTCCGCCCACGCCTCGGATGCACTCCGCCCGCCAATCTGCGCACGACGCAGCGCCAGGGTCACGAGTAGTGGAAGACGAGATGATGTTTCATCCTCGAGGGCAAAATTTACCCGACCCAACCAGCTCATGGCCCGGAAATAAGCCTCGAGTTCCGGATCACCAGCGTAATGCCCCACCGGCCGGTATGCGCCATAGTCATCTTCGAAGTCCGGGAAGAGAACGGACTCTTGTTTGCCGCCCTCGGCCATGATTTGAGCGAACTGCGCCTCAACCACGTCTGCCACGCTTGCATCGACTGCCGCGTCCGGATCGAGAAGCTTCAATGTCACTGAGAGGTAGGCGATAGCCTTCTCCAAATCGGCTTCCACGGCGGTTCCTTCCAGATCGGGTGCGTATCTTTGCAGCTCGGTCAGCGTGGCCTGTGCAATGTCGACGACCGAATCACCCAACCGCTCCTTCTCGAGCGCCTTTAGCAGGTCGTTAAACGTTAAATGCAGCGCATGAAAGGCGGCATCCGTGGTGAGGTAATAAGGTTGGCCGTATCGCTCGGAGACTCTCGTCCGGATTGTTTTAAACTGTGCCTCCTGGCTGTGCATCACGACAAAGCCGTGTTTGAGCAAGAATTCTTCCTGCGCCTCGGTCAGCCCGTTGAGCACAAAACGATTGACGATCAGATCGTAATCCAGCGGCAGCGAATAATCCAAACCTTGATAGGGCGTGGGCTCCCAACTGCTTGTCTCGAACTGCGCAAACGGACTGTCCAGTTTGACTTCGAAGGGTTCGAGGGCCGACGCTTGCGGAATGGGTTCTTCCGGCGTGGTCTCCTGGGTTGCAGTCGCTGCCGACGTCGCAGTTGGAGACGCAGCCGAAGTCAGTCCCGGTTCGGTGGAAGGCGTCGCCACACCCCGGCAACTGGCGAGAAGGCTGAGTAAGACAACCAACCTAATAAATACCTGGTAGAAACGTTTCATCGCTCCCTCCTGCATACCAATCAAAATTTCAAGCCGCTCACGGAGATTGAGTGCTGATGGCGACTGACTGAGAGACTCGTTGCCGCGAGGGTATTACCTCACTCAACTCTCTCCGACCAAATACGTGAACAGCGCAGCCATTTCCTCAAACAAACCGCTGTAGTCGTCGAAGACAACTTCCGGTGAGGCGAAATCCAGATGGTATTGGAAATCCTGTCCCACAAAGATGAACTCGATGTGGCTCTCGGTCTCGATTTCACCCTTCACCGTGCGATCGTAGCGAAATTCCACCACGCCAACGTCGCCACCCCCGATCCTGCGCGTGGCGTGATCAATGGCGCGATATTCCGGTTGCAATGCCAGGTCGTCGCTCAAATCCTGGGCATACTGCCGGGCGCCCTTGCCCTCTGCGAGGTCGTACACGCTGACTGTTAATGTAGGACAAGATTGGTCCTCGCTGCAAACTGCGCTCAGTTCAACGCGCCGCAGTTCTGAGTTCCACACATCGGCAAACCATTCACGCGGGTAGCGTACGACGAAAAAAGTCTCATCCTGCACGTAATCGATCATCGCCGCGTTGGAGCGATCCACGCTGCCCAGCACAATGGCCTGATTCAGTGAAGCCACCAGAGCGGCACGATCCATAGGAGCGGCCTGGAAGTCGCGCACACGCACCTCGGCGTGCAAGCCGCGCTCAGCACGTCCCAGGGTCAGGTTGACCAGTCTTCCAGTATCAGCATCGAGTTCAAGCACCACCCGATCGAGTGATTGTCCCGTGCCAGTAGCATTGTATTCACCCTGGCGTTCGTAGGCACGCCAGTTCGCGCCCTGCAGCTCCTCCGGCAGGCTGAAAGCCGTTTCCGGCAGAGCCGTCTCCAATATGCTGGCCTGATCTTCGTAACTTGTCTGACTCACACGGCCATTATCAAAATCGGTGTAATAGGTTCCGTCGATCACCCAAATGTTGTTATCGCTGCGCAGCGTTTCACCAGAAACGGCGTGCAGATGCAATTCGAGGCGATAATCATCGCCCACCCGCGTCACCGTGTAATCTCACTCAAGATCATCGTTATCGTTCGTGGTCTGGTAGCTGTACTGCACCCGATTGGCTGACCTGGCAGCGAGCAGCGCCTGATCGGCTCTTTCCGAGACGCCGATGCCCAAACCATCCATGAGCGGAAGTTCTACCATCCCTATTGAATTGTTAATCAGCAAAGAAATATATAACGTTGATCGACGAGCAATCGAGCGTACGATCCATCTTAAACAACCAGGGCAATATTGCATCAGGGTTGGAGATTAATCTGGACATCGATTTTAAATCCCATAACTCCAGAGCCAACGGAGCGATTGCATTCGCCGACATTAACGATAGTGAAACTATCGTACAGCTACCATAGGGGAAAGTCAAATTTATCGCCTGCTGGTGGAGATCACTCCATAGCCATACTATAATATAGCCCCTACTGGAAAGCTCCCCTGCTCTCCGGCATACGGCAGACAATCAGAGAAATGTGTACAATGCAGGCTGATCACACCGGGTCTACCAGAACGGAAGGATATGCCTATGACTTCCACGCCAAACACCCGTATCTTGCGCATCGTTCCGATTGTCCTCATCCTGGCAGTACTCGCCTGCGAATTTCCCGGTAGCACTCCGACACCGGACGCTCCGAAAGCCAGCGACACACCTGCTCCCAACACGGCCACAGCGACCGACACCGTTGCTGCAGCCACAAAAACGGAAACGCCCAAACCCCCGACCCCAACGCATACGCTAGCACCGCCCAGCGCGACGCCGACGACTTCCCCCTGGGTGTTTGTCAGCGGGACATGGTCGGGATGTGTGATTTCATCAGGTCCGCCTACCACGACCGGTCCTTGCTCCAGCGCACTTGGTCCCTTTGTCACGCTATACCTTCAACCCACGTGTGTAATCGGCCAACACTGCGGCAATTATGTTAAAGGCGCCTTCGAGAGCGAATTTATCCTGTTGAAATTGTCGCTGATCGGTATCAATGGTTCCACGATCTGGATGCACGCCGAAGCCGTCAGCGGCATGTTTTCCTGGGCCAGCACAGACGTGAAGATCGAGCGCGTGGGCGCCAATGTGCGCATCACGGAGGTCGCCGGATCGGGAGACATCGTTCTACTCCCGCCCGGCTGTGACTCGAAAATTCAGACCCAGACGACCATCGGCTGCTACGAGCACGTGCCTTAAGCCGTTTCCCGGACTGGGAATCCGATAGCAAACCCCACGCTATCATCACGCCGCGTGCCTGAAGGCGCGTACGGCTCTTAATTCCAGGTTGTGGATTTGCAGTCATGATCGATTCGGGAATGCCCCCAATCGATCATCGCTTACTGCAGGAACGACAATGTTTGTTCTGTGTAGTTGCTCAGCGGTTAAGAAAAAGGCTTCTTCGATGGTCCACACATGACGTGGCGACCAATAGAAGAAGCCCTCCCCCTCCAGGAAGAATTCACCTTGGCGTTATTCGTCCTTCAGTGGAAATAGAATATGCGTTTGCAGTTCTTCTTGCGGCGTCTGCTCGGGATCGTTCAAATAGAATTCATACGAAACACCAGTGGTCTCTTTTTCCTGCTCCTGAATCCACGCCATAAGCGCGTTGTAAGCAGGTTCGATCTCGGCATATGCGCCCGTGTAAAGACAGGCCGCAAATCTTCCGTCCGGGATCTCGCTTGCCTGAATATCCCCCTCCCCCTGCACGGCTTTGCTGACGGGGAAACCAATCTCTACGTCTAAATCCTGCATGTCCATGTTGTAATATGCCGAGTAAGGCGGTCCCGCAGGCTGGACGCCAATCTTCCCCAGATATTGCACCAGCTTGTCGAAAGTTTGGCCCATCAGGACCGGTAGGTCCGAGATGCTGGTTCGGGTGCGGATGGAAACCGTAGCTTGTTGGGGTCTTTCAAGAATTTCTATCGGGTAACTCATTTTCTTTTCTCCTTATTATTGCTCGTCTCGAGAAGGACGAGAAGATTCCGAATTACAATCGCGTTGGACGATCTTGGTGAAGATTGCAGGGATGATCCTTGGATATCTATATAGAACATTTGTTCTATTCTAAGAGGATTGAGACATTCTGTCAAGTCTGTAAATGGTCGGATTTCGGAATGTGCTGACTTTTACAGTTGGTCAGCTTGCGCTATGATGTTCTATATAAACCGTTCACTCCAATCGAGGAGATCATCTCATGACGGTAAAACATTCACGGTTGTTTCATTGGTCGTTGATCCTGACCACAGCCTTCCTACTCGGTGGAAGCATATTCCCCAGAATGCCCCAGCCCCAAGAGCTCGATCCCACCCAGCCTGCAGAGATCGTCAGATTGATCTTCATCCATCACTCCAGTGGTGAGAATTGGCTGAACGACGACGATGGCGGTCTTGCGAACGCTTTACAGAATAACAATTACTTCGTGAGCGATACCAATTACGGATGGGGACCGGACGGCATCGGCGACAGCACGGACATTCCCAACTGGTTGACCTGGTTTCGCAGTGAAGAGAGTCCTCGCTACACGCAGGCACTCTATTCCGAAAGCGCCCAAAACGCCCCATACGAACGATTCCTGGATGACCCCGGAGGCGAGAATCAAATCATTATGTTCAAATCCTGCTTCCCGAATTCCGAATTGGAAGGCCGGCCGGATGATCCCGCCGGCACGTACGAAGACATGACGGTCGCCGGCGCGAAGTACGTATATAACGAGCTGCTTAAATATTTCCGCACCCGGCCGGACAAGCTCTTCGTGGTCATCACGGCACCGCCAGTCTCCGACTCCTCGCTTGCGGAAAACGCCCGCGGTTTCAATCTCTGGCTGGTGAACGAATGGCTGCAGGAAAACAATTATGCGCTCAACAATGTGGCCGTATTCGATTTTTACAACGTTCTCACGGGCCCGGACAACCACCATCGTTTCACAAACGGTGCAATCGAGCACAGTTACTCGCCTGGGATGAACACGCTCTACTACCCCAGCGCACCGGACGACGATCATCCAACCTCGGCGGGAAATCGAAAAGCTACGCAGGAGTTCACACCGCTGCTGAATGTTTATTATCACCTCTGGCAAAGCGATCCTGCCTCGTCGGCAGCGCCGCAAGACAACCCGCCATCGCTCAGCGACGAAGAATCACAGCCAGACTCTGTTCCAGTGGCAGTCCCCTCGGAATGGATCGACGATTTCGAAATGAATGCTTCCAGCCTGGGCGCAGATTGGGAATACTACATGGGCGCCGAAGTCGGCACGCAGATCACCTGCGCTGCGGCTGCAGGAAAGTCACACGCCGGATCGGCGGCGCTCGAGATCGCCTTCGAAGTGCCGGCCGCAGGCTGGGCGACCTGCATTCAACGCTATGGTGAAGCGCAAGACTGGAGCGCGGCCGACGGCATCACCTTCTTTGCTGCCTCCACGCCGGCCGGCCTGCCTTTCGACGTGCACCTCTACATCGGTTGGGATGAAAACCTGGAAACATACGTCGCCCACCTCGAAGGCGCCGCGGATTGGACCCAGGTTGACCTACCCTGGGACGCCTTTACCCGCGTGGCCTGGGAAGCGAATGCCGGCGCAACCTTCAACGCCGTTGATCGGATTTCCGGTTTTGGTTTCGGCTTCGAAGGTGATCCGTCCGCATATCAAGGCACACTTTGGGCGGACGACGTGCGTTTGATGGTCGAAGAGGTCGAAACCGCCGTTGAACAGGTTGTTCCGCAGTCCGAAGCGCAGGAGTCGAACGGACGCCCTTGCCTCAGCGCTTTCCTGCTGCCCTCCGCTGTATTGGGAATTTTCATGAAGCGCCAGATGTGGAGATCGCGAGAAAGCCGCTAGTTCGCTTCGCTCGATAATTAAGGCAAGTACACGCCCCCTACTAACAATAAGCACCCGGATGTGCTGGGACGATCATCCTTTCAATTCCAGCTGGCGATCCTGCGCGCATTGATTTCAAGGCACGCACCCCAGCCGCAGCATCCGAAATTCGCTGGTTCCATTTGCATGCCTTCGATTTCTGCCACGAAAGCGTCGCCGCCCAGACACTGTCCCGCCACATTGCCTTGTTACCCTGCATTCAAATCGACGGAACGCAGGAGTTAACACGATGAAAAAATGGATTATTTTGCTCTTCACCCTGGCGATGCTGCTTGCCAGCTGTCGCCCGTCAATACCCGCAGCCACCGAGACGCCGACACCCACCTCGACCGCGACGCAAGCGGCGCAAGACGTGGATATTTCGGCGATCAACATCCAAAACTATCCTCGCGTCGACGGCTCGACGTCGGCATTACCACTGCAGGCCACATTGGCCTGCGAGATCTTTCGGATCCACTGTATCTGGATGTACGATCCGTTTACACCCACACTGCGCGTCGTGCCCAGCCCGGGCGAGCGTGACGCAGACAGAAGAAATCTGGTCCAAAGTCTATGGCACAGCGGCACACACGGGTCTTACACCAACCTTATCAACGGAGACGTCGATCTGATTCTCGTCGCGCGCCAACCGTCCGAAGACGAGCAACAAGCTGCGCGGCAAGCCGGCGTAGAACTCGAAATCCGCGCCGTCGCGCTGGACGCCTTCGTCATTCTGGTGAACATCCAAAACCCGGTCGACGATCTGGCCCAGCAAGAAATTCGCGCCATCTACAGCGGCGAAATCACAGCATGGGATCAGGTGGGTGGGCAAAACCAGGACATCCACCCCTATCAACGCAACCGTAACTCCGGCAGTCAAGAATTGATGGAGAGCTTGATTATGCGCGGTGAAACGATGGTCGACGCGCCGGAAATGATCCTCGAGGGTATGATGGGGCCGATCAACGCCCTGGCGTCCGATCCGTTGGGAATCGGTTACTCTGTCTATTTTTATGCCACGTTCATCTTTCCCCTGGAAGAGATCAAGCTGCTCGCCGTCGATGGAGTCTCGCCGCGTGCGGACACCATCGCCGACCGATCCTACCCTTTGACCACCGAAGTCTACGCTGTCATCCGCGCCGACACGGACGAGCAGCATTTAACTCGCCTGCTTTATCAATGGTTGCTCACCGAGGAAGGACAATCGGCAATCGCCCGCAGCGGATATGTCCCTTTAAGCGCATCGCGGTGATCCCTTTCCATCCGGATCAATGGCAATGTGCTCAAGCTCGAGATCGGAACTGCCCAAGCTCCAGTTGATATTCGAGCCACGGTAAGATGTCGGATAATAAAAGAGCCCCATCAGCGAAGAATGGGGCTCTCGAGTTTCGTGAGAAATCGATCTCAGGTACGGCTGTCTATAAATCAGATCGGAAGAGGTCCCGTGTCTGCCATCCTGCGGAAGACGGTTGTTTTGCCTCCGGTCTCTTGATCGCTGAGCAGGAAATCCTGCGATTCGAGATAGTCCTCCAATGAGGCGCAAAAAATCGAAAAATCCTTCGTTTTAGATTCCGGGAGTGGACTGCCGGCCAGGTCCTCGCGTTGAAGTGAGATGCGGGAGCGCTCCTCGGATATTTTCACCAGATGGATACTTCCGATGCTGCTATCGAGTTCCGGAGGTCGGTGGGCGCCAACCAGATTCGGGAATATCGACACCCGTAACGCGGCGACGTTCGGCATCACTCGCAGAGAGGCAGGGTCTCCTCGCAGGGACCACAAAAAATACCCCAATTTCTGGCAAGCTTCCAGTGCAAGAGCCATTGTCCCCCTTAAATCACATTGGACGTATAAGATCGTCGCTGGCTCCATTTACCCTCCCCCGGGCTGACTCAAGCGCCTCTCGACATCTAAATAAATCAAGTCGGTTAATAGTAGATAATTCTATCATGTATTGATGTCGAAAGCGATATTCTCCATGTCCTATTCACCGACCGGGCCGGTTGTAATCCAACGATAATTTTTTTCATTCCGAAGCATGCTTGTGCGAGCGATTCGCTGGAAAAGCCTTGGGCCAATTCTTCGAAGGCAGCATTTCCTGATTGATTGTGCGGATCACAAATCACGAGCGTTAAGCGATTGTTATGATTCGATCCAGCGAAAGCAAAAAAGGAGATCGTGCTGCACCGATCTCCTTTCTTTCATTCGTGAACAGCGTGCTTCCCAACACGCCGGTGATCGAAACCTTAGGCCGCCTTGAGATCCAAGTTATCTTGATCGGATAGGCTTTCCCCTTCATCGTCGTTCTGCTGCAAGTCGAGCATCGACCTGGACTCGTCGATATCCTCTTCGGAGACCCCGACGTGCACTTTCCCATTCTCAGGCACAAGGATTGGCTGCATCCACTCGATGAGCGACCAGCCACGTTCCCAATCTTCCTTCTGCATTTCCTCACTCTCGGGAATATGCTCTTCCGGGACGGGAAGCCCGCGATCCGTTAAATTCCGCAGTAGATCTACATAGTCGTTGCGCAGCAGCGCTGCTGCGCAACTGGCGTCGGTGGCGTCGCCAAACAACTCCTCGACGGCAAATTGATCACCGCTTTGCATCGCCTCGAGTTGGTTGTTGAGAATATCCGTATGCTGCTCTCGTTGAACGATGGCCGTTTTCCGATTGACCAGAAGGTCGTGCAGCAAGGTACGGCTCACTTTGTCGATCTCGTCCTTTGCATGCATATCCGCCCAGAGCGTTAATTCTCGCTCCATCAATTCGATGAATTTCGGCTGCCAGTACTCGATGTCGCGCTCCCAAACATCCACGAGAAGATCACGGTCTTGGGGAAATTCCGCTTCCTCGACGGCTTCGTAATCGGCTATGAATGCTTCGAAGGATTCTTCCCACGCTTGCCAGACTTCAATCAATTCATCGAGTGTCTCTCGCCAGGCCGATTCACACTCTTCGAAAACGACTCCCGTTTCTTCATCTTCAGCTTCCAGGTCGAATTCCGCATCGATTTCCCCGGCAACTTCTTCATCATCGAATTCTTCAACGACCTCAGCCGGGGGCACTTCGGGATAAACGAGTTCGATCTCTTCATACATGCCTTCTTCAGTCGGTTCCAGGGACAACAGTGTGTCTGCCAGTCCACCTTCGAACTCATTCTCGCGCTGCGCCTTTTGGGTTTTATTCTCGCGCAGCACCTCATCCACTAACTTCTCCAGGAACACCTCGTTATCCACTTCGGACAGGTGCCGTTCTGAGAAAACCATCAAATTCGAGATCGCAACAACCATGCCATGCCCGAAATAGCAGGCGGCAAGGACGGGTTGACCTCCCACCCAGGCCAATGCGAAGGCCGGCTCTATTACGTTGAGAAAGTACCCTCCGCTGCCATGAAAATTACCCAGGCGGAATTCGTTTACACCCTCCAGGACCGGGTGTCGTGCCATATCGGAGCGATGGATGCTAACGTCCCCGACTGTTACACGAGAGAACGAAATCCCGAACGGCTGAGTCAAAGCACTCAACCTTTCCGCGTCCGACAATTTATCGCCCATGACGAGCAGGCAGCCGCCGTCTTTCACATACTGCCGCATATCGACGATCTCTTCGTCGTGCCATAGATCTGCCTTACGATCGAATAACCAGGATTTCTCGGGGCCCCCGACGACGACCATTTTCACCCCTTCCAACTTCGAACTCGTTATCGGACCGTCGCATTCGACAGTAATGCGGCCTCGTTTGCGCAAGTATCGCTTGAAAGGCTCGAAATCATCCGTCCACGTCCGCTCCTTATGCGATTCATCAATCAGGATTTTCGATCGCAAACCGCCCCAGGGACGATCCCCAATTGATGAATCATCGTCTACCTCTCTGGATTGATGCCAGGGTGTTGAGGGAAGGTCGTTGTCTTCAGCCGGCAGGGACGGAACCTCGCCCTGCGCGCTACAAAAAAGGCAGCTGTCCGATTCACTCACGAGCTCTGATCCACACGTTTCACACTTCACGATCTACCTCCTGGGACGACTGGCTTGAGCTTTGGGTCGATCTCTACGATGAAACCAATCTAACCCTTCCTCGAAATCTGGAAACCAACTCCGCTAACGAAAATGCTGCGTCCCTCCGAATGTGGACCGCACGAACATCACTCGGAAAAAATTGCCAAAAGCTATATTCATTATTGCAGAGGGCTTCGAGATTGTGCTTTACAGATGGCTTACGAATCAGGGGAATAAAAAGGCTTCAATTCCGAGCCGAAAATCACAACGGCAAAATGAATCATTGCCAGGACTAAGCAATCAAACAAGATCGGTGCCGCACAAGTCTGAAAATAAGGTCAATGCCGCATGTACGAACGCAGGAGGATCTTCGTGGGGATCACGCTACGGCTGCGTTCCCCCGCTGACGTCATAGGACATGAACAGCTGTCCGCTGCCCTCGAACGCAGCCGCATCGTAGTGGAGGCTGCGCAAACGACATGCGATCACGGGATCGAGAAGCGCACCCTCCACGATGCTCGAGAAACGTTTTCCGCCCAGCAGCCTGCTCGCCAGGGTGAGGTACAGGCGATCCAAAACACCGGCGGCAAGAAGAAGGCGATGCACCTTGGGTCCGGCCGTGGAATAGACCACCCCGTATCCCAGCGCCGCGAGCGCCGCTTTGAGTTCCCCTCCGTCGACTGATTCGTCACCCACAGTAATGACTTCATCGACCTGGTTTTCCATGTCCTGAACCAGCGAGGTATCCACACTGTGAGTGGTGACGGCCAGCACCTTTCGATCACCGCGCAGCAGCGCATGTGGCACGGGGAAATTCATACTCCCGCTGATCACCGCCAGATCTGGATAGGGCTGCAGGCCTCGTTCAATGCGCCAATCCTTGAGATCAGCCAAATCCGGATCATCGTATACCCGCAAGATATCCTGGGCACCCTCAGCAGCATAATCCCGCAAGTAGCGACCCGAGGTAATTATGAGATCCGCCTGTACGGCAAGTTCCTGGAACAGCCGCCAATCGCGCGCATTGGTGATTTGATCCGGGATCGTCTCTTCTCCAATTTGGGGTTCAATCGAAATGCGGCCATCCAAACTGGTGACGAAGTTCGTGAGCATAAAGAGCCGACCCAAATCTCGTTGATGTTGGCGAAGATCGTGGCTGAGATAGAGTCCCTTTAGCGGAACCTTTCTCGTCGGCAGTGGGTAAAGCTGGAGTACACCATCCTCCACGCGAAACTCTCCTCGGAAGCGGAAATCACACACCCTTTTCTATCTTAGCATCAATCTTCCTTTCCGCCTGAAGGTTCCACGTCCGGAGCATGGAAATCCACCCGGCTTAAATAGACATGGATGACGGAGGCAGAACGTCCGTCATCCATGTTCCGCAGGATCATCAATGTGCAGGTTTCACGGTTCGTAGAGCACGAAGTCGAAGGTCATGCCGCTCTCGTTGTAATGGGTTGGATGCAGCCAACCGTATACGGTATCGCCGTTGTACTCCGCCTCGAAACAGACGTAGACACTGGTCTCATACGAATCGAGCGTGATGGCCGCCTCGTGAATGTACGCCAAGGTTGAACAACTGATTTTTATTGGTTGTGACGTCACCGCCGCGGCAAATTCGATTGCCGGTTTGGCCTCCAGGATGCCGCCGTAATAACTGTTGTGGTTGTAGCGAAAACTGGCATCCGTACTGCTGCACGACACCTCTTGCCCGCTGGTTAGATCGTAACATTCCTCGTCCAGCAGCGTAACTCCCTCCATCTGCAGCATGACGAACATGTTGAGATTTGGCATTGCAGTTACTTTTTCGATCGGAAATCCGGCTTCGGGCTCGAAGGTAATGTAATTGAAGGTCAAACCGCCGGCATTGAAATCCGTCGGCTGGATCATGCCGTAGACCACATCCCCTTCATACTCGGTGTGGAAGCAGTAAAACTTTCCTGTTGAGGATTCCACTGGAAGCGCCAGCTGTAGCGTCAGACCGTAATATGCCGCATCCTGACATTCCTCCTGGTTGGGAAGTGATTCGCGTTCACCGGAAAACTCGAGTTCGTTCCAGGGTAGAAGATTGCCACCCTGCTGGCTGGCGTAGGTGTATTTGAAATCTGCATGCGGATGCCCGCAGTTGATCACTTCTCCGGACACCAGATCGAAACACTGGTTGACCATCATGGTCTCTCCCATTGCTTTGCTAATCGCGTCCACGAACGGATACGGATTGATAGCAACGTTTCCATTTGTTGGCGGCGAACCGGTTGGGGTAGGCGTCGGTTCAGGCGTGGCGGCCGCAACTCCGGCGACCTTTATCACGATTCGCAGCGGTACATTGGCGGGAGTGTCCTGCCTAAAAATTTCACCCTCACCGCTCTGCAGACGCCACAAGGAGGTATACGGTCCTGCTTGCAGAGGTGCCGTCAATTGCAGCGCGAAATCATAGGTCTCGCCTGGGGATACCATCGAACCCAAAGGAACGACTGTTGAGGCTCCCAAAGCATCGCCGGAAACAAGCGTCATGGCATAATCCGCACCCCACACACAAGTGCCCGTATTTGTAAGCGGCCACACCACCTGGAAAACCTCACCCGGCTGGAATTCCTGGCCTGTAGATACGTTTACCGCTCCCGACAACTCGAAACGATTCGTACAGTCCGAAGACGCCTGCGGGTTATTGGCCAGATTCTGGCTATTCTGTTGCGTGGGCGTTGGATTGTAGGCGACGTCTTCCTGCGTATCAGTTGAAGTGTCATCAACCCTACCTGACTGAAAACTCCAGGTACAACCCACCAAGGAAATTAGTGCGAAGGTAACAACTCCGAGGACAGCTATCTTGCGGATCTTCCTCATTTCATTCCTCCCGGGATCTCAATATTCCAATCCCATCATGTTTGATTTGCCCCCAAGAGTAACCCGCTGGTGTTAGGAGATGATTTCTGTTTGGTAAAAAGCGTGTAATCGCACGAAGATTATCGTTCGCATCGTTTGGAACTGTGTTCATTAACTGCAAATCCATTGCGAACGACAGAATCTAAAAAAATAAACCACCCACTCATTCTCATGTGTGGATGGTTCTGGAGTGGGATTGGCGATCAAACCAATCCCATGCTTTATTCCAATATCATCGAGGGGATGTGGTTATTCTTCCTCTTCTTCACCGATCTGCAGAGAAAGGTAATTCTCGAGGCCCATCTGATCAATTTGTGCCAATTGCTTTTCAGCCCAATCGGTGTGACCCTCTTCCATCTTGAGGATCGTAACGAGCAAGTCGGCGGTGCTCTCGTCACCCAATTCACTGGCCAAAGCAATGCCGTCGTTATAAGCCTTCACTGCGCCCGATTCGGCAGCCAGGTCATTCTTGATTATCTCAGGTACAGTTGTGCCGAACGACATGGGCAGGAGCTCGGAGACAATCGGCGAGCCCTCGAGAAAGAGGATGCGTTCGATAAGCCACTCGGCATGATGCATTTCGTCGATGGCTTGACCTTCCTTGGCTTCATGTAATTCCCCGTAGCCCCAGTTGTTGCACATCTCTGAATGAACCATGTACTGGCTGATGGCGGTCAGTTCATCCGCCAGAAGCTCGTTTAAATTCTTGATAATTTTCGGATCGCCCTTCATGATCTCCCTCCATAATTGTTTGTCGTTTGATTGCGATACAGCTTAATTATATGGCCTGTATTGCCAATCGCATAGAGTACATCCAACTTCCTGCGAATGATCAAAGTCACTACCAGCATCGAATTGTCGCTATACGATTAGAAGCGTATTTCATCCCAGAAACCGTTCCTTTCATTCTCAACAGTCGGTTCGATCTGCGATATGATTAACATACGAACAAATCGTTCAAAACCCGAATGTTCACACCAAAATCGGGAGGATCGAGATGCCCAAAATTTCGCACGTGATCAAGCGCAGCGGTGCGATCGTCCCTTTTAACCCCGACCGGATCACCAACGCCATCTATCGCGCCGCTGTGGCCGTGGGGGGACGCGATCGAGAACGAGCCGAGGAACTCGCGCAGCAGGTCGTCAAGCAGCTGGAAGATCAATGTCCTGAAGGACATCATCCCCACATCGAAGAAATCCAGGACGTCGTCGAAAAAGTCCTCATCGAAAATGGCCACGCCAAAGTAGCCAAGAACTACATCATTTATCGTTTAGAGCGCGCCCGCAGTCGTGATTCCGGCGAGCAAATCAGCCGGCCTTCGGGAAACATCCCCTGGGCGAAGTTATGGCAATCATTGGATTGGGCGGTGTCTCACAACGTGCACACGATCGAAGCGCTCAACGAACGCATTCACAAAAACGAGTTCGCACAAATCGTCAGCGAATCCGAAGCCGCATATGAAGGAGACGTCGACATCGCCGCCGAAATGATCGCCGCTCGCCGTGATGATCTAAAAATGGTTTTGATCAGCGGCCCGTCCTCTTCAGGCAAGACGACGACAACACAGAAGATCGAGCAGCGCTTGAAGCGCATGGGCATGAAATTCGCTTCCCTCAACGTGGATAATTATTTCTTCGATCTCGAAATGCATCCGAAAGATGAATTCGGAGATTATGACTTTGAAACACCCCAGGCACTCGACCTGTCGTTAATCAACGATCATTTCAAACGCATCACCCAGGGCGAGGAAGTACGCATTCCCTTCTACGATTTTAAAACCGGAAAACGCTTCCTCGATCGTACACCGTTCAAATTACAACCGGGCGAAATTCTACTCATCGATAGCCTCCACGGTCTGTACCCCGAGATGACCGAAAAAATCCCCCCTGAGATCAAGATGAAACTCTACATCGAGCCGCTGCTGCAGATGAAAACCCCGCAGGGTAAATACATCCGCTGGACCGACCTGCGACTGATTCGCAGGATGCTGCGCGACGCGGTACATCGTGCCTACAATCCCCAGCAGACTCTCGAACACTGGCATTACGTACGCGCCAGCGAACTGCGCAACATCATCCCTTACATCAACACCGCCGATCATATCCTCAACAGCGGCATGCCCTACGAGATCGCACTCTATCGGCCGAAAATGCTGGAACATTTCCTGGAGTGGCGCCAACTTTACAAAGACGACCCCCTGCGGGAGGATGCTCATATGCGCGCCGAACGAGTTTGCTATTTCCTCAAAGCCGTGGAACCGATCGAAGAAGACTCCGCCGTGCCGAAGGAATCCGTTTTGCGCGAATTCATCGGCGGCAGCGTCTATTAAACTCCAAGAACGACGGGGGGTTTATTGCGTGATATGATGAATTGAGGAAGGAAAGAATCCCGTCAACGATCGAGAATCCGGGTGCATGCCATGCCGAATAGTGATTTGATACTCTGCCTTGCAAAAGTCCTCGTCGCCGCCGCCTGGGCCGACGAAGAAGTCTCCCACGACGAAATCAATGCATTGAAAGACCTGCTCTTCCACTTGCCCGGTCTTTCGGCCAGAGATTGGGCTGAACTGGAAATTTACATCGATTCACCGATCGATCCGTCGGAGAGAACGCGCTTGCTTCAAGATCTGCAGGCGGCGATCAGAACGCGCCAGGAAAAAACGCTCGCCTCTGAAACGTTGGAACAACTGATCCAGGCCGACGGTTCCGTCACGCCCGATGAGCGCGCCATAGCAGATGAAATTCAATCTGCGATCGATTCGATCAACACCAACATCTTCAGCCGCATGGGAAAGATGATTCGCTCGTCGGTGACAAAACGTTCGCAAACCGTCGCCGGAACCGCCAATCGGGAGCAGTATTTAGAAGACTTCATCCACAACCGCATCTACTACAAGCTGAAACGAAAATTAGGTGAGGACGAGGCGGAAATCCAGCTTACCGACGATGAATTTCGAAAACTTGCTCTGGCCAGCGGGCTGCTTTCGCGCGTTGCCTTTGTAGATAAAAACGTCACGACGGAAGAAAAGACCTCCATCGTAGAAATCTTGCGCAGCGGCTGGGATCTCAGGCGGGAAACGGCTGTGCTGGTTGCCGAAACTGCTCTCAGCGCCTTTGAAGAAGGCTTGGACTACTACCGCCTCTCTCGAGAATTTTTCATTGCAACGGAAGAAAAGGAACGCTTCAATTTTCTGCGTGCGCTCTTTCGAGTGGCGGCCTCCGACGGCGATCTATCCCACGAGGAAGCCGAGGAAATCCGCAAGATCGCACAGGTCCTCAAACTTACCCACAAGCAGTACATCGACGCCAAATTAGCGGCGCGCCCCTAAGCAACGGCGTCGATTCCCCAAACAAAGCAAATCGAGATCGTCAACAAGACGGAAACGAACATCCCGAAGACGAAGGGGTGTTTCAAGAGTCCTGCATATACGCTTGTAAGGATTTATTTGGAATAGCCCGCCCGATGTAAGTGCTCGGCGGCGGCAGCCGTGATCGGGATCGTGACTTGCACGCGCGTCCCCTTACCTTTGGCGCTGTCGATGTGCAGCAACCCATTGACCAGTTCAGCCCGTTCACGCAGGTTGATCATTCCCAGAGAGCTGCGTTGATTGTAATTTTCCTCTACGGCGGCCACGTCGAAGCCCACACCGTCGTCCTTGATCTCCAGATACAACATATCGCCCTTGCGCTTCAAACGAACGTAGATGTGGTCGGCCTGGGCGTGCTTGCGGGCGTTGTTCACCGCTTCATCAACGATGAAGAAGATCACACCCTGCTTCCCCACCTCGATATTCTCGGCAACGCCCTCATCCGCTTCAACGATCACATTCTGGTTGTGGGCTTCATGTACCTTTTCCGCCAGCTGGCGGATGGCGGGTACCAATCCTTCCGACTCCAACGCCAGAGGCCGTAACGTAAAGAGCATCTGGCGGATTTCCTTGGTCGTTCGTCGCGCCAATTCCTCGATCTTGAAGAGTTCTTCGGCGGCCGAATCGGGATCTCGGGAAAGAAGACGACGGGCAAAATTAACGCGCATGGCGATGGCGCCGATGGACTGCGTGGGTCCATCGTGCAGGTCGCGCGCCAATTTCTTCTGCGCCTCTTCCTGGATTTCCATGATGCGTTCTTTCTCCTGCTCGAGCTCGCGGTAGAGCTGTGCGTTCTGCAAAGCCACCATGGCCTGATTGGCGACTGCGGCGATGATCTCCAATCGATCCGGCGCGAAATAATCCGCAAGGGGATGCGCGATCAACAGCAAACCATACGCTTCGATTCCGACGATCAAGGGCATACAAACCGCGACCTTACAAGAGCGCAAGCCCACCAGACGCTGCAGCTCAGGATCGCTGCTGGGATTGGAAGTCATGCGCGGGGACCCGCTCGATAAGGACTCCTCAAGAATTCCTTGTTCAGCCGAAAATGTGACCCGCATGTCCGCGTGCGTCAGGCCGCGCGCCACAGCGATATAGAGCGCATTGTCCGTAAAAAGTAGTAAGGCGCCGACGATCTTGCTCGCCGGCAAGCCAGGTTCGTCGAGGACGCCGTAGGTTAGATCAAGAGTCATCTCCAGGACGCGCTCGTAATTCAATGTAGCGCTCAACGACGTCGTCATGCTCAACAGCGAACGCAGCTGCTGCAGCTGCCGCTGCAGCATGTGCTCGCGGTCGGAAACCGACATCTTGGGCGTTTTCTCATCTTTTGGGCGGTCCCGGCCTCCGAAGAGATCGTTCAGAAAAGCGACGACCGGTAAGACGGCCAATAGCGAGGACGCGTCCATGTGCTGCCCGAGAATGGATGATAACTCGGTGATGATCGTTTGTAGCGATTGATGCCAATCAAGCATTTATCATTTCTCCGGGCATTACTGGCGCAATACTCGTCCGTCAATCGACCGCACTCGGACGTGGAATTGACGGTTTACAACAATTCACGGATCTTACTGCAATGTATTGCTTTCTCTATCTTACAAGTATGCACCAAGTGGTCCGCATACCGTGTTTACAATCAACCTACAAACATGACTTCCGTGCTGTGCGAATCGATTTGGAAGGCGTAAGCCGCTTACCCGCCAGATCCTACCGAGGAGACGTAGACGCGATTCGTCAGTTCACGTTTGAGTGTGTGGATTTCTCCCGTGCCAATAACCCGTACCTCGATCATATCGGAAAGCGGCAATCGCCCAATGACTTCCACCAAAGCGCCCAGTTGCAGACCGATCTTATGTAAATAGCGCAGCGCTGCCGGGTCATCATCCAGAACGCGGGAGATGCAGACCTGCGGCCCGACCTTGAGTTCGGTCAACAGAGTCTCATCGAGTTGCGGTAGATTCCCCTCGAGATCCGGGATAGGCGAACCATGAGGGTCAAGTTTCGGGTCACCCAACTTGGCCGCGATGCGCTTTTCGAGGTTCTCCGAAATCACGTGCTCCAATCGATCGGCTTCGGAATCCACCTCGTCCCACGAAAAACCGAGCGCGTTGGTTAAATACAGTTCGAGAAGTCGATGGTGCCGAATGACCTCCAAAGCAATCTTCTCGCCGGCCAGCGTAAGCCGGACGCCGCGGTAGCGTTCGTAATGAATCAACTGCGGATCCCACGTCGAAAGCTTCTTCAGCATGCCTGTGGCAGAGGCCCGGGTGACCTTCATTTTGTCCGCCAAGGCGGACGTACTCACCCGCTCGTTGCCTTCTTCGCGCTGGATCTCGTAGATCGCCTTTAGGTAGTCCTCCACGGCGGAGGAAAGCGGCTTCATCGAAATTTCCTCTATTTTATTCGTCCTCCAGGCTGCATTGTACTGGCGCATTCCAACCCCGTCAACGCGGCCATTGTCAGCTTGCCAAGGGCCGGGAGGGATCACCACACACTGCATCCCAACGAGTTAGTTCAGGAAGAGCTGAACCAGAACAATTACAGCAAGGATGTTGAATATTCAAATATATGAGGGTGGATAAGGCGTGGACAATCAAGACCCCGCATCAGCCTCACGGGCGTCCTGTGCAAGCAGATGCAGTCCGATGAGACTGAGCAGCAAAACGAGCAATCCCGCCAACTGCATGCTGCGCAGGCCGGCGAAGACGACTTCACTGTCTCCCCGGAACGCTTCCAGGAACACCCGACTCGCGGCGGATAATGCAGAGAAGGTCAGGATAAGAAAACCCGGAAAAACGGACGCGGATCTAAGCCGGCTGACGATCCAGAACACCAGCAAAGCGGCAATTATTTCGTACACCTGGGACGGATGCCGCTCGGCGCCCCACAATTGCAGTGACCAGGGCAGCGAGGCCGGCGCGCCGTAAGCATCGCCAGCGGCGAGATGGGACAAACCGGTGAAAATCGAAAACAACGCCAGGCCGGGCGTAAGCGCATCGAGCGTGGGCCACAACGGCAAATCCTTGCGTTGGGCGTAGATCAGCGCAGCGATCGAACCGACGAGCAAACCGTCTCCCAGAGTCAAGGCGCTGGTGTTGAGCGAGAAAATATCCAGAAGTGTATCCCCATACGCCTCGATATGCCGCAGGACGTATGCCAGACGTGCGCCTGCGATACCGCCAATCAAGCCGATAAACACGAGATTGTTGAGCGTGTTGGCGGAGAGATTCCGGCGGGCAGCTTCTCGGTCGATGGTCAAAGTGGACAGCCATATACCTGCGATGAGCAAGAGTCCCGGCAATGGTACGGCAATAGGACCCAGGTTCAATATCGGAAGCATTACGGCGCCTCCTCGAGCAAATCTCTCACCATACTTCGAAGCGTGGCTTCGTTCAACGGTCCTCCGATGGTCACCTGGCGGATGACACCCTGCGCATCGACGAAAAAAGTGCTCGGCAAGGCACGCATCCCATACGCCCTTGCAACTTCGCCGCTCCGGTCGAAGGCGATGGGAAACGTCAAGCCGAATGTCGTGGCGAAAAAGATCGCTTGTGCTTCTGAATCTTGGAAGGTCGTATTTACCCCGAGCACGACCAAACCCTGGGCGGCGAAATCCTCGTAAAGCGCCTGGAACGCAGGCATCTCCGCGCGACATGGTGGGCACCAGGAGGCCCACAAATTGACCACGACGACCTGGCCGCGAAACGCAGAAAGCGTCACGGCACCTCCGTCGAGGGTGTCGAGAGTGAAATCCGGCGCCAGAAAACCTTCCTGCGGGCTTGCTATCTCCGCGCTCGAAACATCTGCTCCAGGAATCACCGATGCGGCGGTCCACGCCGTCCCCAGCAGCATTATAAAGGCCGTAAAAGCCGCCCAACGCTTTCGGTCCCGCATGAGCGGCATGATGCGCTGCAACATGGAATACTTCCGTACGCTCCCCATCAATATCTATCCTTGCTGGTTATCTGTGTCTGTCTGCGTCGAAAACGGATCAAGGCGCTTCCAAACCATGCTGCGCCAATAAATCTCGATCCGCCATCAACGATTGGGTCGAACCGTCGAAGACGATCTCCCCCTCGTCGATCACCACGGTGCGCTCGAACAACTCGGCCACCATGGGGATATCGTGCGTGGAGACGAGCATGGTTTGCGGCAGCTGACGCAGCAATTGAATCAGACTGCGGCGGGCGCGCGGGTCCAGCCCTGCCGTCGGCTCATCGAGCACCAAGATCTCCGGATCCATCGAAAGAACGCTCGCGATGGACACGCGCTTCTTCTCGCCGCCGCTGAGATGGTGACAAACCCGGTGGCTGTAATCACGTAATTCCACCGCCTCAAGCGCACGCTGCACCCGCGCACGCACATCGTCTTCGGGCAATCCCATGTAGAGCGGTCCAAACGCCACGTCGTCGAACACCGTTGGTGAAAATAGCTGATCGTCCGGATCTTGAAAAACCAACCCCACGGATGCGCGTATTTCGCCAAGCGTTTTTTCTTCAACGAGCTTACCACAGACACGGACCTCTCCCCGATCCTTGAGGATGCCGTTGAGATGCAGCATGAGCGTCGATTTGCCCGCGCCGTTGGGACCGACGAGAGCAACCTTTTCACCGGGCGCGATGTAGAAGCTCACGCCGCGCAACGCAGCGCGTCCATCCGGGTAAGTGAAATGCAGATCGCGTACTTCTATCGTGTGGTGCATGCCTCAAACCATCCAATCTACGCTCAACGGGACGGTCAGCAGCAAACCGACCACCACAAGCGAGATCCAATCCCTGGGGTGCATCTGAAAACGGGTAAGAGAGCGCATTTGCCCATCATAACCTCGGGAAAGCATGGCTGCGTAGACTCGCTCACTGCGCTCTAGTGCTCTCAGAAATAGACTGCCCACCATGGCTCCGGCGACCTTTCCCCGCCAGAAAACCGATCGAGGCGGGCTGCCGGGAACGCGGGCGCTGCGAGAAGCGCGTGCCCGCATCATACGGGTCGCTTCGTCGGCCAACACAAAGAGATAACGGTACATGAAACTGATCGTCGAAACCAGAACCCGTGGAAATCGAAGCGCCCCCAGGGCCCAGAGAATATCCGTGAATTGCGTGACAGCCGTTAGAAGGATCGCCGCCTGAACGGCCAGCCAACTGCGCGCTAGAACACTCGAGAATCGGATCAAACCTGGTTCGGTGATTGCCCAGTTCAATCCCGGAATCCGCCAGACGACCTGACCCGGCGTGGTAAACGGCAGGGCAAGCGCGGCAAGCACGAAAGGCACGACAATGAACGACCTTCGTATCGTGAAGAATAAACCCAATCGTGCTCGATACGTGGCGCTGAGTAAAAGCAGGAAGAAAAAAGCGAACGCCCACCATGTGCCTTCCGGCGTTAGGCTGATAGCGAATATGTAGCCAACCGCCGCCAGTAGCTTAACGCGCGGATCCAGGCCATGAAGGAAACTCGCTTGCGGTCGATATTGGTCTGTGAGATGGTAATGCAAGGATCAATCCCCTGCGGCTTCACTCCGTGTGGTGTTCCTGCCCACAAACCATGCTACCACAAACACCAACAACGTACCCAAGGCAACCGCAACGATCGTCGTTAAGACGGGGTTGGAAATGTAGGGCACGGTGTAATCCGGCATGATTTCGTAGATCGGATCGAGCGCACGCTCCAGAAATCCTTTTTGTTCAGCAACGAATTCGAGACCATCCGGTTGTGGGGAAGCCAACGGGGAAAACAAGGCGATCAATAACGCGACGAGTAAACCTGCGGCGATGAAGTTCGCTCCGCGTCGTCCGGGTGCGTTTTCACCTTCTTGGAGCACACGATTCGATGTGGTCTGCAACAAAACGAGTGCCCCGACGGTTATCACTCCTTCACCGATGCCAATCAAGGCATGCACGCCCGCCATTGCCGGCAAACCCAGCTGGATCGGCGAGGTGCCCGAAACCGCCAATTGCAGGGCGGTGGCCAAAGAAGCCACCTCAACGGAAAGCCAGGCACCGGTAAAAGCGGCTGCCAGGCGAGAACGCATTCCATCTCCCGTCAATCGACGGATGAGCGAATAGGTGGCAACGCCGACGAATGCGGTCAAGACACCCATGTTGATGATATTCCAACCCATTACCAGCAGGCCACCATCCTGGAACAAAAGCCCCTGCGTGGCGATCACCGCCGTCATGATCAGCGTCGCCGCCCATGGCCCCAACACGATGGCTGCCAACGCACCACCCAGGAGATGCCCCGAGGTGCCTGCGGCGATGGGAAAATTGATCGCCTGTGCGGCAAAAATGAACGCCGCCAAGATGCCCATGAGCGGCACTTGCCGTTCTCCCAATTGATCCCGCGTCTGGCGAATCGCAATGGCAATAAAAATTAAAGCGAGCACCCAGCCGACGATGGCTACGGGTGTAGAGAGAAATCCATCCGGAATGTGCATTTGATTGGGTGATAACCACATGATTTGATATGCTCCTCTGTTAGGATTACACCTTATCCTGGCAAGCGGCACAAACGCCAAACAAGGTCAGGTGATTGGGATCGACGTGAAAATTCGTTTCGGAAGCAACGCCCTGAACGATACGGGCGATGACGCTCGGATCGATGTCGAAAACGAACTGGCACTGTTTACAGACCAGGTGCCCGTGTGGGTTGCAGGGATCGCGCAGCGCAAAAAGCGCTGGATTGGAACCGTCGTAAAAGAGATCGACCATCTCAGCTTCTTGCAGCGATTCGAGCGTGCGGTACACTGTGGCCAAGTTTAAGCCCGGTAATTTTCGCCGCGCATCGGAGTAAATATCTTGGGCACAAAGATGCCCCGACTTATGCGCTATGGTTTCCAGGATCACAGCGCGCTGCGGGGTGACCCGGAAACCCTTCGATCGAAGCTCGTTGGCTAACTTTTCACCGCACGACATATGCAAATCCTTGCAGTTGCAAATACTTGCATATAGCGTATCATGCCTGGTGGGCGGGGTCAAGCTGCAGCACACCGAACACTACGTCAATCCAAGGACATTGAAGCGCGTTCCACGGTACAATGTAGAAAGCGGTGCTTGCGATGGCAGCGCAAGTTTAGGTAAGATCGTACGCACTAAGTTCGCCTCGATAAGGAGACACCCATGCCGAAGGATACATTGACCATTACCGATAATCGAACGGGTAAAGACTACGAGTTGCCCATCGACAACGACACCATACGCGCCATGGAATTGCGCCAGATTAAGGTCAATGAAGACGATTTCGGTATGATGAGTTACGACCCGGCCTTCACCAACACCGCATCTGCAGAAAGCTCGATAACGTTTATCGACGGCGCCAAGGGCATCTTACGCTACCGCGGTTATCCGATCGAGCAGCTTGCCGAGAAGAGCAC